>ERZ1034976.2579-NODE-2579-length-12215-cov-14.105510_pt1 | contig 12215 bp, 10 predicted proteins | sample MGYA00520623_ERZ1034976 | MGnify/ENA primary metagenome ERZ1034976 (study PRJEB33766, sample SAMN09781774) | gut metagenome | biome: gut microbiome | host: Homo sapiens | place: Madagascar | study: EMG produced TPA metagenomics assembly of the PRJNA485056 data... | reverse complement strand
AGCTTTCAAACGCCATTAAAATGGAGCAGAAGCTGCGTAAATTCCGATACAACACATATATTGTATACTCATAAATATACGCTGCCCCATTGAATTATTTAACACTGTATATTATGCTCTGTACTTCATCATCCTTCATAACGAACGAAAGTCTGGTGTTACCTGATTCATACAGAAGCTGTCCGTCAGCTTCTGTATAATCACTTCCATATGCTGATAAAACCTTATCTTTCTTATCGCCAATACGGACACCTTCTTTAGTCTTAACAGCATCATCCATAAGTGTTATAGAATAAAGCTTATCATTTCCGTCCTTCTGATATCCCTGTAGAGTTACGCTATCATAGTAATAAAATTTGTCCATTCCTTCAAATGCACAGCTTTTAGCCTCATAGTAACCACCAGAAGGTTCTCCAAGCTTAGATGTATATTCTGTAAGATCGCCATCTGTCTTTAACTCTATGCCTTTTAATTCAAATGAATACTTACTTTCCGTCTGCTGTGATGCAACTGGCTTTTCCTGACTATTATCTGGCAGTGTTGATGCACTTCCACATGCTGCCATCATAACTCCTGCTGCAAGTACTGCCGCTAACATTAAACTCTTCTTTCTCATAATCAATCTCCCTGTTTCTCTTCGTAATATTTATTAACTATTGTCTGCCATACATTCTTATATGATTCATCCTGTCTGTGATCTGTAAGCCCGAATTTCTTCACAAGCTGTTCCCCAAGATATAACGACAGCTTCTCAGCTCCTTCCACATTAAGATGCTGTCCATAATCAAATGTATCAGTAGTATAGTCTATACCTATATTTTCAGCCTCATTAATTGTATTAAGATACAATATTCCATGCTCATCCGCATAATCATTCATCTGCTTATCCCATTCATCATACCAGTGAGGAAATACACTTGGTGCCTTCATAAGCACAAGATTAATACCATTATCTTTACAAAGTGAATATATCTTATCAAGATACTCCATGTTCCTGTCACTGAATGTATAATTAGCAAGTGGAGCAGCTTTTGGTATAGTCGTAACTGGTCTTACTCCCTTCTGCATAAGATAACCGTTAGTTGTGACGGATGGTGTTTTCCACATATATCTGAAATCCTCTGATGACAATTCACTCCATCTTGAGTGATATCTCAACAGTGGAAATATATAGCTAGCCATATTCTCATCTTCTGTCATTGACTCCCTTATAGAAGCTATCTTATACTTTGAAAGCTTCATGCCATCCAGTGTCATTCTGTTATAAGCCTCGCTTTTGGCATCTCTTTGTGTCATTGCAAGTACATTTACAATAACAACCTGCGGTTTCTCATACTTAAGCGTATCTTCGAGCAGATAATACGACTGCCATATAAGCTGTTCCGCACTTCCACGGATATAACTTGATATCCCGTAATTCTCCCACATTGTAACCGGGGATATATTCTCATATACTTCACAGTCACCAAGAATAAGCACATCGTGATTCTTTTCACTGTTGTAATATTCCTCAATCATTGCACCTTCTTTAATATCTGATGCATATTTAGGAACTAACAGACACTGTAAAAGATACAGACATACTATCGGTATTATGATAACTGCAATACCTGTACATATTTTCTTTCTCAAAACTGTCTCCATTCCTTAGAAAATGCTTTCTAAAACTGATTATATATAAACTGACTTGACTCGTATCCGGTTCCATAGATTCCCAACACAGCTATAAGCAGAAAAATCACAAGAAATACTGTATATCTTATAATATAATTTTTCTGTGCAAGCTGCTCTCTAACCGGACATCTTCTCTCAAGCAGGCTTACCACAAACATTATAACCACACCTGCAAAAAGTACTATATAATCAGCTACTGATAAACCAATACTCCACATTCCCTTAGTGAATACAGCTGCATAATTACCACCTCTAAACATTGAGAAAAACATACGGAATGCCTCTGCAATATTTCTGTAGTAATCAAGCATCTGCAGACAGCATACTATAGCAGTAGTTCTTATTATCTCAAATACTTTGTAGTATTTTAACTTTCTGTAACCTAACCTGTTATCTGCCTTCTCATATAACGGCTTAAGTTCCTGAGAAACAAGCATAATTATGCTGTTCAAAAGTCCCCACACTACGAAGTTCCAGCTTGCACCATGCCATATACCTGTCACAAACCACACAGTAAGACTTGAAAAATACACTGGAAATCTTGAACCTACCGGCTTTCCTACATGCTTCTTAAGCCACCTTGATACCTTATTCATCCATTTAGACATTGATAACGGATAGAAAAGATAATCCTTAAACCATGCACACAACGTAATATGCCATCTTCTCCAATACTCCGCAATGCTCTTTGAAAAGAATGGTCTTCTGAAATTCTCTGGAAGAGTAATTCCAAACATCTGTGCAACACCAATTGTAATATCTATGCCACCTGTGAAATCTGCATACAGATCAATTGCATACAGCAGCATTCCTACAAATGCATATGCACCATAATACACTGAAACATCTGACTGTATTGTTGCAAGTCCGATTGCTGCCCTGTCTGCGATTACCATCTTCTTAAAATATCCCCACAGAATTCTCTCAAAACCATACTGTATATTAACCCACGAGAAAGCATGACTTTCAAACAGGCTTTTCTTCAGATCATTCCATCTGCTTATAGGTCCCTGTACAAGCTGTGGGAAAAGGACATAAACAGTGCATATCTGAACGGATTCTTCTCTGCATCTGCAACACCGCGATACACATCAATCATATATCCGGTAGACTGGAATGTATAAAATGATATTCCCATCGGAAGTATAAAATCAACCGTATTAAATGTTGTAAATGTGACTATAAACATATTGGTGTATTTAAGTACAGCAAGTATTCCAAAATTAATAAGCAGAACAATAGTAAGAAACATTTTCTGTTTTCTTAATGAAATGTTCTTTAGCTTTTTCTTTTCATCTCTGGATATATCACCTTTATGTTCCTCTATGAAGCGTACAGACCTGTCTTTCTCCCTGTATATAAGCCTTGCACCTGCATACGTTGTTACGATAGTTGTTACTATGAATATTATTCCGCTTAATCCGGCATACACATAGAATAACATATTCATACATAACAGTACTATCCACTGAATACGTTTAGGAACAACATAATATAAAATAAGTGCAACCAGAACAAATAAAATAAACTGATAAGATGTAAATAACATTTATCTTACTCCTCCCTAATATGAAAACTCTTCTGAAGGAGTTGCCGGATACGCGGACATATCTCTTCTATATATTGAATTTCCTCTGTTAATATAATCCTGCACCTGTGAATCTGTCAGCATAAAACATTCAAATCCATCATACATTCTTGTTGAATCAAAATGATACCAGCCTGTTCCAAGATTACATAAAACCCAGCTATGATCTCCAGACCTTGCGCCCTGATTATCAACCCATATGCACTCAGCTCCTATCCCTTCAAGGAGCGCTCTGTCAACAGAAGCATATGTGAAACAGTCACCCGACACATATCCATTCTTCTTAATCACTTTTAATGCCTCAAATGCTTCATCCTGCCATTGTGAACTCTGTGTATAACTGTTTCCTGCATATCCAATCTTAGTATGTGCGTACTTATATATTGCCCTTGCTTTCTGTCCTTTAGACATTGAATTATCTGTAATATCCTGAAGAACTGCAGCTACAACCTCATCAAAAGTTGAATAACTACTGTTTACTTTAACTTCCTGTGTCTCCTCTTCAATAAAAGTAAATGTCGCTTCTTCTATAGTCTCATTACCATCTGAATCTACTGCTTTATAATAAACAGTATAACTTCCCGGCTGTGAAGTATTAACCTGTGATTTATCAACCTCAACATCAATCTCCTGCCCTGAGAAATCTGTTGCATACACATCTGTCATATATGAAACTTTACTGCCTATATAATATGTCTTATCTGATATACCATGAATTACCGGTGGCTCAACATGAATATCTGACGACTGGTCATTAACATCTGACTCACTGCCCTCTTCTGACTGATTATTTCCTTCTGGCTGGACAGCTTCAGTCTTAATACTTCCTTCGGAAATATTATTCTTGTTGTTACATCCTGTCACTGCTGCAGATAACATAACTGCAACACTTATCAATCCATATACAAGAACTCTTCCTGCAAAATATCTGTGTTTAATCATTGTTCACATGCACTTGTATTATTCAAATGCTATTCTCCTTAAATTTTATTCATATTATTATAACTTACATCAATTTATATAGTCAACTTGTAAAACCGGCTCTTACTATAAAAATGCTGATACCAGATATAGTTTCCCATATCTGATACCAGCATATACATTTTACGTTTAGATTCTTAATTAATCAGTATTATTCTGTTTTACCGTAAGTTTCAGGCTCTTTAGCTGCTGCACTCATCTCTTCTGGAAGACCTGTGAAATTAACGTTCTTAGTAGTCTTGGCATCATATGTATTAGCCTTCATGACTTCTGTAAGATCAAAGCCTGTAGTTTCCTTGATACTTTCAATTGTCTTAGCAAGAACTGACGGTACATTACCACTGAAAGTTCCTACTCCGTTCTCTCCTGAACCTCCATCAATAATAGTAACCTTATCAATGCTTTCAAGCGGCTTTGCAATTGCTTCTGCCATCTGTGGAAGAACTTTAATAATCATCTCTGTCATGGCAGCCTTACCATACTTAGCCATTGCCTCCGCTTTCTTTTCCATAGCCTCAGCCTCAGCAAGACCTCTGGCTTTAATACTTTCTGCATCTGCAAGACCTTTTGCCTTAATGCTTTCTGCTTCAGCAATTCCCTGTGCCTTAACAGCTTCAGCTTCCTGCTCTTTTGCAAATCTGTCTGCTTCTGCCTGTGCTTTCTTAGCCTCTGCCTGTTTCTGAATTTCAAACTGCTTTGCTTCTGCTTCCTTCTGTCTCTGGTAAAGCTGTGCATCAGCCTTCTGCTGTGTTGCGTATTTCTCTGCTTCTGCCTGTTTACGGATATCTGCATCAAGTGTTTTTTCCTTAACAGCAATCTCTTTCTCTCTTAACTCAATCTCTTTCTCCTGCTTTGCTATATTAGCATCAGCAGTTGTAATTTCGATTGTTTTTCTCTGTTCCTGCTGTTGTATTTCGTATGCAGCATCAGCCTCAGCTTTCTTAACATCTGCTGCTCTCTTTAATTCCTGTTTCTTAATCTCAAGTTCATTATTTCTTTCTGCAATAGCAGTCTCAGCTTCGATTCTTGCATCATTTGCCTGCTTTGTTGCATTAGCTTTGGCAACTGCAATATCCCTTTCTGATTCTGCTCTTGATATCTGTGCTGATTTACTGATACTTACAACCCTGTCAATACCAAGATTCTCAATAACATTACCTTCATCAGTAACATTCTGGACATTAAAGCTTACAATTTCAAGACCCATTCTTGCCATATCCGGAGCAGCATTTTCCTGTACCTTCTCAGCAAACATCTTTCTGTCCTGAACAATATCTTCCAGCCTCATCTGTCCTATAATCTCACGAACATTACCCTCTAATACATCTCCTACTGAGTTTCTGATATAATCTTCGTTCTTGTTAAGGAAGTTGCTTGCTGCTTTCTCAAGCATTTCCTTAGAAGAACCAACCTTAATCTTTACAGCAGAATCAATGTTGACATTGATATATTCGTTAGTCGGAACTGATTCCTTAGTCTTAACATCAACAGAAATCATCTTAAGTTCAAGTTTATCAACTCTCTGTAAGAATGGAATTCTTAACGCTGACTTACCAATAACAAACTTAGGATTCTTTCTTAAACCAGAAACAATCAATGCCCTGTCTGTTGGTGCTTTAATATAACTTGCAAGAATAAACACAACAAATAAAATCACAACTACCCCAATAATAATTGCCAATTCCATATTATATACCCTCATCTTTCTAATTACTCATTAGTTAATAACTGCCATTAAAACCCAAGTCTTGCACTACCAGAAGAACTCTTTCCATTAAACAATTCATTATATAACTTATCACTGAAAACATTAGATAAAACATTTAAATTCTTCATAAGCTCATATGCCAGTGTTGTGCTCTGGGTCTCTGTAAGATTAGCAAGATTGTAAGCACCTGAATAATCTGATGCAGAATATTTTAACTTGCTGAATTCTTTCTGTGTTGCTTCACCTGAAAGTTTCATATCTATATTGCTGTCATCAATATTGCTGTTCACATAAAGATTATCAATCTTAACTGTTGTTCCTGATGAACTAAGTTCTGCTCCTGCTTTGATATACTCTTTATTCTGAGTCATCTCTAATGCCAGTGCAGCCTTATCATCCTGTGTCTTTACTGTATACTTCATATTAATATCATCAACATCAGCTTCGATAACAACATATTCAAATGGATTGTCATTACCAAGAAATGAGATCGCAACAAATCCTTTTTCGCTTGTATTATAATCTGCTGCATCAATTGCAAGTCTTACAATCTCATCATTCTTATTAATATACATTGACAATGTAACTGGCTGCATATCACTTAATGAACTCTCAATACTGCTCTTGATAGTTGTCTGTGAAACGCCTGCCATTGTAAGAATTGTCATATAAGAAGAAAGATCTTTACTTGCATATAATTCATCAATAACTGTTTCGCATGCCTTAATAACAGTCTCCTTAGTTATTGTAATGCTATACTCAGAAACCTTGATATCTCCGTTATCCGAATTATATGTAAATTTATCACCCTTCTTGTATTCACATTCTTCTGCAAATGTGTTAATCCCCTTAACTACACATTTAACTGCTGCATTAACAGGTTCTCTGTATAATTCAATATTGCTTGTATCTATTGCTGAGAAATACTTTGAAATACTACCCAAACTTCCATAAGAAAATCCCGAATCAATTTCATCCTCAAACTGTGCCAGTGAGATTACGAATGACTCTGAGAATAACTCAGGCACTTTGAAATACATATTATTGCCATCTGAATAAAATGTAACTGTAAGTGCTGTAGCTGATCCATTCTGTAGCTTAATCTCTCCTGCCATCTTCTCTGTTGAAGCATCCATCTGAATATCATATGTAACTGTATCAGCCTTGATATAATCTGAATACTTCTCGCCATCAATTGTTGCAGTATCAATCTTTAATGTACCTGTTATCTGATTCTTGTCTGATACAGATGTAAGTGACATATTATCAAATGCACTGCTTGCTGTATCCTCAAGACCTGTTCCAAGCTTCTTGATAGCTGCTATTGCATGCTTATCTGGTGACAATACATTAGGAAGTACTACAAATCCGAGTACTGCTGCCGCTGCAGCAATAACTGCTATTATAGCAACTACTATTGGCCACTTCTTCTTTTTCTTCTTAGGCTGTGGCTGCATAGGAGGTGCTTCCTGATATCTTGGTACATCCACATTCACTGGTGGAACTTCCCCTGACTGTGGCTGTGTTCCAAACTGCTGCTGTACCGTCTCATTAAACTGTGGCTGTGTTCCGAACTGCTGCTGTGCAACCGGCTCACTCTGTACCGTCTGTGCAGCCGGTTCGTTCTGTACAGGTGTTTCCTGTACTGGCTGTGGATTTAAAGGATTTCCACACTTTGGACAAAACTTAGCTGTCCCTGCATTATATCCGCATTTTGTGCAAAACATAACATTTCTCCCCTCTCTTGTTTTTTAATTATAGTATCAAATAAAATGTATATTTTCAATGAAAAAAATATGCCACAAACTTTTCTATCATATCCGTTTCTGCACGATTCAAAGCATAATTTACATTTTACAGTACTTTTTAAATTCGTAGCACAAATCAAAGTATGTGTGTTCCTCACTCATCTGTGTAACTTTCCATTCTGGCATCTTATCCAGATTAGGAAAATGTGCATCTGCATCATACTTATAATCAACACTCGTTATGTGTGCCACATCGCAATATGGCAGAAACTGTTCAAATACAGATTCTCCACCGATTACATATATATCCTCTGACTTATATGATGCAACCTTTTCAAGTGCCTCTTCTACTGAATGCACTACAACAACTCCATCCTTCTTATATGACAAATCACTGGTAAGCACTACATTATATCTGTCTATAAGAGCTGTTCTGTCCGTAATCTGCTCATATGTCTTTCTTCCCATTATTGCAGCTTTTCCAGCTGTTTCCATTCGGAAAAGCTTAATATCTTCCGGAATATTAACAAGAAGATGTCCCTGTTTTCCTATTGACCAGTTCTTATCTACTGTTGCTATCAGATTCATAATTACAACTTCCCTTCTATCTCCTTAGGAACATAGGCAAGCACCTTGATTCCATCTTCTGTGTACTCTTCACTTTCAAGCTGTCCAAACTGTCTTATAAGCTGTATCTTGCCTGCTTCACTGTAAGGAAATACTCTTTCAATTCTTATTCTGCTCTTAAGAATAATTTCCTGCATGCACTCTTTAAATGCTTCAAGGCCATTGCCTCTTATGGCAGATATATTGTATGTGTAGTCTGCGTGTAAATCTTTAGCTGCCGGTTTCTCCGGTAAAACATCACATTTATTAAATAATGTAATAACAGGCTTTCCTTCAACACCTAACTGCTTTAGTGTTGCATATACTGTTGACATCTGCTGTTCATAGTCCGGGTTGGATACATCAACAACATGCACTATAATGTCTGCATACTTTGCCTCTTCAAGAGTACTCTTGAATGCTTCAATAAGATTATGTGGCAGTTTTCTTATAAATCCGACTGTATCAGTAAGCAACACTTTCTCTCCATTAGGAAGTTCCATACTTCTTGTTGTAGGGTCAAGTGTTGCAAAAAGCTTGTCCTCCGACAACACACCTGCATCAGTAAGCTTGTTAAGAAGCGTTGATTTGCCGGCATTGGTATATCCAACTATAGCCGCGACAGGTGTTGAAGTCTTAGCTCTTTTGCTTCTCTGGACATCTCTGTGCTCCTTCATATCCTTAAGGTCTGCTGATAGCTTTGATATTCTGTCCCTTATAAGTCGTCTGTCTGTCTCAATCTTTTTCTCACCGGGACCTCTTGTTCCTATTCCGCCACCAAGTCTTGACATTGATGTTCCGAAACCCGCAAGTCTTATTGAACGGTACTTTAACTGTGCCATCTCAACCTGAATCTTACCTTCACTTGATGTAGCTCTTGCCGCAAATATGTCAAGAATAACCATTGTTCTATCCATTACCTTGATTCCAAGCTCATCCTCAAGATTCTTAAACTGGGCAGGACTTAATTCGTCATCACATATAATTCCCGTAGCATCAAGCTCATCAATCATAAGTCTTAATTCTTCAATCTTACCTTTGCCAATATATGTTGCAGGGTGAAAGTTATCTCTTGTCTGAATCATCCTTCCCACGGTCTGTGCACCTGCAGTCTTGGCAAGCTCTCCAAGCTCATCAAGAGAGCGCTCTGTGTCGTCATCTGTGTCAAATGCTACTCCAACCAGAATAACTCTCTCAATAATCTCATCTGTTTCATAAACTGTCATATATATATTTCCTTTTATTTTTTATTTCTTTCTGATAAATAATCACTAAGATAGTCTGTTACTTCCTTCTCAGTTGCCATTGACATAACCTTATCTGTTACAAGTCCGGCTTCTTTAAGTGACCAGTCTGCAATTGTCTTTCTTGTCTCTAATACCTTTCCTGTTGATACTGAGAATTCATCCAGACCAAATGATAACAATATCGGTGCCATTAAAGCATTTGCAGCTGCCTCTCCACACATTCCGGCTTCAATACCTGCATTATGAGCACATTCTATTATCCTTCTTATAAGTCTTAACACTGCCGGATTAAATGCAGAATACAGATATGCTACATTTTCATTGCATCTGTCTACTGCAATTGTATACTGTGTAAGATCATTAGTACCAATTGAAAAGAAATCAACCTCCTGTGCTATAGCATCTGCCATAATAGCTGCTGCCGGAGTCTCAATCATAACGCCTGTCTGGATATTCTTGTCATAACTAATTCCATTATGGTCAAGGTCGCTGCATATTTTCTTAATCATATCTTTAACCTGTCTCACTTCATTAACTGACGTAATCATAGGTATCATAATTCTTATAGAGCCATATGCACTGGCTCTTAATATCGCACGGAGTTGTGTTGTGAATATATCAACTCTGTCAAGGCAGAATCTTATTGCACGGTATCCTAAAAAAGGATTGGTTTCTTTCGTAAGTCCCATGTACGGAATATCCTTATCTCCACCAATATCAAGTGTTCTTATTGTAAGCGGCATACCTTTTGTCAGCACTGCCGCCTTCTTATATTCCTCAAACTGTTCTTCCTCTGTCGGCAGCGCATTCTTATTAAGAAAAAGAAACTCAGTCCTGAAAAGTCCCACACCTTCAGCTCCAGCCTTAACAGCCTTAGCTGCTTCATCAGCTCCACCAATATTGGCAGCAAGCATAACCTTTTTTCCATCAGCTGTCTCTGTGCTTTTATTAATAAATGTCTTCAATTCCTCAATGTGTTCTTCATATTTCTTCTTTTTCTTTTCATATATAGAAAATGTACGCTGTGTTGGATTAATAAAAACTTCTCCATAAGCTCCGTCTATTATTATAGAATCTCCATTTTTTACTTTCTGAAGTATTCCCTTCACACTAAGTACTGCCGGAATCTCAAGTGCTCTTGCAAGAATTGAAGCATGCGCCGTATCGCCGCCCTTTTCAGCTATAATACCTGCAACATGTGCTATGTCCATAGAAGCTGTCATTGATGGCTTAATCTCATCTGCAACAATAACAGTATTATCCGGAAGATTAGTAAGGTCAAATGCTTTCGTTCCCTGCAATATCTGTATCATTCTTTCTCTCATATCCTGAATATCAGTAACACGCTGCTGCATATCAGGATTATCCATTGAAGAAAACAATTGAATCAGCTTATTACACACATCATCAAAAGCTGCTTCTGCACATATATGACTATTATCAATTGCAGCAACAACTTCATTCTCTGTTGTTATATCTCTTGCAAGATATATCTGATTCTTAAGCACCAGTGCATCCTTGTCAGACTCACCAAGTTTTTTCTCCAGTTCAGACAATAATTCTTCCGTCTGCTCTATAAATGTTTTTCTGGCCTCAAAGAATCTTTTCTTCTCTTCTTCGGCATTATAATGCGTTCCCCTGTTTACAACAGCACTGGCATTATAAACAATAAGAACATGTCCTATGCCAATTCCTCTTGAAGTTCCTATTCCTCTTTCCATACATATGCCCCCATTCTACTGATTAAACACATACCTTATCATGTTAACAATAGTTTCTGATGTATCTCTTGAATATATTGTTTCCCTTGCAAGCACCGGATTATCTGTGATAACACCGTCAACGCCTTTATTAGTCAGGTTCTTGATAGAATCTTTATTATTAACTGTCCACGCATACACTTGTTTACCTGAATTATGAATTGCATCAATAGTTCTCTTTGATAAAAATGCTGCATTAACACTAAAGAAATCTATATTCTTCATATCATAATAATCGCCATACGCCGCTGATAATATATATCCTACTCTAATATTTTCATCACATGATTTTGCTGCCAATAAAGCTGAACTGCTAAATGATGTTATTACGCAATCATTCTCCATATTATATTTTTCAATAAGAGCGACCGTTTTCCTTGCAAGTTCTTCTCCATTATCAACAGGCTTTAATTCTATATTAAGCTTTATCTTTCCCTGTGCAAGTTCTAGTACTTCTCTAAGTCCTGGTACTTTCTCACCTTTATATTCATCTGAATACCATGAACCTGCATCCAGCCTTCTAACCTCTTTATATGTCATATTTACAATATTTTCATCCACACCTGTTGTACGATATGCATTAGAATCATGCATCACTATGACTTCTCCATCACTTGTAAGCTGTACATCAAGTTCAATATAATCTGCCATATCATCTATAGCTTTCTGGAATGCGGCCATCGTATTCTCAGGTGTCTCTGTTGAAGCCCCCCTGTGAGCCATAACCTTAGTCTCATGAAAGATAGCTACATTTTCAAATGGATTATTGTTAAATGTCATTATTAGATAAAATGCATCTGCAACAACAGCAGCAGTTAAAACAATACTATATATTATCTTTCTTCTTTTTGCAGGACCTTCCTGTATATCTGTGAACTCAAATGTAATATCGTCTACATCAGT
>ERZ1034976.2569-NODE-2569-length-12245-cov-21.639130_pt1 | contig 12245 bp, 7 predicted proteins | sample MGYA00520623_ERZ1034976 | MGnify/ENA primary metagenome ERZ1034976 (study PRJEB33766, sample SAMN09781774) | gut metagenome | biome: gut microbiome | host: Homo sapiens | place: Madagascar | study: EMG produced TPA metagenomics assembly of the PRJNA485056 data... | reverse complement strand
AGATGGCAGGCTGGACCTTCTATGGCTGTCTGGTATGTGCCGGCTTGATGCTCGTGATACCTTGGCGCAAGCGGAATATCAAGGAGTTGACCCGCGAGTATCTGCTGAAGAATGTGAATGAGAAAAACTTGGGAAGAAGGTAAAGGCAAGAAAGCAGATATTTCCGGAAATGTGGGGATTCTGTCGTAAACAGTAGGATTCTGCTAAAATATCATAAATAATCAAGGCAATCATCAGAGGAGATTGATATTTTTGTTATCTTCGCAGCTAAAGCAATTTTTTTAGAATGGAGATAACAGATAATATTATCATATGTGAGGCAAATGAATTTCCTCATTTTCTGATGCAACCTTTCTATTCTGATTATGTCGGAATAGTAGTTTGTCATCAAGGGATGTTCCGTTTCTGTGTAGATGGAACATCCTTTGTTGCGTCTATGGGAGAGACCGTTTTTCTCTCTCCCGGAATCCTGTTTCATGTGCAGGAAGTCTCTGCAGACTTCCGGTACACGTTGCTTTTTTATCGTGTGGAACAGATTCTCCACATGCTGGGCAATACCGTAGTCAGTATGCGACTTTATTCTACGCTCTATCCCCAGTCGTGCACGGTGGCTCATACGGAATATGAGGAGATGCTGACCTCTTATGCCCGGATGCTTTTGGATTTAGAGCAGAAGGAGAAGCATGACACTTACAGTTTGCATGAGCAGAAGTTGCTTCTGATGGCGGTAACCTATCGTCTTTGCAGCATTTTCTCTGCTTCGTTCCAGAAGGAAGGCAAGGAAATGAGACGTAAGATAGAGACATTCGAGATGTTGGTGAAGCTGATAGAGGAGAACTTTATGCGTGAGCGTACGGTAGCTTTTTATGCCGACCAGCTCTGCATCACTCCTAAATATCTCTCCGTTATCGTGAAGTCGGTATGTGGCAAGACGGTTCAGCAATTGATTTTCAAGGCGATTATCCGTCGCAGCATTTATCTGATGAAGAATACGGACAAGACGATTCAGCAGATAGCCAGTGATCTCAGCTTCCCTAATGCCTCATCCTTCGGCACCTTCTTTAAAAAGCATACTGGTTTGTCGCCAAAGAATTACCGCATGGGGGCGGAGTAGCTTAATTTGTAAATGCTTTATACTTTTTAGCATGCGAAATTAAAATTTCTCCCCCAAAAGTTTGCTGGTTTCAAATAATCTTCGTACCTTTGTACCCGCCAGAACCCGCCAAGCCTCTCAACGATGCTCAAATGTGCGGGTCGTTTTATTTTTATACATTTTGAACCTTCTAAACTCATTCCTTTATGAATAGTCCTATCCCATTTCAAAAGGAATACCAACATGCAGATGCTCTTGTTCAATTACTCTTGTCAAGAGGACTTGCTATTGATAATCCCAGTAAAGCTGAACAGTACCTAAAGACGATAAATTATTATCGCCTTTCAGCATATATGTATCCATTGCTTTTAGTTCCCAAGTCAGAGCATCGGTTCAAGACAGATGCAAATTTCCGACAGGTCATGATGTTGTATCGTTTTGACAAGAAGCTTCGTCTGTTTATGTTTAATGAAATCGAGAAAATCGAGATAGCCGTTCGTACAGCTATCGTTGATGAGTGTACATCAGCGTTTGGAGATAGCTTCTGGATGACGAATGCTTCTTACTTTATAGATTCAAATAAGTTTCAGAAGACACTTGCTTTGATTAGTCATGAGATAGATAAATCGCATGAAGAATTTATAGTTCATTTTAAACAAACTTATTCTGATCCATATCCGCCAGCTTGGATTCTTGCAGAGATTCTTCCTTTGGGTGTTATGACTAACATCTTTATTAATCTCAAAGATTCGCAAGTTAAAAAGAAAATAGCCCAGCGTTTTGGTTTGCAACTTCGAGTATTCGTTTCTTGGATGACGATTATTACCGTAACGAGAAATGCCTGCTGTCATCATGCTCGTGTTTGGAACAAGCAGAATACTCTGACACCGATGAATCCACGTAGAACTACTCATGCTTGGATAACATTACCTTCCAATCCTTTGCGAGTTTATTATGATCTTTGTATCATTAAGTATTTCTTGGATACAATTTCGCCCAATAATGATATGGGGCAGAAGTTACGCAATTTGTTGTCGGCTTTCCCCCTTGTCGATCCTGCACCAATGGGATTTCCAGAGGGGTGGGAGAACGAGGAATTGTGGGAAATCGGGTAAATTAAAGCAAAAGATAAAAAATATCCCCAAAAGTTTGCAGATTTCGAATAATCTTCGTACCTTTGCAGCACTAGTACCCGCCAAGCCTCTCAACGATGCTCAAATGTGCGGGTCGTTTTATTTTTATACATTTCCCTTGCTGAGATTCTCGTATTTTCAAACGATTCTTATTTCTTTGTGAATATTGAAAATATGGAAGAAAATGGTAATGTGTTAATAATCAAGGAGTTATGTGTTTGTTGGTTAATAGCGCTAAAATAGGAATTCTATAGTTGTACGACTATAACCCCTATAGTTGTACAACTATAACTCTACAGTTGTACAACCATAGCCTATATAGTCGTACGACTACAACTTTATAGTCGTACAACTATAGGGTATTCGCTTAATTAGAAGCAGAAAATAGGGAATTTGAGATGCTCAAAACTCCCTATTTTGTTGCTAGATTCCAAGTTTACCAGTATGCAAAATTTGGTTATAAGTATTGACAAAAATAACACTTGTTGCTGAGAAAGATTCCTTCTGTTCCAAATGAAATAGGCTTCGATGGCGAATGAAGTATTATTTAGAATTCTGCATCAAACAAGACACTGATCTTATAAGGAATATCATCCAATTTCTTAAATTGGTTGCTTCCTGCAATCTGCTGTTCCTTGCGAAGATAAATCTCCTGACCATTCAGTTCCGTGAGCTGACGTTTGAACACGAATTTATGCTTCTGTTTGTGCCCTAGATAGCTTTATCTTCGAATGAAAAGATTCAGCTCGTTCATATACATACACAGAACTTATATCCAACAATTCATCGCCCACCAGCTGATATCCGCTTGCACAACAGGTGTTGGACGAGCGCATAACAGCTGATATGCAAGCGCACAACAGCTGTTGTGCGGCTGAAGATATAGGCTTCTCCGGCTTATAACATTAATTCTTCCGACAACAAGTAAAGGTTACTCCGAAGACTTCTTACGTAAAACCGATGCAACAATGATAGTACTTACAAGGCGCAAAGACGTTACTGATAGGTCGCCATGATAGTACTGACGATGCGTAAAGCGGCTTGTTTCGTTTGCCATGCTCATAGGAGTGCTGATTAAAACAAAAGAAGTCGCTGAAAAACAGCGACTTCTCTAATAGTAGGGTGGAGCTGGAGGGAATCGAACCCTCGTCCGCACAAGGAAACCATACGCTTTCTACATGCTTATTCCAGCCTTCGGTTTTCGAGGCATGACAGGACCTGGACCACCAATCATACCCTTATCCTCTAAAATTTCATCCATGCAACGAGGCGTACATGAACTATTTCCGATTTGCCTGCACCGCTTGATCAACAAGATTCGGAACTACATCCGTTGAGCGATGTCCCGTTCCAGCACCTTGTGCCGGAATAAAGTTAACCTACTGTACTTCGATTAAGCAGCGAGAGCGTAGTTATTTTCGCCAATTAATTTTTTGTTCACTAGGATTTAGGAGGTAGCCAACGAGCCTCCGCATGCTTACGTACCATTTCATCTCGCCGTCAAATCCAGTCAACCCCGAGATTTCTTGATAACTAGGGTGCAAAGATAAAACGAAATTTTGAAATCACCAAATATTTTCGGAAAAATCATCGCTTTTTCTTTGAAATATCGGGATAAAGTGGTTGAAAGTTGCTTCGTATTAAGAATTTTGGAAGAAATGATGCCGTTTTTGGAGCTATCTCGTTTTTTTGCAGTAACTTTGTGGGCAAAATAATTAAAAATGATGGCAATGGAGAAAAAAGGAAAGATACTGATAGTGGATGACAATGAGGATGTTCTCTTGTCGCTCAATATGCTTTTGAAACCATACGTGGAGGGTATCAGAGTTATCAATACGCCTGAGCGAATCATCGGAATGATGGATTCGTTCATGCCTGATGTCATCATGCTCGATATGAACTTCCATCGGGATGCCATCAGTGGCGAAGAGGGGTATGAATGGCTGGAGAAGATTCTGGTGCATAACCCCAAGAGCGTGGTGTTGTTTATCACGGCTTACGTGGATACGGAGAAGGCGGTGAGGGCTATCAAGGCGGGAGCCATCGACTTTATTCCGAAACCATGGGATAGGAATAAACTGCTCGATACGGTGAAGAGTGCCGTGGAATTGAGCAGGGAAAGGAATCTAGATTCTTCGGATTCGCAGGAAAAGGAATCGGAGCAGAAACTGAATATGAATCAATGTTCTGATTCCAAGTCTGTTGTATCTTCTCAAGATGTGTTTGCGGGAATGATAGGCGAATGCGCTGCCATGAAGGAACTGAAAGCGCAGATGATGCGTGTGGCGGCTACGGATGCCAACGTATTGATTACTGGAGAGAATGGTACGGGAAAGGATGTGGTGGCACATGCCTTGCATCTGCTTTCAGACAGGGCAAGAAAGCCGTTTGTGAATATCGACCTGGGGTGTATCCCTGAGAATCTTTTCGAAAGCGAACTTTTCGGATACGAGAAGGGGGCGTTTACGGATGCCAGGAATGCGAAGGAAGGACGAATTGAGACGGCGGATGGCGGTACTCTCTTTCTGGATGAGATTGGAAATCTGAACCTGCCGATGCAGCAGAAACTCCTGACGGTGATAGAGAAGCGTGAAACTCAGCGCATTGGTTCCAATAAGGTGAGCCATGTGGATGTGAGGATTCTGGCGGCTACGAATGCTAATTTGCGTGAGAAGGTGGGCGAGGGGGCTTTCCGACAGGACCTCTTCTATCGACTGAATACCATCGAGTTGCATCTTCCTCCGCTGCGTGAGCGTGGAGAGGATATCGTTCTGCTGGCAGAATATTTTCTGAAGATTTATTCGGGAAAATATAGTGTAGGTGATGTGGTGCTGGGTGCATCTGCCAAGCAGATGCTGTTGAAACATACCTGGCCGGGTAATGTAAGAGAATTGCAGCATTGCATCGAGAGGGCAATCGTATTAAGTGATAAGACGGAACTGACTGCCGAGGATATCAGATTGGAGGATTCTGTGGTGGCATCGGGGACTTCTTCAGGTTCCATAAAGGTTGATTCGCTCAATCTTCAGACTTTGGAACGTGAAGCCATCAAGCGTGCCATCTCCTTGAGCAATGGAAATCTTACACAGGCCGCAGAGTTGCTGGGTATTACCCGTTTCGCCCTTTACAGAAAAATCGATAAGCTCGGGGTTTAAAGCTTCGGAAATTTTTGAAACTATGTCAATCGTCAATAACTTATTCAATCATAAGAGCAATGAGCGGATGCGCCAACTGATTGAGGCTATCCGCACCCGTGACTTCTCGCTTCAGTATTCATTGGATCATCTGAGGGGAGAAGAGCGGAATCTTGCAGAGCAGATTAACGAAGTGGTGAATGAATTTCGGGAAACCACTTTGCTGCAGGAAGCGAAATACCAGTATTTCGGAACGATGCTCGATACCATCAATGCCTTTCTCATTGTGGCGGATGAACAGGGGAAGGTGCATTGGATGAATCGGGCTGCCGTGGATGGACTCTGTGGTTTTTCGATTCATCACTTGCACGACTTGCAGGTGCTGGATGAGACGCTGCCGGAAATGATGATGCAGCTGAAGCCGGGATTGCAGAAACTGGTACAATTGGAGACCAAGACCAACGAGGCAGCAGCTGGCAAGAAGGCTTTGGATGTTGGAAATCAGAATGCGGGGAAGGCTGACTTTGTATTGAGCGTGGTCAACTTCTTTAATAAAGGCTTTGCCTATCGCCTCTATACCTTGCAGAATGTGCAACCGGTGATTCAGAAGAATGAGACGGATGCGCAGCAGCAGCTGGTGAGGGTATTGACCCACGAAATCATGAACTCGCTGACTCCTATCATCTCTTTGGCTGATACGCTTTGCGAAGGGGTGGAGCAGGATACGCTGGAGCATGATGATCTGCTGATGGCATTGCAGGCTATCAACCGGAGAAGCAATGGTCTGTTGCAGTTTGTGGAGAACTATCGCAAGTTGCAACGCATATCGAAACCTCAGTTTGAGGATGTGAGGATTGGTGATCTGGTGGCTGATTTGCAGCATCTTTATCCGGATTCGATATTCCATTATGAGATAGAAAACGAAGACCAGAGGTTGCAGATGGATCGTTCGCAGATAGAACAGGTACTGATTAATCTGCTGAAGAATGCGCAGGAAGCTGTGGAGATTCGGATGAAGGAGGAGGCGGCAGGTCTTTTCGATGAGGCTGAATCTGCTCAAAGTCAGGCTCCTTATGTCCGTCTTACCACTCATCTTTTGAGCAACAAGCGCGATTTCATCATTTCCATTACTGATAATGGTAAGGGAATCCTTCCGGAGGTGATGGAGCGCATTTTCGTGCCGTTCTTTACTACCAAGACGAACGGTTCGGGCATCGGGTTGAGTATCTGCAAGCAGATAGTAACCTTACATGGTGGAACCATCACCGCTTCTTCGAAACCAGGCGATAAAACCACCTTTAGCGTGGTGCTTCCTGCCTGATAGAGACGGATGCCTATCATATTGAGGATGTGCGCACCGTGCGAAATCGCACACGTTTCGTGCGGTTTCGCACGCTTTTTTTATATCCGAAATTTCTTATCTTCTTGATAATCATATCTTTATCTTTGTGGCATAGCTTTTGTGTTAGTTTTTGCAAAAGAAATCATCATGAAGAAAAAGAATTATCTATTCATAGTATGGGCGCTTGCAGCCCTGAATGTTCAAGCCGACACTTTGCAGCTCGACTTGGCAGCTACCATTGCGATGGCGCAGCGGCAGTCGCCATCGGTGCAGAGTGCCCGCAATACTTTTCTGTCTGCTTACTGGGCTTATCGGTATCATCAGGCCAACTATCTGCCTTCGCTTTCCCTCTCATCTTCACCTTATATTAATAAGGAGGTGAACAAGATAACCCAGTCGGATGGTACGGCTCTCTTTCTGAAGCAAGATCAGTTGAGTGCCGACCTTACTCTGAAAATCAACCAGAATATCTCCCTGACGGGTGGTAGTCTTTTTGTGAAGAGTTCGCTCAACCGCTTGGATGAGTTACACAACAAGATAACAGCCTATAGTAGTCAACCCTTTATCGTGGGTTATGAGCAGAGTCTTTTTGGCTATAACTCGCTGAAATGGAATCGACGGATAGAACCTATCCGGTTCCGGGAATCCAAAAAGCGATATGCCGAAACGTTGGAGATTGTTTCGGCAAAAGCCTGTGAACATTTCTTTGGTCTGGCTTCGGCGCAAGCAGAATGGGAGATGGCAAAACAGAACTTTGCTTCTGCTGATACGCTTTATCAGATGGCAAAGGGGCGATATGAGAATGGAACGATTTCGGAAAACGAGATGCTACAGCTGGAAATCAACCGTTTGAACGAGGAGACCAATGTGATGGATGCTCAGGTGGCACTGCGAGAGAAGATGCAGACCATCCGCTCGTTTCTGGGGTTGGAACAATCGCAGGACATCTGTCTGGTGATGCCGAAAGAGGTGCCTTCCTTTGAGGTTCCTTTGCAACGGGCGATAGATTGGGCTTTGTTGAATAGTCCGGATCCCGATTATTACCGTCGCATCCAGAAGGAGAGCGAAAGCCGGTTGGCGCAGGCTCGTGCCAATGCAGGATTGAAGGCGGATCTCTATATGCAGTTTGGACTCTCGCAGACGGGAGCCGACATCGGTGCCGCCTATCGCAGTCCGATGAGTCAGCAATCGGCAAGAATCACCATCGCCCTTCCGATATTGGATTGGGGACGGGGAAAGGGTAGGATAAGAGAAGCCAAATCGCAGTTGGCGCTTACCCAGACGCAGGTGGAGCAAGGCATGCGGGATTTCTACCAGAACGTAGAAAAACTGGTATTGCAGTTTAATATGCAAGCCCGAAAGGTGCATGTGGCATCGCTTACCGACCAGCGTGCCGAGAAGCGACATGTGGTGGCGCGCCGGCTCTACATCATGGGGCGCAACTCGATACTCGACCTGAATGCAGCCATCAGCGAGAAAGATGCAGCCCGGCGCAATTACATCTCGACCATGCAGACCTATTGGAGTCTTTACTATACGCTCCGAAGCATGACGGGATTCGATTTCGAGCACAATAAAGAATTGAAGGAAGAACTTCCTATAGAATAAGGTTTCTTATGGAATAATTTCTCATGGAATCATCTTCCTATAGAATAAAGAAATGAATAACAGCAGAATAATATGGATATAAAGAAACAACCGAAACCGTGGTATATCCGCTACCGCTATCCTATCCTGTCGGGTGCAGCAGGCATCGCCATCCTGGTCTATGCCCTTTTCCTGATCGTTACTTCGGGAACCCGAAGGGTGGATCCGGATAGCGTGGTGATAGCCGAAGTAAAGAAGGCTCCTTTCTGGGAGTATGTAGATGTAGAAGGACTGGTGTATCCCTTCAAGACCATCCAGGTGAATGCGATGGAGAATGGATTCGTGGAACGGGTGGTGGCTGAAGAAGGAGCCATGCTGCAGCAGGGCGATACCATCCTGGTGCTTCAGAATCCGGAACTCTATCATTCTATCGATGATGAGCAGGATGCATGGAGCAGTAAGCTTCGTAACTGTAAGGAACAGGAGATAGAGATGACGCAGAAGACCATCAACCTGCGCCAGCAAGCCTTGGATGCCCAGCATCAGATGGCGAGCTTGAAGAAATCGCTCAAGCAGAGCCGGGAGGAATATCGTATGGGCATCAAGAGTAAGGCGGAACTGGAAGTGGCTGAGGAAGATTACGAATATCAGCGGCAGAAGGTGCTCTTGCAGATGCAAAACCTGAAGCATGATTCGGTATCTACCCGATTGAAGCGCGAGATGATTGCTGCCAACAGGATGGAAGCCAACAAGAAATTGTCGAGAATGAAGGACCGAACCCAGCAGTTGGTGGTTCGGGCTCCCGTAAGCGGACAACTGAGTTATTTGGGGGTAACCCAAGGTCAGCAGGTTTCGTCCGGGGCGAGCATCGGACAGATCAAGGTGATGAGCCAGTTTAAATTGCAGATTTCGCTGGCTGAGTATTACATCGACCGCGTTATCGCCGGACTTCCTGCCCATGTCGAGTACGATGGTCATCAGTTCCCGCTTCGTGTATCGCGGGTGATTCCTGAGGTGAAAGACCATCAGTTTGTCTGCGAATTAACTTTTAGTGGCAAGACTCCCGCCAATATCCGTTTGGGCAAGAGTTATCGGGTGCTGTTGGAATTGGGCAAGCCGGAACAAGCCTTGGTGATTCCGAATGGTGATTTCTTCCAAACGACCAACGGATATTGGATATTCCGGGTATCTGACGATGGCAAGAAGGCGCAGCGGGTGAATATCAATGTAGGCAGACAGAATCCGCAGCAATTCGAAATTACTTCCGGCTTGAAGCCGGGCGACAAGGTTATCGTAAGCGGATATACCCAAATCGCCAGCGAAAAAGAAATAGATTTGAGATAGATTTTTATCTGAGATAATAAAAAACAAAATCTCTCATAGATAATAAAATTCAATATTTCACGTAAATAAATTATATAAAGACTAAAAAATATGAACATGTTATTACACAACCTGAAGGTTGCCCTGCGCAACATTCTCAAGTACAAGGTGCAGACTCTGGGCAGCATCCTGTCGCTTGCCATCGGTATGGTGACGCTTGCCACGGTGCATTCGTTTCTGCAGAATTTCCGCATGGCTTCCATTAACCATGAACCTTATTATGACAGGGTTTATAACCTCCGATTTGATTCCATCCAAAAACGTCAATCGGAAAATTCAATTCGTATCAATGGTGATATCGTAAGGGCGGTGAAGGCGAATGGAGGACCTCGCTGCATAGAGCAGGGACCTTATGCTCCTAATGGTATGCTAACAGGCGGCTGGGCTGAGTTTACCCTAAGCGGCAAGACAAGGAGAAAGATGCAGTTGCATGCAGTTCCCCTTGACCGAAATTACCCCAACTTTGTAGGTATCCGTTCTGCCATTACGGGAGAAAAGATAAAGGTGCTGGGTCCTCATGATGCCATTATCAACGAAAAGCAGGCAAAGCAAATCTTTGGTGATAAGAATCCTGTGGGTGCAAGCATTCGTTTGACTAAGAACTATGGGAATTATCAGTTGAGATTGGTGGATGTCTATCAAGACTTATCATTGACTGAGCTAGACATGAGCAGTTCTGCTCTCTTTTACTCACCATGTGAGTTGGAAGATATGGATTCTGATCAGTTTAATGCTGGGAATTTGTATGTGGTGTTGAAAGAGGGATGCACGCCACAACAGTTGAAAGCAGAGGTGAACGGCAGGTTGAAACCATTGGGGTTAAAGGTAAAAGCAGAAAAGCTGAAAGATCGGTTGAGCGAAGAGTATTCAAGCGTTGCTATTGCTCGTTCCATCACTTATCTGATAGGCTCGTTGATCCTGTTGGCTGCCATCATCGGCTTTCTGAGGATGCAGACGCAGCTGTTCTGGATGCGCAGACGTGAAATCTCGCTTCGAATTACCAATGGTGCCACACGCCTCCAACTCTTCTCTATGTTTGCTACCGAGGTGGTGATGATCGTGCTGGGGGCTTATTTTGTAGCAGTATTGATGGGATCCTGGATTTGTGATTATCTGGCAAGGCCTCAGTTTGCAGAAATCACCTCCGAGTTAGGAACCATCAGTCATCTGTATCTCTATAGTCTGGTGATTGGGCTGGTGGTTATGATGCTATGTCTAGCCATCATCTGGATTGTGCTGAGTCGCATTTGCAAGTGTACGCAAGCACTCGAATCAGGGATGAGAAGAAGCCATAACCATTGGTTCCGCAATACGATGCTGGGTGTGCAGGTGATGATCAGTATGTTCTTCCTGGGTGTTACTTTCTGCCTCCTGTGCTGGGTGGGCAAGATGGCAGATTTCAACCATATTCCTGATGACGAGCGTGCATACAAGCAAAGTCTGTATCTGCAGACAAATGCGGCAGAAAATGGTCAGCGCCTTAGAGACAAGCTCATCCATTTGCCGCAGGTGGAACGATGGATTCCTTATAGCTGGGGAGTTTTGCAAGTTAACGAGCTGGCAGAGAACGAGGAGTTCAGCAAGGCGGCTTGGCAAGGCGATCCTTATGCTAGCTATAATAATGTGACGAGTTATAAAATTCGGATTACATCAGATACCTCCTATCTCGATTTCTTCAAGATCAAGGTGAATTGGAAGCCGAAGGCAAACCGGAAGAAATGCATCCTGGTAAATGAGGAGTTGTATAAGCAGATGCGCCAGCATCATGTTGCTCCTAATGATATATTGACCGTAGATGAGATGGATTCGTATCAGATAGCCGGAACGTTCCAGTCGATACCTTATCAGGGGAGTTTTAAAATTGATATATACTCATTCATAGTCATAGACCCCAAAGAGGCTTATGGTGCCACACATTATATTCTTGTGGCAAAGCCGGGTGAATATAAGGAGATGCAGATTGCTGTAGATAGAATGATACAGAAATTGGAGCCTGCTGTGGTAAAACCGATGTCATCCAATCTGCGTGACTATATGGCAAGGAGGATGTTTGCGTTGGAAATACTGCAAAATATTGCGTGGATCCTGGCTATCGTGAGTCTGGCAATCTGTCTGATAAGTATCTTCAGTACGGTGATGCTGGATACGCAGACCCGGAAGAAGGAGGTGGCTATCCGCAAGGTGAATGGTGCCCTGACAAAGGATATTACCAAACTCTTCGGAAGAACCTATCTGGTGATTACGCTCATCGCCATGGTATTTGCGGTGGTAGCCATGTTGATGTTCCATATCGTTCTGAGTCAGACTTTCGATATGGTAGAAATCAATCCTGCCTTCCCTATTAGTTTGAGTGTTGTGATAGTCATTGGCTTCATTGCAGCTATCATCGCCTGTCAGGTACGTAAAATCATGAAGGTGGATCCTTCGGAGATTCTGGTTAAGGAATAAAATGTGTAATTTGAAAGTATAAAAGTATAATACGAATTTAAAGAAACGATAAAGATTATGATTCAATTAAATAATATCAAGAAAGTATTTCAGACAGAGGAAGTGGAGACCTGGGCTTTGCGTAA
>ERZ1034976.2566-NODE-2566-length-12260-cov-8.242196_pt1 | contig 12260 bp, 11 predicted proteins | sample MGYA00520623_ERZ1034976 | MGnify/ENA primary metagenome ERZ1034976 (study PRJEB33766, sample SAMN09781774) | gut metagenome | biome: gut microbiome | host: Homo sapiens | place: Madagascar | study: EMG produced TPA metagenomics assembly of the PRJNA485056 data... | reverse complement strand
ATTCTTTCGCCCGGTTCTAAGATCGGACATACTCCGCGGAAAAACCCGCCAGCCTATTGGCTATGTGGCGGCAACCTCCCGCATCAACGCATATCGCGGCTTGCGCAGCTTGTTTGTCTGCACAAGCCTTCCGCAGCCAAGACGTATTATAACACACGTTTCCCGGTGTTGCAAGTGTTTTTTGGCATTTTTATAAAATTTTTTTGAGATTTTTTTACGTTATGCCGAAAGAGGTGTATGTCAAGAGGGTTTTCAACAGAGTGCATGGTTTTGGTAGAAATATCGTTTGTCTTTTAAGCAAATTGTAATCAATTGGGCAGCCCCAGCTCATCCACGCGCCAGCCGCCCTCGGTGGGGACCAGATGGACAGGGCGCAGGGTAGCTGTATCGGGCGTGACAGGTTCCGTTATATCCCAGCCGTGGAAGCTCTCATCCTCGCAGGTCAACACAATCTGATAAAAGCGCAGGCTGCCGTCTGGCTGCGTTTCGGGTTCGGTGAAAAGATAGCCGCAGTAGGCAATGTTGCCGCCCCGGTCGCCATCGATGGAAAGGATCGTATCGTTCGGGCCTTCCTTATAAAAGCCGTCCTCGCTGTAGGCGATCTCTTCTACGCGCCGGTCCGAATAGACTGCATGCAGGAAGTTATCGAACTCAGAGAATTTTGTGTAGAGCGCCCCGTCCACCGCGCGGACATGGAAGCGACCGTCAGCGTCAGCACCGGCGTCTTCGCTGGGCATCGAGCCCGCGTGGAAGCCGCCGCAGAAGTTTTGCTGGAAATAATATGCCATGCCCATGGCCGCAGCCGCCTGGGGATCCAGGCTAGCCGGGACTTCGTAGACCGTCTTATAGCCACGTTCAGCCCATGGGGCACGCACCTTGACCCAGACCACATCATTCTGCGGCAGGATGTACGGCTCCGCCTGCAATTTCAGCTGGTAGAAGTAGCCATCGCGGGCAAATCCTTCTTCCCAGTCCGGGTTCAGCGCTTTCAGTTCGTCGACCGTTGTATGGAACGTTTCGGCCGCCTCTTCCAGTGTCTGGCAGGTAGTGCAAAGCGTTACGCCATCCTCGGGCCAGGCCACCATTTCATCCAGACGGGGCTTGCCGTCCGGTGGGGCACTGAGTGTGCAGTCCGGCATACGGCAGTTTGCATTTGCCAGCCAGCTGTCGACCGAGACCGGCGCGAACACCGCCATGGTGGGCACCGGAGTCGGTTCTGCCGAGGGCTGCGGGGACGGTGTGGCTGTTGGCTCCGGGGTTGGTGCTGCGGTGGGCGCAGGCGCTGCTGTTGGGGCAGGTGCTGCGGCTGTGCTTTCCGATGGTGCAGATGCGCAGGCGGAAAGCACAGTAAGGACGAAAGACAGGGCAAGCAATTTCTTTTTCATAAAGAGCCTCCCTTGCGGGCGGATACAGAATCCGCCCCTACAAATTGGGATTGTGCGGAATTCCTGCGGAACAGGCGGATACGAGCATCTACCCTACAAATCACCCGGGAACTTGTTTATTTCTTTTTTAACTGTTCTTCCAGCCCTTCACGCGGGGTGACGTAGACGGTGGTGTAAACCTCATACAAAACCATACCGGGCTTGGCGCCGTTGGCTTTCCAGATGTTCTTTACCTCGGTGGTGTCCACGGCCACCTTGGCGCCGCCGTTCTGGCTGGAGTGCAGCACGGCCAGCTCGGCGGCCTCCTGCTTGGTCGTATCGGGGATGTCCTCTCCCCTGCTCATGACCACACAGTGACTGCCGGGGGCTTTTTGCACGTGGAACCACAGATCTTTACCGCGGGCGGTGTGCAGGGTGAGCTTATCGTTTTGCAGGTTGTTGCGGCCCACCAAAATTTCAAAGCCGTCGCTGGACATGTACCGCAGGAAGTCCGCCGGTTTCTGCTTGCGGTCCCGCTGCTTGTAGTATTTCAGATAGCCCTGGCTCTTCAGCTCGGCGCGGATCTCGTTGAGCGCAGCCTCACCGGGGGCGGACTCCACCTCGTACATAACGGTGGCCAGGTACTCGATCTCGGCTTCGCCCTCCACCAGCAGCTTCTGCAGCATGGCGTGGGCGGTCTGCTTCTTTTTATAGTCGCGGAAATATTTCTGCGCGTTCTCATTGGGACCGAAGCGCGGGTCCAGCTTGATGGTGACATCCTCGCCGGTGTAGTAGTTCTGCACGGTCACCTGGCGGTCGCCCTTGTGTACAGCCCAGAGGTTAGCCTGCAGCAGCTCACCGTGCAGGCGCAGCGTATCGGCCTTGGAGGATTGGGCCAGTTCCTCGCGGCGGGCGGCCTGCTTGCGGACGGCACGGTCGTGCATGTTGTGCACAGCCTTGTACAGTTCGCGGCTCTTCTGCCGCAGGCGCTCGGCGCGGTCCTTGGTGGCGTAGTAGTCCTCCAGCAGTTCGCTGTAGCTGGGGTACTGGGTCAGCAGCGCGGCGCTGCCGTACTGCTGCGGCACAAAGAAGCTGAACTCCACCGGCTTGGCCACGCCGTCCGGCTGGGGCAGGCGCACCGCCGTGGGGGTGCCACCGTTGGCATGTTCGGCCTTCAGCTCATCGATGGCGGCGGCAAGCTTGGCTTTTTCGTCAACAGTCAGGTCGCAGGCCAGCACCGGGGTCTCGCCCAGAGCGCGGCAGACGGCCTCCCGCACGACAACAGGGCCGACACCCGCCACGGTCTTGCCCAGGGCCTGGGCGACGGGCAGGTCCTTCTCGCAGGCAGCGGCCACCATGGCGGCGGCGCTGGTAACGAGGAAGTCCGGCCGGGCGGGCTTGGGCGGCAGCGTGTAGGGCAAACCGGGCAGCAGCTGGCGGACCTCGCTGTCCTCAAAATCCACGCGCTTGAGGGCATCGATGATGCGGCCGTCCTGCACCAGCACCAGGTTGGAGTAGCGTCCCATCAGCTCCGCCGCCACGGTGTTCACGACCAGGTCGCCCATCTCGTTGGTGCAGCGGAAGTCAAAGTAGATGATGCGGTCGCCCGGCTCCCGGCGCAGATTGATCAGGCGGCCGCCGGTCAGATGCTTGCGCAGCAGCATGCAGAAGCCCGGGGGCGTAAGCGGGTTTTCAAAGCTCTCCTTGGTCAGGCAGACGCGGGCCGACCCGCTGCGGGCCGACAGCAGCAGCCGGTGGGTCTCTGTGCGGGTGCGCAGCGTCATCAGCACTTCGTCTCGGGTAGGCTCAAAGATCTTATCGATCTTGGCATCCAGCAGGGTGGTTTTCAGTTCCCCGGCTACCAGCGCCAGGGTCGCAGCATCAAGAGACATGGGTTCTCCTTTTATAATAAGTAGGAATAAGGGTCGCGGTCCGCGGCAGCGTGGCGGACGGTAAGGGCCGGGAAGCTGCTGGCGATATGGGCAGCCAGCACATCGGCGATGCCGTGCTCGGTGCCCCAGTGGCCGGAAACCACCAGGCCAACGCCTTTCTGTTTAGCCAGCAGAGCAATGTGGTGGGCGGCCTCGCCGGTGACAAGGCAATCCGCGCCCGCATCAACAGCTTCCTGCAGGTAGCTGCCGCCCGCACCGCTGACTTCGGCCAGACAGGTGATGGAGCGGCCGCAATCCACGTACCGCACGCCGCTGTGCAGCGTGTCCGCGCAGAAGCGGGCCAGCTGCTGCACCGTAGTGGGTTCCACAGGGCCGATACGGCCGCAATCCTCGGCGAAATTGCGGCGGCCCTCCCGCTGCATACCCAAAAGATCCGCCAGCGTATCATTGACGCCGCCGGGGGCTGCATCCAGATTGGTGTGCATGCAGATGGCCGAGATGTTGTTTTTGATGAGCAGCGCCGGCACATCCCCTGCGCTGATATGCTTGAGCGGGTCAAAGATCACCGGGTGGTGGCTGACGATCAGCTGGCAGTCGTTCTCCACTGCCTCCTGCACCACCGCCGCCGTGATGTCCAGCGTGGTCAGGACACGGCTGATCGGCACACCGGCATCCACCAGCAGGCCCACGTTATCCCAGCTGCAAGCCAGCTCCTGCGGGGCCAGCGTTTGCAACAGCCCGAGAATTTGCTGTATCGTTACCGACATGACAACTCCTCCATTTGTTTGATGAGCACGTCCACCGCTTCGGCTTCCTGCCCGGCAGGCAGGCCGAGGCGGTATTTTTTTAGTTTAGCATTCTGCTGGGCGTAGTAATCCTCGCAGCCGGGCTGGCCGTTCGTCAGGCCGCAAAGGCACTCTAAGCCATCCGGTTCACGGCACGCGCCGGTGTAGCGGGCGTTCATCACGGCATACCAGCGGCCTGCCGCCTGGCAAAGGGTCTCCCCCGCCAGTGCAAAGCCGCGGCGGGCCAGCCAGCGGCGCAGCACGCTGTGCTTGGTGGCGGGCACCAGCACCAGATTGTACCGGGCGTCAAACACCCAGGGGGCGGCCTCCAGAATTTCAATGATTGTTTCCGCACCCATGCCTGCGATGATGATGTCGTCCGCCTCGCCGGGGGCCAGCACCTCCAGCCCGCTGCCCAGGCGGCACTGCACCTTGTCCCCGCAGGGGGCGCAGGTCACACGGGCTTTCTCCAGCGGGCCGGGGCGAAGGTCACAAGCCAAAACAAGCGGGCAGCGACCGCTGCCCGCCAGTGCGGCGCTTAATTTGCCGTGGTCGCAGCCGATGTCCGCCGCCACATGCCCCGGCCGTACATAGGCAAAGGCAGCAGCCAGGCGGGCATCCAGCCGCGGTGCATTACAGGTGTGCAAAGTAGTCGTTCAGCTCGGCGACCAGAGCGTCGGGGTCAACACCGTGGACGGCGCAGGCTTCCTCAACGGTCTCGCCATGGGAAGCCATGCAGCCCAGGCAGTGCATACCGGTGGACAGGAAGATGGGCACACAGCCCTGGGTGGGGTCGTTGTTCAGGATCTCGGCGATGATGGTATTCTTGGTGATAGTCATGGAAATTTCTCCTTATATAAATATTGCTTATTTTATGATACCGGCTGCCAGGCGGCGTACAGGCCAAAGCCTTGCAGCAGGGTCAACATGGTTAAAGTGCTGGTGCAGAGCGCCGCGGCGCGGGAGACATCCCCGCGCAGGGCCAGCTTTTTGCTGCTTTTTACCAGCAGCAGGGCCAGCGGCAAAATCGGCAGCAGGTAGCGCCCCTGCAAGCCGAAGAGCGTCTGGTAGTTGATGGGGGTCCAATTCAGCGCGGCAACCAGCACAGCCAGCACAACGCAGAGACAGATGCCCGCCGTACCCGCTTTGCTGCGGTGGCCCAGCAGGGCCGGTTCGTTCTGCCGGGGCAGGGCGGCGACCAGCACAGCCAGCAGCAGGCCTACGCCCAGCAGCCAGCTGACATCGATGCGGTAGACGATGGGTTCCCCCAGGGTAGTGCCCAGCAGACCTTGCAGCCAGAGAGCGCCCTGCTCCGGCAGGGTGCGCAGCAGCAGCTTGACGGTGGCCGGAATGTTGCGACAGATATAGCCGAACGAGAAGGTCCAGATGGAGTCCCCGTTGGGGTAGGTCATGGTCAGTTGGTCAGGGTCCAGCCCGCCGCCCATGTGGGAGACAGCGTATACGCCGCCCACAGCGCCCACCACCAGTACGGCGGCAAAAGCCACTTTGCACCAGAAGAATACCTTTGGGCGCTTGTGCAGCTTGAGGTGCGCTGCCAGTGCCAGCACCAGCAGCACCGCAGCGGCAGCGGCGGCGGTTACCAGGACGGTGGTGTTCATATCGCGGGCCGCGTAAGCCACGGCATTCAGATTAGCAGCCAGCCAGAAGCAGAACGCCAGCACCAGCGTAGCCGCATGGATGCAGCAGCCGCCGGGAAGTTCTTCGCCCAGGAATTTGACGGTTGGGTTCCCGTCGTAGGTCAGGTTTTCCGCCGGGATCAACAGGCAGAGCAGGATGACCGGCAGGTAGATGGCCTTGCCGGGGGCGGTCAGACCGCCCAGCACGATGAGCAGGATCTTCTGCCACCAGACAGCTTTCTCGCCCCGCAGGCGCAGGCAAAGCGCCGTGAAGCTGAACACCAGCCCCAGCACGGCGGCATCCGGGGAAAGGCTGGCCGCCAATTGCAGCGGCATGGGCAGCAGCGCCACGCAGGCGAACAGCCCGCGCAGGCTGGTCGGGGCCAGCCAGACGGCCAGCGCTGCCAGCAGTAAATACAAAATCAGGTTGGCTAGCCGCCCGTAGAGCAGCATCGTGTAAAAGTTCTTGCCCTGCGCCCGCGCCAGGCGGATGCCTAGAGCCTGGGCCAGATAGCTGCCGCTGCCCTGCCCTGCTTTCACCTCGCTGTGGGTGGTCAGCACATCGGGGCTGCCGGGTTCGGAGGTCTCGGCGATGGCCTCATTCTTGTAGGCCAGGACGCCGATGTCACCGGTCTTTGTGCCAAAGTAGGCGGCGTCACATTCCCGCAGCAGCAGGTTGCCGTCCTCATCGGCAGCGGTCTGGCCGCTCCAGGTACTGGCCAGCTCGTAGGCAGCAGCCAGGTGGGTGTATTCATCGGGGGCGACCAGTGCCGGGGTAACATAGGTGAACGTCACGCCCAGGGCCAGGCCCACCGCAGGCACAAACAGGTAGAGTGGCGCGTGCAGCATGGCCAGCAGCACCGCGATAAAGACGGCAGCGGCCAGCGGCTTTTGCAGCCGGGCGGCCAGCGCGGCGGGCCAGCTGCCGGTAAAATCGCTGACGCGCTGCATTGCCATGGTGGCGTTTAGGGTGTCGCCGTCCGTTACCGAAAGCGGCATACCGGATACTTCGCCCTCGCTGGCCCAGACGCCCAGCGGGCCATCCCAGGCGGATTCGTTGTACAGGCGGATGGTCAGCGTTTCGTCATGGTCAGGGATATAGGCCTCGTTGCAGGTGAACTCAGTAAAGGTATCGTCCCAGATATTCAGGAAGTTACCCGCTGCAAAAAGGATCTGCTCCCCCGCCTCGTTGTAGGCTTCCACCATGGTCATGCCAGATTTGTACAGCTGCCCGTGAGTGCTGAACTTGAACCGCACACCGTAAAACGGCTGGCCGGCCTTCAGCGGCATGGCCTGGGTCAAGCCCTCGGCGGGGATGTCGATGATCTGGCTGTAGTCATCGTTGATGATCTCATAGCTGGGGGTGTTGCCCAGCCGTTCCTGCAGGTCATACCCTACCCAGCGGCACAGCAGTACCGTGCACCACGCCGCCAGCGCGGCAACCAACAGGCCACACAGCACCCGCAGGAACTTTTTATTTTGTTGCATGGGGTGCCTGCCTTTCTGTGAGTATGGTTCTTGCAAGAGCTATTATACCGCATATACGGAAAAAGCGCAAATCATTTGGTTTTTGCGTAGAGATACCAGGTCACTTCGCCCTCACCGCCGTTGTAGGTCTGGCTGGCGACGCAGTGGTAGATGGGGTAATCGTTCTGCAGATTGCCGGTCAGGGCCACCACATAGTCCACAGCGGCGGCATCCAGCAGGTCCCATTGCTGCTGCCACTGGTCCTGCAGCGGCATGTTGGTCACGCAGAAGTAACGGCAGGGCGGCAGTACCCCGGCGGCGGTGTAAAAGCCGCCGTCCAACGTGCCGTAGTTGAGTAAAGTAGCGTTGGGCGTCTGGCGGATGATTTCGGCAAACTGGAGCTGGGGCAGGCTTTCCGCCGTGCGGCCCCGCAAAGCGCGGTTGGGACTTAGCAGCAGGCACCATGCAGCCGCGGCGGCAATGCCTGCCACGGATAAGGCCGCACACACGCCGCGCTTGGCAGGCAGTTTTTGCGGCAGGGCCGCCAGCCCCAGCGGGGCAAACACGGCCAGCACCAGCCCGTAGTAGACGAGGTAGCCGCCCATCAGGCTGGTAAAAGCCAGTCCTGCGGCCATTGCCAGGGTTGCCAGCGCCGCACCGTGCCGCTTAGAAAGCACCGTCCAAAGCAGGAACGCCGCCAGCAGGCAGACGGCGGGCAGATCGTCCCGCACAGCCCACCACAGGTGCTGGGCCAGGGTCAGGGCGCTGCGGCCGTCCCCTTTATAAAGGAAGAGGTTGTCATAGAAGTAACACTCCCACCAGGCGTCCAGCGCATGGTGGGCCCCAAAGTAGGCAAACCAGGGCAGGGCTGCCAGCGCCAGGCCGCCCAGGTAGGCGGCACAGCTTCGGCCCAGCTGCCGCAGCCAGCCCCGGCGCAGGTACAGCACCGCCAGCACGGCCACCCAGGCCAGGTAAAAGCCCAGCACCGTGTATTTCAGCAGCAGCGCACAGCCGCACAGAAAACCTTGCAGGGCTACGGTGCGCAGCGGCATTAGTCTGTTGGCTGTCAGGCACTTGACCAGCCCGTACAGGGCGGCGGCCAAAAAGGGCAGCAGCAGTTCCTCGGCACTGCCGCCGTGGGAGAAGGCCCGGCAGGCCGCCACGGCTGCCGCAGGCACCAGGCACCAGACCGGGTGCATGGGTTTGCCGCGCAATAGCTCCGCCGTGCACAGGCCAAGGCCTAGAAACACCGCGAAGCCGCAAATTTCCAGCACAAATACGCCGATAAAGCCCGTGTGGTCCAGCAGCCACCCCAGCCCGTAGAGGAGATACAGCACCGGGCCTTTGTGGTCGAACACATCACGGTAGAGCACCTTGCCGGACAGCATGGATTTTCCCATTGTAAAAAAAATGTTGGCGTCCATCCAATCGTTGAAGGCATACAGCGGCGAAGTTTTGCTGCACAGGGCCAGCACCAGGGCGGCCGTGCCCAGGCACCATATACTACGTTTTAACTGCGCCATGCGCGTGGTCATACAGTTTCCCCCGTAACAAACCGCGCCCCGGTCAGGTGCGACCGGGGCGCGGAGTGGAAATCAGACTACTGTTACACAGTCAGCGTGTAAATCAGCCGTTCTCCTTCATCTTAGCGAAGCACTCGCTGCAGTAGACCGGACGGTCCTCGCGAGGCTGGAAGGGAACCTTGCAAGCCTTGCCGCAGCTGGCGCAGACAGCGTCAAACATCTGGCGCTCACCGCGGGTAGCGTTCTTGCGGGCATCACGGCAGGCCTTGCAGCGCTGGGGCTGGTTCTCGAAACCACGGCTGGCGTAGAACTCCTGCTCACCGGCGGTCCAAACGAACTCCTTGCCGCAATCCTTGCATACCAAAGTCTTGTCTTCGAACATAGTGGGTATCTCCTCTGATTTGTATTTGCCCGCGGAAGAATCTAAACCAACGCATTAGGAATGGACCAACGAACTGATTTTAGGCGCTACTGGGGGCAGGTTGAAATATATGATACAGGCAAACGCCTGAATCCTAGGGTATTACGCTCCCCGCAGTTTGCGGCGGGCGCGGGCCAGGGCGTTGGCAACGGCTTTGGGAGCCAGCTGCTTTTCCTGGGCGATTTGGGCGGCGGTCTGGCCGTTTAGGGTGGCCAGCAGCACGCTGCGTTCCAGCGGGGAAAGTTCGGTCTGCATCCGTTCGATCGTCGCGGCGTACTGCTCGCTGGCGATGGCCTGTTCCTCGGGGTCAGGGCCTGGCTGGGGCAGCTCCTTGGCATCGGGCAAGGGCACACTGAAGTTCAGCGGCGCGTGCTTTTTGCGCAGAGCAGCGCGGCGGGCATCCTGCTGGGCGTGGGTGATGCAGGCGGCGGCAAAAGACGCGAAGGCCATTCCCGCAGCGGTATCGTACCGGTGAATTGCCTCAAACAGACCGATCAGACCTTCCTGCACGGCATCCTCGAAATCCAGGCCCGGCGCGGTCGCGGCGGCGGCACCTTTGCGGATGGCGGGCATCATGCGTGCAATGAGAGCGGCCACAGCCGTTTCATCGCCGTTCTGGGCCAAAGCCAGCAGGTCATTGGTGATTTTTTGCATGGGGCTTCCTCCGGCAGGCAGATGCGAACACCTTTATAATAGCCGTAATCACGCATTTTGTCAATCTTTTTTTGGGATTATGCTCAAAATTCCGCTGTATGAACCGCACAGAAGCTGGTATACTGAAAAAAATAAACTTGTCTGTAACAAACCGCCTGCCCCGCGCGTGTTAAAAGTGAAACAGGCCTGATGAAATCCAAAACAAAGGAGGTGCCGCGATGGAGCCGAACGAACTGGCCGCGGTCGCAGGACGCTACCGCGACATGATCTACCGCGTGGCCCTGCACTGGTGCGGCCACCCACAGGAGGCTGAGGATGCTACCCAGGACACGCTGTTAAAGCTTTGCGCGACCCACCGCACTTTTGCAGACGAGGAGCATTTGAAAAGCTGGCTGATCCGGGTGACCATCAACCACTGCAAAAGCCGTCTGCGTGCGCCCTGGCATACCCGCCGCCTGCCGCTGGAGGAACTGCCCGACACACCGGTGTTCGACGACCCCGCCCAGCGGGAATTGTACGACGCCGTACTGGCCCTGCCACAGGCGTACCGCATCGTGCTGTACTTATTTTATTATGAGGACATGCCCACCAGTGAGATCGCGGCGGTGCTGCACATCAGCCAGAACGCCGTGACTACCCGGCTGACCCGTGCGCGGGAGGCCCTGCGCCGGGCGTATCAGGAGGATTGAACGATGGAGTTTGAGACTTTGTATAAACAGACCTTTGCCCAGGTGCACTGCCCGGCCCGCGTGGCGGCGGCTGCGGCCCAGCCTGCCCCGCGGCGGCGGTTTGGGTGGGTCATCTGCCTGGCCGCGCCGCTGCTGCTGGCCGCCGGTGTACTGGCGCGGGTGGAGTTCACCAATTTGCACAACACCCCCCACCCAAGCTATGCCCCCGATGCCGTGGGCGGTTATGCCCTGCACTATACGCTGACCACCCATCCGCTGGATACTCTGGGCGAAGCGGTGCAGACATTGGCCGCCGAGGAACGGCAGCCAGCGTTCCAACGGATGCGGACGCCTGACCACTATAGTTTCAGCCAGATGGTCATGACGCTGGGAAACTCGGATTTGTTAATTCACTACCCAAACGATATTGAAAAAGCCGAAGTATTTACCGATGCGGCGGACAGCTTGCAGGATGCCGCTGAACTGACCAACCTGCCGCTGCTGCGCAACGATCTTGTGGATGACCTGCCGGACGGCGCGGCGCTGTACTGCCCTGCCGACCCCAACGATTACCGCAATCCCGTCAAGCGCAAGGTGCTGCTGTACGGCACCTGCGCGGACGGCGAGCCGTTTGGGCTGAACGTGCTGGATGGCGGCTTGCTGGAAAAGGAAGTGAGCGGCGAAAGTTATGACATGTATATTTCGTTCAACGCCCACGCCGCCGTGACACCCAGCGGCAGCCGCACCGCTACCGTGGAGCAGGTGTTGACCGACGGCATCTACGATTTAAAGGATGGCTGGACCTGCGAGGAATACACGCTGCCTACCGGAGACATTGCCGTTATTCCGCTGTACGGCGGCGGAGACGAGAGCAAAGCCAGCGGGAATACCGCTTATTTTGTAAATAACGGTATGATTTATACAGTTTGTATCAGGGCGCCGCAGCCCGGTATCGGAGATGCACGGCTGCGGCCCTACCTGAAGCAGGTATTGGATGCGTTTTACGCGCCGTGACGTCCTACTGCCAATACGCACAGAAAAAGCCAGCCCGCATTGGGCTGGCTTTTGGATTATTGTTTCTGGTAAACCAGGTAGCGGAAGCCGATCTCGGTGGTCAGACTTTTGCAGGTCTGCAGGCGGGCGGCACCGTCGGCGGGGGTGTTCCAGTAGTAGGGGGTCATGGCAAACAACTGCTGCACGGCATCGCCGGTCAGGGTCAGCTGGGCGGCGGCCTCCACACTGCGCACAAAGGTGAACCCCTCGTAGGCAGTGTCCTTCACCTCGTTCTCGTAGGGGTGGTCGTAGAGGACCTCTTTCAGCCCGTAGAGGTGGCGGGCGGTGGGCACGGCGTAGACCAGATGTCCGCCCGGGCGCAGCATGCGGCGGAACTCTGCCCCGGCAAACGGGGAAAAGATGTTCAGCAGCAGGTCGGCCCAGCCATCCCGCACGGGGGCACAAAAGCTGCCGCCCACACAGAAAGCGGCCTCCGGCAGCAGCCTGGCCGCCAAGCGCACGGTTTCTTTGGAGAGGTCGAAGCCCACGATGGCAGGTTCGTCCCCCAGTGCTTTGTACAGGTAGGCGTCATAGCTGCCCTCGCCGCAGCCAGCATCCACGATGTGGCCGTGAGGCAGGTCAGCACAGAGATCCGCCAATGCCTGCATCAGCGGGGTGTAGTGTCCGGCCGAGAGGAATGCGCGGCGGGCTCGCACCATCTCCTTGCCGTCGCCGGGGTCGGCGGCATGCTTTTTCTGGATGGGCAGCAGGTTGGCGTAACCCTCTTTGGCCAGATCAAAGCTGTGAGTCTTGGGGCAGCGCAGGGTGCGGCCCACCTGCAGCAGCGGCCCCTGGC
>ERZ1034976.2550-NODE-2550-length-12314-cov-24.385105_pt1 | contig 12314 bp, 12 predicted proteins | sample MGYA00520623_ERZ1034976 | MGnify/ENA primary metagenome ERZ1034976 (study PRJEB33766, sample SAMN09781774) | gut metagenome | biome: gut microbiome | host: Homo sapiens | place: Madagascar | study: EMG produced TPA metagenomics assembly of the PRJNA485056 data... | reverse complement strand
TTTCAATTAATTCAAAGAGCGATTAGTCCACTTTAACGGGACAGTAGTGATTTATTTTAGAAAGTATTCCTGCGATTTTTAATTCAATTTTTCCAATTCCTATGGAAAATGGAATCACATAAACTCCACCTATCACGATTGCATCATATGGGCATGTAACATTCTCCACTTTATTTAATTTTCCAAAATTCAATTTGTACTCTTGACATGAGAAACTAAGATTATCCTTATCAAATACTTTAGAATTACTCTTCTGGATTAGCCACATTATCCATCCTTGTTTAGATTCTGAAATTGTATCTAATTGAAGACAATTGTTGTTGAAAGAATCTGTATTATACTTGTATATGTCTGAATCGTTTGTAACTTTCAACTTGTCGGATTCCAACAAAAAGTCCAAAAAATCACAAGAATCATTTAATTCGACATATGATGTCTTGTAGGATACGGGCGTATATTTCCCTTTGTATTTTGCAAATGAGCTGTTATGGTTCCATGGAGCCACAGCATCTTCTCTAATAAAAATACCATCTGATGCTTTAATTGCCAAGGAATAACTTTCTCCAAAAATCTGGCTTCCATTAAGACCATACAGGTCTCCTGTTTTGTTGTCTTTTATCTGAAATCCATGGCGAACAACAATCAATCCTGGTTTGACCGTTTTTTCCATAATAGCACACATTATACTGTCTTTTACACCATTTGATAGTGGCATTGCATTGGGCTTGATATTGATAGAACCCAATAGTTGAGCCTCTGTATTGATTGTACAGAACAACAACAAATATAACATATATATATATCTAAAGTTTTTCATATTCTCTTTATCTTAAATTATATAAAGGTGTTATTCCACCCATACTTTCATATACTCCAAACGATACAATGCCTACTGCCTTGTAGGTTCCATTGTCATTATAAAATACTGGGCCACCCGAATTACCATGCTCGTAGTTCTTGCCAGTAATGAGGATAACACCATCATTCAATCCTCTACCAGATGTCTGACAGGAACCATATAAGCAAGAACCGGCTTCCGAACCATGTCCTTGTGGATATCCTAAAACCTCAAGTCTTACTCCTGCGGGCAAATTGGCAGAAAGAGATACGTCTGCAGGAATAGATCCTGTCTTTCCTGTATTAATATAGGCCCAATCGGAACCACCAGCACCATTGGCGGTTATCATTGTCATACCATCACCCAAATCCATGCGCTTTTCTCCTCTTTTGGTTGTGGTAAACTGTGAAGACTGGAACTTTATTTCCTTTGAAGGGGAACGTGCTATAATATACGCCACAAGATGCGCTCCATTTGTTTCTGTCAATCCCGCCAAGAAGAGAGCTTTGTACGTGTCGTCTTTTAATGAAGCATATTGTTTTGATATTGATTCTGCTGAATCAAATTTCCATCCTTCTACACAATGTTTAGCCGTTATAAAACGACCATCGCTTAGGAGATAGCCTGATGCAGTCCACCCAAGGCTTCCGCCTCCTGACGTCTCAAGAGGAACAAGTTCACCTTTGTATGCAACACATAAAATGGCTTCCATTCTAAAAATATCACTTTCATATCTTTGTAATGCAGAAGTCTGTCCTTGTTCGTTACCTCCACCTTGGCGAACAATTACGTTTTTTTGTATTGGCCTTGACTTTGCCTTCAACATAGAATCCAAACGTTGTTGTTCAACAGCCGCCTTTGCGATTTCTTTTTCAAGTGCAGCATTGTTCTTCTTCAAGTCATCAAGTTTCTGCTCTGATTGCTTCAGTAATTGATGCGCAACAGCTATCTTCTTGTCAAATTCTTCCCCTTGTAAATAATTCCATGTGCCGAGACCGCCAACAGCGAGCACGAGAACACACGACAAGACAGCTATCGCAGTCTTATACGGTCTCAACGCCTGCTGACGGAAGAGACTCATTCTCCTTGTTAGACCTATGCTTCCTACTGTTGCTTTCTTACCTGTCGGCACAATAAAGCCAAGTTTCGGACCATTCACAGATAGCTGAATCTCGTCACCATTCTGGAGATACCACTCTGTTTTAACTGGGCGACCGTTCAAAAATGTGGAGTTGCTCTTAGATATCTGAACAAGTTTCCACATGTCACCATCCTTTACAATGCCGGCATGGTGTCGTGATACTGTTTTGAACGACTCGTCGAAACGCACCTGACAGTGAGAGTCACGGCCAAGTTCGATGTTATCGACTATGATTTCCTGGGATTCGCCAGCCTTGTGATATTTGCTTGAAACCTTATGTTCCAAGATGTAATACTTACGTCCACTTGGGTTGAACAAAGACCCTATACCTGCTCCTACGGAACCAGACAACGTGTTTCTGTAAGCTTTCGTTGTGTGTCCTGCCATAATTTATAGAATTTAATATGCTTCTACTCTTAACTTTGTATCACCTATAGAGATGATATCTCCTGGTGAAAATGCAATACCACTGGCGTTTACTTCTTTAGAATTAACATAAGTGCCATTGGTAGAACGGCGCCATCCACCTGTATCATCTTTATCCCATTGACCATCGCGGATAATCCATGAACCTATTTCATAGTCTAACTCCAGAGTGCAATGCTTTCGCGAGATGTAACAACTATTATCTTCCACTATTGCAATGTCATTATATATACCTTCGTCTTTTCTACCCATGGATAATATAGAATTTTCGCCACGAAGAAGATGGTCCAGCTTGTATATTTTCCCATGCTCTTCACCTTGCATAATTCGCAGCAAAACACCATTGATTATGCGTGTTTGGAAATCTTTCTCCTGCAAAGTAACAGATTTTTGCATGCGCCTAAACTGTGGCACCAAAGGTAACACGTTGTCAATTGTCTGTAGACGCATTTGGAAATCAGGATGTAGGCATCCATCTAACAGAGTCCCCCATTCACTTCCACCATTAGTTGTCATCAACAAACTTTTGTTCCATTCGCCACGCTTACCACGTTTCATATATGAAACCAAGTCCTTTTCACCATCAAGTCTGCCAAAAGGGAGTTCTCCTGTCAGCAATTGGAACATCATGACTCCAAAAGAAAAAATGTCTGTAGTTGGAAGTACTGTAGCATCCCTCCTAGGGTTCAGCTGTTCGGGAGGCATATAAGCATAGGTGCCGAAAATCTGTTTCGGCTTGCCCATGATGTTACGCTCCGTCATTCGTTTATTTCTATCACCAGAAATACCGAAGTCTGTCAAGGCAAAATCATGATTGGCTTTTACCAATACGTTTTCTGGCTTCAAGTCACGATGAACCTTTCCTCTGCTATGCAAGGCTTTCAGTCCAAGCAACACATGAGTGGCAACTTTCGTGTAATCCACTTCTCTGCCGCTCTCTGCAAGATTCAACAAATCACCACCTGGACAAAACTCCATGACAATATATGGATTACCCGACAGGAAACCATGCGAAAGAGAGTGAACAAGATATTCACAATCTATGCAACCTGTCTCGAATTCCATATCGAAACGGGCAACCAATGATTCTCTGATGTCAGACGGAACCTCCCACAACTTTAGCAGTTTCAACGCATATTGCTGGCCGTAATTGTCTCGTACAGCATATACTTTCCCGAAAGAGCCTTCACCCAAGATCTTGCTTACGGAGTATCGTCCATCAACAGTATCTCCGATAGCCAATGAGCAACGTTCTACTACTGATGACATATAAAAAGGTTATTACTCGTGAAACTCAAATAAACGATTGCCCAAAAGAATCAGATCTCCATCGGAAATCTCAACCCTCTTTCCCGCTTGAACGAAAGTTGTTTTCTGGTCGCTTTTATCCTCTATATACCAGTGTCCGTCAACGTTTGTAATTACAGCCTGTTCGCGAGAGGTAATAGAAACGTTGTTTTCTTCTATGTTGGATCTGTTAAGGCTTACACTCTTCCCTTCAAACTCAATTTCTTCCAGTTCGTGTCTTTCATTTGTACGCTTCACTGGTTTCAACATGAATGATGGTTCCAAATCCATATTCATCATATACGGATTGACTGTGCCACGATATACACCTCCGCCATTGTCCATTCTGGTTGGGCGACGATTCCCTCCTGAGGTTACGTTTACACGCGGTGCTTCTTGAGACTGTTGAGAACCTCTAACCTGAAACTTGCAATTTGGACACTTGTCTGTTCCTGGGCGGAGAGGATAGCCACATTTTGGACATGGTTGAGTCTGTTCTGGTTCCTGTACTGTGGAATGAGGAGCGTCCGACGGAGCACTTGCACCAGCCCCGAACACATCGTCTTCAAGGACTGTTTTTGCGATATTTCTTTCATCACTGCCAACCGATGGCTGGGGTATTATAACATCATTGTCATCATCAGCAACCAGTGGAGTATGACACTTCACGCAGGTTGTCTCATTGGGCTTGTTAGGCCATCCACAATTCTTGCAGCGCATAATTATAGTTTTTTAGTTTATTGGTTATGTTAATCTGTTTTTTTAATAAAAGCTGTTGGTATATATGCCGTAGCAATCAGCCAGTGACTGGTTAATTCAATTACCACACGTTGTTCGCTCGAAACTCTCGCCACCTTACCACGAACACCTTTGAATGCTCCATCTATGACAAGTACTTCCTCGCCTGTTTTGAAGCGACACTTTTCTTTATCCACCACTTTTATATGTTCACTCTTCACACTGACAAGCTTCATGAAATTATCCATTTCCCTGTTTGATATAACAATAGGAGGATGCATCATGTCAGCTTGACGTGGAAGCAGTTTGTTACGGAAAAAGCGAATGTAAGATGGTAGATGTTGAGCTGATGGCTCAAGGAGAAAATGTGCATGGCTCGGTGTCATACGAGCAAAAAAGACATTGGGGATAAGCGATTCTTTGAAGAATATCTTTTGACCGTTGATGATGCGAGATATAGTGTGTTGAGCGACAAACGTCTCAACTTTTTCTTTACGGAGAAGTTCCGCAGCTTTTTCCACTCTGCCATAGGTCACTCGCAAAGCAAACCAAGCAGGTTTTTCGCCATTTCCTATAGGTACATTAGGAGAGGACACCCCATCACTGTGAGCTTTGGGGGAGACACTGAAGGTAAGTCCAGCGTGAGGAGGATTTTTCCCGCCTCGTCGGGTGTCGGCATCAGTCAATGCGTTCATATCGGCTATTCCTATTAAATATTAGGTATAGACACAATAAAGCGTGGATTCGCCGTTGTCTATTCTACCCGTCGAGGCTCTTGCATTACCTATTGTTGTCGAACAGACAACGTTAGAGCCCACGCCGATATGAACATATTTTCTCCCCTAACCAACCTAAAAGATTGCACCTAATTAAATAGATACAATCCTTCCATTGCTGGAAATGAGGAGTGATATAATCACACCCTGGGACATCTACCGTTGCTAAGTCCGAGACAACAATTTCGTAATGGTTGCAAGATTCCGATCGGGTCTCAAACAGAGCGTGTGTAAACGCCTTTTATGTCTGGTATTCTGCCCACCCAACCGCTTCTGCATTTCGGATTAATCTTCCATGCTTCCGCTCGGCGTGTGCTACCTCCATAAGACTTCAACTGCACTTTTCAGTATCAGAATCCGCCAATACAGAATTAATACCGCCCCAAATTTACTACAAAAGTTTGAATTATTAAAGAAAAAGAAAGAGAAATTTGCATTTCTCTTGTTTTTTGGGAAAACGCAACAAGAAAACGCCACTTTACCTTGGTTTCCTCGCTGAAAATTATGCACTCTTGCATAAGAGTTAGTGACACTCTTGTTACTAACAACATCGTCGTGTTTCGATGAAGATTTACTCAACTATACACATCTAAGATGTTTTCGTTTAATTGGCTTTGATTTCTTGCAGATACCGATTACCGATTTCCAAGATTATTATATAAAGATGTGCGCAAGCGATGTCAAGTATTTCGCTATATTTTTTTATTTTCTCAATATTATTCTTTAACTTTGCACTCGCAACGGTTCGCAACGCTCCCACTTGAAACACCATACCGGGGAGCTGTGCGATTAAAAGGGAATGGGGTGAGAGTCCCCGACTGTCCCGCAGCTGTGAGCCGCCCTTATCTACGGGCGCGAACGAGAGAACCACTGAAGCCATGCATCTCCGTGCTGAGTGCGTGGGTATGGCAGGGATGCCATACCCTCATATAAAGCTCTTTGCAGGATGCGTGGGTATGGCAGGGATGCCATACCCTCCTATGCTTTGGGAAGGTGTTCGCGTCTGGGCGGCGAGTCAGAAGACCTGCCGAAACTCATTTGCCGATGGAGTCATCGCTGTGCGCCTCGCGGATTGGGCGCGTATGACCGTAACACTTACATTATATAAATAATATGAAGCACTTTACACTTTTTGTTTCTGCCCTCATCGGCGGAATGTTTCTAACTACATCTGTTTCTGCACAGCAGAAGGAGTACACCGACGGCGTGTTCATGCTCAACGAGGGATGGTTCGGCAATGAGAAGGCTACGATCAACTATCTCGACAAGGCTGGCAAATGGGAGTATCGCGTGGCTCTCGCCAAGAACAGCGAGACCTACGAACTCGGCACAACGGGCTGCTACGCCACCATCGACGACGGCAAGATGTACATCGTGTCAAAGAAGAAGAGCGTTGCCGACAAGGAGGCTAACGACCCTACGCTCACCGTGTGCGACGCCAAGACTATGGAGGTTTTGGCTCAGATCAACACTATCCTCAACGCCGACGGCACGGCTGCTGCCGACGGTAGAGCGTTCCTCCCCGTTAAGGAGCTTGGCAAGGGCTTCCTCAGCACTACTGAGGGTGTCTTCACGTTCAATCTCGACGACAACACCGTGGGCTCGCTCATCGCCGGCACCGACGGCTTGGCTAACAACCAGACGGGCAACATGGTGTACGCCGACGGCAAGGTGTATGCCGTTGACCAGCGCCGTGGTCTGCTCGTCATCGATGCTGCCGAGGGCAAACTGCTCAAGACCGTGAACAACGAGGGCGAGGGCTCGTACAACTCTATTGTGCAGGCTAAGGACGGCTCTATCTGGCTCACCTGCAGCAACTTGACAAAGGCTGTTGCGCACATCGTGAAGTTCAACCCGTCTGACTACTCTACCGAGACTGTCAACCTGCCCGAGGGAGTCTATCCTCCTACCAACAGCTGGGGCGCATGGAACCCCGACTGCTTCACGGCTTCTACCACCGAGAACGCTCTGTTCTGGAACGGTGCTACGGGCGACAGGTCGAACGGTCAGCACATCTACAAGTTCGATATCGACTCGCGCCAGATATCGCTCCTGCTCGACTTCACCGCTGCCGAGGAGAAGCCTTACGTCTATGGTGCGGCTTGCCGCATGAACCCTTATTCGGGCGACCTCTACCTGAGCGTAACCAAGGGTTCGGCATGGGGCGACGAGTCGGAGCTGCGCGTCTACGACGCTACGACGGGCACAATGAAGCAGGCATACCCGATGGAGAAGCACTACTGGTATCCGGAGATGCCGGTGTTCGCTCTGAAGAGCACCACTGCCATCTCGTCGGTTGAGGACAACGCTGATGTGCGCGAGGTGGCTCGCTACTCTGTCGACGGCAAGCTGCTGCAGGGTGCACAGAAGGGTCTGAACATCGTGCGCTACAGCGACGGAACTGTTAAGAAGGTCGTTGTTAAGTAAACATGCGCATACATTATATAATACTACTCTTTTTTATCGCTATATCGACGCACGCCCAAACCTCACGTCTCGACTCCGTACACACGATTCGGGACGTGGCGGTTGTGGGCGTGCGTCCGCATTATCTCACCCCCTCGCAAACGCTCTCCGGTGCTGCGCTGCAGAATCTCTCCACCACGTCAGTCGCCGACGCGCTGAAGTATTTCTCGGGCGTGCAGATCAAGGACTACGGCGGACTGGGCGGACTGAAGACCGTGAACGTGCGGTCGCTCGGCTCGCAGCACGTGGGCGTGTACCTCGACGGCATACGCATCACCAACGCGCAGAACGGACAGATCGACCTCGGGCGCTATTCGCTCTCGAACATGGAGTCGGTGGCTCTCTACAACGCCAACCGCAACGAGCGACTGCAGTCGGCATCGGAGTATGCCTCGGCGGCTACGGTCTATCTACAGACACGCCGACCCGACTCCACCGCTTTCAACGTGGAGTACGGCACGGGTTCGTTCGGTCTGCAGAAGCTGAAGGCGTACTTTTCCTTTAAGAAATTTCTCTTCGTCGACGCCGAATATCAGCGCACGGACGGTGGCTATCCGTTCCGCTTCCAGTCGGCTTCGGAGGACACCGTGGGCAAGCGGCGCAACTCCGACATCAGCTTCTACCGCCTTGAGGCGGCGGGCTTCTACAAGGGCTTCACGGCGCACGCCTACTTCTACAGCTCGGAGCGCGGACTGCCCGGACCTGTGGTGCGCCGACTCTCCGACCAGTGGGACTCTACCGACCGCCAGTGGGACCGCAACTTCTTCCTGCAGTCCACCTACCGCCACACGTGGGACCGCTTCGCGCTGAAGACCAACCTGAAGTACGCCTACGACTGGCTGCGCTATCTGCAAGACCCCTCTACCAACGCCGCCGCCATGCACTGCGACAACCACTACCGTCAGCAGGATCTGTACGGCTCTATCTCCGCAGCGTGGAACTCCAGCTGGCTCTCGCTCACGGCGAGCACCGACCTGCGCTGGAGCGACCTTACTACCAACGTCTACCGCTCGGCGTATGTCTACCGCCTCGACTCGAAGTCGCTGCTCTCTGCCATCGCTTCCTACCGCGGTTTCGAGGGCAACATCGCACTGCTCTACACGCACATCGGCGACCACTCGGCACGCTCCGCGCAGAGCGCAGCCGCGCTCTCGCGCTTCACGCCGATGTTCCTCGCCTCGTGGCACCGCCGCGCCTTCACCGTGCGTGCCTTCCACAAGCGCATCTTCCGCGCACCTACACTGAACGACCTCTACTACACGCTCGTTGGCAACGCACAGCTGCGCCCCGAATACACCTCGCAGTTCGACCTCGGTGTCGACTATAAGGACCGCCACCTGCACCTCGCCCTCGACGCCTACTACAACCGCATCGAGGACAAGATTGTGGCTATACCGATGAAGAGCCAGTTCCGCTGGTCGATGGTCAACTTCGGACTCGTAAAGTCGTTGGGACTCTCCGCCACCGCCGGCTACGACCGCACGTGGGGCAAGTTCTCAGCCTCAGCCTCAGCCAACTACACCTGCCAGCGCGACCGCGACTACTCCTCGCCCCACGACCCGGAGTATCGCAACACCATACCCTACTCGCCCCTGCACAGCGCCTCGCTCATCGTCGACCTCGCATACGACGGTTGGAGCCTCTGCACCTCGTGGCTATACACGGGCGACCGCTTCGCGCTCATCTCCAACAACCGCGACGATATGCTGGGCGCATGGCAGACCGTAGACCTCAAGCTGAACAAGCGTTTCCGCATACGCCGCCACTACGTGCAAGCCACCGTGGAGTGCAACAACCTCTGCGACTCGCGCCACGAGGTGGTGAAGCGCTACCCTATGCCCGGACGCAACTGGAAAGCCACGCTGCAGTGGCAGCTCTGAAGCCCGTGCGTATGGGGCTTTTTAGCCACACCCACACCACTTTGATACTCATCCGCTTGGCTCTGAATGATATTTTTTATATATTTGCAACCAAACGAATACATACTCAACCTCACGAAAAAAAATATATATACATTATGGAGAAACGACATCTTGAAAAGCTGATACGTTTGCCACTTGACGAACTGAAACTTGCATTTGCCGCATCTTGTGTGGAGGGAATAGCAAGAAAGACGGGCAAACACTATAGCGAAGTATATGAAAGAATGAGTAAGGTGGGGGCTATTGAGAACTATATACTCAAGAACTACGACACACTACACACCGAGAGCCACGAGTATGTGCTGGAGGACGTTGAGGAGTATATACAGAATAGAGAAAGGAGTTAAGACACTTACTGACAAATACTTGCACTTCTATGACTCAGAAAGAATTTGAAGAAAGAATTAAGTCGCCGGCTATCCAGACCATGATATTAAGTCATCAGATTGGCGGTGTGGCTTACGAGCTATCCAAACGTCTGAATGTATCGCCAGCCCGTGCGCTCGACCTCTTCTATCGCAGTCAGACCTGCGCCGACCTCCACAACCGAAACACCGGATTGTATCTCTACGGCAATCTGTATATCGCTGACGAGTTTATGCTCGAATGTCAGGCAAAGCAGTAAGACCCACACACTATCTATAGGAGGGTATGGCATCCCTGCCATACCCACGCAATCTGTAGGAGGGTATAGCATCCCTGCTATACCCACGCAATCTGCTGCGTGGAGATGGCGTGGGGGGGCTACGTGCGGATGGCGTAGGGTGGCTGCGTGGGTATGGCAGGGATGCCATACCCTCCTATTAATACATCTGCGCCGACCGATGCGGATGTCTGCGTCGACCGATGCGGATGTCTGCGCCGACCGATGCGGATGTCTGCGTCGACCGATGCGGGTGTCTGCGTCGACCGATGCGAACCATGCAGGAAGGGCTTTCTTGCTCTGGCAAGCGGCAAAGCAGAGCGCAGCACGTCTTTTTACCACATTATTAGTTCTACCATATAGCAATAAATAATGACCAACAATGTATAATACCGAAAAAAGCGGTGCGACATTCATGTCACACCGCTTTTTATGTGTTTATAAATACCGATTAAACGGTAATGTTGATAGCGTTACTCTGCAAGGACAGGGCGAACCAAGTATTTTGTGTTTGTGTGTCCTTGGTCCCAAAGACGATAATAATAAACAATACCACTAGCAGAAAGAACGTCTAGTACTGTACCATAGCCTTTTTGTCCCTCAGTCGAAGTCCAATAATCACCACCAAAATAGGAATACTCACCATCGAAAGGAAGGAATATTGATTTATCTGTATATCCTGGTTGAATACCTGTGTATAAGATACCAGCCTTTCCATTTTGAACTTGAATTTCGGCTTTCGTATTAAGTGGAATTAAAAGATTATTGTGTTCGTTTTCAGGATCTTTTACAGTATTAACAAAGTTCATCTCATCCTTTGTCGGTGTGCGCCAATTTGCACCCCACACATAGGCACTGCCTTCCGCTGTTGCCTCAGACCAATTCAACGGGTTTTCCACATTCTCTTTTGCGAACTTCGGACCACCGGGCCACAACTGTACCCATTCTTTCTCTACCTTTTCACCATTGATTGTAGCATATTCCTTATCTGTTGTCTTGCCTGTAAGCAGAGTGTAGTACTTGCCAGCGGTAAGACCTCCTGCCTTAGTTGTCTTGATATGTGTCGTGCCGTTATATACCGAAAGCTTCACGTCTGCTGGCACTACTACATAATACACTCCGGCATCTGGCTTAGAGAGCAGCGTTACCTTTGTGGCGCTTTTCTGCACGATGAAGCCTGCCGAGTTCTTAACCGCAGTAAGACCTGATACGTACTTGTCATCGTCAGCAGTCTTAACGCTGATGTCAAGGATATCGTCCTTATTCACGCCCACGATACGCAGCACAGCTGCCTTCGCCTTCATCGTTACGATCAAGCCATCAGAGCCGGTTGTAGGTGTCGCGGTAGCACCAGCCAATGCGTAGTTTTTGGCGACGTCAGCGAAGGCACCCGACTGATTTCTCAAGTCGATCGTCTCGCCGGGGAAGAAAGCACACCAAGTGGCAGCAGCAGTAGTCTGCTTGGCATCGGTGCTTGCGAACACGGTACCGTTGTTAGTGAAGGTGTAGTAGCCCTCCACCTGATCATTACCTACCTTCACCTTGTCATCCGTAGCAAAGGCAAACTTCCATCTGCCCTCGTTGTCGGTGATTGTGGCACGTGTGTCGGTGTCCTCAACATTAGCCTTGAGCACCATTCCACGCTTTACGACTGGCTCCGTGGTGTCGTCGCTGCTGCACGCAGCAAGCACCATTGTAGCCAGCATAAATACTGAATACAATATCTTCTTCATGTTGATTGATTGTTTTTCTGTGTTGATACAAATAAAAGTCTTACTCCCAAACGTCGTCGTTGTCACCGCTTGTCAGCTCCTCGCTCTCTCTGTCTAAGCTGAAGCCCGACTTTTCGCTCGGTACTTTGTGTTCGCCACTGCCTGCAAGTATGGCTGTGGTCTCTACCTCGTAGATAGTGATGCGAGGCTGCTCATAGCTACCTTTCTTCATAATCTCTTTTTTAAAATCCCAGTAATTTTATTTTATTATGCAGTTTATATTAAAAATAAGAAGTCATCCAACATATGCCGTGACTTTAACTGATTTTACTTTACACTTTTCTTGTTGTTTTACTAAAATACTT
>ERZ1034976.2549-NODE-2549-length-12316-cov-46.302667_pt1 | contig 12316 bp, 12 predicted proteins | sample MGYA00520623_ERZ1034976 | MGnify/ENA primary metagenome ERZ1034976 (study PRJEB33766, sample SAMN09781774) | gut metagenome | biome: gut microbiome | host: Homo sapiens | place: Madagascar | study: EMG produced TPA metagenomics assembly of the PRJNA485056 data... | reverse complement strand
CTTACGTTTGCATTATCGTGTACCTGCTGATAATCAAGTAGGTAACAAATAAGAAATATCATCTTGCTATGTACAACGCTGAAAGCAAGCCTATGCAATAATGTGACTTGAAACGATAACGAATAAAGGGAAGGAAAAGATGAAGCTGTGTCAGAAAGTTTATTGGTAGCGTTGCAAGAAATGCCAATGTCGTACAAATCAGCGAGGCTTATTCATACGGCAGTGGCTTCTTGCAGTACTCGCAAGCTCGCACCGATGCCTTTTCTATTCCCTAATATCAACAATTATAAACACCATATTATGGCAACAACAAAGAATAATACAACACCCAAGCGCACGGAGCGTTTGGAGGTCAGAGTAACTTCTGACGAATACAACCGAGTGGCAGAACTTGCCAATGTCTGTGGTTTGACAGTCAGTAACTATGTGCGCAAGTGTGTATTGGGACAACATCCCAAACAAAGACTGACTGACCGAGAAATTGAAGCCTTATGTAGTTTGGCTGATGCACGTGGCGACTTGATTAGAATTATCAGCGCAGTAAAGAGTATACAGAGCGACAAGCGAGGTCTATATTTCCACAACACCAAGTTTGTTGAAGAATGGATGAAAGCAGCCATACCACTTATAGCTCGTTGGGGTGAAATCAAAGATTATCTGACATTATAAATACCCAACATCATGATAGCAAAAGCGAGAGCAATATCACATGGTGCAAACTCCATGCGATATGTAGTAAACAAAGACAAGGCGGACATTATCAAGTTGCACCTGTTGCCTGACAATGTAGCTGCGGAGTCTTTATGGTCAAGAATGTTGTTGCACCAAGCAAAATTTCTTGGCGAACGTTCCAAGGCAATCAAGAACAACATGATTAGAATTGAGGTATCTCCAACATCCGAAGAAACTAAAGGCTGGACTAATACGGATTGGGAAAAACTTGCAGACGATTTCATTCGAGAGTTTGACTCCATCGATTTTTCAGAGAAAAATAAATGTGCAAAAGACAGACATACCAATCTCCGTAATAGCCAATATGTAGTGTCACTTCATCGTGACAGCAAGAGTGGTATTTTGCACCTCCACATCGATGCAAACCGCATAGACAATGACGGCAATATCAACAATGACCACAACATTCATATCAGAGCAATGGCTGCTGCAAATAATATCACCAAACGCAGAGGCTGGGTACAGGCATCCGACATTTCAATGCAAAACAAACAGGAGATAACGAATGCCTGTATGGACGCACTCCGTTCTATGGATAGGTTCGATTGGAGTGATTATGTGGAACGACTAAAACAAAGTGATTATGATGTGATGTTGCAAAAGGACTCACAAGATGTTGTCCGTGGGTATTCCATAAAGAGGGGTAACTCCACTTACAAATCCTCGTCTCTTGGTAAAGGCAGAAACCTTATGCCATCGAAGATAGAAGCGACATGGAAAGACTTACATAAAGACATTCTTCAACAAGACAAAGCTGATAAAGAAAACCAAGTGAAGAATACGTCCGCAGAACTGCAAACTGCAAATAATGCAAGGTGCAGAAACTGCAACGAGTACCAACCTCAACCATTGGTACATCATTCTATCAACTGGAATTATCGTGATTACGAGATAGAGATTCCATCGAATGCAAACGATATTCTGATGCAAAATATGTCTTTGCCTAAGAACAATGTGTTCGCCACTATTAATGATTTACAGCAAACCGCCATTCTTCTTTTCGCTGGCTATCTTGATGCAGCTACACAAATGTCTGAATCCACAGGCGGTGGTGGCAGTACTCCCGATGGTTGGGGAAGAGACAAGGATGAAGATGATTTGGAGTGGGCAAGACGATGCGCAAGAATGGCAAACCACATGTGCCGTCCTGCTATCAAGAGAGGGAACAGACGATGAACAACAAATTCAAATTACGATATGAGAACTTCAAAAAACGACAATGTTGACATTTCCACTCTAATGCAGAGTGTTGACAATACAGAAACGCTGAACACAGAGACTGACAAAATAGCCAAACTCATAGAAGCAACAAATCAATTGAACAAATGCTTATTGTCTGTTGTAGAGCAACTAAAGAACATCACTTCGCAGCCTGTAGAACTAACAATCAAGCAAACTGATATAGACCAATTTCGCCTTGTGAAAAATGGCTACATTCAAGAAGAAACGGAGCTTTTGGAGAAACACGTAGCGGAACAGTTAGTCATGATAAAGGCTCATGAGCAGCGTATTTGCGAAGTTTGTAAACAAGGCGAAGGGGTATGGCTATCTGACTTTTGGTTGAAAATGTTGCTTATAGTTTGGTTTGCCACTATCGGCATCGCCTTCTTGTATGCTATCGGCAGAGGGTAAACCTTTGCCGATAAATGATAATTTAGAGGCGATGGCAAAGCAACTCTACGACTATTGGTTTGTGCAGTTTGACTTCCCGAATGAGAAGGGAAAACCGTATAAATCAAGTGGTGGGGCTATGGTCTATAATGAACGCCTCAAAAGAGAAGTTCCTATTGGTTGGGAAGTTGAAAATCTAATCGATTTTGCAGAAATAAAGAATGGTGCGACACCTTCAACAGCCGACGAAGCTAATTATGGCGGTGATATAGTTTGGATAACTCCAAAGGATTTGTCTGACCAACAATCAAAGTTTGTGTATCAAGGTGAACGCAATATAACAAAGCAAGGTTTCGATTCCTGTAGTACAAGTATGCTTCCAACAAATTCTGTACTTATGTCAAGTCGTGCTCCAATCGGTTTGGTTTCTATTGCAAAGCATGAGGTCTGTACAAATCAAGGTTTCAAGAGCTTTATTCCTAAGAGTATAAGTGATTCTATCTATTTATACTACTACATAAAACACCATATCAAACAAATAGAACAATTAGGAACAGGTACGACTTTCAAAGAAGTTTCAAGGGATGACCTCTGCAAGTTTCCAATTCTTACTATTGGTGCAAAAGACATCTATGTGCAATGGATAGAATTACAAAATGGAATAGCAGACAAACAGCTTGCTCTTACAAAAGAAATTGCTGCTCTAACTAAGCAGCGTGACGAGTTATTACCTCTATTAATGAATGGTCAAGCAACAGTAAATTATCATTTATCTGCTTGTTGAGTTCTATTTTGCGGTCAATGTCAGCCAACACATTTCCAATGATATGCTGTTCCTCTATAGATGGGAGCAATACAGGTATGTTGCCTATCGTATCATTGGAAAGAGTGTAACGCTGACCACTACCAGAAGCATTATTTTCAAAATACTTCTGGATGTAGCGAGTGTGCATAAAAGCATTCAGATATTTTCCGTTAACAATAGCAGAATTGGGAATAATCAAGGCACAATGATAACCAAGAACGACATTCTCGAAGTCGTCGGCGATATAAGTGGCAACACCTATATCGTCCCTTGTTTCACTATCCTTTGTAATGGCTACCATACCTTTGCCTATTGAGCACTTGTCAATTTCTGTCTGTTTGGCTGATGCTGCCATAAACGACTTTGCTTTTTCTTTGGTGACAGCCCAGTTGTAATAGACGTCAACAAAGTTGCACAGACGCACAGGAATTTCACCTTCCATCGTTTTCTTGTCGACACCGCTAATCTCAATTTTAGCAATGTCGGCAAGTTTGTATTTTTTTAGTTCCATTTATTCCATTATATTGTGATAGTAGTCAGGTGTTTCCAAAATGGAAATATCTGCCCATTAATCACTATTATGTAAATCTTTGTCACTTTTCTAAATCTTCAACAGATTTCTCTATTTCCTCAATCTGCGGCAATGCCGATGCTACATCAGCAAAGAGTTTTTCCGTTTCATATTGTGCAATACCCATTGGTTGGGTAATGCCACGAAGTGAAAACTCAGCTTTCTTGTTGCTCTTGGTTCGGCAAAGAAGTAAGCCTATGGTAGGTTTGTCTTCTGGCGACTTTACCAAATCGTCAACAGCCGAAATATAGAAATTCAGTTTGCTAACAAACTCAGGCTTGAACTCCACAGCTTTCAATTCCACCACAACATAGCAATGCAATTTGAGGTGGTACATCAATAAGTCGATATAGTAATCATCACCGTCAACCGAAATATGGTATTGTCTGCCTATATAAGCAAAACCACGTCCCATTTCAAGGAGAAAATCGGTAATCTTGCTTGTCAAAGACTTTTCTATATCCAGTTCGTTTTGCAATGCAACCGTTCCAATGAATGAAAAGTTGTAAGGGTCTTTGAATATGTAGCGAGCCAAGTCTGACTGAGGGGGTGGCAATGTCTGCTCAAAGTTGTTGATGGCATGACCTTTTGCATGGATATACCCATTGTCTATCTGAAGGAGCATCACATCACGACTCCACCCATTTTGGGCTGTTTCCGTTATATAGTAGGCACGTTGTGCTTCGTCTTTCACCTTGGGTAGCAATGAGATATGATGATACCAAGATATTTGTGCAAGCGGTACTTGCACAAAATCCTTACCTTCACCCTCTAATTTTGCAAGTGTCGCTTGCAAAATTGGCAGTTCTTTTAATTTTGCAAGTGGCACTTGCAAAAATGGAAAATCAGGATATTGCATGGCGAAACTCTTCATATAGCCAAGGTTGCGTTTGGAATAGCCACGGTCATCTGGATAACGAGAGATTAAATCCTTTGACAGTTGTTCTATGACCTGTTTACCCCAACCTTCCTGTTCCTGTTTCTGCAATATACTTTTGCCGATGTTCCAATATAGGGTCAAAGTCCCCACATTCACATTAAGAGCCGTATGAAGTTTGGCTGTGTCAATTAGGTGTTCAATATCTTTACGCCATTGGGCATAACCATTGGGCAATAACGTGTTGCTTCCCTTGATTATTTCGTTCATAGTGCTATTCCTTGTCGATATTGTTAAACGATATACTACGCAACTGGGCAAGTATCTCTTTCTCCAAACGGTGACTCTCTTCAAATTGTTGTGTCAGCGTGGCTTCGTATTCGCCCATTCGTTTGTTGAACTCCTCCTCAGTTATATCCACATAGTCAATCTTTATGTCGAAATACTGTCCAGCCGAAAGGCTGTAACCTTTCTCCTTTATTTCATCGTAGCCGATGGCAACGGAGAAATCGTCCACGGCTTCCTTGTTCTGGAAAGTTGCAATAATCTTCTCAATCTCTTCGTCGCGCAGACGCACTTTCTTCAAACCGTTGCTGTCCTTGTATTCCTCACCAAGTTTGCTGGCATCGATAAGCACCACCTTGTCGGCACTCTTGGATGCGTCGAAGAACAACACAGACACATTCGTGCCAGTGTTGGCAAATACGTTGCTTGGCATCGACACACAGCCATACACAATCTTATTGTCAACAATGTGCTTTAGAATTTTGTTCTCTATGCCACTCTTGGCGGTGATGAAACCTGTCGGTATGACGATAGCACCCTTGCCAGAACCTAACTTCAACGAATTGATGACATGCTGGATGAAGCAAGTGTATATAGCCATGCTTTCCTTCTTCTTTGCCGGAATCTTTGGCACACCAGCCCAGAAGCGAGCAGGGAAAGCGGCTATCTTTTCACGAGTGTCGCTGAAGTCCATCTTGAAAGGAGGGTTGCTCACCACATAGTCAAACTGGCGGAGACTCTGTCCGTCATCGCTCTTGTGATAGGGCGAAACAAGTGTGTCGCCTTGTACGGCATGGTCGAGTGATGACACCAATCCGTTGAGCAGCAAGTTGAGTTTGAGCATCTTGTTGCTTCGCTGCGAGATGTCCTGTGCGAAGATAGTACAGCAGTTCTCGCCTACTTGATGGGCAAGAGCCATAAGCAATGTGCCAGTGCCAGCCGATGGGTCGTAGCACTCCACGTTGTGAAGGTCGGCATTTTCGCCCACTAACAGACGTGCCATGATAGTGGCAATGGCGTGAGGCGTGTAATACTCGGCATACTTTCCACCGCCAGCCGTGTTATAGTCTTTGATAAGATACTCAAAGATGTTGGCAAAGAAGTCGTAGTGCTCAGCGAATGCCTCCTCAAACGAGAAGTTGGCGAGTTTGTCCACCATGGCACGGGCAAAAGGCGCACGTTGTGCCACGTCTGTGACATATTGTGTTATAGGCTCAAAGAGCGGAATCTTGGTGTTCTGCGTGGTCTGTGTGGAGAATATGGCGAGGTTCTGCTCGGCAATGTCGCTCATCGTGTTGTCGAAAATGAAGTCGAAATCTCCCTTTGCCTGTTGGTTCCACAGGTTTGCTATCAGATGTTCAGGCTTTAGGCGAGGCAGGTCGGGCGACAAAGAAGCCCATAGCATCATGCGCTCCATATCGGTAAGCTGGCTGTAAGCCACTTCCCACTTTTCTGCCTCGCGTATCTTCGCTGCGTAGGGACTCTTTGATGTCTTGAGGGCATAGCCGAACTTGTCGTTAAGAAACTTGTACAGAAATACCTGGGTAATGATTTTGTATTCATTACCATCATTTCCCATGCCGTATGTTGTGCAAGTGGCTTTCAAGGCATCGATGAGAGCCACGGTCTTTTCTCTTATGGTCATATTCATTTTTAACTTCTTGGGTATGTTGCGTTATATTGGTTGATGTACTGTCGAGCGATGCGGGTCTGAATGAACGAGAAGTCATCCATCTGCGGCTCAATGGTGGGATAGTTGTAGAGAGCTTGTGCTATTTCCGTCATGACGGTCATTTCAAAATACTCGTCTTTTTTCAGAATGTCGTTGCGGTCGTACACCTTTTGGTCTATCTCCGATTTTATGTCGGTGAGTATCGCCACGATATTGTCGTCATAATAGCTAAAGATGGCGGCTTTGTGTTCTGCAAAACGGCGTTTGTTCTCTTCGCGTATGCGCTTGTGAACGTTGGCAAACTTGGTGTCGCCATTATATTTTTTCAGCAAGCGGTTGTTGCTCTCCTGCAACTTCACAAGTCTCTCAATGATTTCATCAAGCTCTTTGCTCTCTTGATTGAACTTGGCTATGCTGTCAACCACAAATCCGTGCTCTTTGAATCGCTGCATGAAGGCATCGCGTAGGGTGATGTATTCAGGATCGTCAGGGTCGGTATTTTCCGTAAACTTGCGTATGGCTACCGACCACTTGTCCTGCAACTCACGCCCTCCGGCTATCATCTTCATTTCCTCTTCACCAATCTTTGAGAAGTTGAAACGGATGTCCTGCATGGCCTCATTGACAAGTTGCTTGGTCTCGTCGGACACGGCAAAGGCTTCCTTCTGGTTGATGATATCAATGTGGTGCTGCACCTCTTTCAGCATATCAGGCAACTTGGTTATCTCCAGTTTGCTGAAAGCCTCCTTCAAATCGTCATCGCCAAAGGTACGCACTATGTTGGCACAATCTTTGGCAGAGATGAGCGTTTTCTTCAAGTCGAGCAATACCTGTTTATCCTCAATGGAAGATATTTCTGAAGAAAACTCTTCCACATTGTTTGTAGTGTAGTCGAACAGCGTCTGGCGTACGTCACGCATCTGTCGTATCAGTTCGTCGGGGTCTTCTATTATCTGCGAGAAAGTGTCGGTTGTGTGGTTGCCGTCCACCTCATCAGGGTTGTTGAACCGATTCAACTCTCTCAAATATGCCTCGTTGGTTTCCTCAAAGTTGCGCTTGATATTGGCAAAATCGATGACATAACCATACCTGTTGTCCTTGTAAGGACGATTTACACGGGTGAGAGCTTGCAACAGGTTGTGGTCTTTGAGCTTTCTGCCGAAATACAGACGTTTCAGCCGTGGGGCGTCAAATCCTGTAAGGAGCATATTGAAGACAATGAGCAAGTCGATGGTCATGTTCTTCTTGAAGTCCTTTATGATTTGCTTGCGCGTTTCCTTGTCATCGCTATCGTGAAGAATCAAACCAACCCTCAAAGGTCCCTTTTTCATTCCGTACACTGGCACAGCCTCGGCAGCCATCCATATCTGGTCGCCCATCTTGATTTGTATAGGCTGTGACTGTCCGCCATCAGGCATATGTTGAAAGGCTTCATATAGTTTGCGTGCCTGCTCGCTCGTCTCGCAAATGACCATGCCGCCCAAGGTGTCATCGCCCTGAATTTTGCGGAACTGGCGTAGGTCGTCAGATATATAATGCGCCAACTCGCTGACATAACTCTCATGCTCTATGATTTGCGAACGCTTGATGTCTTTCTTTTGTACAAGCGTTTCGAGTTTGTCATACACTTCCGACAAACGCTCCTTGTAGGACGTTTCTATATCTTCGCGAATAATCTTGAGGGTATATCCGTCGGCAATGGAGCGGTCGTAGTAGTATGTATGGAAATATCGTTGAAACACAACGCTTGAAGCACTGTCGCTTTTCAAAAGCGGTGTGCCAGTTAAGGCTATCTTAATGGAGTTTGGGTCGGCATCGAAAAGGTTTGCCAAGAAGCAACCGCCTGGCTTATAGCCTCGGTGAGCTTCATCCATGATGAATATTCGCTGCAAGTTGGTGGCGTATGCAGGAAGGCTGACTTTTTCCTTATCTTCGGCAAAACGCAGGATATTCACAACGGTTATTTCTGGTTGACCACTAACACCCTCTTGCGCATGGTTGTTGCGGAACTGTGTCATCAGTTCCGCACGTGTGTTGGCTGTAGATACTACCAATCCTCTTGCCTCAAACTCTTGCGTGGCCTGTTCCAACAGGTCTATTCTGTCGACAATGAAATAGAACTTCGCCACCATGCTGTGCTTGGCATAGTAATCCGAGAGAACGTATGTAAGATAGTAGGACAAAGCCGTCTTTCCACTACCTTGTGTATGCCATACAACACCAGACGTGGCACCCTCATTGAGTTGGTCGCGAATAGCCAGCGACGCAAACATCTGTTGATAGCGCATGATGTGCTTTTGGTCAGTACTTTCAATTTTGCCGTCCACTTCCTTTTCCATCTTCACATAGGCAATGCCATACTTTATGAGGAACAGCAAACGTTCGGGGCAGCATATGGAGGTAAGTATTCGGTTGGTTGGTGTATTCACATCCAAGTTTGTCTGATATTCAGGCGTATGATGGATTACCTGACAGTTGAAATCAGACAGTATGCGTTTCTCTTCATCCTGCTTGATGCTTTCGTAAGGATATTCTTTTATAAATGGCGCAACAGGCTGATTAGACGGATTTTCTTCACGGAAGCAGTTGAACGGAGCACTTTCTCTTGCAGCCGTGCAATAGAAGGCGCCCTGTATTGGTACAATGCCTCCCATTGCATCATACTCCATATTGTTGGAGAATATCATCAACTGAGTGATATTGATGAACCGACGGAATTTTTTGTTAGGAAAGCGTTCCCGATTCATTCGCTTGCTCTCTGCCACCATGCCGCCATGATTATTAGGCTTCTTTACCTCAACAAAGCAAAGTGGCAAGCCATTGACAAACAGCGTTATGTCAGGGCGAAACTCGTCTTGACCATTTTTACAAGTAAACTCGGCGGTGAAATGGAAAGAGTTGTTCCAAGGATTATCAAAGTCTATCAGTCGTACAGGTGAAACGGTAGTGAGTCGTTTATAGAAAGACTTGCCAAGGTCATCATTCGCCAGTTCCTGCCTTATAGCACGTAATGTTTGAGCAAATTCGCCCTTTGCAGATGGATTCAAGTGTTCAAATTGCTGTTTGAACACATCTGTAAGTATGTTTGTGTCTGGGTCGTAAACACTGCCAGCCATGTCTTCATTGATTTTTCCGAAATAGGAATACCCCAATCGTGTCAAATGAACCATTGCAGGCATTTGAACCCTTGTCGCTTCATTGAACTTACTCATAACCTACTTGCTAAATTTATTGGTAACTATTTTAATTTTAAGGCACATATCCATAAGCCAATCACATGCTTCATCCCATTTGTCTGGATTATTAATATCAAGATTCTTGCTTATAAGGAAACGACTTGCTTTCTTGGCATTACGCCACTCAACGGCTGCGCCTAAAAAATCTTCTACTCCTTTCTTGTTGTCTAATAGCGATTTATAGATATTTTTGTTATCTGGAATATACAACCCAGCGTTGATGTCGTTCTTTTGGAAATGTACTTCCATACAAAGATGATACTCAGAGCTCCCTATACTCAAGTCGTACCAATTTTGAGGATGCGCTTTCCGCTTTCTGAACGTATGCGCAAAATTAGAATTGTTTTCCCAACGGTCAACAAAATATTGCCAGAATTGCATCTGCCGAGATTGTGTGTTGGTAATTGACACATTCTTCATGGCTTTAGCCCAATCATTTGGGCGTTCTACGATATTGAATTTGGGAGCAGGTTCACTATTGTCGATTTTCCAAACTTCAATTTCTATCAAGAAGAATGCAGAACTGTCATCTGTATGTTGATTAAGCCATTCTATCGCTTTTTTATGTTCATCACGAGCTTTTCTGACAATCCATATAATTACCTCAGCATCTTTTCCTGATGCATAGGTTATAATTTTCCCTAAGTGGTCATGATTAGTTTCTTCCAATTGGTTTTCAATAACAATTTTTCTGCCTGTACCCTCTTCTGTCGCAAACAAATCAACGCTAAAATCACCAACATTGGACTCTTGCTCTTCTAAGACAAGTTCAATGCCAATAGCATCACTCAATGCTGCAAGATTTTCTTCTTTGGCAAGCCAAGGGGTGAAATCATTTGCTTCATGCTTCCAAATAGAACGCAAGTCTGTTATTTGCTCTAATTTTCCTAATTTCATGACCTTTTGTTGTTTAATCAAAATTTATAATCTCACTTACGTTGACATCCAACAATTCTGAAATGCGTTTCAGTGTTGCTAAATCTGGTTGACTGGTATTCGTGCACCATTTTGAAACAGTTGTTTGGTTTACATTAAGCTGTTCTGCCAACCATTTGTTGGTTTTCTTTTTCTTGACCAACACCAACTTCAGTTGATTCAAATCTTCCATATTGCTGTAATTATAATGAATTTAACGCAAAGATAGTGATTTTGTATGATAAAAAGACCAAATCCGTGAAATATTTAATTTATTATAACAGACTACACTTGTCAGGTAACTATTCAGCGGTCAAATACAATTGATAATCAGCCTTTTGGGTTAATTGTATCTACAAAGGATTGGAGTTAAATGATATGCTTACTATCTTTTTGTTCGCATTTTCTATCTATTTCCTTTAATATGATACCCATTATCTCCTAAAGATGTCATTAGCAACAACATCTATCGCTGAATAGTTACCTTGTCAGAAATAATCTTCTCGTTGATTTCAATCTTGTGTTTTCCTGTTGTAGTACGCAGATTCTTTCTTATTGTTTCAAGCGTGGAGTTTGCAAACCATTCATTGAATGTGTGCATCACAAATAGAGCCGTTGCGTCACCACCAAGATTATATTGGAAGGCAATATTCCATGCAAAGTTCTTCAATGCTATCTGTGTGACAGATGCTCGCCTCTTAATACGAATATCTGTTTGAGTGAGTGGCTGTTTATTGGTGACAAAATATCGGACGCATTCACTAAGTTGGAATATCTCAGTTTCTTCAAAATCCAAATTCTTGAATGTGTCTTTTGTGTATTTCAGCACTGCTTGAAGTTTCGCTTCGTTGGCTTTTTCTTTTCGCTGTACATATTGTTGCTGCTCGTATTGGTATTCTTGGTGAAACAGTTCCATTCTTTGTTTCTGGATTTCTCCATCATTAAGATTAATGGTGCTGTCGGTTATTTCCACAGGCACACATTGTTGTTCGGAAGTAACTCTTTTGATAGTAGGCAGACAAAGAATTGATACAGTCTTTAAGCAAGCATAGATAGCCACCAATATGAAAACCGAAACTTCCATAGGCATGACAACAACTTCATGCAGACGGAAAGCCACCATAGATGCTACAAGCACTATGGGACTTTCTATCGTCAGCGTGAGCAATATGTTTCGATTTCTTGCCATGTCTATCTGTTTCTCGTTTTTGTTTGCAAAGGTACACTGCTTTTTCGTAAAAAACGAAAGACAAAAATAGACACACGTGGTGAAGTTCTTTGTATATCAATGCTTTATGATAACAAAGGCATACCATTTGCAAACAAGCGAACACACAATGCAAACATCTGATAAGAACCGCCCCCTACTATTAAAAATACATAATAATTCTTAAACATTAGATTACGCAGCGTATATGGGTATGCCAAGTAGCAACACCTGCATTATTGGCTTTGTAACAAATCATATTTGTACCATGTGATATATAAAGTACTGATTTTCAATGGTAATTATTTTCAAGGAGGTGAAGTAATGCCGTAACGATGTAAGTATTGTAAATCATAAGTGTCCCGTTAAAATCGGGACCAGTTAAATATTAATCAAATAACCCCG
>ERZ1034976.2548-NODE-2548-length-12327-cov-5.296121_pt1 | contig 12327 bp, 8 predicted proteins | sample MGYA00520623_ERZ1034976 | MGnify/ENA primary metagenome ERZ1034976 (study PRJEB33766, sample SAMN09781774) | gut metagenome | biome: gut microbiome | host: Homo sapiens | place: Madagascar | study: EMG produced TPA metagenomics assembly of the PRJNA485056 data... | reverse complement strand
AAAAAGGCTGTTCAGTTTACCGCATATTTGCTTGAGTACAAGGAAAGTCATTTCAGCAAAGGTAAGAATGTGTTAGACAGCCTGAAGCTGTGATTTCTGTCCGTTTTTGTGTACTGATTTTGTGATATAATTACGGTATGACAAAAGCAGAAAAGATGCTCATTACAGCAGGGCTATCAGAAAATCTTTGAATCTGAAATGAATATTATAGTGATATGGGGGAAATATGGGATTTCAAATCTGCAACGGCGTACTGAAGAAATACACCGAAGAGAAAGGTGTGACCGAGATAGTTATACCTGACGGCGTACAAAGAATCGGTGAGCGGGCATTTTCGGGCTGCGACAATATTACAAACGTGACCATTCCCGATTCGGTCACAAGTATCGGCGGGTCGGCTTTTGCCGGCTGTAGCAACCTTGAAAATATAACTATTCCGAATTCTGTTACAAAAATCTGCGTATGTACATTTGAATGGTGTGACAAACTTATAAGCATAACTATTCCCCGTTCGGTCACAAGTATCAGCGACGGTGCATTCAGTAACTGTACCTGCCTTAAAAACGTAACTATTCCGGATTCGGTGACGAGTATCGGCAATTATGCTTTTGGAGGTTGTCGTAGTCTTAATAGTCTGACTATACCGGATTCGGTCACAAGTATCGGCAAAGGTGCGTTTCAAGAATGCATCAATCTTGCAAGCGTAACTATTCCCGTTTCGATTGCAAGTATCAGTGACAATGCTTTTTTTGAATGCAACAGCCTTACAGCCGTTAGCATTCCGGATTCCGTTACAAGCATAGGCGCCGGTGCATTCTGCAAATGCGGCAGCCTTAAAAATATAGCAATTCCCGATTCGGTTACAAGTATCGGCGAAGCCGCTTTTTCCGACTGCAACAGTCTTGAAAGCATAGCTATTCCTGATTCCGTGACAAATATCAGTAATCATACATTTGTAAGTTGCAGTAATCTTACAAGTATAACCATTCCGGGTTCAGTTACCGATATCGGTAACTGTGCATTTTATGAGTGTACTAACCTTACAAGTATAACAATCCCTGATTCGGTTACGAGCATAGGTAACTTAGCATTTTACAAATGCGAAAATCTTAAAGACGTGACCATTCCCGAATCTGTTACCGATATCGGTGAATATGCGTTTAAAGGAACAAAGTGGCTTTCGGAATATCCGGATGATTTTGTTGTGCTGAAAAACGGAATCCTGATTGCATACAAAGGAAAGGACAGCGTAATATCAATTCCCGATTCGGTCACAAGTATCTGTAACAGAGTATTTGCAAAATGCAACAGTCTTACAAGCGTAACTATCCCCGATTCTGTTACAAGTATCAGCTACGGTGCTTTTCAGGAATGTGGGAATCTTACAAGTGTAACAATTCCAAATTCGGTCACAAGTATCGGCGAACGTGCATTTCTGGAATGCGGAAGCCTCACAAGCATAGCCATTCCCGATTCAGTCATAAGTATCGGCGACAGTGCATTTGAAGGCTGTAATTTTTCTTCTTTTACTATCCCTAAGACTGTAAGAAAAGTCGGGAGAGGCAGTTTTTGCCGGTGCAAAGAGATAACGGTTTATGATTCTATTGATCCCGATGCAAAGCCGTGTAAAAGTCATTCAGATAAATATGGCGGCTCTCCCAACTCATTGTTAGGATCTGTTGTCAACTATAAAACTCATAATAACTGGCTCGATTATGAGGTGACTGTGCGCTCCGCACAAACTGATGAGATAAAGTACAAGGTATGGATGGGCGGCGACTGCACTCAAGGCGAATACTGCTACACACTGGCATCATCCTGGGGAAGAAACGCAACGTTCAATTTCAACGCAGTTGATGAATTTTTTCCGAAAATCAAGGGAGTATATCACAAAATCAAAGTCGCAATGAACAGACTGCGTTATCCCATTGATTTAACGGACGAGCAGAAAGAAATATACAGGTCTTATATTGTACGCTCTGCAAAAAATGCAGTAAAGCTCTGTATTGATACAGATGATATGGAACTGTTGCTTTCTTGCGAACCGCTTGGTATTATAAAAAAGAACAATATTGATGAATTACTTGAATATGCCACAGAGAAAAAGGCTGTTCAGTTTACCGCATATTTGCTTGAGTACAAGGAAAGTCATTTCAAAAAAGGTAAGAATGTGTTGGACAGCCTGAAGCTGTGATTTCTGTACGGTTTAATGTACTGATTCTGTGATATAATTACGATACAATAAAAACTAATATCCGGGAGATTCATTATGAAGATGACAGAAAGCCAGAAACTTGAGTGCAAAATAAAACGTGAGTTTTTTATGGAAATTGTCCAAACATTCAACAGTAACGGCAAAGCGGCAATTATAAATAAGCTCGATCAGATACGGGAGAAAAAGGAAAACGGCGATAAGTTTTCAATAACAAATGTCGTGTTGACCAAGATACTTAGTAATCCCGATTTAAACAAGAATCTTTTTTTCGAGCTTATTTATCTTACCGGAACGGAATATACCTATGAATATTCAAAACAATATCCGAGCGGCGTTCTCTCTAACAACAGAATTAATACGCTTAACGCATTATTCGATTCAATTCTGAGTATTAAGGAAATAATATATGTCTTCTTTAATACAAGATTAAGGAATGAAATCACAGTGGATCATCTGATGGATTATGCAATGCAAAAGCGTGGCATCAGTACAGAAAATTTTATTTCATTGCTTTCTGAATATTGGTTTTACGGAAAGGTTCGTTACATAGCGGAAGATGGTTTTTTGAGAATAATACCGTATAGTTTCGGAACAACCAGACTACCGAGTACAAACAGTAACATTTTTCGTATTTCACAAAGTGACGGAACATATAGAACAGCTGAAATTGGGGATTGCGTCTACTTCAAATTCAAGTCTTACAATCTATCAAACAGTATGTTCAGCATCCATTATCTATGCTCAGATCCTAAAATCATAGAGCAAAAATGGCTGGATAAGTCAAATGAAAAATACAAAGCGTCGGTATAGGCTCAAGCTGACGGCTAATTTTACAAGCTTACAAAGAACTTACGCTGCAATAAAACAAAATGTATTATCCCGTCTTCTGTCCGTTTTAACGTACTGCCTTTCTGATATAATTACAGTACAATAAAAATGAAACGGAGAAAAATTATGACTGAATTTATTATCAGAGATCGTGTGCTTACAAAATATAATGGCTGCAAGAAAACTGTAGCGGTACCCGCCGGAGTGGCTGAAATCGGACAATCGGCATTTATGGATCATAACGAGATAGAAAGCGTCACTTTGCCCGACAGTATTACCGGCATCGGAGCAAACGCATTTTTGGGATGTGACGCAATGAAAAGTATAAATATTCCGCAAGGTGTCAGGAAAATTGATGATAACGCTTTTCTGTGCTGTGAAAGCCTCAGAAAAATCGTGCTTCCCGACAGTGTAACCGAGCTTGGAATGTGGTGCTTTTCTGAGTGTAAGTCGCTCAGAACGGTTTTGTTACCTGAAAGCATCAGAAATATCGGCGCACTGGCTTTCCATCATACAAAGTGGCTTGAAGAATATCCGGGGGATTTTGTAACAGTAAACGGTATTCTTATTTGCTATAAGGGCGATGATACAACCGTTGAAATTCCTGCAGATGTAAAGAAAATTGCAAGTCAGGCTTTCAACGAATGTAAAAAGGTCGGAAAGATCTGCATTCCTGAAAGCGTAAAAAGAATCTGTAAAAACGCTTTTACAAGCTGTGAAGCACTTCACTCGTTAGAAATCCACAACAGTTTAAAAGTTCCCAAATGTGCTTTCGATGACTGCGGAGAAGTTGCTGTGACTATAGCATAAATTGCCGTATAAAACGCTTAGCGGAGGAAATATGAATATAAGTGAACCTGTTGAGAAGTCTGTGCTTTCTGCAAAAGCTAAAGATATACTTTTAAATAAAGGCATCGTAACAATAGGAGAACTGTTTTCTGCAAAAGGAAAACAGTTTTCTGAAATCATTAACGAAAACAGCGATATAGCAAAGGAACTGGAAGGATTCATCCGTCGGAATGCAGAACAGGCTGAACGTGCAGGAATAAGCATAGACTATGATTTGTGGCTTTTTGCAAACGAAAAGTATGTGCATATGTACGCCAAAGAAAACGACATAGGAATCGGAAAGCTTGGGCTGTCAGCCGATACATATAATTATCTTGCTATGTATGCAATCAATATGTTCAGTAATCTTGTCGGCATGACCGAATATGATTTTTTAAAGAATTACAGAATACCGCCGGAAAATATCAACGAAATACTCAAAACCGTTAAAAACAGATTATATGAGAGAAAATCCGAAATAATAGGATTTGTTGACAGGATAAAACGCTCCGAAACCGAAGAAGAATTCAAAAAGTCCGATGAAATCAAAGAAATGCTCACGCCGCTCGGCAACAAAATGAATATCAGGCTGTTTGCAAAGTTTGTTTCCCAAAACTGCGATAGTGAGGTAAAGCAGTTAGCATTGTCTGTCCGTGCATCAAATTGCCTGATAAGAAACGGTATAAGAACACTGAGCGACATGATACTCATTTATCCGGACGGATATGACAATATGAGGAGTGCCGGCACCAAAACTGTTGATGAAATCAAACAGACAGTCGAGAACACTTATAGGCGGTATGAACGTTCTTACAGGAGCCTTGAAAATATGAGTCCCGAAATACTGCCAACGGAAAACGAAACCGGAAACTTATCACTGAATAATTTATTTGCCGATTATATTGCGACTAACCATGAAGTATCCGTTGATATGCTGGATCTGTCGGTGCGTACATATAACTGTCTTAGAAGAAACAACATTATGACGCTCAGCAAGCTGATACTGGCCTATCCGGATGATATTAAAAATATGGCGAATTTCGGCAGAAAGTCATTTGAAGAAATCGAGAAGCTCATATCGGATTTACACGACAGATATGACGAACATTTTCTGAATTCAGAAAATGACGCCAATGGCAGCAGCACAAATATCATCTGTTCCATGACCGTTCACGAGCTTCTGTCCTCAAAAAAATATCGTCCTCTGATTAAGGAGTTTTTTGAACATCTTAATATCAGACTTAATAATTCCGGTTTATCGGGCAAAGCGGTGAGATATCTCGGAAGAACAGGGATGAAAGAATTTACAGAATTATTCAAGCTTTACCCGGATCGGATCAATTCCGTTGCAGGAAGCAGTAACGCAGTCGGAAATGAACTGAAAAAGTATATAGAAAACACGGTCGACAATTACAGGACAAGTATAAACAGCTATTGTTGCGGAGATGAGCAGGCGCTCTATACCGACAAATTTATAAGATCCGGTATTATGAACGCTTATAACAATGCCGGATTCAGCGGAAAAAGCTATGAAGAACTGCGTGCCGTCATGCCTGATGCGGTAGACGAAAAAAGAATCAAAAAAGCCATTGCTCAGCTTATAAAAGAACGAAAACTCGAATATGTCGATTTCAGATGCTATAAGGTCTACCCTTCCTATCAGAGCTATCTGCGTGAATTCCTGGAATCTCTTGAAGAAAATCAGAGAGTGATGCTCTGCCGTCGCATAAACGGCGATACACTTGAGCAGATTGCTTCAGACAACGGAATAACCAGAGAAAGAGTACGTCAGATTACCGGAAAGCTGATGAAGCTAATGAAACAATCATATACGGTAAAGACAGGAAATAAGTATTTTGATGAAGATTATTATGCCTATCTTTACAGGAATTATGATGTACCCGAAGCATTTGCAATCAAACACCTTTGTTTATCGAAGGCTGTATGCAATTATCTCGGGAATTCATACGGAAGCAGTGCCGGCAAAAAACCTTTCGAAGCGGCACTCAAAGATGAAGAAGTACCCGTTTCATTGCGGTACAGAATAAGAGATTTAGAAGAACACAGAAAAATAAAAATCGATGGCAAATTATTTGACAATTGCAAAATTGATATAGAAGATTATGCTCTCGAAAAAATCGGTGCCGAAGAAATTACGTTTGACGGTTTTATAAAAGAATATAATGCTTTGCTCGAACGAAACAAGGTTCCTTTCGCAACTAATCTGTATTATGTTGATACCAATATTGCATTGAGAAGAAACAAATTCGCAGAAAGCAGAAAGTGTTTGTGGAAATTCGGTAGCAAACTGCGTTATTATGATATAAACAGCCGTGATTTTTCCGAACTGCTCGACGCTCTTGCTCTGGATAGATTTTACAATACCGAAATATCAACGCTGAAATTGTTCGTCACTTTTCCTGAGCTTATGAAAAAGTATGATATAAGGGATCATTACGAACTTCATAATCTTCTGAAGAAAATTTGTAAAAACGGTGATTATAATGACATATGCTTTATCAAACAGCCTTACATCAGGTTTGGCAATTTTGATTTTGATAAAGAGCTTGATTTGCTTGTCAGAATGCTGTCACCGGTTTCACAGAAAGAACTGATTGACTACATTTACCTGGAGTATGGGTTTGAAAAAAATACAACGGCTTCTAAATTATCAGTGATATCAAAATACTGCCATAACGGAGTTTATAATGTTGATTATAAAAAGATGCCGGAAAACAGATTGCTGATAATGAAGAATAATCTGAATGAACCGTTTTACTATTTTGACGAGGTCAAGGACAAATACAGTCTTCTGTTTATCAATGCCGACAGAGATGAAATAAACCCGTATACGCTCAAGAAGATGGGATTTCACGTTCTGTCCAAGTATATTCTCAGCGAGAAGTACGAATCTCTTCGTGAATATTTTATTGACCTGCTTACCAAAAACGATGTCATTAAAATTTCAGATTTCACCCGAAGATATACAAATGTGCAGATGTATTATCAGACACTGTCGGAACTGAAAAAATCGTACAAAATAATACAGGCCGATGCCGATACATACATAAGTTTCAGAAAACTTGAAGAGAAAGGCATAACACTTGATGATATACACGAGTTCTGCAACAAAGTCCATGCGACCGTGAATGACGGTGAATATTTCACAATCCATTCAATACGTTCATACGGATTTACAGATATTTTCGAAAATGCAGGATTCGGAGAATTTCTCTGTTCCGCTCTTCTTGCCTGTGACTCAAGATTTGTCTCACAAAGCATTTTCTTGTCAATTGTACTCAGTAAGAGTAATGAAATCAGTCAGATCAGCAAGAAGTCATTTATAAAATCTTGTCTTTCAGAAAATGCACCTTGCTCACCGAAAAAATTGATTGAGAGCGTTTATAACAAATACGGAGTCAGAATCACCGATAAATACGAAATAACAGAAGCAATCAAAAACAGTAATTTCTGCTATGATGATATAATCGATGAAATCTATGCAATCGAATAAACAGAAAAATCTGAGAGGTTATTATGGAAATTAGCGATATGTGGGATTCTCTTATTACCGAGATTGAGAAACTTGAAGAAAAATACAAGCTGTCACAGAATCTGCCCGAAGATTATTTTGAGCCGGGCAATATGGAATATCTCGATAAATATCGTGGAGTATATAACAAAGAAAATAATCTGATCGGAATAAAGACTGACATAAAGGGTCTGAGGTATGAAGGCAGAACGCTTAAGCTGGAAAATCTCCGTATCGGTGACAGTATACATATAAAACGTGAGAAATCAAATCATTACAACTACAACAATTTTTCTGTCATCGATGAAAACGAGGATAATTTAGGCAACCTTCCCGCCGAATTATGCAATGTCATCGCTCCGCTTTATGATGCAGGGTATCTTACTATAGAAAAATCTACGGTAAGTTTCATTGAGAAAATCGGAGAAAGAAGCAGATATGCCATGCAAGGTATATTGTTTATAGAAATGATAATGAGAATTCACTGAATTGTATTGAAACAGCAGTGCCGTGACCGAATGACACATTCAGTCACGGCACTGTTTTGTTTATCTGCGTATAATATAGCTGTTATAAACATAAAACACATCGGCAAAATGAACCGGATAAGTATGTTATCATCGCATTTCTTACCGAATAATTCTTTTCAAAAGTCGGTTTCAGGCACAGCTTATCCGCAGTCACAGGCTGTCTGGTTTTGTCCCGACTTCCTCCGCTTAACCCCTTTTTCCCCGTTTTACTTGTATTTTATGGCTGTGTTTGTTATAATAAGTATAAAGAAATATTTGATGCGTCTTGCGAAAGGAGAAGGTACGCTATGGCATACGAAAAGCTCACAGGCACTTTTGAATCCTCGAACGGCACTGATAACTGTGCATATTACATCTATGTTCCTGTTCTTCCTATGAACGTGGGATATAAAGGCATCATTCAGATTTCGCACGGTATGTGTGAATATATTGAGCGTTATGAACACTTTGCGGATTTTCTTACCTCACACGGATATATCGTCTGCGGTAACGACCATCTCGGTCACGGAAACAGCGTCAGATCAAACGATGATCTCGGCTTTTTCGCCGAAAAGGACGGCTGGAGCCACCTTGTAAATGATCTGCACCGAATGACGATGATAATGAAAAAGAAGTACCCTGCACTGCCGTATATTCTTATAGGTCACAGTATGGGCAGTTTTGTTGCAAGGCTGTATCTCACACGCTTTCCTAACGAGCTTACCTGCGCCGTAATTATGGGTACGGGCGATGACAAGGCACTTTCCGAAATAGGAGTAAGGGCTACACGCTCCGTTGTTTCCTTGAAGGGCGAACGTTTCCGCAGTGATAAGCTGAACACTCTCATTTTCGGAGTATATAACGACAAAATCAAAGACTGTCAGACTATCTATGACTGGCTCACTCACGACAGAGATGTTGTAAAGAAGTATATCGACGATGAAAAGAGCAATTTTGTGTTTACGGCAAGCGGATTTGTTGACCTTACTACCCTTCTTCGCAGAGTATCAAGTCAGCAGTGGGCTGAAAAGGTGCCGAAAAAGCTGCCTATTATATTCATGGCAGGAACGGCAGACCCTGTCGGCGGATACGGCAAGGGCGTAAGAAACGTATACGCAAAGCTGATTGACGAGGGTTGCAACGTTGATATCAAGCTGTACCCCGGCGCACGTCACGAACTTGTAAATGAAACTATGAAGGAAATAGTTTTCGACGATATTTTAACCTGGATAGAAAGAAAGGTCGGCGGAATGACAGGCAATTACGAATTTTAAGCCTTAAGCCGAAAAGAACAATATGAAAGACGGATTTATAAAAGTAGCGGCGGCAACACCTGAGATCAAGGTTGCCGACTGCAAGCACAACGCAAAGCAGATAATCTCTCTGGCAAAGGAGCTTGCTAAAAAAGATGTAAAGCTCGCAGTTTTCCCGGAACTGTGCATCACGGGTTACACCTGTCAGGATCTGTTCTACCAGACAACGCTCCTTGACGGTGCAAAAAATGCGCTCATAACGATTCTGGAAGAACTGTCTGAGCTTGATATGATAACTGTAGTCGGACTGCCGATGCAGTATGACAGCAAGCTGTATAACTGTGCGGCTGTGACATATCACGGAAAAGTGCTGGGCTATGTGCCTAAGCAGTACCTGCCGAACTACAACGAATTTTACGAGATGCGCCACTTTACCGCCTGGGACGGCAGTAAATGCGAATATTTTTTAAACCGCTTTGACACGGACGCTGACGGCGAATTCGACGATTCGCTGAGTGCGTATTTCGGTGCGGGACTTATATTCTGCTGTAACACTATGCACGATTTTTCTTTCGGAATCGAGCTGTGCGAAGATTTGTGGTCGCCCTGCCCTCCCTCAACATATCTTGCACAGGAAGGCGCAAATATCATTCTTAATCTTTCCGCAAGCAACGAGATGATAGGAAAGTCGGAATACCGCCGTTCGCTTGTTTTGAATCAATCTGCAAGACTTATTTCGGGTTATATCTACTGCTCCGCAGGAGAAGGCGAAAGCACGCAGGACCTTGTATTCTCAGGTCATAACATAATTGCCGAAAACGGTGCAACGCTTGCCGAAAGCGAACTTTTCTCAAGCGGCTGTGTTATCAGCGAGATAGACGTAAACAAGCTGGCATTTGAACGCAGAAAAAACACATCATTCAGAAATGACAAATGCGATAAGGAAACTATATGGTTTGATATACCGCTCACCGATACAAAGATCACACGTTTTGTATCACGCACGCCGTTTATACCCTACTCTGCCGATGAGACCGACAAGAGATGCGAGCTTATTCTTTCGATGCAGGCACACGGACTCAAAAAGCGTCTTGCCCATACTTACGCAAAAACCGCCGTTATAGGAATTTCGGGAGGACTTGACAGCACGCTTGCACTTCTTGTATGCGCCAATGCAATGAAGCTGCTCGGCAGACCTATGACGGATATTGTAGCGGTGACAATGCCGTGCTTCGGCACAACAAAACGCACAAAATCAAACGCTGTGAAGATATGCGAGGCGATAGGCGTCACTCTGCGTGAGATCGACATAACCGACAGCGTAAAACAGCATTTTCTGGACATCGGACACGATATAAACGATCTATCGGTAGTATTTGAAAACGGTCAGGCAAGAGAACGCACAAAGGTGCTAATGAACATCGCCAATCAGACAGGCGGACTTGTAATAGGCACGGGCGATCTGTCCGAGCTTGCTCTCGGCTGGGCGACCTACAACGGCGATCATATGTCTATGTACGGTGTGAACTGCTCAATACCCAAGACGCTTATCAAACATCTTGTCAGCTACTACAGCAAGACGACAGATAACAAGCTGCTCAAAGAATCGCTTGAGGATATACTTGATACGCCTGTAAGCCCTGAGCTTCTGCCTGCACATAACGGAGAAATATCGCAGAAAACCGAAGACCTTGTAGGTCCTTACGAGCTGCACGATTTCTTTCTGTATAACGGCATAAGATGGGGATTTGCCCCCGAAAAAGTATTCAGACTTGCGCTGTACGCTTTTGACGGTGCGTATGACCGTGAAACAATACTTAAATGGCTGAAAACCTTCTACCGCCGTTTCTTCTCACAGCAGTTCAAGCGTTCGTGCCTGCCCGACGGTCCTAAGGTCGGATCGGTAACGCTGTCACCCAGAGGCGACTGGAGAATGCCGAGCGATGCCTGTGCAACGCTGTGGTTAAGTCAGATAGAAAATCTGAAATAAAGTCTTATCTGCGAATAAATGAAACCAACCTGTCAATAATTACCTCACAAAGCTAAACGCTACGGAGGTAATTATGGCAGGTTTTTTTAAACGTAATATTCTTGACAAGGCTATGATACTGGGTGCGGTAATATGTATTGTAATAACAGCCTTTACCGCTTTTGCGGAGGATTGCGAGGAAAAGCCGCAGGAAGTGCTGAGGCTTCATATACTGGCAAACTCGGACAGTAAGGACGACCAGACGCTAAAATACGATCTGCGTGACTATATGCTGACAACGTTTTCGGATGTATTCGGAAACTGTGACAGCTTCAGTCAATCGGTAGCCGTTGCAAACGAACGCAGAGCCGAAATCGAAGAAAAGGCTAACGAATTTGTACATTCCAAAGGCTACAGCTACAATGTAAAATGCGAGGTCGCAAAAACATATTTCACCACCAGAAAGTACGAGAATGTAACCTTACCGGCAGGAGAATACACAGCCGTCCGTCTGCTTATCGGAAATGCCAAGGGCAGAAACTGGTGGTGCGTAATGTTCCCGCCGCTGTGCCTGCCTGCCGCATCGGGTGAATTTTTTACCGAAGAACAAAGCAAGCGGGTTGAAGAAAGCCGTGATTATGAAATAAAGTTTGCGATATTTGAAGCGTTGCAGGGGCTTTTCGGCGGCGGCGATACCGGTAGCGAAAGCTCGGAAGAAACCGCCTGCGACAGCACGGATAACGATTTTGCTAAAATATCCGTTTTCGGCATTATGAACTGTGATGTTCTGTGATTATTAAGGCAGGCGGTTTTCCGCCTGCTCAGACTGTCGATAAACCTATATAATTTTTGAAAATGGGTGTTTAGCGTTGCTTGCTATGTTGGTTTTGCATCTCTGCAAAGTCAGCTGTTTGTGCCGTTGCATCGTGCAACGGCTCGGTTCAGCTGACATAAGCGTCCTTGCTTATAACTTTTGGCAAGCAACCAAAGCGTCCTTGCTTTGGGCGTAGCCCCAATGCGGGTTGTCAGTCGTTGGTGTCGCTGCGTCGTGCAGCGACTGTGTGCGACTGACTGCAAGCATCCTTGCTTGGTGAGGGCGGCAGCCCCACACTCAGCCCCGGCATGGATGCCGGGCGTGTATGCCCAAAGGCTCTGCACGATGCAGAGCCAACAAAGCATACACAGCCCTTCAC
>ERZ1034976.2529-NODE-2529-length-12397-cov-41.155566_pt1 | contig 12397 bp, 10 predicted proteins | sample MGYA00520623_ERZ1034976 | MGnify/ENA primary metagenome ERZ1034976 (study PRJEB33766, sample SAMN09781774) | gut metagenome | biome: gut microbiome | host: Homo sapiens | place: Madagascar | study: EMG produced TPA metagenomics assembly of the PRJNA485056 data... | reverse complement strand
TTGTTGTTAAATGCCCCCTTTTGAACCTGCTTATAAAACCTATTTTGAACGGAATTATAAAGGCGTTTTATTTGTTTGACCGTAGGGAGTTGTAAAACGCCCGGCTCAAAATAGGTTTTATAGGTTCCCAGGGGGCTAGCCTTTTTGCCTTCTTTTTCTGCAATGAGAAAAAGAAGGGCGGGTTTGGGGCGCCGCCCCTGATAAAATAATGTTGCCCATCAAACGCAGACAAGGGGAAAAATGTTATTTTTCCCCTTGTGCGTTAAGAGCTAAACTTACCAAATGCCGTTCGCCGTTCTTCCTTAGCGTTGCCGTGCAGAATAGTACAAGAGTAAGTGTTGGTAGCATGATTTTTCAAATTTAAGAAGATTTTGCGCCGCTAGTTTAGGCGCGGTGTAGCAGAGCTACATGAGCCTAAAGGCGGTGCAAAAGGGCTTAAATTTGGAAAATGGTATGCCCACGAAATGCGAACGGGGAACAAAATGTTATTTTGTTCCCCGCGCATTAAAATTCCAGCTTACCAACAGCCGTTATCAAGTATAGCTTTCTAGGTAGGTATGCAACCCCTCTCCTTTCGCCTGCTCCACTCCCGCCGCATACAACTCTTCCGCCTCCGGCGTTTTGCCCAGCGCATACAGCACTTGCGCCAAAGACAGTTTCGTCAAAATCTGGCCGCGTTTTTCGTCGGAATTATCAAAAAGCACTTTGGCTTCCTGCAAATCTTTTAAGGCCAGTTCCAATTTATTTTTGCGTTTCAAAATATCCGCGCGGCCCCACTTTACAAAGCCCAAGTCCACTGTATCGTGAATAGACGAATAGAGCTTATCGGCGGTGTTATAATGGCGCAGGGCTTCGTCGTACTTGCCTTGTTGGCGCAAACCGTTTGCCATACCGCAGTTGGTATAGGCTTTGCCGAAAACGTCCTCGCTTGCGCGGAAGATTTTTTCCGCCAATTTGTAATTTTTTACGCAATCGTCAATTTTACCGCAAATGCGGCTAATCCCGGCTAACCCGCAATACCCGTAAGCCAAATTAATATCGTCCCCCGCTTTTTTAGCCAGGCGGATAGACTCCTTAAACTGGCGGATGCCGTCCTCAAAATGGCCCTGTAAGCGGAAAATGCCGCCTTTGGCCCAACAAATAAAACTCATACCGGCCCAATCTTTTTGCTGTTCATAATAAGAAAGCACCACGTCCAACATATCCAGTGCTTCTTCCAAACGGCCCCACGCGCGCAAGGCCATGCCCATTTCCTGCATGGAGCGCACGGCGTAATCGTCCATTTCCAGTTCGTTCGCCATTTGTAAGGATTCGTCGGCCATTTCGTACGCGGCGGCGGAGTGCCCCAACGTGCGGTAGCAGGCCGCCAAGGCGAGCAACGCATCCATGCGGCCTTCGGCATCTTCGCAAATAGCCAACGCCTTGGCATAACTGGCAATAGCCGCTTCAAAAGAGCCTAACTGGCGGTGCGCCTCGCCTTCCAAAAACCGCATGGCGGCATCTTTTGTTTTTACCTGTTTTAACAGTTCCAACACTTTAGACGGTTGGTTGGCATCTAACAATTCTTCCAACAATTCCGGCGTGGGCCGGGTGCTTTTTTGGGTACTCATACGTCACCTCGCTTGAAAAACGGCCCGCAACCGGGCCGCTTGGTTAAATATGCAAATACTTTTTTATCTCCGCCATGGTGGAGGCCAAATCATACGGTTTGGGAATAAAATAATCCGCACCGGCTTGGGTGGCGCGGTCGCGCGACTCCGGGTCGCTTAATGTGGACATAATAACCACCGGGATTTTCCAGGTGGCGTTATCCGTTTTTAATAATTTACACACCTCAAAACCGCTTAACTTGGGGAGCATTAAATCCAGCAAAATCAAATCCGGCTTGTGCTGTTTGGCCGCCGCCACGCCTTTTACGCCGTCGGCCGCCCAGATGACTTCCACGCCTTCTATTTTTAAGGCGCCGCAAAGGGCCGTTGCCAGTACCTTGGAGTCTTCCACCAGCACTACTTTTTTCATGCCAGTTCCTCGCACCGGTCTTTGTAAATTTTAGCCAGGCGCTCGTATTCGTGCGCGTTGTGCAAAACGGAGTTGATTTCGTCTTCGTCCAGTTGGCGCACCACTTTAGCGGGAACGCCCAACACCAAAGACCCGGCCGGAATATTCTTTCCCGCCGTCACCACACTGCCCGCGCCGATAATGCAGTTGGGGCCGATTTCACTTTCCAATACTACCGCGTTCATACCGATTAAGCAGTTATCGCCTATTTTGGAGCCGTGTACAATGGCCCCATGCCCCACCGTCACGCCCGCGCCGATTACCGCCGGGCAGTTGTAATTTACATGCACGCAGGCGTTATCTTGGATATTACTGCCCTTTCCCACGGTAATGGGGGCAATATCCGCGCGCAACACGGCGCACGGCCAAACGGACACGTTTTCTTCCAGCGTGACGGCCCCCAACAAACAGGCCGTTTTATGCACATAGCAAGAGGGGTGTTTTTTAGGCACTAATTCGTCAATTCGTTCTCTCATTTGGAAACTCCCGGAACAGATTTCTTTTTATGGGGAATATGCCCTTCGGAAAGTTGGAGCCCCCAGTAAATAAAAATGCTTACAATGCCGGGCAAAATATAATACACCACCCGGTAAATCAGGGTGGCCATTAAGGCGGCATCCCAATTAATACCCATTTGCGCATAAACGGCGGTCATGGCCAGTTCCATGGCGCCCAAACCGCCCGGCAGTAAAGGGATTAGCGTGGTCACCATGCCAACGGCAAACCCGGCCACCAACACCCCCGCCGTAATATGCACGCCCACGGCGCGGAAGGCAAAATACAAAACCAAAATGGTAAATAACCAATCGGCACACACATAAATAATGGTCCAGGTAAGTTTTTTCTTTTTCTTGTGGATAAGGTCAATGCCTTCGTCCAGTTGGTCTACAAAGTTATCGTACTTGCCTTTGGGGATTAACGCGCGGAAAACGTGAAACAGCATTTTGTTCATCAGGCGGAAAATACGGCGCACCCATTTGGAGCGCCATTCGTCATTAAACAAAAACGCGGTGACGGCCACACACACCGCGCACATCACCACAATTAAAATGAAATTTTTTAAGATTTGCAGCGTAGTGGCGGAGCTATTCAAAAACAACAGTAAAGACCCTTGCAAAATAATTACCGCCAACACAAAATAAAGCAACACCGTAATAACAATACTGGCCGTCACGCACATACCAAACGGCACGCGGCGGCGGTTGAGCAGGTGGGCCCGCAACGCAAAGCCGGAAACCCCCAGCGAAGACACCACATAATTTACCGTGGTAGACACCAGCGCAATCCCAATAGCGGCCCCTTTGCCGATTTTGTGGCCCATAATACGCAGGACTTCGTACAAGCTAAGCCCCATAGCCACATAAATTAAAGCGGAAGATAAAAGCGACAACCCCAAATACAGGGTGCTTACTTCGCTCCAAATTTTTACAAAACTGTCTTTGGCCTGATAGACCAACAGCCCAATAATCCCCAGGGAAAGCAAGCCCCCCAGCGCATATAATAAATATTTAACCGGTTTTTTCATAACGGAACCTTAAAGTATAAATTAAATAAATTGTACAATTTATTAAGGGCTTTTTGGGCCACATTGACTATTTATTACAGGATTTTTATGAAAAGCATTAAAGTAATCGGCGCGAAAGGACACAATTTACGCAACATTACGGTAGAAATACCCAAAGACAAAATGACGGTAGTGACGGGCCTTTCCGGCTCCGGCAAAAGCTCGCTGGCATTTGACACCATTTACGCAGAGGGCCAGCGGCGGTATGTGGAAAGTATGTCCGCCTATGCGCGGCAGTTTTTGGAACTGATGGAAAAGCCGGACGTGGAACATATTGAGGGGCTCTCCCCCGCTATTTCCATAGAACAGCGCAACCCGTCCAAAAACCCGCGCTCCACGGTGGCCACCGTCACGGAGATTTACGACTATCTGCGCCTGTTGTTTGCGCGTATCGGCCACCGCCATTGCCCCCGCTGCGGGCGGGAAGTGGAAGCCTGGAGCGTGCAGGGCATTACGCAGGATATTCTTAAAAAATTCAACGAAAAAACCGTTTATGTTTTATCCCCCCTCATTCAAGGGCGGGCCGGCACTTACGAGGAACTTTTCGCCAAGCTGAAAAAAGAGGGCTATGTAAAAGCGCGTGTGGACGGCACCGTGGTAGAAGTGGCCCAACCGCCTGTGTTGGAACGCTATAAAAAACACACTATTGAGCTGGTGGCGGACGAAATTTTTGTGGAAGAATTTGAAAAAGAGCGTTTAAGCGAAAGTTTGGAAAACGCCCTCAAATATTCCAAAGGACTTGTGCATATTTTGGAAGAAGGCGAAAACCCGCGCGAATTTACTTATAGCGAAAACAACGCCTGCGCCCATTGTGGCATTGGGTTTAGTGATTTGGAGCCGCGCCTTTTTTCGTTCAACTCCCCCTATGGGGCGTGCCCGGACTGCAACGGCCTGGGGCTGAAAATTGAAATTGACGAAGATTTGGTCGTGCCGGACAAAACACTCTCCATTAATGGGGGCGCGATTGCCGCCTGGCACAACCCCGTGACGACCCGCACCCACCGCTGGAAAAGCTCCTGGAGCGGCTACTATTTTGACATCTTGCAACAAGTCTGCCGCCAAGGCCATATCAATATGAACACCCCCTGGGAAAAACTCCCCAAAGCCCAGCGCGATTTACTGCTCTACGGTGTGGGCGGGGCCAGTTATACGTCCGTCATTTCGGGCGGGGAACAAGCGTTTGAGGGCGTTATTACAAACCTCAAGCGCCGCTACCAGGAAAGCGAAAGCGATTTTGTAAAAGAAGAAATCCACGACCGCTTTATGCGCGAAGTGACCTGCCCCACCTGCCAGGGCCAACGGCTCAAGCCGGAAGCCTTGTCCGTCTACATTAACGGCAAAAGCATTGTGGATATTACGTCTATGCAGGTATCGGCCGCGCTTAACTATTTTAACAATTTGCAATTAACCGCCAAAGAGCAAACCATCGCCAAAGACGTATTAAAAGAAATTAAGGCCCGCCTGGGTTTCTTAAACAGCGTGGGGCTGGCTTATTTAACCTTGGACCGCAAAAGCCAAACGCTCTCCGGCGGGGAAGCCCAGCGTATCCACCTGGCAACGCAAATCGGCTCCGGGCTGACCGGGGTGTTATATGTACTGGACGAGCCGACTATCGGCCTGCACTCGCGCGATAACGACCGCCTGATTGAAACGCTCAAAAACTTGCGTGATTTAGACAACACGCTAATTATTGTGGAACACGATAAAGACACCATTTTAGCTTCCGATTATGTGGTGGAAATCGGCCCCGGGGCGGGCGAATACGGCGGGCAGATTGTAGCCGCGCAGGAAACCCCCAAATTTTTGAAAAACGAAAAATCCCTCACCGCCTCTTACTTAAACGGACGGCAGATGATTTTGCCCCGCGCCGAACTGCGCCCGGGGAACGGAAAATACTTACAAATTTTAGGGGCACAACAATTCAACCTTAAAAATATAGACGTCCAAATTCCGCTAGGCAAATTTGTATGCGTGACCGGGGTTTCCGGCTCCGGCAAAAGCACGTTAATCCACCAAATTTTATACCGCGCGCTAGCCCAAAAGTTTTACGGCGCCAAAGAGGCCCCCGGCGCCCACCGCGCCATTAAAGGGTTGGAAAATATAGATAAAGTAATTATTGTGGACCAAAGCCCCATCGGCAAAACGCCGCGCAGTAATCCGGCCACTTATACGGGCGTGTTTTCCCACATCCGGGATTTATTTGCCGAAATGCCCGAAGCCAAACGCCGGGGCTACAAGCCGGGGCGGTTTTCATTCAACGTAAAAGGCGGCCGGTGCGAAAAATGCCAAGGGGACGGAATCTTAAAAATACAAATGCAATTCCTGCCCGATATTTATGTAAAGTGCGAAGAATGTGCCGGCAAACGCTTTAACGAAGACACCCTGCAAGTAAAATTCAAAGGCAAAAACATTGCCGAGGTGCTGGATATGAGTGTTTCGCAAGCGTTGGATTTTTTTGCCGCCATTCCGCGTATCCAACGCATTTTGAAAACCTTAAATGACGTGGGCCTGGGCTACATTAAATTAGGCCAAGCGGCCACCACGCTTTCCGGCGGGGAGGCCCAGCGCGTAAAACTGGCGGATGAACTTTCCCGCAAGGGTACCGGCAAAACGCTGTATATTTTGGATGAACCCACCACCGGGCTCCACTTTGCCGATATTGATAAACTTTTGCATGTTTTACACGGCCTGGCCGATAAAGGCAACACCGTGCTGATTATTGAACACAATTTGGACGTTATCAAAACGGCGGATTGGCTGATTGATTTAGGGCCGGAGGGCGGCGATAAGGGCGGCAACATTGTCTGCCAGGGCACGCCGCGCCAAGTGGCCGCCTGTGCCGGGTCCTACACCGGCAAATACCTCAAGCCGGAGTTGGACGCGGTGGACGCATTTTTGAAAACGCACCCGCAGGCCCAACTCCACACGCCCCAAAAGAGCGCCGCCAAAAAACCGGGAAAGAAGAAATAATATGAAAGAAAAACTCCACAAAACTAACGCCGCCCGCCATTTGGATACGTTGGGCATACCGTACGAATTAATATCCTACCCGGTGGACGAAGACGACCTGGGCGCCCAGCATGTAGCCGCCGCCACCGGGCAAAACCTGGCGCAAATTTATAAAACGCTCGTTTTACGCGGGGAGCGCACCGGGTACTTTGTGTGCGTGATACCGGGGGCGGCCGAATTGGACTTAAAACTGGCCGCCAAAGCCGCCGGGGATAAATCCTGCCAAATGCTCCATGTAAAAGAGCTTTTCCCGCTGACGGGCTACCTGCGCGGCGGGTGTTCGCCCTTAGGTATGAAAAAATTGTTTCCTACCTTTATTCACGAAGATTGCATTTTGTGGGATTACATTTTTGTAAGCGCGGGTTTGCGCGGCTTGCAAATTAAAATCAACCCGCAGGATTTGTTAAAAGCCGTACCCGCCCAAACGGCGCCTTTGTGTGCGGACGGGTACTAATTACTTGCAAAAATAAGCGCAGGTTCTTATACTATAAATAGAGGATTTTTTACAAAAAAGGGGGTTTTTATTTATGTATGCAAGCATTTGGAAGCGTTTTTTTGCATTTTTAATTGATGCGGCTATTTTTGCCGTATTGTTTTGGGCCGTGGCGCACGCCGCCGGCTCCGGCACGGCGGCTATTACCTTGGTCGTGGTGATTTGGCTGTATTATGCGTTGTTGGAAAGCTCCCCCATGCAAGCCAGTTTGGGCAAAATAATCGCCGGTATTAAAGTGGTGGACCACCGCGGACGCCGCCTGACATTTTGGCAAGCTACGGAGCGTATTTTATCCAAATTGGTCACTAATTTAACTTTTTACTTCGGCTTTTTTATGGCCGCGTTTGACCGCCGCAAACAAACCCTGCACGACCGAATCAGCCATAGCGCCGTGGTACTCAAAAATGCGGAATTTGACCCGGACGATTTTATAGAGGAAGAAGAAACTTCCCTTACTATGGTGACTATTGTTTCCATTTTACTGGCGATTGTGTTTGTTTCCGCCCTGTTAATGACGGTCAGCCTGCCCCAATATAAACATTTGGCCAACAAAGCGCAAGCCAGCCTGGTGGCAACGCAAGTGGCCCAAATACAAGCCGTACAGGCGGGACGTGTGCAAGCCGGGGCGGACAGCGCCGTTTGGAACGGGGAATTTGAAAACTGCCAAAAACTCACCCCGCGCATTTTGAAATGCTCCGGCTTTGAGGTTTATTTAGTGCCCACGGGCATTACCGCCGCGGTGCGCTCCCCGGCCGGGGATTTGCTCTACACGCTTTTTAAGGCGGATAACCAAAACCGCGTGGTCTGCACGCCCGTCACGCCGGAAAGCCGCACGTTCTGCAAAGAATTATTATAAGAAATACAAAAACCGCAAAGCCCCTCATTACAGAGGGGCTTTTTTATGTGGAAAAGCGTAAAATTGAGTGGAAATTTTTCAGCTCTGCGGTTGCAGAGGGGTTATCCAGCAAACAGGTGGAAAAGTATAAAATTAAGTGAATTTTTAAGAGGTGCGGTTGCAGGGGTTATCCAGCAAACAGGTGGAAAAGTATAAAATTAAGTGAATTTTTAAGAAGTGCGAGGACAACGCCGGCAGGCAAAAGACGACGCAAAAAAAGCCGAGACGAAGAAATAAACCTAAACTGCCGCGCGTAATAACAGGCGTACAAAAAATACCCCCCCCGCCCAACACCCGGCGTATTTTTTGCAAGTATTTTGGCTGTCCGGCTAGGACGCAAGCAACCGAGCGTATACTGGGAAAGGGCGGCAGCCCGAGGTATCCGAGGTTGCGAGGACAACGCCAGCAGGCAAAAGACGACGCAAAAAAAGCCGAGACGGGGAATCGAACCCCGGACCTACCGCTTACGAAGCGGTTGCTCTACCAGCTGAGCTATCTCGGCATAAATAACGGCAAATTAATCAGATACAAATATTTTACAAAAAACAAAGAACTTTTGCACGTCTATTTTTTTACGGCGCGTGTGGGGGCGGACAAAACCCTTATTTTTTTACTTTCCCCGGCGTTTTAGGGCAAAGAAAAAACTTATTTTTTCGTTTTCCCCGGTACTTGCGGGCCGAACGCCGCTTGAATACGCCGCTCCAACTGCTCCGCGCGCGGGTCCTCGGCCATTTTGATTAGCCAATTTTCTTCCGTCATATTTTCCGGGCCGCGGCGGTACGCCGCCACGCGGGCGCGCGCCTCGTCCGGGCGGCGCTGTAAAATGGCAATTTCGCTCAAAAAAGCATAGGTGGCGTAATTGACCGGGTCCAATAATAAGGATTTTTCAAAATACTGCTGGGCCTTATCCATATCGGCCAACGCCCGGGCCTTGTAATGTTCATACTCGGCCGCATTGGCCGCCAGCCGCGCCCTGTCGGAAAATTTCAACGCCGCCGCAAAATAAAACTCCCCATACGCCTGCTGTAAAAGCGCATGGTTGGGCGAATGTTTTTCCACCGTTTGCAAATCCCGCAACACGCGCTCATAATCGGTAGCCGGAGCCGTTTTATCCCCCTTTAGGCGGTTAAAGGTTTCGCTCAAATCCAGTTTACCGGCCAGCAGCGTGGCGCGGTACTGGCGGTACGCCATATTAAACGGATTATGCGTAATGGCGCGGTTGAAATAATCCAGCGCCGGGGTAAAATATGCGGGATTTGTTTGCGCCTGCGTGGCAAATAACGCGCCCACGCCGTAATAATGGTCGGCCAAGAACGGCTGAAACGCCCCCCACACCACCGCCGGAACCAGGGCCAATACCGCCAACGCCGCCGCGCGTGTAAAGCGCCGCGCCGCCGCGTATACCAAAAATACGCCTAGCCCCACCGTAGCCGCAAAAAACGCCCACGCAACCCCGGTAAAAATCACATCTCCCAAGCGCGGGGCGCTCATCAGTTGCATTACTTTGTAAAACGCATAACACGCATACAGCGCGCCGCCGACGGCAAGCGCGTAAACGGCCCACTGCGCCCACCCGTGCGCGGGGGCCAGCTCGGCGGAGTCGTCTTCCTTCCCGCGCGCCAAAGCCGCCACCAACCCCAAAAAGAGCGCAAAAAATACTCCGCCGGAGGCAAAGCGCAAACTCACGTCTACCGTGCTATGCACCGCCATAGCCAAGAGCGCGCCGCTATACCCCCACAAAAGCCAACGCTCCTGCGCGGGCACGGCGGGGTTTTTAAGGCGTTTCCAAGCGGCAGTAAACACAAAGGTCAGCAACCACAAAAATAAAATCAGCCCGATAGCGCCCAGCGTGGCCCATTGTTCCAAAAATTCGTTTTCGGCGTGTTGGGTTTCGGTATTGTGGGCGTTTTCTATAAAAAAGATTTGCGGCTTGCGGTACGCGGGATAAATGGTCTTAAAACTGCCAATGCCGGTGCCCAATACCGGGCTATCCTGCACCATGGCCCACGAGGCCACCCAAGTATGCACCCGGAACGAGGCGGAATCCGGCCGCTTAAACGCATACACGCCCGCCAACAAAACCGCCCCCAGCGCCACACACGCGGCGGCCGCGTTCAGCCAACGCTTATACGGTTTTTTCCAGGCGGAAAACACATTGACATATACCGCGCCCCACAGGCCGTACACCGCGCCGAACGCCACCCACGCGCCTTTGCTTTGCGTAAAAAACAGGTTGATAAGGCCCATACTCCACAGCACAAGCCATTTTTTTTGGCGGGAAACCAAATATTGCGCGGCAATTAAAAAGGATGAAAAAACGATAAAATCCCCAAAAAAGTTGGGGTTTGCCAAGGTGGAAAACACCCGCGGACCAAAAAACCCCTGCCAGGGCATAAAATCCGCCCCCGGCACAAAGCGGTTTACCACCTGCAACAGGCCATAGCCGTACGCCGCCCACGCGCTCCACCCCACGCAACGCGCAATTATCCGCGCGGCCCGGGTGCCGAATTGCTCCAGGGCCATCAGGCTCAGGCCGAAATACACGGCGTAGCGGGCCCACTCCGCCAAGGCTTCCACCCGGTACGGCGCCCACAAAACAGAAGCTAGCACCCACCCGTAATAGGCCGCAAACGGCAATACCCACACCCCGCTTGCCCGGCTGAACCGTGCGCGCCCCTGCTGTATTTTATACGCCAGCCAAGTAAGCAGTAAGGTGCCGCCGCCCGCAAAAAGCAACGTATCTTTTATTTGGGCTTTATCGTACGTTCCGGTAAAAAAAGCAAGCACCATTAAAAGGCCCAAAAGCCCGGTACCCCACGCTAACAGGCGGGGCAAAAAACAGGTAGAAGCAGGTAATGCGGCCCCAACGGGCGCGAGGTGTTTTTTAGCCATACAGATATATTAACAATTTTGCCCAATGGTAGCCAACGGATAAAGTATTGCAAAATAAATCTTTTTTGCTATACTATGTATTGAATGATTTATTTTTAACGTACAGGAGATTTTATGAACACAAAAGGCTTCACCCTTATTGAACTGCTGGTAGTTGTGTTGATTATCGGCGTATTGGCCGCGGTGGCTTTGCCGCAATACACTACCGCTATTGAAAAATCCCGCGCGACGGAAGCGCTTACGCTTTCCGGCTCTTTGCGCTATGCGGCTGAACGGTACCTGTTGCAGAAAGAAAAATGGCCCAAAAACGAAGATTTGAAAAAATTGGATATTGAACTGCCCACAAACAACAGCTGCACCACCACCACTGAAAAGTTTGGCGGAAAAAATTTCTGCCTGTCTGTCACTACGGGCACGGGCACCGATTCGTACACCATTACGGCCACGCGCTCTTCAGGGCCCTCATACAGCATTGTCACTGCCACGGACGATGGCGGCAAATCGTGGAAACGCACCTGCACTTATAATGCAAATAATGAAAGTGCCAAATTTTGCTATGCTATTGCCGGTAGCAAAAAGGATGCAGATGGCGGCTTTTAGTTTTACCCGCTTGGCTTAAATGTAAATACCGCGCTTTTCCGGCGCGGTATTTTTTACCTATTAAAAATTTCTCGCAATTTTTCAAAATGCGGTTTTTATGTATTTATAAAGGATAGCACCAATAATTGGGCTCGTCTATACAAGGTCGTTGGTTGGGCGAATATTTTTTACACCAATTATTGGCGGCTTGGTCACTTTTAGCGGCGGTGCAAACTACGCGGTCATCATACACATACATTTGAATATAAAACCGCAGGCCTTTTACATACCGGGCCTGCATTTCCCCGCCCCCCAAAGTAGTAAGCATATAGCCAAAATCCTTATAAATAGATTCACCGGTTCCCGAAAAATTTTCCACCCCCAACTCGTCCCAACTGGTTGTGGGAGCCCCATTAGCAAGGGCATATTCCCGTTGGGCATCACGGATGTGGCGCAACTGGATAATGGCCTCCGTAGTGCGGGCCTTTAATACGGCATTTTTGTATTGCGGCAGAGCCACCCCTGCTAAAATACCGATAATGAGTACAACCACCAACAACTCAATAAGCGTAAAGCCGCCTAAACGGCTTATATTTGCGTTTTTCATAACACACCTCATTTTTTGATAAATTTTATGTATAAATAAAATTTATCAAAAAAAAAAACAAAACAACCCCTATGGAATAAGGGCAGGCTATTTGTTTATTTTTTAAGGATATTTTCCACGCAAAACTTTTTTGGCGGGCATTTATTTTTAAGTAGTTTTTCTTATTTTTATGTTTTCTGCCGTTGCCGTTTTGCCGTTTAATGCCCCCTTTTGAACCTGTTTATAAAACCTATTTTGAACGGAATTATAAAGGCGTTTTATTTGTTTGACCGTAGGGAGTTGTAAAACGCCCGGCTCAAA
>ERZ1034976.2527-NODE-2527-length-12404-cov-3.520609_pt1 | contig 12404 bp, 7 predicted proteins | sample MGYA00520623_ERZ1034976 | MGnify/ENA primary metagenome ERZ1034976 (study PRJEB33766, sample SAMN09781774) | gut metagenome | biome: gut microbiome | host: Homo sapiens | place: Madagascar | study: EMG produced TPA metagenomics assembly of the PRJNA485056 data... | reverse complement strand
CGATTATTATGTATAAAATTCTTGCAAGTGTTCTTGCAATTTTGCTTTCTACTCAAATGGTAGTGCCGCTTGCTTTTGCGGCTGAACAATCAGAAGGGAATGCTGGTAAAGGTTCGCGGGATGTAGCCGCAAGTGAACTATCTGAAGAAGCAGCATTAGGTGCGGCGTCCTTAACGATACCGAGGACATCGTCGACAGCATCGGGGACAACAGTGTCAGCGGCATCGGCGGAGAAAGGCGCAACATCGTCAGCGGCGGCGAAGCCTAGTGCGGCGGATCCGGCTGCGCAGACTGGCGCATCGGCATCGGCTGACGGGTCGACTGGCGCGTCGGCGGCGACTGGCGCATCGGCTGGCACGCCGTCATCAACAACGGAAGACACAACGCCGTCATCGGCGGCATCGGCTGCGCTGCCAGCGGCATCGCCTGCAAACCCCAATGCGGCAAATTCAGCGCATTTTTCGCTCAATCAAAACACCATAGGCAATGATGGCCTCTCCACGAGTGTCACCATAACACTCGATTGCTCAGGGAAAGAGGGCGACAGTTTCGTTCTTAAAAGTTCAAAGGGAGAGACGTATGGACTGAGCGATCTCGACTTTGAAAAAATCGGAACTCTAGGCACTTCAAAACTCAGTGAAGATAGCCAGTACTACTACATTACCGATACACTCTCGCAGGCAGGTTCCTTTAATCAGTCGATAACTCTTAGCCAGAAGAACAATTATGCAGGGCAGCCCTTACTAAAAGAGATCGGAGAGACCACTAAAACGGTCGAGCTCAGTTCTGGCGGAGAAACAATTCAAGAAGAGTCGTTTACGCAGTATATTAAGCCAGGTATAAATCCAAGCGTAAAGCGCATCAACCCAACTACCTCAAGTGCGCCAGCCGTTATTCCTCACGTTAACTACACCTATGAAGTTAATTTAGGAGAAAACACCGGCGTGGATGACAGCACTTCTTATAGTAGTGCTCAAGCGAATTCGGGCATCAATTACGGCACGACAGTCACTATTCCAGTGCCAAAAGGTTTTCAGCTGGATGCTGAAGCTACTGCAGCAAGCAATGGCTTTACCGACGGAACGACTATCACCCAAGAGGGCGGAGTAGGAAGTGCTCTTGTTATCAGTGTTCCAAAAGGGGCTGGTGCGCAGTATCACCAAGCAAAGCCAGGATACAAACTTGTTGGATCCTATGAAATTCCTATCCCGGAATCAGACGTTAATCTAACGGCATCAGGAACCGCCCATGCAGAAACAAAGGTAAATGAAAAGGGTGATGTGATCTCCGCAGATTTTTCTCCGTGGACTGAAGTCATTCGTGGATTGAGCAGCGGACTAGGGGCAGGGTCGGTTAAAACTTCAGCATCGGGGGTTTCTACTTCAAGAGAACTCTTGCTAGACGAAGACGAAAGCAATGACCCAGGATTTCTGAATACGTTTGGGTTTGATAATGATTCTGTCTTAGTGCTAAAGGAAGGCGCTGAACTTGGAAACAACCCCACGTTTACTATTGATATTGCGAACGGTATGGCGGCCTCTTCGATAAAGACTCCTGCAGGTTCGGGAAATCTTGCGGGAACAAAATCGTTTTCGTATCAAGTTACTTACAACGACGGCACAACTGCGGAAGGAACCATTGACGCGGGTGCTTCTCTTGACGCGCCGGAAGGCAAAACAATCAAGCAGGTTATTCTGAAGCCTGATCAGGTTCTACCTGGCGCACGCAGCGATAACGCTTCTACTAATACTCGCGGTAATAACTTCATTGTGTATGGCAAGGTTTCCAAAACCTATCTTTGGGACGATGACGCTCATAAAACAGGCGACGCGGTTTCCGTTGGTGATACGCTCACTTCATCGTTTTCTTTTGAAGTAGAAAAAATGCCAAACAATAAGGGAGAAATGCGAGCTTCAGTAAAATCAAGTGCATGGAGCGAACAAAAAGTAATCGGAGCTGAGAGCTTAAAAACAAGTCTTTCAGTATGGACTTACCAGTCGAGCAGGATGCCTGGAGTTGCCGATGCGGGTAAAACGGCAGTAACAGGAACGGGCAATTCAAACGACACCACTGATACTATCTATGAGCCAATTTTCTATACGGTATTACCGACGGGGCTTACGTATAACGGCAAAGTGGAATGGCTTGCAGGAAACCCCCAGGTATCAACCTTTTGGACGGGAAGTGGTACCGATGCCCGTCAGGTAATCAAGGCGGATTATTCTGGTACGGGCTACTCGTTCAAGACGAAAACCTCTGCAGTTAATGCCTTTCATCTTGCTGCTGATGGCGATCTAATGCCTGACACTTATCAAATTTACACCTTTGTCACTACCTCAACGGGAATGACCAATAAGAAGGCGACCGACGAAAAACAGTGGAACCCCGAAATGACCGAAGGGCATGCGGATAAAACGTATTGCATCGGAACAAGTAACTGGACGGTGTTGCAAGCAAAAGCTCTGATGCCGTTTTCAGTAGCAAGCGGAAATCTTGATGAGGGGCACTTTATTCATGCTGGTCGTTCGGACGATAAAGGGTCCGAGGATATGGCTTTTGCGGTAAATATCATCAACGCCACGGCAAATGAAGTAAAGGGAGCAAAGCTTGCCGTGAATCTTCCCTCGACAGATGATGGAGTAAGCGAATTTAACTTTGCTTTAAACGGACCGATTTCGCTCGACGGCACTCAAAGTCAGCAAGCTCAGGTGTACTATTCGACCGAAAAGTTCGATCTTGCTCAGGCTTCAGCTCCTGATACGGGAAACCTCTTAACTGCAAGTCAAGTTAGCGACTGGAGTCAAGTTAAAGCGGTGCTTATTGATGCAGGAAATATGGCTGGTAATACAACCTTGGGAAGAGTACTAATTGAAGGAAAAGATGCTACGTTAGACAACGATGCGGGAAAGACAGCTTACCTATCCTATACGCTTTATTCGAGCGATCTTCTTCCTTCTCGTGTTGGCTTAAAGGATGGCGCCCGAATCGCAGTAGAGGGAACTTCTACAGTGGGTACCGTTCTCCAATATATCGATGATCAAGGTGTCACGCAGTCAATTCCACTGAATTTCACGCGATCGTATCGTAATAATAAGGATCATATTTCTGCTGAGGATTTTCCGAAAAGCCTCAACGATTTTGGCGCGGATGATCAGGCGAAGATTGCTGAGGTCTTGAATTCGCTTGGTGGAAAATATGAACTAGATAAAGATCAGTTCCCTTCTGCAGTGCTAGATAATGGTACAAAAACCTGGAGTTCTGATCTGGAAAATAAGGTTGTTGCTTTTGGCGATTTAGCTCGCCCTTATGCCGATGGAGATCAGGTGGTTTATAAGCTCATTCAGGTTCCCCAGAATCCAGACGAACCTGGCGACAAGCCTGGCGATGGCGGAGATAATCCTGGTGGCGGTGATTCCGGTGGCGACAAGCCCGGTGATGGCGGCGACTCTCATGTGGATAATCCCGATCAGGGAACTGATCCGAATGATTCAAATGAGCCTGATGGCACCCACGATTCGAGTACGGTTCCGGAAAACAATGGCTCAGAAGCTCAGAAAAAAGCTACGAATCATTCGGAAGAGCAGTCTGATATTGCATCGCAGAAAAACCTTCCTCAAACAGGGGATGGGATACTGCTTCTGGTTGTTTATTGCGTAGCAATCCTGGGTATTGTAGGTGCTGCGGTGGCTGTTTTTGCTCTTCGCAATAAAAAGTAACGACGAGCTAGGAGTAGCTATGAGCGAAGGGTGTGAACGATTACGAACAGCTTCAAGCGAGGAGCGCGACTGACAATGCAAGCAAGGAACGCGACCGACGATGGGCAGCAGAAGCTCGTTTCGAGAGACTCTAGTTAGCTACGAGATTCCTAGAATTTTCTTGTAGATGTCTTCATCGGAGTCAAGGAAAACGTTAAAAACAATCACTGGTATTTCTTTTCCTGCTGATTCGCGATCGTCCAGCCAATCTTGTACCGTTTTTACCGCAATGCGTGCGGCATCTTTTGCGGGAAATCCGAATACGCCAGTGCTGATACAGCAAAATGCCACAGAGGCATCTCCTGCTTCAACGCTTGCATCAAGACAACTACGGTAGCTTGATGCAAGCTGTTCGCGCAGTTTGTTATTAAGAGCACCGTTGGCAATAGGACCAACCGTGTGAATTACATGTTTGGTGGGCAGGTTATAGGCGGGAGTGACCTTTGCCTGACCCGTGGGTTCTTCGTGGCCTTGTTTAATCATTATACGGGCACATTCGTAGCGAAGCTGTATGCCGGCAAAGGTATGAATAGCATTGTCGATACAATAATGAAGGGGTGCCCAGCAGCCAGTCATTCCAGAATTTGCGGCATTTACAATGGCATCAGTTGCAAGCGTTGTGATATCGCCCTTCCAAAGGCGAAGGCGGGGATCGAGTGGCGACACGGTTGCGTCCTCGATGGCTGTGATTCCCGCTTCTTCGATCATTCCTTGAAGTAATTCATCTTGTGCAGCAAGCAAGTCAGCGTCAGCGCGCCAGGGCTCGCGCATGTTCACGAGCGCGCGAAACGCAAGCCACAATTGGTTTGTTGAAGCGCGGTCCATCTCTTCTTTTGCCGGAACAATATCAAGCAGTGCTTGAGTGATGTATCCACCATTGTCTAGGCGCTCTTTCATGAGACGCTTTACCAGGTAGAGACAGAGATCATGTTTGCGTTGCTGGTCCATGAGGCATCCTTTCGAAGCTTATTCTGAATTATAGAGGGCTTGCTATAAAAGGCTTGGCATTTGTTACTTTTCGAATGAAAAGTAAACGGTAAGCAAACGGCGATCAAATGAAACAAGTCTGCTTCCCTGCTTCTTAGTAAGGCTTAAGAATCAAGAGAGAAAGCAAATGGCTCTTAGTAAGCGGTTTCAAAGCAAACGGCTCCTAGTCAGCGGCTCCTAATCAAGTGTTAAGGGCGTTTTATTGCGGTTTATTTGACTCGTTTCGACTATCCTCCCAGCTAACAAGGGTTATCGGTTTCGACTATAGCCAGTATTCGGCTTTTAGGATTAACACTTGTGGGAAAAAGCGGGTAGGATTGAACCCCGTCAATCGAAATCCTGAAGCAATTCAAGTGTTTTCAGAAATGCTGAATCAGGAATCTGTAACTCGTCGAGAGGAGGACTTGTGAGCAGTCTATCAAAAGAATTATTACGCGGCTGCAATAGCTTTAACGAGCGAATGCGAATTGCTCGAATGCGCAAGTCCGAAGACGCGCTGGGCAAGCTCAATGGCCCGATTCTCAAATTTGCTGATACGCAAATACGATTCTTAATTCGCATTTCTTTGAAAGGAAAATCCATGACAAAGTTCATTTCTCGTAAACTGTTTGCCGTAATTACGATAGCGGTAGCTCTTTGTGCTGCCCTTGCTTTAACGGGATGTAGCGGCGGTTCGACCGATTCTGCCTCTGAAGACTCCGGTGATAAAACCATCAAGGTAGCTGCTGTACCTACTCCTCATGCAGAAATTCTCAACGATGTTGTTAAGCCCCTTTTGGAAGAAGAGGGCTACACGATAGAGGTAACCGAATTCACTGATTACGTACAGCCAAATACAGCAACCGAAGATGGGGAAGTTGATGCAAACTACTTCCAGCATGGTCCCTACTTGGAAAACTTCAACTCTGAGCGTGGAACTCATTTGGTAAGTGTAACTTCGGTACACTACGAGCCATTGGCTATCTATCCTGGCAAGGTAAGCTCTCTTGATGATTTGCAGCAGGGTGCAACCGTTGCAGTTCCCAACGATCCTACGAACGAAGCTCGTGCCCTTTTGCTACTTCAGCAAGAAGGCCTGATTACTCTGACTGAAGGTGTTGGCGTTAATGCTACGATCAACGATATTGTTGACAATCCGCTTGATCTTCAAATTGAAGAACTCGAGGCAGCAGTTGTTCCTACGGTATTAGCTGACGTCGATGTTGCTTGTATCAATGCAAACTACGCTATCGAGGCTGGCCTTACGGTAAATGACAATGCCCTGGCGGTTGAAAGTGCTGATGGTGACGCAGCTCAGACCTATGCAAATCTGCTTGTTGTTAAGGAAGGCAACGAAAACAACGAGGGCATTCAGGCTTTGGCAAAGGCTCTGAATTCCGATGAGGTTCGTGATTACATCACCAGCAACTATCAAGGCTCAGTATTGCCAGTATTCTAAGTAAGTATTCAAATTCTTTGAAGGTCGTCCAAAAGGACGACCTTCTTCAACGTAAAACGATGGAGATCACAAAAAAAAGGGGGAACATATACCATGATCAATGTTGATGAATTAAGGAACGCTCCTGTTGCGATTTTAGGTGGCGGCGCTGTTGGAAAAACCTGCGGTGCGGATTGCGCACTCGCTGGTCAAGAAGTTCGCATTTGCGATCTGGATCCCTTCTTTGAAAAAACTTTAGGTACCGTTATTAAGACAGGCATCACTTTACAGGACAAGGCTCCTGGAACTCAGACCAAATATGGTTTTCGCCGTATGGGCAAAGGAGAATTCGCGCTGGCAACCAATTCGGTAGCGGAATGCGTAAAAGGCGCAAAGCTCATCATTGTTGGTATTCCTTCTGTTGCTCATGAAATTTTCTTTAAGGAACTTATTCCTTGCTTGGAAGATGGGCAGATCATTCATATCATTCCGGACAACTATGGTTCTCTGAAATTGCGCAAGATGATGCGCGAAGCGGGATGCACCAAAAACGTTATCATCGGCGGTTGGTCATCCGCTCCCTACGGTACGCGTGTGGATACCGAGGGTGGCGTAATGAAACCTACGTGCAGTTTGGTATATCGTGCCATTACGCTGCGTGGTGCTGCGCTTCCCGCAAAGGATACGAAAGATTTCGTAGAAAGCTCCAAAGCGCTGGGTTGTTTTGATGCTATCACCGAAGGCGACGGTGCGGTTTGTGGCGATACGGTGCTCGATATTGGTTTTTCGAATGTGAACCCTGTTATTCACGTTCCTGGTACGGTGTTGGGTGTATCCACGATGGAAAACTTCAGTACGGTACTGGGTAAAAATGCCCATGAGTACAGCATCTATTCACATTCTTTCTGTCCTTCTATCAGCGAGGTTCAGTATCAGTTCTACAACGAAGAAATTGCACTGGCAGAAGCTATTGGGGTAGGCATTCAGCCTTTCAAGAAAGAAGTATTTTTCCAGCGCACCAGCGTATTGGGAGAAGAATACATGGGAGAAGGTTGCAATGTTCCCTTTGAAGAGGAATGGGAAGTAGGCTATGCAACAGGTCCCTTCACGATTCAGAATCGCTATGTAACCGAAGACGTACCTGTTGGTTGCCATGTCTACCATGAGTTGGGCAAAAAATTCGGAGTGCCAACGCCGGTTATCGATTCAATGATCGTGCTTGGTGGCGTTATGAATAAGACCGACTACATGGCAACGGGTCTAACCCTTGAGGAGCTTGGTATTGCTCATCTGGACAAGGATCAACTGCTTGCTTATCTGCACGAGGGCGAGTATGTAGAGGCATAACCTGTGCTATTTGTGCTCAACTGAGTGATCTATGGCTGGCGTTGTCGTGGACAGTTATTGTTCGGGATAATGCCAGCCTTTTGTATAATCCAAAGCATTCACAACGAATGTTCGAGACTGCAGGTCCAAACAACGAGTGTTAGAAATTGCAGGTTCAAATAAAGAATTAACGGGGCTACGGGTTCAAACAAGGGATTTGTAGGACTATGGAGCAAAGAGGAAACAATGGCAGTTACGTGGGGTAGCGCCTATGGCGCAATTACAAACGAAGAACAACGTCGAGGCGTTTTTGAGCTTCCGCCTCGTTATACCAGTGGGCAAACCTTAGGCATTATTGCCGTTGATTTGGATTACCCGAAAGTTCCTGGCAATGTAGTAAACGCAACAACGTATGATTTCCCTGTGCTCTACGAGATGGTTTCGTTCGAAATCGAACAGCTTTTTGCAGGTGATCCCACTATCAAACAGCAGGTAATCAAAGCTGCGAAAAAGCTAGAGGCAGAAGGGGTTCGTGCCATTATTGGTGCTTGTGGGTACTTCGCACATTTTCAAAACGAAGTAGCAGCAGCAGTGAACGTGCCTGTATTTATGTCGAGCTTATGTCAGCTTGCAACCATTAAAACCTGGCTTCCTCATGATAGAAAAATTGCGGTCTTTGCTGCTGATGGCGGCAGCATCAATGAGGATTTTTTGGCAAAGGTAAACACTACCCCTGACCAAATTGTTGTGGTGAATGTAGGCGATATGGAAAGCTTTGCTCCTATTCGCTGGGGAAAAGGGCCTCTTAACAACGGAAAACTTGAGGACGATTTGTGCGTGCTGGCAAAAACCGTATGCGAAAAGGATCCAGCAATTGATGCGATCCTTTTAGAATGCAGCGATTTGCCGCCCTACGCCTCTGCAATCCAACGCACAACAGGCTTGCCTGTTTTCGACTTTATTACTCTTGCAAAATGGGTGGAAAGTGCCGTGATGCAACGCCCCTATTACGGAGCGTTTTAGAGGGAGCTATGTATTGAGCATCTATAACGCATAGAGCTCATCTTAAATTCGCTAAACATTAATGGACCTGTGTTGAGTGTCCTCTTCGTATGTGCGAAGCGGACTTGGTGAGTTTTGCTTAAGGCTTGATAGGCTTTGGCAAAACATATTTAATACCTGTTTTCTGTGCCAACCTCGTAATGGTAGAAGCAGCCTGAATAAGTTCGGCTATTTCTTCATCGGTCAAACCATCGAGGTTGGACTGCAGCATCATATTTAAGTCACGCATGTGATCATCAAGCATAAGAGCTGCGGTCTCGGTAAGGTGCACGATGACCATACGACGGTTTTCTTCGCTACGCTCAGAGCTAATAAGCCCTTTTTCGCGAAGACCATGGATGGCGCGCGTCGCCTGTTCGGGAGCGATATATACCTTTGCGCTTATAGTGGACATATTCATGGGGCCATCGGAATACAGCGCCATGAGAATATCCATTTGTGTTTTGGTGATAGAAGTAGGAAAGGGGGCAGACAAAACGGTCCTTTTGAACAGTTCATTGAAATAAAACGTTGCTTGAATAAGGGATTGCGCATCTTTATTACTAATCATAGGTATATTCCTGTCCGCGGTAGGCATGCTTTTTCGGTCTTCTTTCGTTGTCTTTTCATTATAGAGTCCAAAATCAAAGAATTATCTTACTTCGAACGCTCTCTCGGACTCACTTTTTAGCGCACTCTCTAACGCACTTACCCATTGTGTTCAGTTTTCGATTCGTGGTTTGTTTCTTTTCTTTTAGTTGCTATTACTTGACTTTAATCAAGTGTTCCATACACTTGATAATCGTCAACTTTTAATACGGGTACGAGCGATTGACGTATCTCATCAAGGCAATCACAAAAAAGTAAAGGTAATGAAAGCGAGAAAAATGACTCCCCTAGGCTTATCAAACGAACAAAGAAATATGGTAGCGGTGCTCCTTTGTGGTGCAGTGTTGGTAGTGTTGAATCAAACACTTCTTTCTCCAGCGCTTCCATCCATCATGCAGCATTTGCAGGTAGATGCCACGACGGTACAGTGGTTAACTTCTGCTTATGCCTTAGTTGAAGCGGTGGTAATACCTCTTGCCGCGTGGTTTATGGGGCGCTTTAGCACACGTGTTTTATTTATGGGCGGCATGGCACTTTTTGGCGCAGGTAGTTTAGTTGCCGCGCTTGCTCCTGTTTTCGCCATTCTCTTGGTTGGTCGCATTATGCAGGCAATGGCGACGGGCGTCATGATGGTAATGGTAATGTCGCTTATCCTCCTTACGTTTCCTCGTGAAAGCCGCGGAAAAGCGATGGGCTTGGTGAGCTTAGTTATTGGCTTTGCTCCTGCGATAGGACCTACGCTTGGTGGACTGCTTGTTGACGTAGTTGGTTGGCGTGCGCTGTTCTGTATCGTCGTGGCGTTTTCGGTGCTTATTATTTTGTTTGCTGCTCGTGCGCTCAAGAATCGTGAAGGATTTCCTCGTACCTCAGCTGATGCACCCTCGATCATTTTTTCATCAATTGGTCTTGCGGCACTTCTTTACGGATTGTCCTCGTTTGCTTCCTCTGACCATGTTGAAGTATGCGTAGCCCTTATGGTGGCGGGCTTGATATTTGTAGGACTATTTGTATGGCGGCAATTTAAGATAGATGAACCAATGCTTCGTCTTGAGGTTTTGTATAGCCGTCGCTATCGCATGGCGTTTATCGTGTGTGCTTTGCTTCAGGCAATTCTTATTGGCTTGAGCGTAATAATGCCTCTGTATATTCAGAACGTGTTGGGCTATTCGGCAACTATCAGCGGTTTGGCTACGTTACCAGGTGCTCTGCTTGGGGCGATTGCCGGTTTAGTTGGAGGTAGAATCTTTGACCAGCATGGAGTTCGCGGGGTTGCGTTAGGTGGCGTTGCGGCACTTTGCATTGGCTGTATCGGTATGTACTTCTACGCGATTGATAGTTCAATGGTATTAGTAGTTGCTGCAAATATGGTTACCTGTGGGTCGCTCCAGATTTTGTTCACTCCTATTAATACGTGGGGCGTCAATTCTTTGAATAATGAATTAGTACAACACGCAACTGCAACGACCAACACGGTCAACCAAGTGGGCGCTTCTTTAGGTACGGCCCTTATTATGTCTTTTAGTGCATTGGGCACTTCAATGGCGCCTCAGGGAAGTGAACTTGAACGAATATTCTACGGCTATCATTGGTCGTTTACGGCAGTGCTGGTACTTGGAGTTATCGCACTTCTTTTAGTGGTGTTCTTCATTCGTAATATGAAGTCCGACAAAGTGGCTGCAGCAGTCAAAAGCGAACCTCAAGCAAAGGAGGAGATTGGCGTGTATCAAACAGTAGGGGAAGTTATGGATACTAATCCTGTTGTTGTTCCTCTTGATGCGCCAATGAGCACGGCAGCAAAGATTTTGGCGGGGGCAGATGCTAGTGGCGCAGTTATTGTTGATAAGCAAGGAACGGCTCGTGGCTTCATTTCTAACAGTGACATCCTCCGCTTCTTTGCTGATGAGTCTCGCCTGGTAACAGGTATGGCGGGATTTGTGGTATTGCGTGAGCTTGATAATGAAGATGTACGCAAGCAAATTGTTCGCATGAAAGACATCCAGGTTGTCGATGTTGCTACTAAAAAAGTTATCGGTGTATCGCCTGATACTACGTTGGGCGAGGCATGTAAATTGCTGGCAGAAAAACGCTTAAAAGTATTGCCTGTGCTTGATGGCGACAAACTTGTGGGTGTTGTTCATCGAAGCAATCTGGTTCGTCTTATTGCTGAGGTGCTGGAGGAAGATAAATAAAGATAAGCTGTTAATCTGAGGTAAGCTATAGAGAGGCGCTAACAAAGTTCTTAGTAGAGTTGTTAGTAGAGCGTTTAGTAGAGCTTTCAATGGAAAGCTCATAAATGTACCAACAACGTAGCTAATGAAGCTGTCAACCAAGATGCCAATAAGCTACTAACAAAGTCGCGCGTAGCAGAGGAAGGAAGAGCCGATGGCTCTGTATCAAGATATCGCTTCGTATCATCCCTTCAATGAGCAAGAGGCGGCTGATAGACATGTCATGCTGCGCGCGCTTAAAACAAATCGCTTTTGTTTCGATAGAAAGTCACAAGCTCATTTCACGTGTTCTGCATGGGTGGTAAATCCTGAAAAGACACAAACCATCATGGTGTTTCACAACATCTATAACTCATGGAGCTGGATTGGTGGGCATGCAGATGGCTGTAGCGATTTAACTGCAGTAGCTTTGCGTGAACTTCGAGAGGAAACAGGGGTGGAACATGCTCGCATTGTTTCTCCTTGGGAATGTGTGGATAGGTCAAGTCGAAGGCTAAATGCCGATCAAAAGACAAAAGCAAACGCAAATGAAATCTCAAATGAAACGGTGAGCGCAAACAAAATCCCCAATGAAGTAGTGAATGCAACCGCACCATCTCCTACAAGCCCTCTTTTCTCTCTTGAGGTGTTAACGGTCGATGGGCATGAAAAGAATAATCGCTATATAAGTTCTCATTTGCATCTCAATGTCACATATCTTGTGGAAGTTGATCCCTCTGAAGCGCTCAGAATAAAACCCGACGAAAACAGCGGAGTAAAATGGGTTTCTTTAGATCAGGTTCTGAATATGTCAGATGAACCTTGGATCCGTGAGCGCATTTATGCCAAATTACTTGCGAAATTGAATCTGCTTAAACAGTCGATGTGAGAAAGATCTCACACGAGAAAAGCCTCGATATGCGAAAGATTTCGATATGAGAAAGACGGTTTCTTTATACGAGATTTCTGACAGATTCGCCCGCTAGAGTAAAAGAAGCAAAGAATTAAATTATTAGCAAATGCTAATGAATATTGAAATAAATCTTAGCATTTACTAATATT
>ERZ1034976.2522-NODE-2522-length-12416-cov-4.786101_pt1 | contig 12416 bp, 9 predicted proteins | sample MGYA00520623_ERZ1034976 | MGnify/ENA primary metagenome ERZ1034976 (study PRJEB33766, sample SAMN09781774) | gut metagenome | biome: gut microbiome | host: Homo sapiens | place: Madagascar | study: EMG produced TPA metagenomics assembly of the PRJNA485056 data... | reverse complement strand
GCCTGCGACGTTTCGCAAGCCGTTTTAAGTGTTTTCGCTTCATCAGCGGCGCGGATTCTCTCGCTTGACGCTTCCGCGCGCCCAAAGAAAGACGGACGACATAGTATTTTTCTTTCTTGAATGAGGTAATCGCCGTGTCCCGGTCAACGAGCATTTTTAAGTTCGGGGTCTGGACGCGCCCCACGTTGAGGGTCTTGCCATGCAGAACGGAAAAAAGGCGGCGCATGGCTGCGTGATTGCTCCGGCGACAAGGTTTATCTTATCCTTGTTGATTTCACCGGACGGTGTTATAATACCCTTGTCTAAAAGTACGTTATTCATGTCGTCCTCCTTTATTTTTGTGGTGCTAAAGAAGATTTCCGTCCATCAAATCAATAATAAAAATGTGTTTTTTATACACTCTCAATGACAATTCCGTGAGCAATCCCGGGCACACTCTGGCCTTCGTGGAACGTTACTTTGCTGAGAAGCGCACCCGTCGGTACAAACAGCACTTTTTTCCAGTTCTTTTCCGCAAGCTGCTTTAAGATATACGCCGAAAGGGTAACCGCGCTGCAGCCGCAGCCGGAGCCTCCCGCATGCGTATCCTGGGTTTCCGCATCGTAAATTTCCAGTCCGCAGTCCATATGCCTGTCAGAAATGTCATACCCCTTATCCCGAAGCAAATCCAGAAGCACGCGCTGTCCCACACTGCCTAAATCTCCGGTGATGATCTTATCATAGTCTTCCGGTTTTGCACGAAAGTCCGTCAAATGGGCTTCTATCAGGTCTGCAGCTGCAGGTGCCATGCATGCCCCCATATTCAGGGAGTCCTTCAGTCCGAAATCCACGATTTTTCCCACTGTCATGCCGGTAATTTTCCCTTTGCAGGCAGCTTCTCTTTCTTTTCCCAATATAAAGGCGCCGCTGCCGGTTACTGTCCATGTGGCGGAGAGCGGACGCTGGTTTCCGTATCCCAAAGGAAAACGGAACTCTTTTTCCGCACTGGCAAAATGACTGGAGGTTACACAGAGCACCTGTCCGGCAAAGCCCCCCGCCACCGCCATGGCGCCTAAGGAAAGGGTCTCTCCACAGGTGGAGCAGGCTCCGTATACCCCAAACAGTGGAATCCGGTAATTCATAATGCCGAAGGAGGTGGCAATGGATTGTCCGAGCAAATCGCCCGCAAAGACATAACGTATCTCCTCTGCCTTTTTTCCTGCCTTTCCAAGCGCCAGACTCACGGCATCCTTTTGAAGACTGCTTTCCGCTTCTTCCCATGTGTTGCAGCCGAACATGTCGTCCTCTCCCACCATATCAAAAAGAAGGCCGAGAGGACCCTCGCCTTCTTTTTTGCCTACTACGGAGGCATTTCCGTTAATATAAACCGGCTCATCCAGCCGGATACTTTGTTTTCCCTGCCAAAGCTGTGCACTCATACTATTCCCTTTCCTGCTTTCCTCTTTTATCAGCCTGTGCTCTGCAAGCTGTTTCCACTATCCATTCCATGAGCCGTTTTTATTCAAACCTGCCCTCGGCAACCATGCGCACCAGTTCTTCCAGTTCCTCTTCACTGCCGGCTAAGCTGCTTTTCTGCCGCAGCACTTCTCTTTCCTCGTCCGTCATTTCACCTATTCTGTTACGTGCGCTTTCGTTCATGGCAAAAGCAATGGGAAGCTCCCAAAAAGGAGTCTGAAAACTATCCATACTGTCAATTCCTCTCTTTCCGGTTTTTTAAATCAGTATGAACCCCGTTTTCCGTATTTATGCATTAACGCTTCGTTTTTCTGAACTCTTTTTTATGTTCCGGAACTTTTCCCGGTACCGGATTTTTTTATTTTCTCAGTCCTTTCGGATAATGATTTTTCAAAACAGCACCGGCTGCTTTTCCCCAGCCTAAGCTGTATCCGTCCACGCAGACAAGACACCAGCCCTTCGGAAGAGTAGCATCCGCCATTTCCACGTCGCATCCTTCGCCGATTGTCAGCGTCTGTCCCTCTAAATATTTTCTGACGGCAGTCCCGTCACAGGCAAGATTGACAGCATGTACAACCTGTTCTTTTTTAAAAAACAATGCCAGTGCGTGTGACGGCTCAAACCGGTTCTTTTTCACCGTTCCCAGATGCAGTCCCGGACGCAGTACCTTAAGCCCCCTCAAGGACGGTGTCTCTGCCGGTGCCAGGTACAGCTGTTCTCCGAAGCGCAAAAGAATTTTTCCTTCCGTCAGTTCTTCTGCCGGTATCGTCAGGGCTTCCTTTGCAAAGTCCAGAAACTCCCTGCAATCCTTCAGGGTAAGGGACTTCTCCGTTCCGGCAGTTGCCGCACTGCTAAGCTGTCCGCCCTCGCGGTGCAGGACGGCTAAAAAGTGCCCTTCTCCTTTGATCTTATGCGGCATCAGCCTTTCTTCTTTTTCCAGGCAAAAATCAGGGTGTGTTTCCAGAAAGCGGCTGACGGAGCCTTCGTCCTCCGCAGGCGCAAAGGTGCAGGTGGAATAAACCAGTCTGCCGCCGGGTTTTAACATCGTTGCCGCACAATCCAAAATACCGTCCTGTCTTTCGGCGCAGAGCGCCACATTTTCCTCACTCCACTCTTCTCCGGCATTGTCGTTTTTGCGGAACATTCCTTCCCCGGAGCAGGGCGCGTCCACTAAAATACGGTCAAAAAATGCGATAAACCTTTTGCTCAGGCTTTCCGGGGTTTCATTTAAGACAATGGCATTGGAAATGCCCATGCGCTCTATATTTTCTGATAATATCTTAGCCCTCTGGGGATGGATTTCATTGGTAATGAGCATGCCGCGTCCCCGCATATATTCGGCAATCTGGGTGGATTTGCCGCCCGGCGCCGCACACAGATCCAGAACGCGTCCGGGCGTTGCAGGCTCCTCCTGCCGCTCCGGTATCGCTGCCACGGAAGCGCGTTCCTCCATCAAGCACGGTACCGGCGCCATGGCGGACGGTTCCTGAATGTAGTACAAGCCCGCCTCATGGTAAGGGTGCTTTCCCGGCTGCTCCTCCTCTTCGTAATAAAAACCGTTTTTTGTCCAGGGAACCGGACTTAAGGTAAACGGTAGTTTTTCTTTTCCTTCCTGTATCCTGGTTTTCAGCGGATTAAGCCGCAGCGCCCGGTAACGTTTGCCGGAAAGGCTCTCTAAAAAAGCCGGGTATTCCTCCCCCAACATATTCTGCATTCTCTCTAAAAATTTCTCCGGTAACATACTGCTCTCCTTTTCCTCCCGGGCCTCTGTAAACTGCTGTGCCCTTTACTCCTTTTTCCTGCTCTCAAAATACATAAAATGGTCGATTGCCTGCAGGATGTCCGCAAATTCTTCTCTGTCGGCAAGCTCCACGTAGCGAGTCAGAAGTTCGTTTTCCTCCTTACGGTAACGGCCGTAAAAAATATCAAACAGATTGTGGCCTCTCATGTAAATTTTGATTTCTTCCATGTGAGCCTTCACGTCCTCCGTTGTGTTAAAATCCCTGCCTAACACAGCGGTAAGATGCCTGCCGCTTTTTAATTTATACAGATATTCCTTCCATTTGGAAAGAAAAATTTTATAAAACTGTTCCGGACTTTTCAAAACGCCTATCCGGCACATGATTTCCGGGTTCAGAAAATAATTTTCAAACGAATAATATTTTAACACCAGTACATTTTCGGGCTTCACACGGGGCAGTCTGTCCACATCCCGCGCGTTCTGTTCCTCATAATATTTGCATAAGCCTCTGCGGAGATCTTCCGCATTTTTGCCGTCGCCGTCCCTTATCATAAGGAAGTGATCCTTTATGTAAACCTGGTTCATGTATTTTAAATTGGCATAGGTCTTGATGTTGGTACAGCTGTTGGTGGTGATGATAGCTGTCCGGGAAAGTCTGCCGTCCTTGTCATAAATTTCCGAATAGTACTTCTTTAACAGGATAGGAAGTCTCGTCTTATCCTGCCGTCCCTCTACGATAAACACGAAATCCACGTTCATCAGGTCCCCCGCCGTATAGCCGAGGTCATTCAAAATGGCGCTGATGTCAGTGTCTTTTCGCACGGCAGGCATGCCGTCTTTGTCCAAAACCATCTGACGTATCTGTCGGATGCTGAAATTCGGCAGCAGATTAGGGGAATGGGTGGAAAAAATCACCTGATGCTTTTTCGACAGCCGGTACAGAATATCCCCGGTGGTCTTCTGCATGGACGGATGCAGGAAAATTTCCGGATCTTCCATTATGAGGATGCAGTCCTCCGCATTTTCATCCTCCGCATACGCCTCCAAAACGGACAGCATGTAAATACTGCGCATACCCTTTCCCAGCCGTTCAATGGGCCGTCTTGTTCCCTCCTGCCCGCTGCTGAATTCCGTTGTCACGGTAAGCATGGCATCCGTATTGTGGCTCATGCAAAAGAAAATAGTGTCCTGTCCGCCGTTCGCCGCATAGGCTTCGTTGACTTTTCCGGCAAAGGTGTTTAAGTTCCGCTGATACAGTTTGTAATTAAGAAGCCGGAAGGTTTCCAGTGCCGTCAGTTCCTCCGGTTTCTTCTGATTGATAAGACCGATACAGGAAAAGCAGTGGGTACAGGCTTTGGCTCCGTTAAAAAGGCACCTGTTTTCCCGGATGCTTTTTAACTCTGCGTCCTCCTGCAGATACAGCATGTCATTCTGGAACTGCTCCGGGTTGCGCTCCGCATCAATATAATAAATGGTAGGAAAAACATCCCGGATGTACGGATTGTTTTTCTTAAAGCCGTCATCAAAGCGTTGCCTGCCGTCCCGGTTTACAATGTAGGTAAATGTAAGCGTTTCTCCGTCAAAGGAAGGCAGCTTTTTCTTTACATCGGCAAGAAAAGAATCCCATCTCCGGTAACTGCTGACTTTTCCCCTCTTCTGCAGCCTTTTTAAGTCTTCCTCACAAAGGGACAGCCTTACTGTAATCTCTATGTTGGCGCCGGACTCATCAAAATCCTCCGGTACATTCCGGTAATCGCCGCCCACTGCCCGGATGGCATCCAAGACCGTGGTTTTGCCGGTGCTGTTCTGTCCCACCAAAATAAGTGCCTGGGAAATATCCTCAATTTCCAGACAGATTATGGATTTGAAACGACAAATTTTCAGGTATTCTATCTGCATATGCTTACCCCCTTTTTTTATTATGGCACAGGATGCAGTCCCGGGCAAACAATTTTTGTGTCTGCTGCTTTCCGCAGCCGTTTTCTTTAGACATCCATTCCAATCTATGCTATAATCATGCCATGAAAACCTTAAAAAACATACTTATTTGCATTATTCTGCCAATTACATTATTTCTGACCGCCAGCATCACGGCGGACGATGCGCAAGTGGCAGACACGGCTGTCAGTGCTGTGGTAACAAGCGATACGGATGTCAACACAGTGACATTGCCGGTATCGGACACTGCTGTCGATACGGATGTCGGTTCAGCTGACACGGCTGCCGCAGCGGAGATGCCCGGCAATTTAGGACTTTACCTGGCACAGGATTTTTCTCCTCTGGCAAAGAACATTCTTCCGGAAGTCATGCCGGAAATGGACAAACCTATTTCCAAAGAAATTACGCTGATGGCAGTGGGCGATAACCTCATGCACATGGGCATTGTCGCCTCCGGCAGACAGGCGGACGGCAGCTACGATTATTCCATGCTCTATGCGGACATTGCGGATTTTCTGGCGGCTGCGGATATCAAAGTCATCAACCAGGAAACCATTTTAGGCGGCAACGAGCGGGGCTTTTCCGGTTATCCCCGGTTCAACTCTCCCACAGAGGTGGGGGATGCCATCGCTGCTGCCGGCTTTAACGTGGTGCTGCATGCTTCCAACCATTCCGCCGACCAGGGCATTGCCGGTCTGCTCTCCTGCATTGCTTTCTGGAAAACACACCCGGAAGTGCTGATGGTGGGCATTTTTGACGACCCGTCCGAAGCCGAGGAAATTCCGCTTCTTACCATTGACGGCGTCACCTTTGCCATCCTCAATTATACCTACGGACCCAATGCGGAGATTCTGCCTTCTTCCATAGAAGGGCACCTGAATATGCTCTGTGCTTATGATGAGCGGACCAATGTGATTGACTTTACCACCTTAAATCCGCAGGTGATTGCCGATATTGAAAAGGCGGACGCACTTGCCGATGTGGTTCTGGTGTTCCCTCACTGGGGTACGGAATATGTCACCACGCCTTCTTCCTATCAGAAGGAATTTGCCCGGCAGATGACAGAGGCGGGCGCCGATATCATCATCGGAACCCATCCCCATGTGGTGCAGCCCATTGAATGGGTGGAAGCGGATAACGGCAACAAAGCCCTCTGCTACTACTCCCTCGGCAACTATGTTTCCACCCAGAAGGATGCCATCAGTATGTTAGAGGGCATGGCATGGGTGACCTTTGAGGCAACCGCAGGCGGTGTTACCATCGATGAGGAAAAGTCCGGCGTCATCCCTCTGGTATGCCAGTACAAGAGCGGTCCCGTGCGTTTCGACCACATTTATCTTTTAGAGGACTATACGCAGGAGCTTGCCGACGCACACGGTATCCGCGGATACGGCGGTGTCAGCTTAAAAGCGGACAAGCTGAAGGAATGGAGCACGGAAATCTTCGGTGATTTCGTACTGCCAAAATAAACAAATCTAAAAATTTTGTAAACTCGTTGACAATTTAAATTCCTTTTACTATAATCTGTAGCGTGCTACATATATTTATGTAGTGTGCTACAGATTTTTATTTATAAAGAAATTGTTTAGGCAAAGAAAGGAGTTTCCCATGCAGCAACTGGAAACCGGAGTTTATTTTAAATTGATCACAGACAAGTTACATGCCAAAGCCGATGCCGATCTAAAGGCGCACGGCCTTACCATGACACAGTCCCGGGTCCTCTGCTTTTTATCCGACCACGACGGAGAAGCCACTCAGAAGGAAATCGAAGAATTTCTTTCCGTAGCCCATCCCACGGTTGTTGGCATCGTGTCCCGTTTAGAGCAGAACGGATTTATTACCTTTCACCCGGACTCCGCGGACAAGCGCAACAAGGTGGTGGTGCTTACGGAAAAAGCCGTTCGGGTTGACAAGGAAATGAAGGAAATCATCCGCAGGCAGGATGAAAAACTGTTTGCTTCCTTATCCCAAGAACAGGTGAAAGAGCTTACTTTTTTATTACAAACCATTTATGAAAACTTAAATACCGAAGAGGAGGATACCCCATGTTAAAAACATTAGCAGGAAGCTTAAGAGAATACAAAAAAAGCTCTTTTGCAGCCATCTTTTTTTCCGGCATAGAGGTTATTTTTGAAATTGTAATTCCTCTGTGCATGTCCAATTTAATCGACAACGGTATTGAAAAAAGCAATATGTCCATGGTCTGGAAATTTGGCATTCTGCTGCTTGTTTTTGCCCTGCTGCAGCTTGCCACCGGTATGCTTTCCGCCTACACCGCAGCGAAAGCTGCCACCGGTTTTTCCGCAAACCTGCGTCAGGATATGTACGACAACATGCAGACCTTTGCTTTTTCCAACATCGACCGTTTTTCCACGGCATCCATCGTTACCCGTCTGACCACGGATGTGACCAACGTACAGAATGCTTACCAGATGTTAATCAAATTAGCGGTCCGCGGGCCCGTTATGCTCATTGTTTCCATGATTGTTTCCTTCCGCATCAACCGTCAGATTTCCCTTATTTTCCTGGCAATTGTACCGGTACTGGGCGTTCTGCTTGCCCTAATTGTACGCAAGGTGCATCCTGTTTTTGAAAAGGTTTTCCATATCTATGACGACTTAAACAACGTGGTGCAGGAAGACCTCCGCGGCATCCGCGTGGTAAAATCCTGCAACCGGGAAGACCTGGAAATCAGTAAATTCAAGAAAATTTCCCAGGATATTTACAAGGGCTTTGCCAAGGCGGAGCAGATGCTTGCCTTAAACTCTCCCCTGATGCAGATCTGTATGTATACCTGCATGATTCTAACCTCCTGGATTGGGGCAAAGGCCATTGTTGCCAGCGGAAACAACACCGCTCTGGGCTTGACCACCGGTGATCTGACCGCGCTCATCACCTATTCCATTCAGATTTTGTCCAGTCTGATGATGCTTTCCATGGTATTTGCCATGATTACCATTGCCAGCTCCTCCGCCGGACGAATTGCGGAAATCCTGCAGGAAAAAACGGATATTGCCAACCCGGAAAATCCGGTTATGCATGTAGCTGACGGCGAAATCAACTACAACAATGTAGAATTTGTTTACGCCTCCAAAGCCGATAAAAAAGTGTTAAGCAATATTAACCTGCACATTGCTTCCGGCGAAACCCTGGGTATCATCGGCGGTACCGGTTCCTCCAAGTCTTCCCTGGTGCAGCTCATTCCGAGACTCTACGACGTTACCTCCGGCAGCCTGACGCTGGGCGGTGTGGATGTGCGGAAATACGACCTGGATACCCTGCGTAACGCCGTTGCCATGGTACTTCAGAAAAACGAACTGTTTTCCGGCACCATTACGGAAAACCTGCGCTGGGGCGATGAAAAAGCCACCGACGAGGAAATAAAAGAAGCCTGCCGTCTTGCCTGCGCGGATGAATTTATCAATGCCATGCCGAAGGGTTACGAAACCTATATTGAACAGGGCGGCACCAATGTTTCCGGTGGGCAGAAGCAACGTCTCTGTATTGCCCGGGCGCTGCTTAAGAAACCCAGGGTGCTGATTTTGGACGACTCCACCAGCGCAGTGGATACCCGCACCGATGCCCTGATCCAGAAGGCACTCAAGGAGTATCTGCCGGAGACCACGAAAATTATTATTGCGCAGCGAATCAGTTCCGTACAGAATGCGGATAAAATTATTGTCCTGGATGACGGAAAAGTGGGCGCCGTCGGCACCCATGACGAGCTGTTAAAAACCTGCGGCATTTACCGCGAAGTATTTGCATCCCAGCAGAAAGGAGAGAGTGAAAATGCCTAACGCAAAAAATGAAACAAAAGCCATGCCCGGCAAAGAACACGATTTTGGAAAACGCCCCCGACAGAAGTTAGATATGAAAACCTTAAAAAGACTGCTTTCTTACCTGAAGGCATACAAGGGCACCCTGATTTTCGTTACCGTCTGCATTCTGCTTTCCGCATTGGCAGGCGCTGCCTCCTCCTTGTTTCTGCAGTCCCTGATTGACGATTACATCACGCCGCTGTTAGCCTCCGCCGGAGCACCCGATTATTCCGGACTTATCAAAGCACTGGCTGTCATGGCTGTGATTTACCTGGTGGGTGCGTTATCCACTTATCTTTATAACAGACAGATGGTAACCGCAGCCCAGGGCACCTTAAAAACCATCCGTGATGAAATGTTTGAAAAAATGCAGAAGCTGCCCATCCGTTATTTTGACTCCCACACCCACGGTGACATCATGAGTCTTTACACCAACGATACGGATGCCTTACGTCAGATGATTGCCCAGTCCATGGCGCAGCTCATTTCTTCCGCCTTTACCATTACTGCCGTGTTCGTCTGCATGCTGAACATCAGCATCTGGCTGACAATCGTGGTGCTTGTGGTACTTTTCCTCGTTATGCAGTTTGCCGGCATTATCATGAAGAAAAGCGGCCGCTACTTTATGGCGCAGCAGAAAACGCTGGCTGATCTGGACGGCTACATTGAAGAAATGATTAACGGCCAGAAGGTTATCAAGGTCTTCTGTCACGAAGGAAAAGCCCGTGAGGAAATGGTCCGCCGCAATAAACTGTGGGAAGAAAATTCCGCTAAGGCAAACGGTCACGGCGGCGCCATGATGCCTCTTATGAACGCTCTCGGTTACATCCAGTATGTTATCGTTGCCGTTTTAGGCGCTTATCTTGCCATTGCCAGGGTTCCCAATTTAGGACTGACCGGCTTTCACACCATGACCGTCGGTATGATTGCTTCTTTCCTGACACTGTCCAGAAACTTTACCCAGCCGATTTCCCAGATTTCCAACCAGTATAACTCCATCGTCACGGCTCTTGCCGGTGCTTCCCGTATTTTCACTTTCATGGACGAAGCGCCCGAAACCGACGAAGGCTATGTTACTCTGGTAAATGCCGTGGAAAACGAAGACGGTCCCCTTACCGAAACCGACCGCTACACCGGCATCTGGGCATGGAAGCATCCCCACCATGACGGCACCGTTACCTACACCCGCCTGCGGGGCGAAATCGTACTGGACCATGTGGACTTCGGTTACAATCCCGACAAGGAAATTCTGCACGACATTACCCTGTATGCGAACCCCGGCGAAAAGGTCGCCTTTGTCGGCTCCACCGGTGCGGGCAAAACCACCATTACCAACCTGATTAACCGTTTTTATGACATTGCCGACGGTAAAATCCGTTACGACGGCATCAACATCAACAAAATCAAAAAAGCGGACCTGCGTCGTTCCCTCGGCATGGTGCTGCAGGACGTCAACCTTTTTACCGGCACGATTATGGAAAACTTACGATACTCCAATCCCAATGCCACGGATGAAGAATGCATTGCTGCCGCAAAGCTTGCCAATGCCGACAGCTTTATCCGCATGCTGCCGGACGGCTACAACACCGTCTTAAAGGGTGACGGCAGTGGTCTTTCCCAGGGACAGCGCCAGCTTATTTCCATTGCCCGAGCGGCTGTTTCCAATCCGCCGGTCATGATTCTGGACGAAGCAACCTCTTCCATCGATACCCGAACGGAAGCTCTTGTACAGAACGGTATGGATAAGCTGATGCAGGGACGTACGGTATTTGTCATTGCCCACAGACTTTCCACCGTCCAGAACTCCGATGTGATTATGGTACTTGACCACGGACGCATCACTGAACGCGGCAGCCATGAAAAACTGATTGCCGAAAAGGGCACCTATTACCAGTTGTACACCGGTGCATTTGATTTGGAATAAAAGATTGGAAGCGGTCCCCATTTTTACCATTCATCTCCCATTGCGTAATTGTTACAAAATTGTTACAATTCATTTGTGCTCAGGCAGGGCGTACTACAAGGCAACACGTCAGACGCCGGACAAACTAATCCATAGATACCATCTTCTGCAACGCAGAACCGCCGGGCACAAAATCTGAAAAGGAGGTAAATAGTATGTGTTTCAAGTTTTTCCATAACTGCAATCTGCTTAACCTTATCCGTAACTGTTTCGGATGTTAGTCATAAAAAGGCCGCTGCTTTCACGCAGCGGTCTTTTGCGTCTAAGGCAGATTCTGTTTTTGCCCTTTAATCTATTACGTTTTTAATTGCCAGAATGTTGTCGTAGTCCGCGTTGCTTATAATGACGCCCTTTCTGGAATTGGCGGAATGGATAATCTGTCCGTCACCGATATAAAGTCCCACGTGCGTACATTTGTTTTTGCCATAGCAGATAATATCGCCCGGCTGGATTTCGTCGTAGCCAATGCTTCTGCCATTGGTGGAATACTGCCCACCGGGGGTACGGCTTAAGGAATAGCCAAAGTCTTTATAGATATAGCAGGTAAAACCGGAACAGTCCGTTCCTCCTGCCAGGCTTCTGCCGCCGTGCACATATTTATTGCCCAGATACTGCATCGCATAGTCCACTATGGCTGTACGAAGCTCCTCATTGGATGTGTACTGGTTGGTCGGGAAGGTAATCGTGCCAATCACTTCCGGGGTGCTCTGCTCCGCTTCCTGCGCTCTCGCCGCCAGTGCCTGCCGTTCCGCTTCTTCCCGGCGTTCCTCCTCTATGGATTTGGCATACACAAATTCTTCATGCACGGAAACGTATTCCGCCGAAACATAACCCTGTTTGCTGTCCGTGTACTGCACCTTCAGCCAGTCTCCGCAATCTTCCACCACTTTGACATTCTCGCCGTTGTCTATGTAACCAATCCGCCTGCTGTCCGCGGACTGCTCTTCTCTTACGTTCAGACGATCCGCAAGTACCGTTGCATAATACGTTACATACCGGTCAATCACCGCTTCCGCTTCTTCGCCGTATAAGAAATATTCCGCTTTGATAAAGCCCTCCACATCGCCGGAAATAATCTGGAACCAGTCGTCATTGTCCCCTGCCGTTGCCAGCACCTGCGCCACGGAACCGTTATAAATCTTTCCCACAATCTCGCCGTCCGTGCTGGGCAGGCTGCGCACATTCACATAATCGGTAACCTGGGCAATCGCCAGGTTTGCATATTCCGACTCTTCTTCATCCGGCGCTACGGCAAAGCTGATGGCTTCCGGGTCCTGCACCTCGGCAAAGGAAACACCGGACGCAATGGTCAGCGCCGGGAGGTCATTAAGCGTCATGCCCTCCTCCAGAGTCCGGGTGGAAAATGCCGCCGCGCCCGTCACTGCATCATTGCCGGAGACTATGGCCGCATCGTTGCAGGAAACTGTGGCAGTGTCGTTGCCGGAGACTGTGGCAGTGTCGTTGCCGGAGACTGTGGCAGTGTCGTTGCCGGAGACTGTGG
>ERZ1034976.2521-NODE-2521-length-12417-cov-93.951707_pt1 | contig 12417 bp, 12 predicted proteins | sample MGYA00520623_ERZ1034976 | MGnify/ENA primary metagenome ERZ1034976 (study PRJEB33766, sample SAMN09781774) | gut metagenome | biome: gut microbiome | host: Homo sapiens | place: Madagascar | study: EMG produced TPA metagenomics assembly of the PRJNA485056 data... | reverse complement strand
CAAGCGTGGCAATATGTTCGGCATGACCATGTACACCGACCTCTTTGCCGGAAATCTGAAAGAACTGGCAAAGAAGCTGCCCTACCTCAAGGAGCAGAAGCTGACCTATCTGCACCTGATGCCCCTTTTGCAGATGCCCAACCCTCACAACGACGGCGGCTATGCGGTGGAGGATTTCGATACCGTAGACCCGACTCTCGGCACGAACAAAGACCTGGAAAACCTGACCCGGGAGCTGCGGAAAGCCGGCATCAGCCTGTGTCTGGATTTTGTCATGAACCACACCGCCAGCACCCACCGCTGGGCCATGGCGGCAAAGGCGGGCGACCCGTGGTTTCAGGCCTATTACCATCTCTATGACGACCGCACCATCCCCGACCAGTACGAGCAGACCGTGCCGCAGGTGTTCCCCAACACTGCGCCCGGCAACTTTACATGGTGTGAGGAAATGCACAAGTGGGTGCTGACCACCTTCCACGACTACCAGTGGGATCTGAACTACGCAAACCCGGCGGTGTTCGTGGACATGACCAAGAGCATCCTGCATCTGGCAAATCTGGGCGTAGAGGTGTTCCGCATTGACGCAGTGCCTTACATCTGGAAGCAGCTGGGCACCACCTGCCGCAATCTGCCGCAGGTGCACACCATTGTGCGGATGCTCCGCATGGTGCTGGAATGCGTCTGCCCGGCGGTCATCCTCAAGGGCGAGGTGGTCATGGCACCCAAGGAGCTGGCAGCCTATTTCGGCACCCCGGAAAAGCCGGAATGCCACATGCTCTACAACGTGTCCACCATGGTCAACCTGTGGGGCGCCCTTGCCAGCCGGGACACCCGGCTGCTGAAAGCCCAGCTGGATGCCCTGCACGCCCTGCCGGACAACTGCTGGTTCGTGAACTATCTGCGCTGCCACGATGATATCGGCTGGGGTCTGGACGAAGCGGTGGAAAACCGGCTGGGCATCGACCCGCAGAAGCATAAAGAATATCTGTACCACTTCTACGAGGGCAACTTCCCCGGAAGCTGGGCAAAAGGCGAACTGTACAATTACGACCCCGCCACCGGCGATGCCCGGAGCTGTGGCACCACCGCCAGCCTGTGCGGCGTGGAGCAGGCACTGGAAAAGGACGATAAAACCGCACTGGACTATGCGGTGAAGCGTGACCTTTTGCTGCACACTGCCATGGCGTTTTTGCAGGGCTTCCCCATGCTGAACTGTGGGGATGAAATTGCACAGCTCAACGGCTGGGACTACAAAAACGACCCTGACCGTGTGGAGGACAGCCGCAATTTGCATCGCAGCAAATTCAACTGGGAAGATGCCAAGCAGCGCACCCGGAAGGACACGCTGCAAAACCAGCTGTGGCAGGGCATGGAGCAGCTGCGCCAAATGCGGGCAGACCCCTGCTTTGCCCCGGATGCGTGGGTGACCACATGGGACAGCCACAACCCCGGTGTGCTGGCACTGGTGCGCAAGCGCGGTGAGGAGACACTGGTGGGACTGTTCAACTTTACCGAGTACCCGGCAGGGGCAAGTCTGGACGCTTTGGGCGGCGAATATCACACCCCGGAGGGCACTTCCGTCTGGTTGGCGGATGTGGAGCTGAAGCCGTATCAGGCACTGCTGGTAAAAAACAAATAAGTAAAACGAGCCCATCTGGCTCTCTCTTTTCGCCAAAGTTTTCATTGCGTTTTCTTGCATCCTGCCGAAATCAGCGCGTTCTCAAAAGTTCGCGTTTGTGCAGCGGAGCGGAGCAATGAAAGTCCCAGTGGGGCTTTTAAGTGACAGAACGGTCTGCGATAGCAGATGGAGGGGCCTCGCCCCGACAAGTTCCATTTTTATGCAAAGGAAAGCAGGCTGTGCAAGCCATGCGCAGAAAAGTCACCGATTCTGACAAATGTGCAAACGGTGTGCAGAAAGTGTGCAGCCGCTTTCCTACATAAAAAAAGAATATCAAATCTTACGATTTGACGTTTAATATCTGGTGCACCTCGCGCACTTATATCCGAACTTTTCTCTGCTTTCACGGCTTCCCCGAAAGCGACCGTTTCTGTGCCTTCCTTATAGTTAAAGGTAATAAGTACCTTATCATCGTAGAGATAGATGGCATTGATGAAGGTATCCACCAGTTCCTGCTCCTGTTTGTGCAACGGCGTTGTCCAGCTTGCTCACGAAAAATGTGAGGGCGTGGTACGGTATCACGTTCAGACGGCTCATGAAGTTGTCAAGGTGCGTGTACAAAAATATAGCTAAATAAATTTAACCACATTTTAGCGATAGCATAGCACAAGAACGATGATGCGTTAAGTGCAAAAAGAAAAATACCGCTCCGCAAGAACAAGCGAAGGATTTTGTCGAGTGAATCAGGCGGCAAAATGAATCGGGTGTGTTGTGGGGCGGTTGAAATCAAAGTGTTGGGAAGTCCTTTGCGTCCTAATGTCTACAAAATATCTTATTCCAAAATCTGCCCATCTTCAATTTGAATGATCTTCCTTTATACGCCGCTATTCCCACGAGAACTGACGCTCATTGGCGGTGTTGCACTATAAAAAGCTTTGCCGTTTACGGTGCCCTGCGTCATGCCAATTAAATCGATCAGCTGATCCTCAGAATATGCAACCGGACAGTTTTTCAGTTTCTTGGTGCTACACGAATAGGCTCCATCTGTTAAGGTGACTACACCCATCCGTTCCAGACTTGCCAGCATTTTTCCAAGTTCTTTTCGGTCACATTTTATCCCTTTTTCCGAAATGGCTGTTGCAATCTGGGATGCCGACAATGTTTTTTCAGTTAGCAACATAGCCAATGCAAGCTTGGCTCCTTTTAAGTAGTAGGGGACGATTTTATTGCGTATCCAAATTCCCTTTTTCATGTTGCAGTTCTCCTCTCAGAATCTGTCCATCCTCGATCCGAATGACCTGCTGCGCCTTCTGCGCAATTTCCGGGTTGTGGGTAACAACGATAAGCGTTTGCCCGAACTCCGCAGCACATTCCATCAACAGCCGCATTGTATCCTCGCCCGTCCGCGTATCCAGATTTCCGGTAGGCTCGTCTGCAAAAACGATGCGTGGTTTTGCAATCAGTGCACGGGCGATCGCCACCCGCTGCTGCTGTCCACCGGAGAGCTGCGCGGGGCGGGAATGCAGCTTGCCCCCAATGCCCAAGATCCCGGTCAGCTTATGGAGCATCTGTTCATCCGGTGCTCTATGATCCAGATAGAACGGAATCAGAATATTATCCCGCACCGTGTACTCCGGGAACAGGCGGAAATCCTGAAAAATAAAGCCGATCTTTTGCCGCCGCACCTGTGCCAGCTGCTCCGCATTCATTGCATAAATGTCCTGACCGTCCAGCAGCACCTTACCGGTGGTGGGCGGCAAGAGTCCTCCCAGAATTTTCAGGAGCGTAGATTTTCCGCTGCCGCTGGAACCGATGATGGACGCAAATGTACCGTTTTCAAGGGTCAGGTCGCTATTTCTGAGGGCGTGAACAGCGCTTTCTCCTTCCCCGTAGGTTTTGGAGATCTGCACAGCTTCCAGAATTTTATCCTTCATAAGATGTCCCCCTTGGATGCTTTTTTACGAATAAAGGAGAAGATCGGCAGCAATGCTGCGGACAGCCAGAACACCATCAGCAGAATGCTGACCAGAATCTGACTTCCCACAGGTTTATGGAACGCATACACCCGCCCGTTTGTATGGATACGGATCAGGTCGAGAATGCTCTGGATCGGGACGATACACGAAACTGCCGCATAGACAACGATGTTCACAAGCAGCGTTGTCCCAACGATGACCGGGAGCAGCAGCTTTGCATAGGACAGCACCAGTTTTTTCGGGGAAACGCCCAGCGTCAGGAGAAGCGACAGACGCTGCTGCTGGACTTCATAAGCTGAAAGATTCAAAACCACCAGCAGCGCACACCCCAGAAGGACCCCGAATACCGCAAGGATGCCGACAAGGAAAGCGCTCTGTGTGCCCTCGGTGTAGCTCTGGCTGATCAGGTCGTAGTTATCTGCACGCAGGATACCATTCCTGCGCGTCGCAATGGAGGAAATAGACCGACGCAAAGAGAAATTGCTGCCAGCGGACAGCTTCACGTTCAGGCTGCTGTATCCTTCCTTTTCCATAAAGTAGCTTCCTGCGCTCTCAAACATTTTATGGTAAAGAGCCGTACTGACAAAAATCGTGCCGCTGGAAATGAGCCGGTCTGTTGTCAACAGCGTGTAGTTGTTCGCAGACTTTACGACACCGACAATGGGCAGCTGGGCTGTATACGTCCGGTAGACCTCATTCCCGGCTTCATCCTGCCCGGTATAGCGCCGGTATTGGATGCTCAACTTGTCCCCGGCTGCGAAAACCGGTTCAACAGGAATACTGCCCTCCGTTTGGGTGTTCTGATAATACTCATCCGCAGCGGGGTCATAATAGCAATCTCCCCACAGGGTCAAAACAGAATCCCCGGACAGCAGCGTCTCTATTTCCTCGTCCGAAACGCCGGCATCTGCGGCAATGCGGCGCAGTTCGTCCTCCGGCAAGGCGCAGACAGTCGTGTTCAGCGTTCCCTTTTCTGCATTTCGCAGCAAGCTCGGAATGTCCGTAAAGAAACCGTTATCCTTGACCCAGATATCGGCAAGCATATGGCTGGACTGGATCTTGTCTGATGTCACTGTATAGGTATCGGTCAGATCAATTGCAGCGGAAACCTCTTCCACACCGGGCAATGCAGCGAGGTCATCCTTTAAAGAAAACGGCATCCCGGAGGTTCCGTTCATCTTGATGGACAGACAGGCATACGGTGCATCCAGATCATACGGCAGCATGACACGCCAGCCGACATACAGACAACTGACGGCGATCAGCAATACCGCGCAGCCGACACCGATCTGCGGTGCAAGCGGCAGCTGTGCCAAGCGGAATTTTTTTGCAGGCTTCTCTTTGGGTTTTGCGGTCTGCGGGCGAACCAGCACCGCAGGCAAAAGTGCGCCCAGCAGTACGGAGAGCAGAAACAGCACCGCCAACGGCACAAGAGATGCAGCGGGGACCACTAAGAACGAAAGGTGCTTCTGCAATCCCAGACCGACGGCCGCAGCACCGCAGCCCAGTGCAAACCCTGCAGCAACTGCTGCAAGCCCGGCAAAAAGCGCCTCCCACAGGCACATGAGCCGGAGGTCCCGGTTCTTAGCCCCCAGCGTCAGGAAGGTGTTGATGGTATGTACACGCTTGTGCAGAACGATCAGGAAATACTGCGCCACTGCAAAAAAGCTGACCAGAATCGCTGCGACCAGTAAAAAGCGCAAAGAAGATGAAACGGTATCCTCCTGCGGGTAGGCATACTCGTTTGCCACTAAAGCAGGGTCGGTCGAAGCGGTCACGGGTGCGGCTGCATTCAGATAATAAAACGTCTGGAACTTTTGCCCGTCCAAGGCAAGCGGCTCTGCTACAATGCCGCTGACGGTCAGGTTGCCGTTCAGATTCCAATAAACATCATAGGCAGGCAGAACACCGCACAGGGTATAGGCTTTTTCCATCACTGCGCCGGAGCCTGCCAGCGGGTCGTAATCATTGGCAGCGACCTTCAGCGTGACCGTCTGCCCTACGTCATAGGAGCAGCCCAGCGCATCCAGCAGTGTCGTCGTCATGGCGATCTCATCGGACTGCGTGGGGAAATTACCGCTGATCGGCACGATACGTCCCAGCTGTGCAAAGGTATCGTCTACCGTTCCGATCCCGCCCGCCACGCCATCGTCTGCGCCGAGAACGATTCCGTTTTGGATCACTGTGCTGACCTGTGCGGATGCGGGCAAGGTGTTTTGTGCCTGTGCAGCGTCCGCAGCAGTATCCGACAAACGCAGGTACTGCCACGCGCCATATAACTCACAGCGGGTGTCCTGCAATACCTGTGCAGAGCTGACGGAGTAGATCACCGCCGCCGTCAGGAACGAGAAAACCAGTGTCAGCAAAAGCAGCAATAGGCTGGTCTGCTTCTTGCGGCCAAGCATCCCATGAAACGCCAGAATGATAGATGGACTTTCTTTGATTTTCATAAGCCGTCCTCCCCTATGTCTTACACGCACCTAGAAAAGGAATTTTTCTATTATAATAACGCTTTTAGAGGAAGTTTGTTACACTTGTTTTAAAACATCGTATGACTGCACATAAATTCATAGAAAATTTGTTGCATAATCACAGTTTTGTTTATCTGCATCGCTATTGAGGACGAATACGGCAACACTCCGGCACAGCAGGCGGAGTTTGACTGGCTGCTCTACAGCAAGCCCTTGGAGTATGCTCAGCTTGTGCTGGGTGGTGAGATTGAGCATTATCTCTCACTCAGCTGTGACCATGGCAGATTTAGAGGATTGACTTTTAATTAGAATATACAGATAAAACCGACAGCCATCTACTTGCGACTTGCAAATAGATGGCTGTCTATTATTAACTACGCATTTTAACAATGATTTTTCTTTTCAACAAGCATTCCGATAATAAACGAAAGTAGGAAAACGAGTAGCCAAATCAAAACTCCGTAGTGTGCCTTGAGCTGCCATACTTTTCCTATATACATATCCGGCGTGATTTTTGTGGCGTTTATTTTGATAATAAAATCGCCCAACACTTGTCCGATCAAAATTCCTGTCCAGTTTCCAGCTGTTGTGATAAGAGCTGCTCTATACATTTCCAGAAAACAGAAAGTAACAGATGCAACCCATAAACACAAATAATAATGGGCTGCTGTCCATTCAAACAAGTAGACTTCATGAAACACTGTTTGAGAAAGAAGATAGCACACCACATATGCTAAAAATACGATCAGCAAAAATCCGAGACAAGTTTTCTTTTTTGATGCTGTGTTCTTCATACGGCTTTTGAATCCTATTCCAATGTGTACCGCCATCTTTGCGTTTCATTATAAAACAGCTTGGCTGCTTACTTCGATACTATTTCGACAGTTGGCATCTTGCCTTCCAATCCGAGTTCGTCATCTTCTGCAACTCTATAAAGCGTGCAACCAAGCTTTTTAAAACGATCAGTTTTCAAAGGAGAAACTATCCAGTAAGGTCAGCAGATAATCGTTTGGAATACCAGCCGTCTCACTTTTTTGAGCATTTTCATTGCGGACATAAAGGGCATAGTCTGTTGCATGGTGTTGGAACATGGTATACTGTGCAGTTGTACAGCCAGCACGATCCTGTACTGTGTAGATTTCAAAGCACTTTCCTGACTTCGATGTGTAAAGCTTTTTGGAAATGCTGTAATTCTGTTTAGGGAATGTTTTCGTATACGTTTTCTGAGAACCGCACATTCCATCCACATCATAAAATGTGTTGGCGCAAAGTGAAATACTTACATTTCCGTCCAGCCAGTATCTTGTATATTCCGTCTCCATGACTTTGGTGGAGGAATTGAAAAAGACATTCAGTTGATCTTTTTGGGCAGCGCTATGCTCCATGGTATTCAGCAAAGCGTTTTCCACAAAATGAATGCCGAACAGCTGCTCGACCTGCTCCCGCGATTCTGGTGTCATAGAGTAGAAAGTTGCTCCGGTGCGGGCTCGTTCCTTCACGGTTTGTCGAACCGATTTGTCAATTTCCGTATTGCTTATAACCTCATCTATTTCAGAGACATAGCAAATCTGCGTGTCCTCCGACCTATACGCAATTGAACTACTCATATCTGCTTCGAGTGCATTTGAGACGGGACTTAGAAGAACTACTAACCCCAGTAACATAGCAAAGGAGAAGGTTAAACTTTTCTTCATAAGACACTCCTATTCAACCGAAAAATATGGAACCCGAATTGAATTCGATTCTAGACGATTGATTTGGGGACGTACAGCTGATGCTGTAAAGTTTTTAGATGCTATTTACGTTTACGACAGCAAATGCCGTTACAAAGGTGTGTGTGATTCTTTCAGAACAATCAAATCTTTTGAACTTTACCATCTGAATGTACATACGCGAAATTGGTTAATGCGTTAAGTTCTGCATCGGAATCTCCCTTTCATCTCAAATTCCACTCTAGCTATTATCAATGATATCAAAGCACAAGAACCCGTCAAAGTCCACGATTTTGTATCAAAATAGAGAAAACTTGTAACGAAATCGGTGTGGCTGCAAACAATATGACCCTCAACACTAGACATCAAGCATTGAGGGTCATATCTAAGCAATCTTTTGCATTGTACTCGCACTGTATTGCAAGTCAGTCGTTAACCGAAGGCTTTTATTATGTCATGAAGAATTTCCATCTGCTGCGGCGAAAGATCATTTCCTTTTTGACTTGGTGAAAGCAGTTCATTACGGAGTTTAATTAAAGTTTTCTTTTGCGCATCAGTCAATCCAGAAAGAGATAGTACTTCTGGCGCATCCAGTCCTAGAAGTTCATCTGTTGAAATGTTAAATAAGGATGAAATGCTTGCAAGCACATCCAACGGAATTGCATGCGCATCACTCTCATATCCACTAACCGTGGATACAGCCTTATTTAACCGTTTAGCCAAATCCGCCTGCGTCCAGCCACGACTTTCTCTCAACTTTTTTAGCTTTTCTCCTAAATAATGCTCCATTCCTGTACACTCCTATCCTATATAAAGTGCACTATTTGAAATTTCAATATAATCGTACTATACTACATATAATGTTCGATTATGTTGAAATCTGATTGACTTGTGAGGAGCAGGGCTGTATGTTGTGTGATAAAAAGCATTCCCATGTGCAATGGAGGGATTTCAAAATGAATGTCTTGGTTTGTGACGATGACCAGCAGATCGTTGATTCTATTATTGAAGAACTCAAAAAGAAAAGCGAGGAAACGCATGTAGCATCAAGATTTTATGGTTTTTCTCAACCAAGTCAAATAGACTTATCACTTCCGTATGATATTGCGCTTCTGGATATTGATATGGGCGAAACAAATGGAATTGAGCTTGCCAGAAAGTTACGAGCAGAAAATGAAAACATTGTGATTATCTTCATTACGAATTTCATTCAGTATGCTCCAGAGGGATTTGAGGTTCAAGCCTTTCGATACTTACTAAAAGCAGATCTCTCTGCTAAACTTGATTCCTACTTTGATTCAGCCGTCCAAGAAGTGCTTCAACGGAAACAGCTTGTTACAATTTCGATAAACTCTGAAATTATTGATGTACCTGTAAATGACATTCTGTATTTAGAATCTCATCGAAGAATCATTGTTATGCACTTGTTGGACGAAAAACGCCCAGCATACCAATTTTACGGCAACATAACGGAACTATCCGAAAAAATCGAGCCACTCGGTTTCCTTCGTATTCAAAAAAGCTACCTTGTCAATATGCACTATGTCGAAATCTTTCAATACAATAAAGTCCAATTGCGCGGTGGTCTTTGTCTGGCTCCAAGCGAAAAGAATTATAGTGAGCTAAAACAGAAATATTTACATTGGCGAGGTAAAAGTAGATGGATGCTTTGATCAGTTTGGTTTACACAATCATAGATTCAGTCTGCGTATGTCTGTTTTTAGACGCTTTTGCTTCGCACCGTTGGAAAGGTCATAGATTCCTTGTCGGTGTAATAGTTCAAACTATTTTAATGTATGCATCCATTGAATTCAGTGTTATTGCCTTAAATCGAAACCAAATCGTCAAAATTCTCTTGATTCTACTATCCTGCTTTATTGTTGCCAGAACTCTATATGAGAATATCTCAGGAAAGTTTTTACTATTTCTTATCGTTGTAGAATATCTCTTGACTTATAGTTTATCTTTTGCAGTCGGAATGCTTGCAACTTCGGTTTGTGGGATGGATGCTCAGACGTTTCAAGCCAATAAGACTTTATCTCTAATCTATGGAATCTCTTATTATTCTGCTGAATTATTTATTATTGCACTGTTTCGTAAAATAATGCTTCAGCGCACGGCAAACAGACCAAGAAGCCATGCTCAACATTCGCAGCTGATTCTGTACTTTCTATTTCCATGTGCATCATTTGTAATGCTTGTGATCCTACTTTACGTTACAAGTGGTCACAATATAGAAGAGTTTGTTTCTGCTGGCTGTTGTATTCTCATTTTTATTTCAAACGTCGCAGTCCTCTTCTTATTGGAGCGAATGGAATATGCCGCATCGGAAAGAGAACAGCTGTTGACACTTAATCAGCAGATTCAGCTGCAATCGAAAAGCATGACCTCAGCAAGCGAACTTTATTCAGCTCAAAGGAAGAAAGTTCATGACTTTCGGGCGCACCTGAATGTTCTAAATCAACTAATGAAAAGCCAAGAGTATTCTGCTGCTGAAGAATATCTTGGAAAAATCACCGAACAGCAAACAGATCGACTATTCCTTGTCAACACACACCATCCTATCTTGGATGCACTTTTCAACACAAAAGCTGCCGAAGCAACTCAAAAGAAGATCAGTATTGATTTTGAAGTGAATGATCTATCAAATCTTCCATTTGATGCCTCTGATATAGTAGTGCTTCTATCAAACCTCTTGGATAATGCCATTGAAGCGTGTCAACGGTACGATAAAGGTGACAAAACGATTCATGTCATGGCGGTTGCGCAACAAGACTTTTTTATCTCTGTCCGAAACACATCAGAACCTGTTACAATTATAAACAGTTCCATTCCAACTACAAAACCAGAACCACAGCTGCATGGTTTTGGACTTGCGAACATCCGACTGATTCTTGAAAAATACAGCGGCGAGTATACCATGTTCTATGAAAATGGGTGGTTCCAGTTCACCGCTGATATACCGCTCACTCCGATTTCATGACAGATTTTCTCCATGTTAGTACAAAAGCATGGATGAAATCTTCTATTGTATGTATAGTAACAATAAGATGCAGATGATTTCAACGCATCTATAAGAGTTCGCATATAATGGTTTGTTTCTTGAAGAAGGGAGTGTGTCAGCATGAAAAAATTGAAACCAATCCTATTTGCAATTGTGATTCTAATATTGCTTTTATTTATTATTGGTGGAATGCTGGGACTGCTTCCTCAACCGCTTTTCGTCTTGTCATCACAAACCATTCTGGTTATATTAGTCTGTGGCGGTGCATTGATAATCGGACTTCTGCTGAAATTTTTCGACAAGAAGTGAGATTCTTAGGAGTTTCTATGTTGCCATTTTTCAATCAAAAAGAGCTGGTTGTTTGCTCGAATCAATCTCAATACCAAAAATACACATCTCTTTTAGAAAAAGAAGGAATCGGATATAGAACAAAAGTACGCGATTTATCATCACCGTCTCTGTTTTCAATGGGAACCCGTGAAAGAGCCGGAACTGCATTTCAAAAGGTCAACTATCAAACGCTCTATACGATATATGTTCGCAAAGCTAATTACGAACATGCTGTTCACGTTATCCTTGTTTGATTGAGTACGCACACTCAGTTCAATTAAGACTACAGTCTATAATACAATGATTATACGCAATCGAACTTTTACCGTAAAAGTACGATTGACCTGCGAGAATTAAGAGTTTTTCTAAAACACAGTGTTGCTTTCCACTTGTACTGTGTATGTTTTGCCTATTTCATGTATTCATTCTCCTAAAGTGTTGACACCTTGCAGAGAATATGCTATTATTTCCGAAAGTCCCACTGATTTTGTGGATTGATTACAAGCCATCCACAAGATGTGGTCGTGTTCATTTTGAACACAGCCACAGAAAGTGGTTGGTTATCACCGTGAGACCCACCACTTCAGTGAGGGAAAGTCCGCAAAAGAATTTACCGCCCCGCAACACACCCGATCTATTTTGCCGCCGATTCACCCGACAAAATCATCGCTGTGCTGCGCGGGCGGTATTTTTCTTTTTCACAAATAAAATCTTATGTAGTTGTATAAATCTCCGAAATTCGATTTAGGTTGTTGACTACACAACTTCAAGGTGTTATTCTTGTGCTTGAAAGAAGCCGGACGTAGTGTCCGCACTGCGTCCGGCTTTCTTCATACCGCACCTTGAATCCTTCATAAGCCGTCTGAACGAGATACTGCGCCATGACCTCACACTTTCTGTGGGCGAGCCGGACAACGCCGTTGCACAAACAGGGGCAGGAACTTCGTTCGGAGCAAACGGTGATCAACATACACGAGCAGCGGAACTCTCTACTTATTTTTGCGTCTTAACAATTTGGAAACATTTGTAGAACTTGTCGGGGCGAGGCCCCTCCATCTGCTATCGCAGACCGTTCTGCCGCTTAAAAGCCCCACTGGGGCTTTCATTGCTGCGCTGCGCTTCGCAAACGCGGTCTATGCGTTTTGAGCGCAGCGGTAGAGGGCAAGAACCGTCCCGTGGCCACAAATTTTCAATTCTTGAAAATTTCCTGTCCATCCGGGACTTCACTTCTGCAATGCGTCTGCATTTCCGAAGTGATCTTGTTGGGGCGTGCCTGCCCCAAACCCTGCTCATCATTCGTGCCTTG
>ERZ1034976.2520-NODE-2520-length-12419-cov-14.217163_pt1 | contig 12419 bp, 11 predicted proteins | sample MGYA00520623_ERZ1034976 | MGnify/ENA primary metagenome ERZ1034976 (study PRJEB33766, sample SAMN09781774) | gut metagenome | biome: gut microbiome | host: Homo sapiens | place: Madagascar | study: EMG produced TPA metagenomics assembly of the PRJNA485056 data... | reverse complement strand
TCAAGCTGATTTTGAAAGCAAACAACTTGCCGCTGGATTTGAATGTGCATAGCTTGCGCCATACCAATGCCAGCCTGCTAATTGCGCAGGGCGTGGACGTGCGCACGGTGGCTAGTCTATTGGGTCATGCGCAGGCAAGTACAACGCTGGATATTTACGCTCACGCCTTTGACAAGAACAAGCGCAAGGCGCAGGAAAAGTTGGGAAAGGCGATAGGATTATGAGAAAAATCAAGCTGACGCGCGCCAATAAAAGTATCCTGCTGAAAGCCTTGGGCGATTACTACTACCGGCAGCGAGCCATGAACACAGGTTGGCGTGAAACTGGATATTTGATACTCAAAGTTGATTCTCTCTCAGCCAGTAAAAAGGCTGCTTTCACCAGTGAGGAAGTCTGTCTTGCAAGAAACGCTGTAAATCAGCTGCGAAACAAGAAAATTAAGCAGGGGCAGTACACAGACGCCACTGATGATATGTTGCTAAAATTATTCTAAAAAATCAAAAAAGAAAGACCTCATTGCAAAAAATACATCGCAATAATGTTTTCTGGTGCGCCTAAAGGGATTCGCCAAGCCGCGCCCTAGAAACGCCCCACCGGGGCGTTTCTGCCCCGCGGGACGCAAAGCGCGGGGCACGGGCTGTTCGAATCCTCTCTTTTGCTGCTCCATAAAATCCATGCAAAACAAAAAGAGCAGCACCCCATAAGGTGCTGCTCTTGGTGCGACCGGGAGGATTCGAACCTCTGGCCTTCCGGGTCGGAGAACTACGACACGGCACATAACTCGATGATATGTAGTAATTTTTTGTCGGTTCTGCACAGCGGTTCCCAAAACAAGAAAAAGCCTCTTGTTGGTTGTCACAACAGACTTTTTCGGTCTTTTGAAGGGATGCTGCACAGCAGTGGTCAAATGGTGGTCAAAATACAGACAATCTACTTTTTCAAAGAAAAAGCGTTCGCAATATGGGGATTAGATAATACCATTCTGGCGGAAAAAACATTGTACAGCAGGTAAATGCTTTACAAGTTTGACTTTTACGGAAACCTTATTCGCAAAATCCTGAAAAAGACCGACTGATTCAGGTCTGGATAAATAAAGCGTTTGGGGCTTGCCGTATTGTTGGATCAATTCCGCCCATGCAGTAAAAGCAGCATCCACAAAATCATCCGGATGGCAGGAATAGTAGGTCAGCTTCTTGCCGGAGATACGGTCGGCAAACAGCACCAACATTCTGTAATAGGGCGTTTGGCTTTCTTCATCAACAACGGGCTCTGCATCCCATCCGAAATCAAACTCGACACGGGTAACCTTCGTACTCGCCGGGCAGTTGCGCAAAGCGGTCAGTTTTGGTGAATCATCCCGCATGGTGATTGAAACCGGCGCTTTAGGCGCGAATTCTATTTTGGACGCGAAATTATACCACAAATCCGCTTTAGAGTCATAAACACGTACCAATGCCTGTCTGGCAGCAAAATCTACCAACAACCCCTGTTCCAGAACACTGCGATACTGCATGATAAGATTCCCCAGAATATCAGAGAGAATCGGATAATCGGCGGGCGACAAATCAGCTCCGGGGTGACCAAAGGTTTTGTGGCTGAACCACGGATACAACATGGTTTTTGTGGGGGTTATGCCTATGGATGTCAGCGATTTCTGCGCTGATGCAGGCAGCTCTGACCATGCATCAAAAAACAGTGTGTACTCTTCGGATTCGATATATTCTCGCTCAGAAATGTCAAATGCATCCGACAATAAAACTGAATCCGGGCAAAACGCAGGATTGGGGTACACCAAAACGCCAAAGCCTTCCGCCAACGAATTGACAGTACAGGCTAAAATCATTCGTTCGCTGTTTTTAGGATACTGTATAAAAAAGTCTTTGGAAGAAAAATGATTCCAAGGCTGAAGCATAAGGATACGGACGGCAGCTTCATAGAGCCTTTCCAATGCAGCCGAACCTGTCATGGAAGAAGGCTTACGGGATTTTTTTGATTTCCTTGACATAAAATATTTCCTTGTGCGTTTTAATGCAGCGAGATTTTGTGGATGTCATTCTGTATCGGCATTATACTCTTTTCAGATGGAAAAAATTGTGCTTTATGACTTTAATCTATATTTCCTTGCCCTGCTGCTGCCTTCCGCAACAATTGCTCCGCCGCAAATCAGCTCTGACAAATACATCTTTGTGCGGGAGACTTGCAGACCGATGGCATCGGCAATTTGGACACTACTAGCCTCCGGCGTGTCGGTCAAATATTGAAGTATATCGCTTTTGCGTTGCTCAGCAATAGGTCTGGAATTGCCGCCATTTTTTGCCGCCACTTTTTACCGCCATTTTTGCGGCGGAAAGCGGTAATGTCAGCGTTGTCCGATCCGGATTAAACGCTTCTACAATCTCTGGCGCCTGCCACCCCTGCTTTTGCCAAACGGAGCGAATACTTGGCAATCCACTTCCTGCACGCTCACCGACATTGATCAGGTTGAACATTTTAATCAGCGATTCGTTGCGTGGATCCGATACACCGCCCACAAGAGCCTCCTGCACATTGATACGGAAAGCACCCGGATTTGCAATACGAATTTTGTCGGGCCATTTCTGAATCACCAGACCCCGACGGTCATAGTAGTCGGCATGAATCAAGGCGTTTGCCAAAGCCTCGCGCAAAGCCTTATGTAGAGGAGTGTCATCAATGCGGTCAGCACCATTCAGTTTGAACGGAACTTTTATGTCCTGCGCAATGCGGTTATAAACGCGGAAATAAAAGTCACAGATATTGCCACTCCAATCGCCTGAACTGGACACGATTCTGTCCGTCCAGCGCTCATCTTCTGTGGCACTGCGATCATGTTCCTGATAGTCCAGAAAACAATGCGGAAATTCCCGCACGATTTCGTATTCATGTCCGAACATCAATAATCCCGCAGCAGTAGGGCGCAGTTTACCGTCCGTATCTTGTGCCATAGCGCCGATGCGATGCAGAAAATCCTCCACAGCTACTTTTTTCCTTTAAAGTCTTTCGTAACAGTGTTCATTTGAACAGGTATTCCAAAGTGATTTGCCACATGAGAAATCAAAACGCTGTCGATATTATTTCTCAGGCGAAGGCTTTCAGCATCTGATAAAGAAAAAACATATTTCTTATCAAATGTACCTTTGCTATGAATTGTTGTTATAACCATTTCATATTCGTCGGCCTTCCAAAAGAAATGATCGTTTAATGCGATTTTTGCTAAAGCATATTCAGGCAGTGCGCGTACCGCGCCATCGACAATAGGCAAGGTTGCATTTGGTTGAGAAAATATTGGCATCGTTGCACACACAACCGGATATAAAATGTTATTGGATACTTCATCCATATTAGCGCATTTATCCACAAATTCTACAAATGCAGGTGCCAATGTATCCGCTTCTACTTTAAAGGGATGTGCAGTTTCAAAAGAAGTTTCAAAATTTCCTGCAACTCTGCGACAAATAGGAGAAGGAAAGGTTGACCATATCAGAGAAAGAGTTGCATTATCTGACTGACGGATAACCTTAGCTGTAATTTCCTTGATTGTTGTCGACTTGTTCTTTACCTCATAGACACCTCCAAGGGAAATGTACGATCCGCTCCTGTTGTGAAATAGTGTAATCATACCAGAAGGCAAGAAATCAACTTTTAGCTTTTTAATAAAATGATTATAAATGTATTTTATAAGTGGAATGATTAATGCAATTGTAGACAGTGCAATTGCAATCAGTTCATATACTGTTATTGGTTGTGTCCAATTTATATTCATATACGCGTCTTCCTTGTTTTGACATTGAAAAAGTATATTTTCCAAATTCTATACTCATTAGACAACCATCTCATCAAACAGATCCATCAAAAAATCATCCACGCCGCCTGCAGCCTGAATTGTGGCAATCATTAAATCATCTGGGTCAACACAGGCAAAATCAATGACATGTCCCGCATGGTGGGCAAGCTGCGAAAGAAAAACACGCTGGGTTCTTCCGTTGCCCTCTCGGAATGGGTGAAGCTCATTCGTTCGTTCATAAAAGTCTACTATGGCAGAAATGAAGTGCGCTCTGTCTAAGCCCACAAGAAAGCGTTGCTTCTCTAATCTGGCAAAGATGGCTTTCGCGGTGCTTTCAATTTGCGCAGCGGGGCAAAACTGCGTGCCTTTCTTTGAAATATCCACCGTTCGCGGCTTACCCGCCCATTCGTATAAATCTTCAAACAAAAAGCGATGAATCGCGCAGTAATGCGCAAAATCGAAACTTTCGGCTAAAGGTTTTTCTTCCCATAAAGCAGCCTTGGCAGGAATGATCGTACCTTCCACTGCGTCCAAATCCGCCTGATTCCGAATGTCCAATAGATTTGTTAAAACAGCCGTGCCAGGATAGCACCCATCCTGCAAAGAATTCACTGCATAGTTTGCCATGGCATTTACCCTCGCTGCGCCCTGCGCCGTGCCAGAATTTCAGCAGCCAAGGTGCGGGCATCTACTTTGCCGTCCATCAGGCGGCGGCAGTCGGCACGGGTCTGTTCGGTGACTTCATACCCCTCGATGCGCGAAGAAGCCAAAGCATTTTCCAATGCCTGTTCACGAGTAATTGGTGCCATATACAAAACCGCCTTTCGCTTTTTCATCAATTATATACGATAAGGCAACCAAATGCAATTTTTCTTGCAAAACTTCTTACCGCTTATTCCATAACCACCTGCATCAGCTTATCGTAGCTGTCTACCACATCGTAGACGACGCTGTCGTTGCTGATGGCGGCAAAGTGGGCTTTGGCGCATTGGATCTTTAGGTCCTCAACGCCGCGCAGCTCATTGCGGTCAAGCAGGGTCGTGCCTTTGGTTTCGGCAATAAAATAGATATGCTTGACCGTTCCCTCGTGGAAAGCGATCGCCCAGTCCGGGTTGTACTTGCCTACCGGCGTGCTGATGAAAAAGCTGCCGGGCAGCTTGACATACACGGCAATTTTGTCGCAAACATCCAGCTCGTGGGCAAAGCGGCGCTCGTTGTCGGAATCGTAAATCACATAATTGTACAGGCTGCGGTCAGCGGGCATGGCGTTTACGCCCTGTCTGCCGTGCAGGTTTGCCAGCATAAAGATGTCGGCGCTGTACGATTCCTCCAGCTTGTTGTAGGTGATATGCTCAATGATCATATCCGCCTTTTGGCTGTTGATGATTTTCCCCGCCTTGATGATAAAGTCCTCCGGGTTCAGCTTATATTGGGCAAACACAAGCGGGGCGATGCCCTGCAAAATGGCGGCAATCGTGGCGCGGGTCAAGCCGGTTTCCTCCACCAGCTTGCCCACAAGGTCGTAGCGCACATTGCCCAGAGCCACGCGGTCAGCGGCGTCCTGATCGTTGTGTCTTTTGACAAACGCCTGCCCCTGCTCCAGCTGCTCGCGGGAGGTCAGCCTGGCGGTCTGTTCGCCGTATTCGGTTTTGACATATACTTTGGAAATATTCAGGTGGGCGTCCAGCTCCCGCACCGAACGGTCAATCAGCTCCTGCGTGTCAAAGGAAACCGTGTAAAAGGTTTTGCGGTTCATGCGCTGCCACAGCTTGGTAAATTCGCGGTCGTGCAGCTTCTGCTCGTCCACTTTGGCTTGTACATTGTTGTCGTGGGCGTTCTCCGGGCGCAGGGCGCGGGGGTCGTAGATGCTGCTCAAAACCTGCATCACAGCGCCCTCGCAGCCCTGTACTTCCTCTGCCACCTGTACGGTGCTGGCGTCCTTGGCGGCGTAGTATTTATCAGTCAGTGCGCCGCGGTGTACATAGCCCTGCTGCACCAAATCCTCATAGATCGCCGTGGCAAGTGTCGGCGTGATTGTTATCTGTGCGCCGTTGGCATCGGTCAGAATCTGCCCCGCAAACAACCCGACATCCACGGCGCGCGGGCGTGTGGACATCGACTCTGCCAGCCCCTCCTGCAGGGCGGTGGCAAATTTGCCGAACGCCATATCGGTGATCAGCGTCAGCTTGTTCAGCTCCTGCACCTCGCTGCCCAACACGCTTTCATCCATGCGCTCGCCGTTCTGGTTGACGCACAGGCGCAGACCGCGCCCGATTTCCTGACGGCTGCGGATTTCCGATTTCCCCTGCGTTTTCAGCGTGCAGATCTGGAACACATTCGGGTTGTCCCAGCCCTCGCGCAGGGCAGAGTGCGAGAAGATAAACCGCACCGGCTCGTCCAAACTCAGCAGTCGTTCCTTGTCGCGCATAATCAGGTCGTAGGCGTCGGTGTCGTCGCTGGTTTGGGTCTTGCGGTCAACCTTGCCCTCCACAAAGCGGGCTTTTTTGCCCTTTTTCTTGTCGATGGAAAAATACCCCTGATGGCTGCTGTGGGCGTCCATACGGTTCAGGTATGCCCAATAGGCGTCATCGCCCAGCTCGCGCTGCATTTCACTTACCAGTGCGGTGTATTCCTCCTCAAACATTTTGGCGTATTCGCCGTTGCGCCCGTCGTCGCTGTCGGTATCGTAGACGCGGTACTTGTCCACCTTGTCGATAAAAAACAGGCTCAGCACCTTGATGCCGCGGGGGTACAGCTCGCGCTCGCGCTGCAGGTGGGTGCGTATGGTTTCGCGTATCTGCACGCGGCGCTGCAGCTCCACCATCTGGGCGTTGCCGTGTATCTGCCCGGCGTAAAGCTTCAGTCCGTTCAAAAAGGTGACCGAGTTATCCCGCCCGTCAATGCCGTCCTGCAGAATGACAAAGCGGTCGGCGTATTCCTGCAAGCCGCCGGACAGCACAAACAAATCGTCGCTTCCATGCACTTTTCTGACCACGGTGCGGGTGCCGCCCGCGCCCTTGACCTCAAACCCCAGCCGTGCGGTGGGGCTTTGTTTTTGTACAGGTCAATGCCCTCTACATACACATAGCCGTTGGTGGCGGTGGAGCCGGTCAGCGTAACGCCCAGCGCGGCAATGTGCTTGACAAGGTGCTGGTTGTAGGCGTCCATCGCGTCCAGACGGTAGATCATATCATAGGCTTCGCGGTGGGTGGCAGAGTAGCGCAGCGTGAACAGCGGGTTGAACTTTTTCAGGCTCTCCTTCGTTTTCTTGCCCTCAACGCTTTGCGGCTCATCAATAATCAGGATAGGGTTGGTTTTGGCAATGATGTCAATCGGTCGGCGGCTGCGGAAGGAATCCAGCGCTTTGTCAATAATGCGCTGGTTTTTGCCGGAGTTGAACGCCTGCATATTGATGATCATCGCATTGATGGCACTGTCGGACGCAAAGCGGTCAACCTCCGGCAGATCGTCCGAGGTGTAGGTGAAAAAGCGTATCTTTTTGCCGTACTCGGCGGCAAAATGCTCCTGCGTGGTTTGCAGGGACTTGTACACACCCTCGCGTATGGCAACCGACGGCACCACAACGATAAACTTGCTCCAGCCGTAGCGCTTGTTCAGTTCGTACATGGTTTTGACGTAGGTATAGGTCTTGCCGGTGCCGGTTTCCATCTCAATAGAAAGGTTGATACCCGGCCCGGTCAGCGCGTCTGAGGGTGCCAGCCCATTGCGGCGCTGCACGGCCTTTACATTTTGCAGCAGGCGCGCGCGGGTCAGTGCGGGTACAAGGGGCTGGTTGCGAAAGCCCACCTCGGTCAAGTCAAAGGATTGCTGCAGGTTGGCGGTATCGCCCAAATCGATGCGGTAGGTCGTGGTGCAAAAGGGTTGCCCGGCAAACACATCGCAGACGGCATCCGCCGCCTGTGCCTGAAACGGCTGGTATTTGAATTGCAGCTTCATCATATCACCCTGACCTTTGTATCGGGGAGAGGTTCTTGAAAATCTCGGTCACATTGATTTTGTCCGCATCGGCGGCAAAGGCGCTGTCGCGGAAGATCACAGGCAACCAGCTGATGAAATAATGCAGGCACATCCAACTTGCGGCTTTCATCCCCGCAGCAGGAAAGCGCGGTCAGGCACTGTTCCATGCTCGGCTCACGGCCAAGCACGCAGCCGATAGCTTTTGCATATTCCGGCGCATACAGTTTGTTGCCGGACCATATTTTCATCCAGCAGGCGGCAATATACCCGGAAAGGGCATCGCCATAATCGCTGCCGATGGTATCCGCCAAAAGCTCTGCCAGCGCAGCGTAGTCTTGTTTCAGTTCGGTTATTACATCCATAAAAATGTCCTCAGCAACAGATTTCTTGTATCCATTGTAGTACAAATGTAGATGACATGCAAAGAATTTTTGCTGATTTGCTTAAATATCTTCAAGATTGAATCGGTGCTGCAGAATGCCGCCGCATTGCACATAAACGCCACATTTCCCACGAGCAGCACTTAACGAAACACCGCATTTCGGGCAACGCAGACCACCTTTTGGATTTTCATGGAAAATATAGGCGTTAATGTCATCTACATCAACCCATTCGGTATGGTTACAATGAGGATAACCGGAACATGAGAGAAAATAGTGCCCTTTCCTTTTTTGTGACTTTTTAAGCTGAAGCGGTTTGCCGCACTCCGGGCAAACTTTCGTGGCACGGATATATCCGGCAAATGTTTTTCTATCAGAAGAACATTCCTCCGCAACGCCATAGTCGATAACCTGATTCATTTCAGAGACAGCGGATAATACCTTGGCAGTATAAATGCCTTCGTATCGGAAAACGGGGTAATATTTTGTGGGAATGACCTGTCCCTCTACTACGAAGTTGCTCTCGGAAAAAGGCGCACCAAGCCACGAAATATGCTTGTCGATGATAGTCATACTGTTCTTTATGTATGGATTCTCGATAGCAATAGCACGCAATTCATTAGGAAGTGCGGCGCGTTTTTCTGCCCGTACAACAACCTTGACTTTTTTCGTGGTTGCCTCTGTAAGCAACTGTGTAAATCCGGGAATGTGCAATTTTTCTGTTACAGCACCGACGATATCAATATGAATTTCTTTGTGGGCGTTTTTTAAATCATGCAGAAATGCGCTCGCCGCCGACTTCTGCGAAAAGCAGGTGAGCGGTCCATTTTGAAAAATCTGCTGTGGCAGGTCGCTTCCTGCCCAGTAGCTTGCTTTACTTCTCGGAAGATGAAGCATTTCGGAAAACATAAGGGAGCGCTTCGGCAACTTTCTCTCCATGAAATGTGCGTTGGCAACAGCAATAAATTTCCCCTTGGCGCGGGTCATTGCAACATTGAACAATCGATTGGCATAGTTGTTATCCCTGGAAGTGAGCAATGGACCGGGGTAAGCCAGACGGTAGCAGTCGGTAGCGTCATAAATGATCACATCTTTTTCAGAGCCCTGAAATTGGTGTACAGTGGCGCAAGCAATCTGCTCGCGTTCGGGGAAAAAGTTGGCGGCATCTTTTGCCATTGCATGCAGCAACTGCGCTTGCGCATGGTAAGGCGCAATAATGCCAACGCTTTCCTGTGCAGGCACTTGCAAAGCCATCATCATTGAAACAAAAGCACTCATAGGGTTGACATGGGAATGGTCTTGCTTAGTGGAGCATACGGACATCATACCGCTGAGGTCCGCAACCCCTATTGTGCTGCCGGACATGGGCGCATTGGAAGTTATGGTGTTGCGTTTTTGCTGCATACCGTCAGCAGAGTGGAGCAGACCGTGATACATAGAATTACTGGCAAATTGTGCGATAGTAGGATGCATACGATACTGGGTATCCAGCATACATAGCCATTTGTGATTGTATCCTTTGCGGACAGCAGCCGCAATACCGCAATATTCAAAAATGTCCGAATCCATCCCCCATGCATTGTTGTTCATTACAATGGGAGGCAACTGGCAGAAATCGCCCATGCAGATGAAGTACTTTTGCGCCAGACTGGCGGCATAAACGATTTGTGGAATGTAGGCCATACTGGCCTCATCAAAAATCACAACATCAAAGTAGGCGTCTTGAATGGCTTTATCTACAACAGCTTTGGATACAGTTGTGGCAACAAACGCAGCGGTTGAAATGTATAGCTTTTCTGCTGCTTGTAAGATACCACGAATTTCTCTTAGCCGACGTTGGATTTGTTCATAGCGTGGAGCCTTTTTGGGTGTATGCGTTTGCTCTTGCATAAGGGAATCGCGTTCATCCTCAAGCTCCGGATGGTTATACAGTGCCAGCCTGTAAGATGTTAGGTATTCATGGTCAAGAAGTTCTGCACTGCGGGGATAACCGTAGCGTACCAACTGGCCCGGTATATTGGTGGTCTGATTTTTATATACACGCAAAATCGCGCCATCCACGGATACATTGCTATACGAAAGCATCAGCACACGATGCCCTTTGGCAATATGAGCTAACGCAATGCGGGACAGCGTTTCTGTTTTTCCTGTGCCGGGCGGTCCCCAGATGAAAGTAATTGGCTGCGTTTGCGACATTTTCACAGCCGTATCCTGCCCAGTTATGATGGAATGGCTGGAATTGTCAATAGAGTACAGACCATTGCATACAAGGTCGTTCACGATCTGCGAATACGATAGAGACAGCGCTTCTAAATGCAAACTGAGTTTTTCCAATAGAAACCATGCGTCGGCAGAAATATCCAGTGCAGCAACGGGATTCCCCAAATAGTTGCTTGAACTTAAAAGGACGGTGAAGTCTTCGCAACCCATAATTGTGCCGGGTAGTTGAACATTATTTTTCCACAGCGTGATTTGAGTTCCCTCAGGGTAGGTGAGTTCTGTATCAGAAGTAAAGCTGTAAAGATAATATCCGCTGCGGGATTCCAGTAATTCACCATCTGTTAAAAGCTGGTGCTTGCCGCCGGTTGTTTTCAGGTAGGATATTTCGGAGAAAAGGGAACGCTTGTAATACTGGCAGAAATCCTCAACACTTGAAAAGCTGGGAAGCTTTTTAGATTGGATAGACGGCCTTTCTTTTGCGGAACGACTTTGGCCGCTGTGACTAGGAACGCTGGAACTAGGCGTAGAAGTTTTGAAGGCGCTATTGTTGTGAAGCGCAGCGGCCTTTTCGGCCGCCAAGGCCGCCAAGGCCGCAGATATTTCTGATGGCATTTCTCCCTCGAAGGAAAGAAACGATTCAAAAGCCTGTGGATATGCAAAAACCTTCTCGCCTATTGGCTTTGAGAAAGAAACAGTGATATGACGATCAACTATGCTGTCAATTGTTCCAGAACCCCACAATTTGTGCTTGACGATTTTGCCGATGAGACTCATTACAACACTTCCTCCAAAATAGTTTTACAAAATGGCAGGACAATTCTGCATGTGATATGAAAAGGAACTTCGTGATTTTGCTATATTCTATTTCCATTCTACACTATTTGAGGTACAATAGTTTGTACTATTATACTAAGGTAGAAAACTTTGTATACGAAACCTATTTCAAGCTGGTACTGGCAACCGGGCTGCGGCGTGGGGAAGCCTGTGGATTAAAATGGGGTGATATTAACTGGCGCAAACGGACGATTCATGTTCAGCGAGGAGTCGTAAAGTTGAGCCACCAAGAATCAATTACAAAGGACCCTAAGACGACCAGTGGTGACCGCATGGTGTATTTGAGTAAAGAAATGTGCCAGCTATTGAAAGCGTGGTGGAAAGAGTGCGAGTGGGATAGGCAGCAGACGGCGAACGAAACCGTATCTGAGGATGACTACTTATTCCGCCAGCCTAACGGCAAGCCGATGAATCCTTGCACATTTACTTACAGATTCAAGCTGATTTTGAAAGCCAACAACTTGCCGCTGGATTTGAGTGTGCATAGCTTGCGCCATACCAATGCCAGCCTGCTAATTGCGCAGGGCGTGGACGTGCGCACGGTGGCTAGTCTATTGGGTCATGCGCAGGCAAGTACAACGCTGGATATTTACGCTCACGCCTTTGACAAGAACAAGCGCAAGGCGCAGGAAAAGTTGGGAAAGGCGATAGGATTATGAGAAAAATCAAGCTGACGCGCGCCAATAAAAGTATCCTGCTGAAAGCCTTGGGCGATTACTACTACCGGCAGCGAGCCATGAACACAGGTTGGCGTGAAACTGGATATTTGATACTCAAAGTTGATTCTCTCTCAGCCAGTAAAAAGGCTGCTTTCACCAGTGAGGAAGTCTGTCTTGCAAGAAACGCTGTAAATCAGCTGCGAAACAAGAAAATTAAGCAGGGGCAGTACACAGACGCCACTGATGATATGTTGCTAAAATTATTCTAAAAAATCAAAAAAGAAAGACCTCATTGCAAAAAATACATCGCAATAATGTTTTCTGGTGCGCCTAAAGGGATTCGCCAAGCCGCGCCCTAGAAACGCCCCACCGGGGCGTTTCTGCCCCGCGGGACGCAAAGCGCGGGGCACGGGCTGTTCGAATCCTCTCTTTTGCTGCTCCATAAAATCCATGCAAAACAAAAAGAGCAGCACCCCATAAGGTGCTGCTCTTGGTGCGACCGGGAGGATTCGAACCTCTGGCCTTCCGGGTCGGAGAACTACGACA
>ERZ1034976.2517-NODE-2517-length-12421-cov-6.033479_pt1 | contig 12421 bp, 9 predicted proteins | sample MGYA00520623_ERZ1034976 | MGnify/ENA primary metagenome ERZ1034976 (study PRJEB33766, sample SAMN09781774) | gut metagenome | biome: gut microbiome | host: Homo sapiens | place: Madagascar | study: EMG produced TPA metagenomics assembly of the PRJNA485056 data... | reverse complement strand
AAAAAGGAATATCAGGCAATGGAATCCGTTCAATCTGATATGGAAAGTTAAAGAAGAAAATAGGGGATTTTTTATTTGGAAACAGTTACTTGAAGCCACTGACAGATCCTAAGGAAACCGTATTTATCGCCAATGTTACCTTTGAGCCTGGCTGTCGTAACAACTGGCACATCCATCATGCTGATAAGGGCGGTGGACAGCTTCTGATCTGTGTAGACGGAGAAGGCTGGTATCAGGAAGAAGGCAAGTAGAATGCCCCGGTGAAAACTGCAAAAATGAGTGGTGTGAGCCGGTATCCGATGAGCAGTACAGTCAATTATAAATAAGAAAGGAAGACAGCAATGAATTCATATGATTTTTATGCACCGGTAAGAGTGCTTTTTGGAGAAGGATCCCTGAAAAAGCTCCATACACTGGAAATGCCCGGAAAAAAGGCACTTCTTGTGATCAGTAATGGAAAATCCACAAAAATGAACGGTTCCCTTTCCACCACAGAAGAAGAGCTGACAAAAGCTGGCGTATCATATGTCATTTACAATGGAATCGGCGCCAATCCCTTAAAGTCAGCAGTTGAAGAGGGTGCAAAAGTCGGAAGAGAAAACGGTGCCGATTTTGTAGTAGCCCTGGGCGGCGGATCTGTAATGGATGCAGCCAAAAATATCGCCATGTTTATTCCACAGCCCTCTGATGATCTCTGGGATTATACCTTTGGTCCCCATGGTGGAAAGAAAACACCGGAGAATCCTGTTCTTCCCTGGATCGCCATTACCACATCTGCCGGAACCGGTTCTGAAGCAGATGCAGCAGGTGTGATCACCAACCCTGATACCTTTGAAAAAATCGGTGTCGGCGGATTTCCGGGTATGTTTGCCACCTATGCAATCGTAGATCCAAAGCTGATGAAAACCGTTCCGCAGGCATACACCGCTTATCAGGGCTTTGATGCTCTGTTCCACTCAGTAGAAGGCTATATCAGCAACCGCCATAATCTGATGGGCGATATGGTACAGAGAGCTGCCATAGAGAATATCGGAAAATATCTGCCAAGAGCCGTAAAGGATGGCAATGATATGGAAGCGAGAGAAAGAGTTGCTTTCGCCAATACCATGTCCGGTTATTCCATGGATGTCACAGCATGTACTTCCGAGCACTCCATGGAGCATGCCATGAGTGCTTATCATCAGCATCTGCCTCACGGAGCAGGACTGATCATGCTTTCCAAAGAATATTTCAGCTTCTGGATCAGCAAGCATGTCTGCGATGACAGATTTGTAGATATGGCAAAATTCCTTGGAAAAGAAGATGCCACAAAACCGGAAGATTTCATTACCGCTCTGACAGATCTGCAGAAGGCCTGCGGTGTAGCCGACCTGAAGATGTCTGATTACGGCATTCAGAAGGAAGAAGCCATGACACTGGCCAAAAATGCCAGAGAGACTATGGGCAGACTGTTCACCTGTGATCCCGCAGAAACAACAGATGAAGAAATTGCCGGTATTTATGAAAGAGCATATAAATAAGAGTTTTCTTGTGATTACTACTCCCATGTGATATTCTGAAAGAGCAGAAATAAATCATATTTCACAAAGAGAGCTAAATAATGATACCAATTATTATCCCAGCTTATGAACCCGATCAGCGACTGATCGGGTTACTTAAGGAATTATCAGAATATCCCTATGGCCCTGTCATTTTGGTAAATGATGGAAGTGGATCAGCCTATGAAGATATTTTCAAAGCAGCAAAAAATCTGCTTTCTGAAAAAGCTATCCTCCTGACACATGAAGTAAACAGGGGCAAAGGACGGGCATTAAAAACTGCATTTCAATATATCCTGGATCATCTGCCAAAAGCAACCGGAGCCGTAACAGCAGATTCCGACGGACAGCACACGAAAAAATCAATCATGAATGTGGCAGAAATGATGCTGCAGAATCAGGGAGATCTTATCCTCGGCGTCCGTACCTTTGACAAAGAAGATATTCCCTGGAAAAGCCGTTTTGGTAACCGTCTTACAGAAAAGGTATTTACCTATGTGGCAGGTGTCCATATCAGTGACACCCAGACAGGACTTCGTGGTATTCCAAGGGAGTTTATGAAAGAGCTGCTTACCATTTCTGCAGATCGTTTTGAATTTGAAACACAGATGCTTCTTCTGGCTTCCGGTCAATATAAGATCCGGGAAATTCCGATTGAGACGATTTATGATTCCAAGGAAGATCATCAGACTCATTTTAATCCGCTGAAGGATTCTGTGAAGATTTATGCAGTTCTTGGAAAATGGTTTTTAAGATATACACTGGCATCCTTTTCATCCAGCATTGTAGATCTTTTGCTGTTTACCATACTCTGCCATTTTCTAAGGGATCAGCTTACAGCATATGTAGCAGTAGCTACCGTAATGGCAAGGATCATATCAGCAGCTTATAATTATACTGTCAATTATAAGATTGTTTTCAAAAGCAAGGAAAACATGGGAAAAGCAGCCTGGCAGTATGCCTTGCTTGCTGTCGTACAGATGGGTATGAGTGCCCTGCTTACAACAGGCGGTGTAAAGCTTCTGCCATTTATACCAGAAGTAGTTACAAAGGCAATCGTTGATACGATCCTGTTTTTTGCCAGCTATCATATTCAGAAAAAATATGTATTCTAAAAGGATCCGCAGAACTCAGTTTTCTGCGGATCCTTTGTGATTAAATACTTTCTCTATTCTCTGCCGCATCTGCAGCTTCTGACACAACTGCACCGGATACGGCCGCTACAACATCCTTTTTATCATCACCGGAGAGTCCGGTAACATTGATGTTCTTATTTACCTTGGCATCGTAGGTTCCTGCCTTTACGATATCAGCAAGATCAATACCTACTGTTTCCTTCATAGTTTCAAAAAGCTTTGCCATAACACTTGGAACATTGTCTGCTACATTGCCTACACCATTTCCTCCATCACCGCCGATAATTGTGATCTTATCAATCTGGGTAAGAGGCTCGGCAATTTTTCCGGCGATCTCAGGAAGAACCTGGATCAGCATTTCTGCCATAGCTGCATTGTTGTACTTCTGGTAAGCAAGTGCCTTCTTCTCCATGGCTTCTGCTTCCGCAATACCCTTTGCACGGATTGCCTCAGCTTCTGCTTCACCGACCATACGGATACCGGCTGCCTCCTGCTCCTTAGCGAATTTCTGTGCTTCTGCAGTTGCCTTCATAGCTTCTGCTTCTTTTTCACGTTCAAACTTCTCAGCCTCTGCATTCTTCATTCTCTCATACAGCTCTGCTTCTGACTGCTGCTGACGGGCGAATTTTTCTGCTTCCGCTTTCTTCTTAACTTCTGCATCCAGAGCCTTTTCCTTAACCTCGGCTTCTTTCTGCTTCAGGATAACTTCCTTTTCCTGCTTTGCAATGCTTGCTTCCTGAGTAGCAACCTCGATCGTCTTTCTCTGTTCCTGCTCCTGGATACTGTAGGCTGCATCTGCCTCTGCTCTCTTAGTATCCTCCATTTTCTGGAGTTCTGCCTTCTGAAGGGCAAGCTCATTATTCTTCTTGGCAATCTCACGCTCAGCATTGATTCTTGCATCATTTGCCTGCTTGTCAGCCTCTGCCTTTGCTACAGCAATTTCCTTCTCTGCTTCTGCTTTGGCGATAGCTGCTTTTTTCTTGATCTGGGAAATATTATCAATACCAAGATCATCGATAACACCATTTCCATCAGCAAAATTCTGCACATTAAAGCTGACAATATCAAGACCCATAGCAGCCAGGTCAGGCTCTGCATTTTCCTTTACCAGGTTTGCGAACTTCTGACGGTCACTGACCATTTCTTCCAGTCTCATGCGTCCTACTATTTCACGCATATTACCTTCCAGAACCTCTCTGGCAATACTTGCTATGTACTGTGTATTCTGATTCAGAAAGTTTTCTGCTGCCAGTGCCAGCTTATCCTTCTCACTGCTGATCTTGATGTTGACGGCTGCATCTACCTGAATATTGATATAATCAGCGGTAGGTACGGCATTAGATGTTTTGACATCGATTGCGATCAGCTTCAGACTCAGTTTATCCATTCTTTCAAGAAAAGGAATCTTTACACTTGCCTTACCAATAATAACCTTTTTTCGAAGACCGGAAATAATATAAGCGGTATCCGGCGGTGCTTTTTTGTAACCGCTCACAATAACGACAAGTACGAAAACGATTACTACTGCTGCAATGATTGGTCCAATCATTCTGTTACCCTCCTGTGGTTTTCATTTTTATTAATTCACCAGCCCCTTTAAGCTGTCTGAATCCCATTTTCTTCCTTATCCCTGGAATACAGGAATTTCAGAACAATTGGTGTTGAGATTGAAGATACAATGATCAGCAGGATAACAGCTGTAAAATAAACCGGATCGATCAGGTTCATGGAAAGACCCTTTTGAGCTACGATCAGTGCTACTTCTCCACGGGTCATCATTCCCACACCGATCTTCAAAGCATCCTTTCCTTTAAATCTGCATATCCTGGCCATCAGTCCACAGCCAATTATCTTACTTATAAGTCCTACAATTACAAATCCTACAGCAAACAGAAGGATACCACCTGTTACATCATTCAGATCTGTTTTCAGTCCTATACTTGCAAAGAAAACAGGTCCAAACAGCATATAGGAATTGATGTCGATCTTTCTTTCAATATATTCAGAATCATTGATAGAACAGAGAATGATACCTGCCACATAAGCCCCTGTAATATCTGCAATACCGAAATACTGCTCTGCCACATAGGACATAATGAAGCAGTAAGCCAGACCTGCGATCGGGATTCTTCTGGTATGCGGATATCTTTTATCTATCCATTTAAATATTTTATAAGAAATAAAACCAACTCCTACAGCAAGTACAAAGAAAAGAATTGTATTTACTACAACAGTAGAAGGCTTTGAATCCGGATTTTTAAAGCCTATGACAAATGTAAGTACAATAATACCAATAACATCATCAATGATGGCTGCACTTAAAATTGTAGTACCTACTCTTCCCTTCAGCTTTCCCATTTCTTTTAGAGACTGTACGGTAATACTGACAGAAGTAGCTGTTAATATAGTTCCTATAAACACTGCCTCATAAAATTCATTGGATCCCCAGGGTGCAAATCCATAAAAGACCATATAATACAATGCACCAAGAACCAATGGAATAAATACACCGGCACATGCGATCAGTGCTGCGATCGGTCCTGTTTTCATGAGTTCCTTCAGATCTGTCTCAAGACCTGCAGAAAACATGAGCAGGATAACACCGATTTCTGCCATCTGCAGGATAAAATCTGACTGATCAACAAGTCCAAGAATACTGGGTCCTATCAGAAGTCCTGCTATGATCTCGCCTACCACCTGAGGCGCTTTGCATTTTCTCGCCAGAATCCCAAACAGCTTTGCTGCGATGATAATAATAGCAAGATCCTTTAAAATTGAGTAACTTTCCATAATAGTTCATCTCCTCACTCATCATCTTCTTCTTTTGGAAGCGTTACTTCTTCATCTTCTTCTGTTATTTCTTCCATGGCATCATCCGGATTTTCAAATTCCTGATCCCCATTGGAAACCCTTTCTCTTACCTTAGCGATCTGCGCAACCTTAACACCATCATCCAGATTGATCAGCTTCACACCGGAGGTGATCCTTCCAAGCTTTGATATTTCTGCTACACGGAGCTGGATGATCGTTCCTGCTGTTGTGATCATCATGATCTCATGATCATCATCCACAGCCTTGACACCAACTACATATCCTGTCTTTTCTGTGATCTTATAGCATTTAACACCCTTACCGCCACGCTTCTGCACAGTGAATTCATCCAGATATGTACGCTTACCCATACCATTTTCAGAAACGATAAGAAGAGAATCTCCCTGATGATCAAGCTGCATGCCAATGATCTCATCACCGTCATCCAGATTCATACCAATAACACCCATAGAGCTCCTGCCTGTTGCCCTGACATCTGTTTCCTTAAAGCGTATACACATACCATGCTTTGTTACAAGGAAAATCTCTGTATTTTTATCAGTGATCTTAACCTCGATCAATTCATCATCATCTCTCAGGCTGATTGCTGCAAGACCATTCTTACGTACATTCATATACTCCATAACACTGGTCTTCTTCGCAATACCATTTTTTGTGATCATGAAGAGATTTTTATTTTCTTCAAAATCCTTGATCGGAATGATAGCTGTTATCTTTTCCCCAGGATTCATCTGCAGAATGTTTACGATCGCCGTTCCTCTTGAGGTTCTGGATGCTTCCGGTATTTCATAGGCCTTCAGTCTGTAAACCCTTCCAAAATTCGTAAAGAACATGATATAGTGATGGGTAGTCGTCATAAGAAGATCTGCAATGAAATCTTCATCAATCGTCTGCATTCCCTTGATTCCCTTACCACCACGGTTCTGTGACTTGAAGTTATCCACAGTCATACGCTTGATATATCCGAGATTTGTCATGGCGATGATCGTATTATCTCTGGGGATAAGATCCTCCATGGAAATATCATATTCATCAAAACCGATAACACTTCTTCTGTCATCTCCATACTTTACAGAAATTTCACTGATCTCTGTCTTGATTACACCAAGAAGAAGCTTTTCATCTGCAAGAATTGCCTTTAATTCTGCGATTCTGGCAAGCAGCTCTTTATGCTCATTCTCGATCTTCTCTCTTTCCAGACCTGTCAGAGTACGAAGTCTCATATCTACGATTGCCTGGGACTGCACATCTGTCAGACCGAATCGATCCATTAATCTCTGCTTTGCGATCTGTGTATTCTGACTGCTTCTGATAATGGAAATCACTTCATCAATATTATCAAGAGCGATCAGTAAGCCCTGTAAAATATGATCTTTTTCTTCTGCCTTATTCAGATCATATTTGGTTCTTCTGGTTACGACCTCTTCCTGATGTCTGATATAATGGATCAGCATATCCAGAAGGTTCATGACCTTTGGTTCATTGTTCACAAGAGCCAGCATGATCACACCAAAGGTATCCTGCATCTGTGTATGCTTATACAGCTGGTTCATGATCACATTGGCATTAGCATCACGGCGGAGCTCTATGACAATCCTCATACCCTCTCTGTCTGATTCATCACGAAGATCTGTAATACCATCTATTTTCTTTAATTTGACAAGCTCTGCTATCTTCTGGATCAGATTTGCCTTATTTACCAGATAAGGAAGCTCTGTTACTATGATCCTGCTCTTACCATTTGCCATAGTTTCAATATCAGTCACTGCACGTACTCTGATTTTTCCCCTACCGGTACGATAAGCCTCCTCACTTCCTCTGGTACCAAGAATGATACCGCCTGTAGGAAAATCAGGAGCCTTTACGATTGGAAGTATTTCTTCGATAGAAGTTTCTCTGTCTTCCTCTATTCTGTTATCAATGATCTTAACAACGGCAGCAATGACTTCTCTTAGGTTGTGAGGTGGAATATTGGTAGCCATACCAACAGCGATACCGGTCGTACCATTCACAAGAAGATTAGGAAAACGGCTTGGAAGAACAGTCGGTTCCTTTTCTGTTTCATCAAAGTTAGGTACGAAATCAACAGTATCCTTATTGATATCTGCAAGAAGCTCCATGGAAATCTTGCTTAATCTTGCTTCTGTATATCGCATCGCAGCGGCGCCGTCACCATCCACAGAACCAAAATTTCCATGTCCGTCTACCAGGGGATGGCGAAGAGACCAGGGCTGTGCCATATTTACCAGCGCTCCATAAATAGAGCTGTCGCCATGGGGATGATATTTACCCATAGTATCGCCGACGATACGTGCACTCTTTCTGTGAGGCTTATCGGGTCCGTTATTTAACTCAATCATGGAATAAAGGACTCTTCTCTGTACCGGCTTCAGACCATCTCTTACATCAGGAAGTGCTCTGGAAGCGATAACACTCATCGCATAATCGATATAAGAGGTTTCCATTGTTTTCTTCAGATCTACCTCATGTATCTTGTCAAAAATATTATCTTCCATCTCAAACCTTTCTTTCTTGCTTTGCCTGTAGAAAATTAAATATCAAGATTCTTTACAAATTTAGCGTTTTCTTCAATAAATTCACGTCTGGGCTCTACCTTATCACCCATCAGAGTAGTAAAGGTAAGATCTATTTCAGATTCTGCTTCTTCGTTCATGGTAACACGGAGAAGTATTCTCTTTTCCGGATCCATGGTTGTTTCCCACAGCTGCTCTGGATCCATTTCTCCAAGTCCTTTATAACGCTGTATTTTATTATTCTGATCACGTCCAACTTCAGCAAGGATTGCATTCAGCTCATCATCACTGTAGGCATACCATACTTTTTTATTTTTCTCCAGTTTATAGAGCGGCGGCTGTGCCATATAAACATAACCCTGCTTGATCAGCTCCGGCATGAAACGGTAAATGAAGGTCAGCAGAAGAGTAGCAATATGCGCACCATCCACATCGGCATCTGTCATGATGATTATCTTATGATATCTTAATTTGCTGATATCAAAATCCTCATGGATACCAGTACCAAAAGCAGTGATCATAGCTTTGATCTCAGCATTGGCATAAATCTTATCCAGTCTTGCCTTCTCAACATTCAGGATTTTTCCACGAAGAGGAAGGATTGCCTGTGTAGCACGGCTTCTTGCAGTTTTGGCACTGCCTCCCGCAGAATCTCCCTCTACGATATAAATTTCACAGTTGGCAGGATCCTTATCAGAACAGTCAGCAAGCTTTCCGGGAAGACTCATACCCTCCAGCGCTGTTTTTCTCCTTGTAAGATCTCTTGCCTTTCTGGCTGCATCTCTTGCTCTCTGAGCCAAAATGGATTTTTCACAGATCAGCTTGGCAACTGTCGGATTCTGCTCAAGGAAATAAGTAAGCTGTTCACTGACAATATTATCAACAGCACTTCTTGCTTCTGTATTTCCAAGCTTCTGTTTTGTCTGTCCTTCAAACTGAGGATCCTCGATCTTTACACTTACAATAGCTGTCAGACCTTCTCTGATATCATCACCGGTAAGATTGGTTTCACTTTCCTTCAAAAGCTTATTATTTCTCGCATAATCATTAAAGGTTTTGGTCAGTGCATTCCTGAAGCCTACCAGATGGGTACCACCTTCCGGTGTATTGATATTATTTACAAAGCTGTAAGAGCTTTCTGTATAGGAATCATTGTGCTGCATGGCTACTTCTACATAAACACCATTCTTTGTTCCTTCAAAATACAGAATATCCTGATAAAGAGCTGTTTTACTTCTGTTCAGGTAAGTAACAAATTCCTTGATTCCACCCTCATAATGGAATTCCCTGACAATCGGATCTTCTCCTTCTTCCACACGAAGATCTGTCAGAATGATCTTAAGTCCCTTGGTAAGGAATGCCATTTCACGGAGTCTCTGTTTCAGAACATCAAATTCATAAACAGTAGTTTCCTGGAAAATAGTGGCATCCGGCTTAAAGCTTACCTTGGTTCCTGTCTTATCTGCCGGACACTCTCCATCTACCTTTAGTGGATAACATACATGTCCCTTTTCATATCTCTGCTTATATATTTTTCCATCCTGATAAATTTCTACCTCAAGCCAGTCAGAAAGCGCATTTACGACAGAAGCACCAACACCATGAAGTCCACCGGAAACCTTGTAGCCTCCACCACCGAATTTACCACCAGCATGAAGAATCGTAAATACAACCTCTACAGCAGGAATTCCTGATTTGTGATTAATACCTACCGGAATACCTCTTCCGTTGTCTATAACAGTAATTGAATTATCTTTATTGATGAATACCTGGATTGTATCACAATAACCTGCAAGTGCCTCATCTACAGAGTTATCCACAATTTCATAAACAAGGTGATGAAGTCCTCTTCCGGATGTTGAACCTATATACATACCCGGTCTTTTTCTGACTGCTTCCAGTCCTTCCAATATCTGAATCTGATCAGCTCCGTATTCATTACTCATAAAAAGAACTCCTATTCTGCGTTCTTACGCTAATTTTCACAATTCACTGTTCCATTTGTAACCTTAAAGATCTTGTTGATCTCGAAGCGGTTATTAATAAATTCATCAAGACCGGTACAGGTAATGATCGTCTGTATATTACCTATACTGTTAAGCAGATAATTCTGTCTGTTACTGTCAAGCTCTGACAATACATCATCAAGCAGAAGAACCGGTGTATCCTTGCTGATTTTCTTTACCAGTTCAATTTCTGATAATTTCAGAGATAAGGCAGCTGTTCTCTGCTGACCCTGTGATCCGTATTTTCTGATATCCACTCCATTTACAACAAAAGAAAAATCATCCCTATGAGGACCTGTCGTTGTCTGCTTCAGCCTGATATCCTTATCCTGGTTATATTTCATCTGTTTCTCAAAATCTTCTATACTGACATCCGGCTCATAAGCAATCACAAGCTCTTCTTTTCCACCAGACAGCTTTTTATGTATGTCAAAGATAATATCACCAAGCTGTTTTACAAACTGTTCTCTTCTTTCAATAATCTTACTTCCAAAGGAAACAAGCTGGGAATCCCATATATTCAGGGTTTCCTTTAATTCCGGCTGGAAATACATATCCTTCAGAAGCTTATTTCTCTGACCTATGATCTTGTTATAATGATTCAGATTGTAAAGATAAAAGCTATCGAGCTGGCATAGCTCCATATCAGCAAATCTTCTTCTTTCAGCCGGTCCATCCTTGATAATGCTTAAATCCTCAGGAGAAAAGAAAACTACATTAAGAAGCCCCATTAAATCTGCGGCTTTCTTAATTTTCTGCCCATCAATGGCAATTCCCTTTGATTTATTTTTTCGAAGATGCATATCCACCCTTGTCTCTACATTTTCCTTCTCAAGATAGGTTCTGATATGTGCTTCCTCTTTATCGAAATTTATAATTTCCTTGTCCTTGCTTCCTTTATGGGACTTCGTCGTAGCAGATACATAAATAGCTTCCAGAATATTGGTTTTTCCCTGGGCATTATCCCCATAAAGAATATTGGTTCCCTTATCAAAGCTGATATTCAGCTCTTCATAATTTCTGAAATTTGCAAGCTCCAGTGATTTTAAGATCATGTCTTTCCCTAACCTGTAATTTTGATACTGTTTCCGTCGTATTCTACAATATCTCCTTCAACAAGCTTCTTTCCCCTTTGTGTTTCGACCTGACCATTTACCTTTACAAGACCATCCTGAACAGCAAACTTGGCATCTACTCCTGATTCTACAAGTCCTGCAGCCTTCAGGGCCTGCCCAAGCTTTATATATTCTTCTTTTAATTTAATTATTTCCATTTTCTTTTACCCTAAACTTTTACTGATCATGCAACTGTAGTGAAGTTGACAGGCAGGATCAGATAAATATATTTCTCCTTGATATCCCTGATAAAGCAGGGAGCCTTGGGATTTACAAGATAGATATCAATTTCCTCATCATCGATGACCTTCAGGGCATCTATCATAAACTTTGGATTGAATCCTATCATTATATCCTTTCCCTGCTTGATAATATCAATTTCCTCATCCATGCTTCCTACTGTGGAATTTATTTTCATCTCCATATTTCCGTCAGAAATACTGATGATGATAGGTTTCTTGTCCCCTTCCTTCACGAGAAGAGTTGCTCTGTCAATACATTCCAGAAGCTCCTTTTTATTCACAGTAACCTTTGTTTCATAATCACTGGAAAGCATCTGGTCAATCTTAAAATATTCTCCTTCAATAAGTCTTGAAACAACAACTGTCTTATCAAACTCAAATACAATATGTTTACCTGTAAAGAATATAGAAACGTCCTTATCCATATCTCCGGAAAGGATTTTGCTGATCTCATTCAGTGTCTTACCCGGAACAACAACCTTTCTGGAAGGATAATGATTCTTGAGAATAATCTTACGGATAGAAATACGATGTCCATCCAAAGATACCACTTTCAGTATATCACCATCAATTTCAAATAGTTCACCTGTCATTAACTTGTTATTATCATTATCCGCAATGGAGAATATCGTCTGTCTGATTACTTCCTTAAGTGTGAACTGAGATAATACAATGGAATCAATTCTTTCAATGGAAGGAAGATAAGAGAAATCATCTCCTGATTTACCAATAATGGTAAATTTTGCTTTCTCACATGTAATGTTTGTCTTAAGAGAAGAATCTGTAACAATCGTAATATCATTGTCAGGAAGCTTTCTTACAATATCAAGGAAAATCTTTGCATCAAGTGCTATCTGTCCTTTTTCAAGGATCTCTCCTTCTACAACAGTTTCAATTCCAAGCTCCATATCATTGGCAAGAAGCTTTATTTCACTTCCTGTTGCATCGATCAGGATACATTCAAGAATTGACATTGTTGTTTTGTTAGGAACTGCTTTTGCTACAATATTTACTCCAT
>ERZ1034976.2514-NODE-2514-length-12430-cov-3.097131_pt1 | contig 12430 bp, 11 predicted proteins | sample MGYA00520623_ERZ1034976 | MGnify/ENA primary metagenome ERZ1034976 (study PRJEB33766, sample SAMN09781774) | gut metagenome | biome: gut microbiome | host: Homo sapiens | place: Madagascar | study: EMG produced TPA metagenomics assembly of the PRJNA485056 data... | reverse complement strand
GAAAATGACGACATTTTTGAGCGTGTGACTCAGAAGGTGTGCCGGGAGTGTGAAAATCGAGAAAAATGTCTGGGAGAGAGACGGCAGCAAACGTATCATATGATGCGGGAAATTCTGTGTGCGGTTCAGGACTACGGTGCCGAGCTAAATGTGGAATTAAAACGCAGGCTTATGAAGCAGTGCCTTTTGGCACCGAGATTTTTGCGGGAGACACTGGAAAATTATGAAAATGTGAGACAGAAGTTGATATGGAATAATAAAATGGTACAGAACCGGGAGGGCTTTGCTGCGCAGTTAAATGACCTGGCGAAGACTTTGTGCTATACGACTCACGAGCTGGATGCCGGGATATTTGAAGATGAGCATTTGAAAAAGAAAATCCGAAATCAGTTAAAAAAGTCCGGAATCAAGATTTTGTCCTCGGTTTTTTATATGACCGCCCAGGGGAAATATGAGATACATTTGACGTTAAAGGCGTCCAAGGGGCATATTGTCGCTATGAAAGAACTGGCGTCAGAAGTTGGAAAAATGGCAGGCCGGATCATGGTTCCCGGGAGGGGAGAACGCCCAATTATCGGGGACGAGTACTGCACAGTTGCCTGTGTGGAAGGGGCAAGATTTCACACGATCCAGGGTGTGGCCAAAATAGGAAAAGGCAGCGAGAAAATTTCCGGAGATACATTTTTGACCTCGGACTTGCCGGGAGGAAGAAAAGGTGTGGCACTGTCAGACGGTATGGGTTCAGGTGAGCGCGCATTTCGGGAGAGTACGATGGTAGTGGAAATGTTAGAAGAGCTTTTAAACGCTGGATTCCCGGTAAAAACGGCAGTTCAGATTATGAATACAGCCCTCGTGACCGGCCGGGAAGAAGTAATGTTTTCCACGATTGATGTGGCGATTATTGATCTGTACGATGCAAGCTGTGAGATAGTAAAAGCAGGAGCAGCCACTACATATATAAAACGAAAAGATGAGGTGGAGGAAGTGCATTCTATTTCCCTTCCGATTGGTGCGCTGGCAAGGCTTGATATAGAACCGGAGCGGCGACAACTTGAAGATGGAGACTTTCTTGTTATGGTGACAGACGGTGTATTGGACACCTTGCCGACGGGGAAACAGGACAGCCTCATGGAAGAATTCATTTGTCAGGTGGAGTCCCAGAATCCGGGAGAAATGGCACATCACATTTTGAACCGGGTTATGGAATATGCAGGCGCAGCGCCTCTTGATGATATGACAATTCTTGTGACAGGAATCTGGAAGCTTTAGAATATCATTGTAATTGAAGTATTTGCCTCTAAGATTAAAAAAGAGAATATGGTCTATATGTGTTACAGTTCACTCATACAGGTTCTTGCTGGCACAGACATGCTTGCATGTATGGGTCGACAAGAACCTGTACGAAGGGAGCGCCATTTCATGAGCAAAAGTAGTAGCGAAGCTACGGAGAAGCCCGGAACGGGCATTTTGCGAATGGCGCGTGTGAACAGTAACCTATATGTAAATAGAGAAAATATATGGAAAACTTGCAATTTGCGGGCAAATTTTATATATTGATATCAGAGATCAAAGCCATTCTTGAATAACAAATAAGCGAGGAAATGTTTGGGCAGATGATTAGAGAGTCGTCCTAACAGGATAAAGTAGATGTATCAGAGAGTAAAAGCTTATGTAGAAGAACAGCATATGCTGGAGAAAAAGGACAGAGTAATTGTAGGCGTATCGGGAGGTGCAGATTCCGTATGCCTGCTTTTTGTGCTTACAAAGCTTCGGGATGAACGACAAAAAAGCGGAGATGGAACGTTGGAAATTACGGCGGTGCATGTACATCATGGCCTTCGCGGAGACAGTGCTGACGCAGACGAGCGTTATGTGCGGAAAATTTGTGATGCGTGGAATGTTCCGCTTGTTGTTTATCATAAGAATATAAGAGAACTTGCAAAATGCTGGAATATGTCTGAAGAGGAAGCGGGCAGAAAGGCCAGGAGAGAGGCATTTCTGGAAGTAAGAAACCAGTATAGTGATGTTCCATGTGACAATGCTCAATATGGTGATATCCAGTCCCGCCATGCTGAGTGTGCCAATGGCAGACAAGAGAGCGCGCAAGGTTTTGGGAAAATTGCGCTGGCACACCACAGAAATGATGAGGCCGAGACCGTGTTATTTCATTTGTGCCGGGGAACAGATGTCCGGGGACTTGGCGGGATTGCGCCGGTGTCCGGATTTTGGATTCGTCCACTTCTTAATATAGGAAGAAATGAGATTGAATCATATCTAGAAAAAGTGGGAATATCTTATTGTACAGACGAGACGAATGCAGAAAATGTTTATGCAAGAAATAAGCTTCGTAATCAGGTTATTCCACAACTGGAGGAAATAAATGAACAGGCAGTCTGGCACATTTCCAGAACAGCTCAGAGCGTGCGTGAACTTTGGAGTTATGTGGATATGCAGATTGAGGAGTATAAGAAAAAAGTGCTGCAGATAGAGCCACAATCATGTCGGAAAGAAACAAATCTTGCTACAGGAGCTATTAGCCTGATTCTGAATAAAAATGAATATGACAAAGTCCCGGTACCGTTAAAAAGTTATGTGATCCACCGGATCATCTGTGAAGCTGCGGGGCACGAGAAGGATATCAGTGCAGTACATGTACAGGCGGTAGAGGAGCTTTTGAACCGGCAGGTGGGACGGAAAATAGATTTGCCTTATGCTGTGGCGGCGAGCCGCATTTATGGAGGAGTGAAGTTTGAAAAGAAACCAGTCATTTCTACAAAAATGATTGATCCAAACCATTTAAATGATGAAAATATAGAAAATCCAGAGGCTTTGTTTCAGTTCCGCATTTTCGAAAGACCGCCTGGAATGAAAGCATTTCCCGAAAAAACCTACACGAAATGGTTCGATTATGATATAATTAATAACACTGTGGAAATCAGACACAGACAGGCCGGAGATGTCCTTGCAATTAATAAAAATGGAGGAACGCAAAGGCTGAAAAAGTATTTTATTAATGAGAAAATTTCGCAGGAAGAGCGAGAGAAAGTCTGGCTGGTGGCAGATGGGCACGATATTATGTGGGTGGTCGGTCACAGACAGAGCCAGCGTTATCAGATTACAGAATCTACAAAAAAGATTTTAGAAATTCACTTTTGCAAAGGAGAAAATTATGGCAGAGACAGTAAGAGTATTAGTTGAGGAAGAAGAAGTTGATAAGAGGATCCGTGATCTTGGAGAGCAGATCAGTAAAGATTATGAAGGAAAAGAAGTGCATCTCATCTGTGTATTAAAAGGTGGCGTATTCTTTATGTGCGAACTGGCAAAGAGAATTACCGTGCCGGTGTCCATGGACTTTATGAGTGTCAGCAGTTATGGTGACGGAACAGCTTCAAGCGGTGTAGTTAAGATTGCAAAAGACCTTGATGAGACACTGGAAGGAAAAGATGTTCTGATCGTAGAAGATATCATTGATTCAGGAAGAACACTTTCTTATCTGATTGAAATTCTTAAAAAACGTGGACCAAAGAGCCTGAGACTTTGTACATTATTAGATAAACCGGAAAGACGTGTCAAAGACGTGAAGGTTGATTATGTTGGATTTAACATTCCAGATGAATTTGTTGTGGGCTACGGTCTGGATTATGCCCAGAAATATAGAAATCTTCCATACATCGGAGTTGTAGAAGGTGTGGAGTAGAAGGGAGCAAAAAGCTTGGACACTAGAAAAAATAAAGGAATCAGCGGAGCCGGTCTTTTAGTTCTTGTTGTATTTCTGTTTGCAGTGCTCTGGTTTACGAACATGTTCGAGAACCAGAGTGACAGACTTACCTGGAGTGAGTTTCAGACACTGGTTACAGGAGACAATGTAGACAGCATTTCTGTGATTCAGAATAAAAATGTGCCGACCGGACATGTGGAAATCAAACTGAAGAAGGAAGATAAAGACGGTAAGCAGGTGCGGTATCTGTATGTTTCAGATATTAATGAAGTGCAGGATTATCTGAAAGAGAATAAGCTGGACTATGATATGGCAGATGTTCCGCAGGACACATTGTTTTCAACAACAATTCTGCCGGTGCTTCTTACACTTGCAGGTGTGATGTTCATTTTTATGATGATGAACCGTCAGGGAGGAAATGCCGGAAGCAAGGCCATGAGCTTTGGAAAGAGTCGTGCAAAGTTAAGCACAGACAGCGACAAGAAGGTTACATTTGATCATGTTGCAGGACTGAAAGAAGAGAAAGAGGAGCTGGAGGAGATCGTTGATTTCCTGAAAGAGCCTAAGAAATATATCCAGGTTGGGGCGCGTATCCCGAAAGGAGTTCTCCTTGTGGGACCTCCGGGAACCGGAAAGACATTGCTGGCCAAGGCAGTAGCCGGAGAGGCAGGAGTTCCGTTCTTTACTATTTCCGGATCTGATTTTGTGGAAATGTTTGTCGGAGTCGGAGCTTCCAGAGTCCGTGACTTATTCGAAGAGGCTAAGAAAAATGCACAGTGCATCATTTTTATCGATGAGATTGATGCAGTCGCAAGACGAAGAGGAACCGGTATGGGCGGCGGTCATGATGAGCGTGAGCAGACATTGAACCAGTTACTTGTTGAGATGGACGGATTCGGTGTCAATGAAGGGATCATTGTCATGGCAGCAACGAACCGTGTCGACATTCTGGATCCTGCAATCCTTCGTCCGGGACGTTTTGACCGTAAAGTCGTAGTCGGAAGACCGGATGTACAGGGAAGAGAAGAAATTTTAAAAGTTCACGCAAAGGGAAAACCGCTCAGTGAGGAGATCGATCTGAAACAGATTGCGCAGACAACTGCAGGATTTGCAGGAGCAGATCTTGAGAACTTATTAAATGAAGCGGCAATTCTGGCAGCAAAAGCAGGACGCCTCTTCTTAAAGCAGGAAGACATCCAGAAAGCATTTATCAAAGTCGGAATCGGAGCAGAGAAGAAGAGCCGTGTTATTTCTGAAAAAGAAAGAAGAATCACAGCTTTCCACGAGGCAGGTCATGCAATTTTGTTCCATGTCCTTCCGGACGTGGGACCGGTGTACAGTGTGTCTATCATTCCGACCGGAAGTGCCGGCGGATATACGATGCCGCTTCCGGAGCAGGACGAAATGTTCAATACAAAAGGCAAGATGCTGCAGGATATCACAGTGGCACTTGGCGGCCGTGTTGCGGAAGAAATCATTTTTGATGATATTACGACAGGAGCTTCTCAGGATATTAAACAGGCGACTGGTATTGCGAAATCCATGGTAACGAAGTTCGGTATGTCTGAGAAAGTCGGACTGATCAATTACGACGATGACAGCGATGAAGTTTTCATCGGAAGAGATCTTGCCCATGCTTCCAGGGGTTACGGTGAGAATGTTGCCGGTGTGATCGATCAGGAAGTAAAACGGATCATAGATGAGTGCTATGCAAAAGCGAAGAGCATTATTCATGAGTACGATCATGTACTTCATGCGTGTGCAGAACTGCTTCTGGAAAAAGAAAAGATTTCCAGAGAAGAGTTTGAAGCGTTGTTTGGAGATGAAGCATAGATGAATAAGAAAGCATTATTTTGCGACGGTACTTCGCAGTATGTGAATCCGTCCGAACCGGAGCGCAACGAAGAAGTTACGTTCCGGTTCCGTACCGCTAAGGACGATGCAGAACATGTCTGCCTTGTTCACGAGAAAATCCGGTATGAGATGGAGAAGGCACAGACGGGCGAAGTATTTGACTATTATGAGATAAAAAGACAGCTGGGCGAGGAGCCGTTCCGGTATTATTTTGAGATCCGAAGCGGCAGTGAAGTATGCTATTATAACCGGTGCGGAGTGTCAGAGCGAGTGGTGTCAGACTATGATTATGTAGTCTGTCCGGGCTTTCGCACACCGAAGTGGGCGAAAGGTGCAGTCATGTATCAGATATTTACAGATCGTTTCTGCAACGGTGACCCTGACAATGATGTGGAAGACCGGGAATATTACTATATCGGAGACTACAGTAGAAAAGTTACAGACTGGAACCGCTATCCGGCAACCATGGATGTGCGGGAATTCTATGGTGGAGATTTAAAAGGAGTCTGGGATAAACTGGACTATTTACAGGATCTTGGAGTAGAAGTGTTATACTTTAATCCAATTTTTGTATCTCCTTCCAATCACAAATACGACATTCAGGATTATGATTACATTGATCCTCATTATGGAGTGATTGTTGAAGACGGCGGAAATATACTGGCAGAGGGCGATCATGAAAATGCCAATGCCACGAAATATCAAAAACGAGTGACGGACAAAAAGAATCTGGAAGCCAGCAATGAATTTTTTGTTCAGTTTGTGGAAGAGGTGCATCGGCGCGGCATGAAGGTGATTCTGGATGGAGTGTTCAATCACTGTGGATCCTTCAATAAATGGCTGGACAGAGAGCGCATTTACGAGAAACAGGAAGGGTATGCGCCGGGAGCATATGTCAGCGCAGACAGCCCGTATCGCAGCTATTTCCGGTTCTTTCAGGAAGAGCGGGAACGCTGGCCATACAATGGTTCATATGACGGATGGTGGGGACATGATACACTGCCGAAGCTGAACTACGAAGATTCACCGAAACTGGAAGCTTATATTTTTGAGATTGCGAAGAAATGGGTGTCACCGCCGTACAATGCGGATGGCTGGCGTTTGGATGTGGCAGCGGATCTTGGAAGAAGTAACGAGTACAATCACGAATTCTGGAAAAAGTTCCGTAAAGTTGTAAAAGAAGCAAATCCGGAAGCACTGATCCTGGCGGAGCATTACGGAGATCCAAGCGAGTGGCTGGAAGGTGATGAGTGGGATACCATCATGAACTACGACGCATTTATGGAGCCGGTCACCTGGTTTTTGACTGGGATGGAGAAGCACAGTGACGAGGCAAGAGAAGACTTAAGAGGCAACGCCGACGCATTTGTAAATGCGATACGTCATCACATGAGCAATATGATGACGCCGTCCCTGCAGGTTTCCATGAATGAATTGTCGAATCATGACCATTCCAGATTCCTGACGAGAACGAATCACAGAGTTGGCCGTGTGCAGGAACTGGGGGCAGAAGCAGCCAATGAAAATGTCAATGTGGCAGTTATGCGTGAGGCGGTTGTTATGCAGATGACGTGGCCGGGCGCACCAACTGTTTATTATGGCGACGAGGCCGGCGTGTGCGGATTTACGGATCCAGACAACCGACGTACGTATCCGTGGGGGCATGAAGATCAGGAGCTGATCGCATTTCACAGAGAAATGATCCGAATCCACAAGCGATACCCGGTGTTCAGGGAAGGTTCTGTTCAGATGCTTGAGTGGCGGGAAAATGTATTGGCTTATGCAAGAACAGATCAGAACCAGCGGATTGTTGTAATCATTAATAACAGTGATGCTCTGGAGGAAGTAACGGTTCCTGTATGGCAGGCAGAAATCCCGATGCGTGGACGTATGAGAAGGCTGATGTATTCTTATCATGAGGGCTACACAACTGAGTACGAAGAGTATATAGTAGAAGATGGAGAGATAGTTGTAAACATGGGTGCGTACTCCGCACTTGTTTTGAAGGAGATGGACGTTAATTATGGATAGGTTAGACGTAAAACTTTGGGCGCTTGCAGAAAAAGGACAGATTGTTCCGGACCGGTCACTTCTTAAGACACCGGAGCAGATTGCCGAGATCAGAAAGAGCGCTGACCTAAACACAGCAGTACTGGATCATGTGGCTGCACATATCAAAGCTGGTATGAGTACAGCGCAGATCGATAAGCTTGTATATGATTTCACAACAGAACACGGAGGAATTCCGGCACCGCTTGGATATGAAGGATTTCCTAAGAGTGTGTGTACATCGATCAATAATGTTGTATGCCACGGAATTCCAAGTGAGAATGAAATCCTTGTAGAAGGGGATATTATCAATGTAGATGTATCAACCATTTTAAATGGATATTATTCAGATGCATCTCGTATGTTCAAGATTGGAAATGTGTCCGAAAGAGCAGAACGGATCGTGCGTGTAACACAGGAGTGTGTAGAGCGTGGATTAAAGGCAGCAAAGCCATGGGGGCATTTGGGAGATATTGCATACGCGATCAACACGCATGCAAAGAAAAATGGATATTCTGTTGTGGAGGAAATTGGAGGACATGGAATTGGTCTTGAATTCCACGAAGAGCCATTTGTAAGTTATGTAACACCAAAAGGCAGTGAAATGGTGCTTGTTCCTGGTATGATGTTCACAATCGAGCCGATGATCAACGAGGGAACACCGGAGTTCTATGTAGATGAGGATAACGGCTGGACCGTATATACAGATGATGACGGATTTTCAGCTCAGGTAGAGTGCATGGTACTTGTAAAAGAAAAGAGTGTAGAAGTACTGACGAAATAATAGATAGCAAAGCTGTTTGATACTGGTTACAGCAACTGCTGCTGTGAGCAGATATGATTCCATAGACAGGAATTATTAGATGACTTTAAGATAATGACACGAGATGCAGGAGGAAAAACAGATGCTTAGAATTGGAATGTTGACAAGTGGTGGAGACTGTCAGGCACTGAATGCAGCAATGCGCGGCGTGGTGAAAGGACTGTTTCAGGCACGTAAAGACGTGGAGATTTATGGATTTGAAGAGGGATATAAAGGTTTGATCTACTCGAACTTCAGAATGCTTAAAGCTGAAGATTTCTCAGGAATTTTAACAGTCGGAGGAACAATCCTTGGAACTTCGAGACAGCCGTTCAAACTAATGCGTGTACCGGATGAAAATGGGCTGGACAAAGTAGAAGCTATGAAGCACACTTATCACAAGTTAAGTCTGGATTGTCTTGTGATCCTTGGTGGAAATGGAACTCATAAGACAGCAAACCTTCTGCGTGAGGAAGGCTTAAATGTTGTGACGCTTCCGAAGACGATCGATAACGATCTGTGGGGAACAGATATGACATTTGGATTCCACAGTGCGGTTGAAGTCGCAACAGATACGATCGATCGTATCCATACAACAGCAACTTCCCACAACCGTGTATTTATCATTGAGATCATGGGACATAAAGTCGGCTGGGTAACGCTGCACGCAGGAATTGCAGGCGGTGCCGACATTATTCTGCTTCCGGAGATTCCTTATGACATGGATGTGATTGCAGAGGCAATAGACAAGCGTGCCAAATCAGGTAAAAAGTTTACCATTATCGCAGTGGCAGAAGGAGCTATTTCCAAGGAAGACGCGAAGCTTTCCAAGAAAGAATTAAAGGACAAACAGGCAAAGAAGAAATATCCTTCTGTAGCTTATGAGATGGCAGAAAAAGTTCAGAAGAGAACTCAGCAGGAAGTGCGTATCGCAATTCCCGGACACACACAAAGAGGTGGATCCCCGTGTCCATTTGACCGTGTATTGTCAACAAGACTCGGCGCAGAAGCTGCCCGCGCGATCTTAGATGAAAATTATGGTTGTATGATGTCCGTAAAGAATGATAAGATTGTTCGTGTTCCGCTTAGTGAAGTGGCAGGAAAGTTAAAATATGTTGATCCGAAGTCTGAGATCATCAGACAGGCAAAGATCACCGGAATTAGTTTTGGAGATGAATAATAACCATGTCATATATGGCTTTATACCGGAAATTCCGGCCAAATGAATTTGAAGATGTAAAGGGACAGGATGCAATTGTGCGGACGCTTAAGAATCAGATCGAAGCAGATCGTATCGGACACGCATACCTGTTCTGTGGAACAAGGGGAACCGGAAAAACAACGGTTGCCAAGATATTTGCAAAAGCAGTTAACTGTGAACACCCGGTAGACGGAAGCCCGTGTGGAGAGTGTGCAGTTTGTAAGGCGATTGCCGCAGGCAATTCCATGAATGTGATTGAAATCGATGCGGCTTCCAACAATGGTGTCGATAACATTCGTGAAATCCGGGAAGAGGTCGCCTACCGTCCAACAGAAGGACGTTATAAAGTGTATATCATTGATGAGGTGCATATGCTGTCTATCGGGGCCTTTAATGCACTTTTGAAGACGCTGGAAGAGCCGCCGGAGTATGTCATATTTATACTGGCAACTACAGAGGCGCATAAGATTCCAGTCACGATTTTAAGCCGGTGTCAGAGATATGATTTTAAACGAATTTCCATCGAGACTATTTCAGCAAGATTAATAAAGAAGGATGGGATGTAGAAGAAAAGGCAGTCCGATATATTGCACGTATGGGAGACGGTTCCATGCGTGATGCATTAAGTCTCTTGGATCAGTGTGCTGCATTTTACATCGGACAGAAGCTGACATACGACCATGTGCTGGAAGTACTGGGGGCGGTGGACACGGAAGTATTCAGCCGACTGCTTCGTAAGATTTTGGACAGAGATGTACACAGTGTCGTTGAGATTGTAGATGAGTTGGTCATGCAGGGAAGAGAACTGTCGCAGCTCTCAGCAGATTTTACGTGGTATCTCAGAAACCTTCTGCTTGTCAGAAGCTCTGATGATATGGAAGATGTGTTAGATGTATCCAGTGAGAATCTGGCACGGCTGAAAGAAGAGGCTCAGATGATTGAGGATGATGCATTGATCCGGTATATCCGCGTGTTTTCAGATCTGACCAGTCAGTTAAAATATTCAACCCAGAAGAGGGTCATGCTGGAGGTAGCACTGATTAAATTGTGTCGTCCGGCAATGGAGACAAATCCAGATACATTGCTTGACCGCCTGCGGGCAATAGAGGAAAAGCTGGAAAACGGTGATTTTATGGAAAATGCGGCGAGAGAACGTATTGTCTATGTAAATGGACCGGAAGGAGCAGAACAGGAACCGAAGAAAAAACCGGAACTTCCGGAAGCTCTGAATGAAGATGTAAAACAAGTGGCAAAAGATTTCCGTAAACTCACATCGGATGCATCGCCAATGCTGCGGAATTATCTGAAGCAGGCAAGACTAAGTGCAGGAGAAGGAAACAGACTTCTGATCGTATTGCCGGATGCAGTAGGAGCCGGGGTAGTAGGAACAGAAGAACATAAAGAAGAAATCAGAAATCTGATCGAGAGTAAAATCGGAAAAAAACTGGACATCGATGTCCGTCAGGTAGAAGAAGGACGGAGATTTGAGGACAGTTTTGTAGATATAGAAAAACTAAGCAATATGGATATTGTAGTGGAGGATGATTAATTATGGCAAAAAGAGGTGGATTTCCAGGAGGCGGAATGCCGGGGAACATGGCAAACTTAATGAAGCAGGCTCAAAAGATGCAGCGTCAGATGGAAGAGCAGGCAAAAGAAATGGAGACAAAAGAATTTACAGCAACTGCCGGTGGCGGAGCTGTAGAAGTCACAGTATCAGGATCCAAAAAACTTGTAAAAGTAAAACTGGATGAAGAAGTTGTAGATCCAGATGATGTAGAAATGTTAGAAGATCTCCTTGTGGCAGCAGTGAACGAGGCACTTGACAAAGTAGATGAAGCATCTGCAGCAAGTATGTCCAAATTCACAGGAGGCATGAATGGATTACTATAGTAACCAGATCAGCAAATTGATTGACGAGCTGTCCAGATTGCCGGGCATTGGTGCAAAGTCAGCATCCAGACTGGCATTTCACCTGATACATATGCCGAAAGAAGAAGTGAAACGTCTGGCAGACACTATGGTCGAGGCAAGAGAAAATGTACGTTACTGCAAAGAATGCTGCACCCTGACGGATCAGGAACTCTGCCCAATCTGTAGTAATTTAAATCGCGATCATAAGACAATTATGGTTGTAGAGAATACAAGAGACCTGGCAGCTTACGAAAAGACAGGAAAATACAACGGCGTCTACCATGTACTTCACGGCGCAATCTCCCCGATGCTTGGCATCGGTCCGGGAGACATCAAGCTGAAAGAACTGATCCGGCGCCTGGAAGGCGATGTAGAAGAAGTCATCATTGCGACAAATTCAAGTCTGGAAGGCGAGACGACCGCGATGTATATCAGCAAGCTGATAAAACCCACCGGAGTCAAAGTCAGCCGCATTGCCAGCGGCGTGCCGGTAGGCGGAGATCTGGAGTATATTGATGAAGTAACATTATTGCGCGCATTAGAAGGACGCACACAATTGTGAAAAGTGCTAAAAAAGAAAATTGGGGACGGGGTTTTTTTAGAAAAACCCCGTCCCCAATTTTTCCAACTACCGCGTATTTTCGCCTTTTTTCTCCTCTCACACCTGTCCCAAATTGATTTGTGCAGTTTTACAGCTTGACAAAATATATCTTGATATATACAGGTAACTGGTCTATAATTTGCTTAGGTGGGCAGTAAGAATGAACAATGAGTTCATAGATTAAAGGAGGAACAGAAAAAATGAAATTTTTCATCGACACAGCTAAGGTAGAGGACATCAAAAAGGCAAACGACATGGGAGTTATCTGCGGAGTAACAACAAATCCATCCC
>ERZ1034976.2511-NODE-2511-length-12453-cov-5.696887_pt1 | contig 12453 bp, 11 predicted proteins | sample MGYA00520623_ERZ1034976 | MGnify/ENA primary metagenome ERZ1034976 (study PRJEB33766, sample SAMN09781774) | gut metagenome | biome: gut microbiome | host: Homo sapiens | place: Madagascar | study: EMG produced TPA metagenomics assembly of the PRJNA485056 data... | reverse complement strand
CTGCCGCAGCAAACGCCAGCACAACGGGACTTCCCTGCCAGCGTGCGGGAAATTGTTCGCTCCGGCTTCCTGAACCAGATGAAACACCGCCCGTTTTATACTGCCGCAGAAAAAAACGCCGCCCAACAGGCAATGGAAAAACTCGGAATTCTGCCGCTGCAAAACCGCTGCTATCGGGAACTCTCCGGCGGTCAGCAACAGCGTGTCCTACTGGCACGGGCACTCTGTGCCGCTCAAAAGCTGTTGATTCTGGACGAACCAACCACCGGCTTAGACCCGGTCGCTTCCGAAGAACTCTATCAGGTCTTACAGCACCTCAACCGCACAGAATCCATCACCATTATCATGGTCACGCATGACGTGGAACGGGCGGTTTATTACGCCAAACACATCTTGCACCTTGGACAAAAAACATACACCTATGATACTGCCGAGGCTTACCGCCATTCCGCAGCATCCAGACAGGGAGGAAAATAATATGACGTTTCTCATGGATATGCTTTCGTTTGCCTTTATCCGGCGTGCTTTGCTGGTCGGGATTTTCGTTTCCCTCTGTGCTGCCCTCTTGGGGGTGAGTCTAGTTCTGAAGCGATTCTCGATGATTGGCGATGGATTATCACACGTTTCTTTCGGGGCTTTATCCGTCGCATTGGCGTTCGGCTGGGCACCGCTCAAGTTCTCTATTCCGATTGTTGCGATTGCTGCTTTCTTCCTGCTCCGTATCACTGAACGGGCAAAGGTCAAGAGCGATGCAGCGATTGCAGTTGTTTCCGCCTCCTCGCTGGCAATCGGGATCATCGTCACCGCCCTGAAAACCGGCATCAACACCGATGTGGCAAGCTACATGTTCGGCAGCATCCTGGCGATGGGAAAAGAAGATGTCTGGGTCAGCCTGATTCTGTCCATTGTCGTGCTGGGCATGTTCCTAATCTGTTATCACCGGATTTTTGCAATTACCTTCGATGAAAACTTTGCACAGGCAACTGGCGTTTCGGTCTCGTTCTATAATACGCTGATCGCCATTCTGACCGCTATCACGGTCGTGCTGGGCATGCGGATGATGGGGGCGTTGCTCATCAGCAGCCTGATTATCTTTCCGGCGTTGTCCTCGATGCGGCTGTTCAAGCGGTTCTCGCTGGTCATTCTCTGTGCAGCGATTTTATCGGTCGTTTGCTTCTGTGTCGGCATGGTCGGTTCGTATCAGTTCGATACCCCTGTTGGGGCAAGCGTCGTTGTCGCAAATCTGGCAGCATTCCTGCTGTTTTGTATCATTCAGAAGATTCGGGAACAAGTCAAAAAACGCACCATTCAAGCCCAACCGAAACAGTAAAATTTCTTCCCATTTCAACAAGAAGCAGATGACTTTTTCTTGCCGGTCATCTGCTTTTTTATTTTCTTTTGTTGGACGCAATATGAAATCGTTATGATGTAGGATATTTCTTTTTTATTCATTTCCATTCGACAAAAATACTTTATTTTCCAAAAAAGTATGAGATGTTATTGACTTTTTCGATACCTTGTGATATAATGAAATCGTAAACAAACAAACCAAAATTTCAAGGCTGAAAAGACTTGATACAATTAGAAAGGAGTTTATCCATGAAGAAAATTCTTACCTCTGCAATTGCTGTTGGCAGTGCAATGACACTTGCTATGATTTCCGCAGCTCAGGTATTTGCCTTGGATGAAAATGCACTTCAGGATGGTATTTTCAATGAACAGGCAATCGCAGAACAGCAGTTTGTAAACAGCTTTTCAGATGAAACAACCAGAGAAGTGGCTGAATATTATCTGAACGGCGGACTTTCCCTCGAAGAAACTGCTGATATGGTGAAAATCTATGAAGAAGGTGTGGAACAAATGTCGATTTCCACACAATCAGGAGATGTTACTACTCCATACTATAGCACTTCTAAATTGTGCGATACAAAGCATTATCTTGCAGTAATTGAAACTGTTCCGCAGGATGATGTGGATGAACTTTTTGAATTTACTTTAAATACAAAATTTTTGAAATGTGACCCGTCCAAGGACGCATTCATTTGTTATCCGTACACAGAAAGTTCTTATTCGTGTGCTTTTTCCTCTCGTATCTCAAAAACAACTGCGACAAGTGCAGTGATTCGTACAGAGGTAACGGCAAATGCAAAAACAGGCACAGCGGATGATACCATAGCAGAACCGTTACTTCGGTTCAGACTGCACTATGGAAATTCTACTCCAAAAAGCGAAAACAGCCTTTACAACAGTGTCAATTTAACAAAAACATCTGGAAATGGCTGTGTTGCAATTGAAACTTTCGCACTGGGTGATGTGAACCACGATGGTGTCGTTGATGCACAAGACCAATCATACCTCACTAAATTTTTAATTGGAAGCGTAAATGATTTTGATTTCAAATATAGTGACGGTAGCAATCATTTTTCTTACGCAACTAACGGATTAGCAGCTGATGTGAATCAGGATAATGTAGTTGATATGTTAGATGCTGTTCAAATCGGCAAATATGTTTCTGGTCAGAGTAGCACTCTGGTCGACTAATCAATAAAGGGGGTTTTCTTATGAAAAAGAAATCATTCCTCGCTGTTCTTTGTTCCGCAGCACTTCTGTTGCAACTTGCACCCGCTGTATTGGCAGATGATGTATTGTCAGATGCTACAACAGATGAAATTGTAACAACAGAAGAAGGAGTAACAGACTTTGGTGAATTTGGATCTGCTCTCTGGACATTAAAAGGCGATACTTTAACACTTTCTGGAAAAGGCGACCTTCCGGATGATGTGGATGATAATTATGTCAATGTAATTGGTAATTCTGAGCTTTGGGAAGATGCTGTGCATTATCCTTGGATGAAGTATCGTTCTGTTGTAAAGCATCTGATTATTAAAGATGGTATTCAGGATATTCCAAAAGCAGCTTTTGCTTACTTCTATGCACTGGAAACCGTAGATTTTCCGTCTACACCCATTACCATTCGAAGCCATGCCTTTTATGCAGAAGATTTCGATATCAGAGATGGTCTGGTTGCAAAAACGAGTTATGACATTCCAGATAATGTAACACTGGAAGGCTCTTGCATTTTTACAAGTGATGATGGTGGCAGCAACTCCTATCGTCGCATTAAGATTAACGCAAACCGCTATAGCCCGACTTATTATTACTGCTTAAATCATCCTTGCTATATTTACAAGGAAACGGGCATTGCTCCAGAAGCGATTACCAGTGGAACTTGCGGTAAAAATGCAACCTGGAACTTCGATTTTGATACCAAAACCTTGTACATCGAAGGCAGAGGTGCAACAGAATCCATCTCCGATGATGCAACGATGGAAGGCATCGCATGGATTCAGCCAAGCATTGAAAAAGTGGTTTATGGGAAAGGAATTACAGAAATTGCCCCGTTCACGGCACAGAAAATTAATACCCACATTTCCTATAATGAACCACTGCAAGATATTACCGAACTGGTTCTGCCGAGCACCCTGACAACGATTGATGATTATGCATTCGCTTTCTATCTGAATGTAAAAGATGTTCAGATTCCGTATGGTGTAACCACAATCGGAAATCATGCCTTTTCAGATTGTCACAAAATAGAAAATGTTGTTCTTCCGGGCACAGTGAAAAAAATCGGAAATTACGCATTTTCTGTTTGTGATTCTTTAAACTCGATTACCATTCCTGCCAGCGTGACAGAAATCGGCGAAAAAATCGCTAAAGCTTATACCATTGTTGCTATCTATGGCTATACCGGAAGTACGGCGGAATCCTATGCAGAGGAAAATGGTTATTACTTCTTCTCATTGTCTGCCACTGTCGGCGATATCAATGAAGATGGCGTTGTAGACCTAATGGATGCCATTTTTCTGAATAAGTACCTTGCTGGTATTATTACACTGACCGACAACCAACTGACGGCTGCAAACTGTAACATTTCCGATGGTACGAGCAACATCAATGATGACGACTTAACTTCATTGATGCAGTTTGTCATTAGCCTTGTATCCGATCTTCCTGTTTCGGAATAAACTTCTTCATAAAGTCCTTTCGACCACCTGTAACAATTTGTTACGGGTGGTCTTTTCTTTTTTTACAGATTCTTGTCACAAATCCCCTGCTCCATTTGTTATGATCAATAGGACGTCCAAAAAACCACAAAGGGGGAATTTCATGGTGAAGTCCTCGCAGCAAAAAGAAAAATTGCATCAGCTCTATGCCCTGTATGAACAGCCGATGTATCGCATTGCCTACGCCATCCTGCACCAAACCGAACAGGCAGAAGATGCCGTATCCGATGCGTTCCTGAAAATCATCCCGCATCTCGACCAAATCGAATCGCCAGACAGCCCCAAAACCAAAGCGTTTCTGATTCAGGTGATTCGCAACACTGCCATCAATCAATATCGAAAAAATGCCAAAGATGCAGAACGGCTGACCAACCTTGACGACAGCACCTTACAAGTGCCCAGTCCCCACAACGAAGTCGAACAATTTCTGCAACAGACCGAACAACAGGAACAGCTTGCACAGCTATTACAAGGGCTTTCGGAAACCGACCGCACCATTCTATTCCTGCGGTGCGAACAAGAACAATCCTTTCGGGAAATCGCTGAGCAACTCTCCATGAAAGAAGCAACGGTACGAAAGCGGTTTGAACGTGCCCGAAAAGCCATTCAAAAACAAGAGGAAAGGGGAATCTCCTATGTCAAAAAATGTTCCATCTAACCATGAACCACCGATTTCACCAGCAGACTGGGATGCCATCGTTGCCGCTGCCTTTTCCCCCGATGCAGAACCCCATGTCTTTTCCGACCGTTATCAGAAACAGAAACAAAAACAGGAGGAATTACTCATGCCGAAAAAAACCATTCATGGTAAAAAAACCATTGTCATTGCTGCGATTCTTGCAGCCGCTGTTGTTGCCATTCCAACTTCTGCTTATGCTGTCAACCGCATTTATCAGGCATCCATCCAATCCACAGGCAGCTATCAAAAAGACGTTGTAATCGATGCCGGAGATAGCACCCTTGACACCCGTACACAATCCCTGCAAGTGGGCTGGATGCCGGACGGCATGACCATTGACAAAAATTCTGGAAAGTATCATGACGACCAAAACCGTGGCGTGACCATGCTGTTCTGGAAGATGCAGGACGGGGAACTATTACAGACGGTCAACCGTGGCATTGTGCATTCTGAAACCGAAACCATCAATGGCAATCAGGTCTTTTTCCTGCAACGGGATTCCGCAAATCTTCCGGACGGACAGATGGACTACCGCAACATTGTCTGGGTCGCTTTCTCAAATACGCCTTATGCAGCACAGTTCTATGCGACAGACGACCTCACCAAAGAAGAGTTGACACAGATTGCAGAACATCTCTCTTTAAGTCCAGCAGAACAGGAAACCGCCAGCCTCTGGCAGCCGGAAGAATCACTAATTGAATCTGCCGGCGATATCTCGTCTTCCTGCGATGTCAACAAACTTTCGTATGTCAACATCGGGGATACCTTAACCACAGATGAAACGGTTTCTCTGACACTGGATGCTCTTTCCACACAAAACACCTTCGCCGGCATTTCCACCGACTCCATCGGGCTGGATTGCGATTACAGCCGCTATCAGAATGCAGATGGTACGATTGCAGACAATACCCGCACATGGTATCGTTCCGGCGATGGAGTCAACACGCTGGATGAAGCCATCAAAACTGAAACCATTCCGCAAACCATTCTGACCTTCCAGCTCACCTACACCAACAATGGTACAGAAGCGGTTGAAACTTGCGTTTGCCCGCAGTTGTTCCGGATGCAGGCAGACGGCACATTCCCAGCATACACAGAAGAAGCCGAAAAGGAATACTCTGTAGACAGCTACGACTTGAACATCGGCGAGTTCTTCTCGTTCTCCTCGTCCGGCAGCCACAGCAAAAATAATGTACTGTTACAGCCCGGCGAAACGCAAACCGTTACGGTTGCCTTTGTAGTCGATGCCGACCAGCTGGACGAACTGTATCTTGTGCCTGCTCCGCACGGCTATGAATTGTCCGAAGAAGTCACACAATCTCCAATTCTTCAGGTTGCTTCGGCTCTGAATCGCTAAATCTCTCTTTGACAGGAAATCAGAAAAACAGCACCCGTTCGTCTGGAATGGGTGCTGTTTTGTTCTATGTTTTTCTATATCCATTGTTCGATGAGTGATACAAGCAATGCCGTTCCTGAAGCTGCCAGAGCTACCACAATCAACGGCAGCCCATTCCATGCCAACACGACGGCAATCACCGTTGCTGCAATCGCAGAGGGAAAATCTCCCGTTGCATAAAACACCGCCGGAATCGTCATTGCACTTAAAATTGCATACGGGATATAATACAGAAAATCCTGCAAAAAACGGGATTGAATTTTCTTCCGGAAAATCGTCATCGGCAGCATCCGAATCAAATATGTGACCACTGCCATGACCACGATGGAACAGACAATTCTCATACTGCTGCCCCCTCTTCTTCTTTTCTCGGAAAGAGCCATGCACAAAGTGCCGCTGTCAAGACTCCGCAAAGAATAATGGCGAAGCCGCTGGAGATAAACGGCAGACAATACTTGCAAATAATACTGCATCCTGCTGCAACCAGTACCGCAAAGACAATGCTTTTCTGCTTTCGCATCGGCGGAATGAATATCGCAAAAAACATGCCATACAGTGCAATGCCCAAGGCATCTGTTACGATTTTCGGCAAGATCTCGCCGGCAGCTGCTCCCAGAAACGTCCCCAAACTCCAGCCTATCAACGGCAGGGACATCAATCCATACAGATACGGGGCGGAAATTTGTCCATCCTGCGAAACTGCAACCGCAAAGATTTCATCTGTAATCCCGAATGCGGTCAGAAAGCGGTGTATCATATGCTGAAACGTCTGGTCTAACTTCTGCGACAGAGAAAGCCCCATCAAGGCATATCGCAAGTTAATGCAAAACTGCGTGAGGGCAAGTTCTAAGTAAGAGCCGCCGGCTGCAATCACGCCAATTCCGGCAGCCTGTCCGGCAGAGGTGACATTCGTCATGGAAATCGCAACGGCTGCGGAAACGGAAAGCCCTGCTTTTACCGCCAAAATGCCAATGCTGAACGAAACCGAGAGATACCCCAAGGCAATTGGGATTCCCTGCCGCACCCCTTTCCAAAATGCTTGTTTGTGCTGTGCTGTCATGATGTTATCTTTCGTCCTTTCATTTGATGTGCATGTAGCAGTATAGCACATTTTCGGAAATTTTGCAATTTCTTTTTCCAAACAAACCAAAAAGAAATCTGATTTCACAGTCTACATCATTTTTCATAAAACAAGCCAACCGCTTTGCAAAAAAACCAACAAAATTTACAGAAACGGACTTGACATCCCCTCATGCATCTTTTATAATAATAGTAACCATACGAATGTGGGCGAATTTTGTTATGAGAACTACTTTTTGGAAAGGAGTCTTTTGATGAAGACCAATCATTGGAAACGTACAATTGCCGGACTGCTGGCAATGTCAACTTTATTCTCGCTTTCTTTCACAGCCGTTTCTGCGGAAGAAACCACAGCAGAAACTGCTGCTGTCACCACAACCACCACTGCAACCTCTGTTGTAGAAATTCCGGAAACCGATATGCCAACGCTTTCAGTAACCGAAGAAGAGGCTGCTCTCTTTAAGGTAACACCGCTGACCATCAAAGTGGGCGAAGAATCTGTCAAGGGCTTATCCGTTTCCGGCTACAAGGGCACAGATACCGACGTTGTCATTCCGGATACCCTGATTGACAAGAAGGGCAATGAGCTGCCGGTATTCGGCATCGCTGACGGTGCATTCAGCGGAAACGATACCATCACTTCCGTAAAAATGCCGGAAACCGTTACTACCATTGGAGCAAATGCTTTTTCTGGCTGCTCCAGCCTGACCAGTGTCAACATTCCGGATGCTGTTACCACTTTGGGGGCAAGTGCATTCTATGCTTGCACCAGCTTAGCTTCTATTCATATCCCGGAAAGTATCACCACCATTGATGCAGATACGTTCTGTTCCTGCAACAGCCTGACTGAAATCGAATTGCCATCTACTCTGATCCGTATCGGCAACGAGGCATTCTGCTCTTCCGGCTTGACCAGTATCACCATTCCGGAAGGCGTGACACAGGTCGGCACAGAAGCATTCGCCGGCTGTTCTAATATGGAAACCGCCTCCATTCCGGGTTCTCTGGAAGTTGTCAGCGGTTCTACTTTCCAGGATTGTTTCCGGCTGAAATCCGTTACCTTTGCAGAAGGTACCCGCAAGATTTTAGACACTGCTTTCTACAACTGCCCGATGCTGGATAACGTGGTTCTGCCAAGCACCGTCCGCTGGATCGGCAATTCTGCATTCGCCTATACCGGTATCAGCAGTATTTCCCTGCCGGAAGGGCTGATCGAACTGGCAAGCGGAAACTTTACACACTGCATGAACCTCAAGAGCATTGACCTGCCGTCTACTTTGACTTGCATCAAGAGCGATGTATTCTCTTATTCCGGTCTGGAAACCATCACGGTTCCGGAAACCATCACACAGATCAGTTCCGGTGCGTTTGCATTCTGCCAGAACCTGACCAGCGTTTCCCTGCCAGACAGCCTGAGCGATGTCCGGAAACAGGCTTTCTACAACTGCACGGCTCTGACCAGCATCAACATTCCAGCCAGCATGACTCTGCTGGAAGCTCAGACATTCCAGAACTGCACCAGCCTGACCAATGTCACCCTGCCGGAAGGCTTGGTTAAAATTGAAGACTATGTATTCTATAACACTGGTATTACCAATGTCACCATTCCGGATTCTGTGACCAGCATTGGTATTTCTGCATTCTCCAACTGTGCAAGCCTGGAATCTGCAACGCTGGGCAGCGGTCTGACGAAAGTAGACAAGTGGCTGTTCCGGAACTGCTCTTCTTTGAAAGATGTGACACTGGGCGAAAATATCCAGAAAGTTGACAACTTTGCCTTTGCAGAATGCGGCAACCTGGAAACGATCACCATTCCAGATTCCGTCACCAGCATCGGCATTTCTGCCTTTGAAAAGTGCCGTTCTCTGGATGATGTCAAGCTGCCGAACAGCTTGACCACCGTAGAAAAAAATGCATTCTTAGACTGCGACAGTCTGACAGATATCACCATTCCGGATTCTGTCACCACCATTGGCAATCAGGCATTCGGCTACCAGACCAACGATGACATGAGCACATCCAAAAAAGATGACTTCCAGATTACTGGTAAGACTGGTTCTGCGGCTGCCGATTATGCAAACAATTCCGGTGTTTCATTCAACGACCCAGATGCTCCGACAACGACAACTGATACAACCGACACAACCGATGTTACTGGAGAAACTACCGAAACCACAACCGTTACAACAGATTCTGGTACACCATCAGAAAATACGTGCGGTGATACAACGATGGATGGCGTTGTGGATTTGTTGGATGCCATTATGTTGAATAAATATCTGGCTGGCTATGTCACCTTTACAGAACAACAGCTGACAAATGCAAACTGCGACCAGACAGATGGCACAGAGAATATTGATGATGACGATACCACTGCTTTGATGCAATTCCTGTTAGCAATCGAAGGTTATGAAAACTTGCCTTTTATTGCTGCTTCTAACGAATCCTAACGAACACCATTTCACAATTAGCAATCAAAAAGAGGACGCACTCTATTATCAGAGTACGTCCTCTTTTCATTTGCCTTACTTTTTTTCCTCTGGAGCTTTTCCATTGATAGAAAATACTGCAATCGGGTCTAACAAATCAGAAAGCAGCATTCCTTCAATATTGGCACTGCTACAAAATGCCAGCATAGACGGGTAAATATCATCGTTCAAGAAAAAGACGGTTTTTCCGTCTTCTTTCCGGACACCCACTTCATAGGCTGCATCCTGATAGAAAAAGTAAATCAAAATGCCATCCTGCCGATGCTGTCGCAGGCAATCCAGCAATTCGCTGGCACGCCACATCTGCGGTTCGGTAGAGAGTCCCATTTTTTCCCAAAATGGTTCCATATCAACACCTCTTTTCTACTTTTTATTATACCATAATCCTGCTTGCATTGCAACCACTGTCATATCAACTTTGCAGATTTTCCAATGGACACTTGTATCCAGCTTCTACAGTAAGCAGCAATCGGGGCGATGTCATACAAGGGCTGCACCTGCAAGGCTTGCCACTGTTTCACGGTGTCATAATCCAACGTATCCGACCGGCAGCCTGTCAAATAGACGGGGATTTGTCGTTCTGCTGCTTTGGCTGCAAACGCTTGAAAACTTGCATCTGTGCAAATCGTTCCAGAATGATAGCAGGCATAAAAGATCGCTTGAATGTAGTCTGGAATCTCTGGCAGCGAACCGCCAACGCCAGCTGTTAGCTGCAACAGTGGTGCAGGCTGCAACAAGTTCAACGGCTCTGCAAGCGGTAGCATTGGTGCACGACTGGGAATGGTTCTATTCTGATGGAACTGCCCTTGCTTGTCATATGTTCCATAGATAGCATCTCGAAAACTGTACAAGTTTCCGCTGCCGGGCAGCTGCTGCAACAGTTGAATGGCTTCGTGTATGGTCGGAATGTTGTCTGTATTACAATGGCTGACAAAAACACCTGTTGCCTGCTGTTCCTGCAAAAATCGCACTGCATAGGCGAAGTTTGTCCAGCCGTTTGCTTTTGGATTGGAAAGCGGTTCGTTGCTCGCCACCAATACCAACGGCGGGCAATCTGCCCCCAACACATACCCCAAAACAGCAGCGGTATATGCCAAGGTATCCGAACCATGCAGCAAAATCCATCCGTCACAAGCTTCTTTACAAATCCGCTCTCGCACATGATTTACCAGAAAGGAAAGCGTTTCGCCAGTCATCTGCTCACTAAACAGGCGAAATGGTTCAGAGGGCATGACGGTGATTCCATCTAAAATGCCCTGTTCTTTTGCCTCCTCCAGCAGAAAATAGGTGGACGAATCCGGCAGCTGCAAATAACCATCTTCGGCAACCTGACAGCCAATCGTTCCGCCAGTAAAAATGACACCAAGTTTCATTTGCAATCCTCTCTCCAGAAAAATAATGGGGTTGTTGTTTGTTTTCCATACATCGAATGACTGCCGTTACAGAGTCGGGCAACGGTGCAGACTACTGCAAAATAAGGAAAATACGAAAATCCAAATACTTCCGCTCCGATGCAAATCGGTGCAAGCAAGGTATTCGATGCACTTCCGAATACTGCCGCATAGCAAAGAGCCGCTGCCACAACAGACGGGATTCCTAGCAGTGGTGCGAGCACTGCCCCCAGACACGCCCCAATGGCAAACAATGGCGTTACTTCTCCGCCCTGAAAGCCGATGGCAAGCGTCAGTATAGTAAAGCATAGTTTTCCCAGAAAATCAAACCAATATACGGTATCGCCGTTGCAGGAAAGGGTAATCAAGTTTGTTCCCAGACCGGAATATCTCCCTCTTCCACAGAGATACAGCAGAATCGCCAGTCCTGCACCGCAAATGGCAATGCGAAGAATCGGATTCAGCAACCATTTTGCAGCTGCTTGTTTTGCCTGTTTCAACAGGAATGTAAAAACGCCGCCTGTCAATCCGGCAGCCACGCCCAAAATCAACATTGGAATCGAAATCGGGGAAACAACGGTTTCCGGCAATGTCACCTGAAATGTTTCCAACCCCAGTGCAATCGAAACGATATTAGCCGTGATGGCGGAAAGGGCTGCTGGCAACAACGCCCGATATTCCAGCTTCCCGACCACCAGAACTTCCAGTGCAAAACAAACAGCAGCAAGCGGAGCGTGAAATAAGCCACTAAATCCGGCTGCCATTCCGGAAATCGTAAGAATGCGAATCAAACTTTTTTGCCTCTGCAATAATGGGATACGACTTCCTGTCCAATGGGCAACCGTTGCACCCAGCTGCACAGCAACCCCTTCTCGTCCGGCACTACCGCCGCAGAGATGCGTTAACCAAGTACTGCCGATTAACAGTGGAATCAGCCGCAATGGAATGCGGTCTGCCTTTCCGGTCGCAGCATCGAAAATCAAACCCATTCCCTGACTGCTCTCTTTTCCATACTTCTGATAGACCCAAACCATCAACGCACCTGCCAGCGGTAAAAATGGTAGAAACCAGAGCAAATGCGTCGTGCGAAGCGTTCCAATTTGCAGTAAAATCCTGCCGAACCCTGCTGTAATCACGCCAGTGATTGCTCCGGTTAGTATGGCAAGCAGACAGAGTAGCCCCATCGGCAGTAATTTTTCTTTAATTGCATGCATACAAACACATCCTTTTCAATGATTTTTTATTTATATAGAAAAATCGCCAACGTGCATGGCACACGTCGGCGATTTCAAGAGATATGGTGGGCCATCGGGGACTCGAACCCAGGACCATCCGGTTATGAGCCGGGAGC
>ERZ1034976.2502-NODE-2502-length-12464-cov-5.196067_pt1 | contig 12464 bp, 7 predicted proteins | sample MGYA00520623_ERZ1034976 | MGnify/ENA primary metagenome ERZ1034976 (study PRJEB33766, sample SAMN09781774) | gut metagenome | biome: gut microbiome | host: Homo sapiens | place: Madagascar | study: EMG produced TPA metagenomics assembly of the PRJNA485056 data... | reverse complement strand
GTTGTAACCGATAATGGTGTTTTGGTAGTTGGCGCCTATTACGATATTGATGTTATTAAACTTTTAAATGTAGATTTTCAATTCCATTTTCATAGTGGAACAATGACTTATATGTGGACAAACAGCGAGAGTAAAACACCATCCGTAGGTTCAAAAAAGTAAAAGTAATAAGGGAAAATAATAAGGGGAAATATATGCAAATTACGAATTTTATCATTATAAATGTGGTTACGATATTATATAACATAATTAATTTATTTATGTTCAAGTATGAAAATAAATATAGTAATGACATCGAAGCACAGAGTGAAGAAGAAAAAGCAGAAGCAGATGATGGTAATAACAAAAAGCAGCAAGAGTACACAGAGGAGAAATATAAATTAACTGATTCAGTTGGCGTGGTATTCCTTGTTTTTATGTTTTTTATGAATATTGTGCTTGCAAATGTGATTACATATGTATATCAAAATTCTGTTGCTATAAATGTAAAACTTATGTTTATCGTGTCTATATTATGGCCGATTGCATTTATAGATTCTAGAACAAAAAGAATTCCAAACGATATTTTAAAGATAATGCTTGTGGGCAGGCTGGTTTTTCTGATACCAGAATTCATAATGGTTGGAGACATACCGCATCGTCTGTTATCAATGCTTATTGCAACAGTGGCGGTGTTTTTGGCATGTGTGTTGTGTTGCCTGCTTATTAAAGGGGCTATAGGAATGGGAGACGTAAAACTATTCAGTGTTATGGCGTTGTATCTTGGCTTGGAGGGCATTTGGCCGGCTATTTTCTGTTCTCTTATAGTATCATTCTTTGTTGCTGTTTTTTCATTGGTGACAAAGAGGGCGAAGAGAAAAGATAATATTCCATTTGCACCGGCAATTTTAATAGGTACATATTTATCAGTATTTTTAACGGGAATATGATATGAGGGAGGACAAAGATGAAATACAGAGTTTTAATTCCACCAGTATTAGTTGTGTTGTTTGTAATATCTATTTTTTCCACTATGAAAAATAATACAGCTACAGAAAAACAGTATGAAGATTATATAAACCAGGCAAGAGATAGTGCAGGCTATGAGATTTATGTGGATGCTGAGGCAGATTATAATGCAGCACTGGGTATGAAGAAGAGCGTGGATATATATAAGGAGCTTCTGGATGTATATATTGCAGATAACAAGGATAGTGAGGCAAGAAGGACAGCAGAGAAAATAGTTGATGAATTTCCGTATGATGGAAGAGCCTATGCCATAAGTGCAGGAGTATATAAATATTACGAGAAATATCCAGAAATATACAGTTTGTATAAGAAATATAAAAAACAAAATTTGTATGACGAGGATATGGAAAAAATATTCGAGGATGTAGCGTGGCTATGTAAAATTGGCAACCAATTTTATGATGTTGGGACATATTCTAATGGATTGTGTGCGGCTTCGTATAGTGAGGATTTATGGGGATATGTTGATACTAACGGAGAAAGTGAAATAGAAGATAAATATAAATATGCTGGTCCGTTTATTGGTGATATAGCACCTGTGGAGACGGTTAATGGCATTTGGTATTTTATTGATATGGAAGGAAATAAGAAAAAAGTTCTCAATAAAATAGAGAATGTCAAGCAGATAGGTTATGTGGGTGATGCGATACCGGTATTTAATGGTGAGACGTGGGCGTATTATACCAACAGCCAGAAACTTATATGCGATGGATATGATGAAGCCATGACAATGGCAAATGGTTATGCGGCTGTAAAAAAAGGAGAATTATGGCAGCTTATAGATGGTGATGGTAGGGCTGTGACAGATCTTATTTATACAGATATTGTTGTTGATGATAAGGGAATCTCATATAGAGATTGTTATTTTGCACAGAAAGATGGCAAGTATCATATGTATGACATTGATGGCAATGTTATAGGCAGTGATGCATATGATGATGCCAAAATTTTTAATCCTGGAGAAGACTTGGCGGCCGTTTCAATAGATGGTAAATGGGGATTTATTGATGCAACAGGTAAACGGATAATTGAACCACAGTATGACGACGCCAGAAGCTTTTCTAACGGAGTTGCGGCAGTAAAGTCAGGAAATAAATGGGGCTTTATTAATGAATCCGGAGAAATGGTAATAAAACCTACATTTAGTGATGCAAAAGATTTTAATGATAGTGGAAAAGTAATGGTAAAAGATAGCGGAACATGGCAGCTTTTGAAGCGGCTTATATACGAGGATTAGTAAAGGAGAGAACACACATGCAGGGATTTACTTATGAAAATCAGGGACAGAATACATATCTTGTATATCAGTTTGACGACAGACCGATAGATACAATGGCTCTTGGTATGCTGACCAACAATAAGATAAAGGGGTTTGCTCCGGCTATATATACAGAGATAGATAATCAGAAATTCATCAAGTACAATGTGTCGTCACATGTAACGCTCAGTAAGCTCTTTATGGGAGATGTCCGCAAGATGCGTCTCCTTAAGACATTCGTCAATATTGTGGATGCAATGCAGATGCTTGATGCGTATATGCTTGATAGAAGAACAATCATGCTGGACAGAGATTACATATATGTGGATGCATCGACATCAGATGTATCTATGATATGCGTGCCTGTTGTAGATGAGTTTGCTCCTATAGATGAGAGAGAATTCTTTAAAAACATTATTTTCTCTGTCAGCTTTGCGGCAAATGAGAATGGAGACTATGTGGCAAGGATACTTGCTTATTTGAATAGTGTTGAGCTCTTCCAGCTTCAGGATTTCAAGAAGATGCTCGAGGGACTTATGTCAGAGCAGCCTGCGGCCGGTATGCAGAATGTACAGCCTGCCATGGGTGCTCCTTACATGCAGAACAATCCTTATCAGCAGACTCCTGCGGGGGCTCCAGCACAGCCGCAGATGAATATGAAACCTGCTGTTATGCAGCAGCCGGTTCCACCTGTACAGCCGCAGAACAGACCGACAGATATTGGTCAGGAACCTGCTATACAGAATGTATATGTATCCTCTGGGGCGAGTGCAAAGGATATAAAACTTGCAAAAAGAGAGGAAATGCTCAAACAGCAGGAAGAAGAAAGAGCCAGAGAGATGGCAAAGAATCCTATAGCACCGGAGAATGTTGATATGGGATTTGCAGTTCCAGGTATGAGTACAAACCAGTACGCAAGTAAGCCGAAAGCAGCAGCACCTGCAGTGCCAGCAAAGAAAGCTTCTAAGGGAAAGAAGAATAGCGGTTCATCAGAGGATGACATCTCATTGTTTTATCTGATGCAGCATTACAGCAAAGAAAATAAAGAAAAATATAAAGCGGCAAAGGAGAGAAAGAAGTCAGGGAATACAGCTACAGAGGCTCCTGTTGCGAAGAAGCAGGCGTCGGTAATCAAGCCAGTGGCAGCATCGGCAGTTCAGCAACCGCCTGTGGGTAATCCATATCAGGCGGCACCAGTACAGCCGCAGACACCAGCGATGGCAAATCCATATCAGACAGCACCAGCACAGCCACAGGCACCAGCAATGTCAAATCCATATCAGACAGCGCCGGCACAGCCACAGGCATCAGTTATGAACAATCCATATCCGGCACCACAGATGCCAGCGATGGGCGGAATGCAGGATGACTATGATCAGACAACGCTTATAAAAAATACTGGTAATACGGATGATGCTGGAACAACGGTGCTCAATGCAGCAACAAAGGTTGAGAGACATCCATATTTGTATCAGGTCAAGAATGGCCGAAAGATATATTTAGATAAGAAAACAAACAGAATCGGTAAGAACAGAGAGGTTGTTGATATATGCATAGATGGTAATCCGGCGATCAGCAGATGTCATGCAATCCTTTACAGAGTTGACGATGCCTGCTACATAGAGGATCTTAATTCGACAAATGGTACATTTGTTGACGATCAGCAGATAACAAGTAACTGTAAAACAATGGTTCGTGTAGGTTCGAGAGTGAAGCTGGGCGATGAGGAATTCGAACTGAGATACGACTAAATCTGCCGAAATGGAGGAGAGGGTTTATGAGTTGCTTATTAGTTGTACATAGTGATATCGGAATAAAAAAGAGTACGAATCAGGATTCGGTTCTCGCTGTTAAGGCAGATACGGATATGGGTGAAATTTCACTGATTGCCGTATGTGATGGAATGGGTGGATTTGCTAAAGGAGAATTGGCATCTGCCACGGTTATAAGAGCCTTAAATGACTGGTTTGCCAACAGATTAACCTATCTGGTTGGCAGCGGATTCAGCGATGACGGTGTGCGCAGGGAATGGAATGATCTGTTAAAAAAACAGAATGAAATAATAAAAGCATATGGAGCAGGAAATGGAATAAGTCTGGGTACTACGATTGTGGCCGCATTATTTTACGGTAACCGGTATATCATATGCAATCTGGGGGATTCCAGAGCATACAGATTGAGCAATGGAATAGAGCTTATAACAAAAGACCATTCATATGTTCAGAGAGAGATAGATGCGGGAAGAATGACAGAGGCGGAAGCAGAGGTAAGTCCTCAGCGAAGCGTAATATTGCAGTGTATAGGTGCTTCGGATGATATATTTCCCGATTTCTTTTCAGGAACTACCAGTCCTGGTGACAGCTTTGTTCTGTGCTCCGACGGTTTCAGACACAAAATAGGCATGAACGAGATATATAAATACCTGAACGCCGGAATGACTCCGGATGAGGTGAGAATGAAGAATAATATGGAATATCTCACAGAGCTCAATAAATACAGGGCAGAGACGGACAATATATCAGTTGCAATGGCGAGAATAGTATCATAGGAGGGGAGCGCTATGCTTGAGATAGGTTCTCTTGTAGATGGAAAATATAAGATCCTGAACAAAATCGGACAGGGCGGTATGAGTGTTGTATACCTTGCCATGAACGAGAAGGCAAATAAGCAGTGGGCGATTAAGGAGGTCCGAAAAGATGGCAAGAAGGACTTTGACGTAATACGGCAGGGACTTGTTGTAGAGACTGACATGCTTAAAAGGTTAAGGCATCCGCATTTGCCGAGTATAGTCGATGTTATAGACGGAGATGGTACCTTCCTTATAGTTATGGATTATATCGAAGGTAATCCTTTAAATGTTCTGGTCAATGAACAGGGAGCCCAGTCGCAGGAGGACGTGATCGACTGGGCAAAACAGTTGTGCGACGTGCTTGGATACCTTCACAGCAGAACACCGGCTATTATTTATCGAGATATGAAGCCGTCCAATGTAATGCTAAAGCCTGACGGTAATGTTATGCTTATTGATTTTGGTACCGCCAGAGAATACAAAAATAAGAACATGGTGGAGGATACAACCTGCCTTGGAACTCAGGGATATGCAGCCCCGGAGCAGTTTGGAGGACATGGTCAGACTGATGCCAGAACCGATATTTACTGTCTGGGAGCGACTATGTACCATCTGGTTACAGGCCACAATCCGGCAAAGCCGCCGTATGAGATGTATCCGATCAGACAGTGGAATCCGAAGCTTTCATCAGGACTTGAAGAGATAATCCTCAAATGTACCAGAAAGAACCCTGATGACAGATATCAGTCATGTAGTGAATTGATGTATGCGTTGGAGCATTACAATGAGCTGGACATTACATATAAGAAATCACAGAAAAGAAAAATGTTCGGCTTCGCAACAGCGGTTGTGTTGTCGGCGGCGCTCTTTGGTACAGCAGGATATATGAATTACAAAGAGAAATCCTACAAGAGTCAGAACTTTGATACATATTATACATATGCGGGTACGGCGACATCGGAATCGGAGTTTAAAGACATGGTTAGCAATGCTTTAAGCCTGGATGATACTTCACCTGAGACATATGATCTTATACGTACTAAGTATCTTGAATATTTTGAGAATGGGCAACCTCAGGGATCTGGGGATAAATCGATAACATTTAATGAGCTCAACAGTATAAAGGAACTGATTGAAAAGGATGGACATCTGGATAATTTCAAAAAAGCAGATCCTCTTGAATATTACAATTTCTGTTACAATCTCGGACTTAATTTGTGGGCATATATGAATAACGGAAGCTCCGATGCAATAGCGTGGTTCAGTAAGGTTGAACCATATTCGGATGGAAATAAAAACAACAATAAGAATGCGTCGAATGCAAAGCTTTTCATAAGGCTTGGAGGATATGTGAATTCTTCAGGTGGAAGCGGAGTGGATATATTTGATGAGGATGTTGATTATTCTGCTGAGTGGGATGATCTGGTCAGTGTATATGAACTCACAATATCACAGGATGACAACTATACAGATGATAAGTTCAAGGCGTATACATATCAGCTCATATTGAATCAGATCGTAGCTAAGGCAAGGGAATATAACGGTTATATAGATGCGTCCCAAATGTATGAAATGATAGACAACATAGAGACACAGGTAAAGGGTGCTTTGGTAGAGGTTGTCGGTAACAGCTATGATGGAGTGTTTGACAGCCTTATAGATACAGCGCGGGGAAAGGTGAACAGTGCAGTCACCGGATCAGGTAAGACTGGGGGTGAGAAGTAATGTCACTTAGTGTAGATGAGATAGAACGTACCATGAATACATATCATACAGCGTGGCTTGTGTGTATGATAGCGGCATGTGTATTTCTTGTTGCAGCGGTTGTATTGTTTATTGTGTTTCGTATTCCAAGGGTGTTCATGAACCTCACAGGTATTGAGAGAAAACGCCAGATCAAGGAGATCACGGAAAATGTTGGAACAGAGGCACAGACTGCGCGGCATAAGTCGGTACAGAAAAGAAAAACTGTACAGCCTGAGCCACCTGGTGTTCAGCAGAATAGTGCATACCAGATGAATGCCGGACAAATGCAGACGACAATGCTGGCGGGGCAGAATTCGAGTAACATTGATTCGACTGTCAAGCTGGCAAATCCTGAAAACACTGTATTGTTATCAAACAATGGCGGTGGTGTAGGGGCGACTGATGTTCTGGTTGCCAAAGCGAAGCCGGAGAAGTCAACAAGAAGCAGTGTGTTCAATATAACGCAGCAGATAATTCTGATTAATACAGAAGAAATCATATAAGTATAAGAGAGGAGCAAAGAGAAATGAGAAAATCAAGGTTTTTTAAAGCGTTGATGGCATGGACACTGGTTGTGATTATGATAACCGCAAATGCAGGAAGTGTACTTACATCAAGAGCAGTAGAGAGCACACCTGTATCTCAGGACGGACAGGATGGGCAGAGCCAGAAGGATCAGCTCAAAGAGCCTGCTTCAGAAGAATTTAAAAAACCGGCAGGAGTCGGTGATATCACATTTATACAGAATGAGATCAAAAGCGGGCTTGGACAGGTTACAACGGGCTTGAGGGTAGCCATAGACAATGGAGAAGAATTCAAGAATAGTGTTGATAAGGTGGAGTTCTGGATAGGGTCTATATGTGCAAGCTGTATTCACACTAAAGATTATGTGGATGAAGAATATTATGATTTTGATTTATTGGGTTCCCAGTTGAAAGCCGGGGATGAGCTGAGTGTCAGATTCTATCCGTTTCAGGGTGATTTTACTGCATGGACCGGCAATGTTGATTCAGATATAAATATAATACATGGAATTGACAGAGCATATGTATCTGAGGATAACGGCAGCTATAAGCTTAATATAAACACAAGCTTTGAGGGCAAAAGAAAATACAGTGTAGATATAATTGGAACAGATGATGGAAAGTCTCTTGCGGGACAGCCATATGAGCTTGTTACATCAGATGGAACAAGTGAAATAGAGCTCAGTTCAATTGTAAAGAATATCTCGGAAAAGAATTTCTATGTGAAAGTATCCGGTATAGATGCTTATGGAAACGCATTGGCAGAGGTAACTACAAAAGTTGTGACGAATTCGACATATCTTACGGTTAAGTATCCTGACAATGTAGAGATTTTAGCTGTCAGCGGAAAAAATGACCAGACAGCTATAGATGGCAGATATACTCTTTTAAAAAATCAGAAGATAACATTAAAAATAAAGGCAAATTCACCAAAGCCAATTATAAGCAGTATAACTGACAATGGAAATAACCTGGCATTTACTTCAACAGCTTCTGGCAAATCTGACAGCACGGTGTATTCTCAGACGAGCGTAGATATAGCTTTTGATGGAAATAATCATGAAGTTCAGATTGAGACTTCCGATGCACAGGGCGAGGGAGTATTGTCCTTTGCAAAGAATATAAAGAGTAACGAGTTCTATCCTACATATAAATATACTGCATTTTTCACAACGAGAAACGTGAAACCGGAGAATGCAATAGATGAGTATAGCGTGAAATTTAGCTCTGACTCTGCTGCAATAGAGTCGATCAATGCAAAAACCGGAGTATTCACAATTGCGGAGGATGCTCAGGAGAATTCTACATTTGAGATTAAGGCAACATACAAAATATGTGATACTGAGAAGACGGTTTCTATCAAGGGAACGGTGAAGTATGGTCAGTTTGACAATTTCAATTATGTATATGTAGATAAAAACAACACCACTTACCCGACAATGGTTGACAACAGCTATGTGTGGATGAATAGGCCGGTATTCCTCCGACTGGGCTTTGATACTGATAAGGTTGTATCCTATAAGGTAAATGATGGCGCATATACATCAATAGGAGACTCATCTCAGAAAGATATATATGCAGACGACAGTAACAGCTATTTTGAAAAGGAAACTAAAGCAATAGGTGATAACAAAAATCAGGATTCCTCTACGGATAAGAATAATTTCAAGTATAAGAAGGATGAAGTCCCTGTATATGTTGATCTCAATGCTCCTGAAGCAAAGGTTTCATACATGAAATTTTATGCAAAGAACTCAACAGAAATTCAGATAGACAATGCATCTGAGAAAATACCTGAGGCATATAAGAAGGTTGTGACACTTGACATATCCGATCCAGAGTCAGGCCTTGTTGACAAGGTTGTGTATTCGGATCACGAGCTGACAGATATCGATGTAAATAATACGACTACGGACAGTGTAAATAAGATATTGAGTAAGTACAGTAATCAGACAATATCCGTCAATTCAGGAAGAGCAGAGCTTACAGTTACTGCAGATAAGAATCCAAGCAATGACGCTCGGAATACGTATTATTTCTATACATTTGACAAATCCGGAAACTGTACTATGATCACCTGTGATATTGGTGCACTTCCACAGATAAAGGGTGGCGCAGTCAAGTATAAAAATGAGCTTAAGGATGGTTTTACAAAGGCTGGAAACAGTGTTTATTTCACAGTAAATGGTTCATTTGGAATATATGAAACAGATGTGGATAAGGAGTATGGCTCAGATACAGCTTATATCAAGTTCTATTACGTTAAGGCTGGAAATCAGAACAACAAGATTGCAATAGATAATATAAGTGTATCAGAAAATACAGAGCAGGGAGCATATGACGTAACAGGAACATTTGATATACCTAAGGGTAGTGATGCTGATGGCGTATACGATGTGTATATGGATGTTCAGGATGCTGCAGGAAATAAGCTGGATAATATGCTTCATGCACATTTTACAGTAGATAACACTGCTCCTGTACTGACTGCGAACAAGGAGTTTGGAGACAGCAGCTATACATATCTTAACGCATCAAGTAATAGCGCATGGGGAGTAAAGGCTGTTGAGAACAATCTTAAAAGTATAAGTGTAGAGAGCGTTGATATTGCTAATGTTGGCGACTCATCAAAGAGCGCAGAGGATATCAAGAAGATCGTAACAGATACATTTACATATCCGGGTCAGGCCACACAGTTTGTCAAGAACAATGATGGCACATACAGTACCGGAAGCTGCAAGATTCCTGCTGAGGCAAAGTATACAGTAAATCTTAAGGCTGAAGATGTTGTGGGTAACATATGCAGGCTGTCTATGAGATTTTATTATGACAAGACATCAGCCAATATATCCGGTTTTTCTGTTAAGCCGATGTCTGACGATACAAAATACGAGGATTATAAGTCCTTCTCCAATGGAGCAATCCAGTTATCATTCAGTGCAAATGATGATGTCAGTGGAGTAGGAAAGGTTGTCATTGATTTTGAATCGGCAGATAAAAAGAACAGTGACACAATTGATTCTGAGGTATGGACATGCGGATCAGGAGAGAAGCTAACTAAGGCGTTTACCAAGCTTATAGACAAGAACTTTAAGGGTAAAATAAACATAACTGTATATGATGTTGCAGGCAATAAGGCATATCAGAGCAAAGAGGATGTGACAAAGTATTTTGGTGTAGTCAGAGAGGACAGTAATCTTCATGAGAGAACGTCATCTGTGGATATCACTGAGAACAGTTCAATTGCAACAAAATATGGTAACGTATATTATTATGGCAAGGATGAGAATGTAAGCCTGTCAATAAAGGCAAATGATGATTTCTCGGGAATAAAGAATGTTGTGCTTAAGGACAATGGAAACGTTCAGACTCTATGTGATAATACTGATAAAACATCCATTAAGACAAAGTTCAGTGGATCATACACGATAGGTTCCGCAGAAGAAAACGAGGGAGAGCACCGTGTGATGGCAACGCTCACTGATAATGCGGGAAACGTAATTACATCTGGTGTATATCGCAGATATGTGATTGATACCATAGCTCCAGTTATAAGCTGTACATATGATTCAAATAATGACTCAAACTTCTACAACAGGGCAAGAACGGCACATATCAGAATTGATGAAGTGAATTTTGATCCTGAAAAGGTTACTGTGTCAGTGTCTAAGAATGGTGTTGTGACTAAGCTTAAGAATAACTTCAGTAAGGATGGTAATACATATGTAATGGACTATGTATTCTCAGACGATGCAGATTATATTCTTACAGTTACATGTCGAGATAAGGCTGATAATAAGGCAAATGATTATTCGTCAGGAAAGTTCACAGTGGATACGACAGCACCTGTATTGGAGGTTTCGTACGATAATAACAGTGCTCAGAATGGCACATATTACAATGCATCCAGAACGGCTACAATAAGGGTTGAGGAGCATAACTTTGATGCTTCACGAGTTAATATAGCTGTAACATCGGAGGATGGAACATCCGCAGCTCCGGGAGCAAGTGGATTTACATCAAATGGTGATACGCACGTTGCGACAGTCAATTTCTCTGCAGATGGAAAGTTCCGTATAAGGGTAAGCGCAACAGACAGTGCGGGAAATACTGCATCAAATACAGTTGATGATTCATTTACCATTGATATGACTGCTCCTGAGATTAGCATATCGCAGGTAGAAAAGGATGGAGTATACACAGATGAGGTATCGCCGGTTATATCTGTAACGGATACAAACTATAACAAGGATGGCATATCAATAAGTGTGACCGGCACAAGAGGCGAAGCTGGCAGTGATGATGTGGCATACAGCGCCGAGACGGTTTCAAATGGTGAGAAATATTCATATTCTAACTTTAAACAGAGCGAGAATGTTGATGACAATTATACTCTGGTTGTGACTGCTAAGGATATGGCTGGAAATGAAACAAGTCAGGAAATAGGATTTAAGGTAGATAGATTTGGATCTTATTTCGTACTTGGAAAGGCTGCAAAGGCAAGCGTCGACAGATATTATACGAATCTGAGCGATGGTGACATAGTTATAGATGAGTATAATGTTGCCGGTTTTGCGGATTCTGATGTGTACTATACAGTTGGCGACAAGGTAGTAAACCTTGAGAGCAATGAGTATACAGTCAAGGAAGACAAGCCGTCAAATGGATGGAACAAGCGTTCATTTACAATTCCTGCTGATACCTTCAAGGACGAGGGTGTGTACAGTATAGTTATCCATACCAAGGATGCAGCGGGAAAAGAAACAGATAATGAAGTAAAGAATGCTGCGGTTAAGTTCTGTATAGATAGAACAGCACCGGAGTATCATGTAGCTGGTGTTGAAAATGGTGCTGTGTATGAGAATACGGATTCTGTAAGTGCGTCGGTTTCATTCCATGATAATCTTGCGCTGGGATATGCGGACATCACGGTTGACGGAGTCAAGACGAGATATGAAGCTAAGGACATTGAAAAGCTCGGCGGAGAGGTTAAGCTTGACGATATAAAGGCATCTGCAAAGAAGCACACAATAGTTGTGGAATGTTTTGATGCAGCAGGTAATGGCGCATCGGATAATGGTTCAGAAATAACATTTACTGTATCGAGTAATGCTATTCAGACGGCTATGGCTGAGGCTGGCAGCATCTCATGGATCATTATACTGATCATAGTTATTGTGGTATTGATTATTGCGGGAATAGTTATATTCCTTGTAAGAAAGAAAAAGAAGGATAATAACTAAGTTATTGGTATGGGCAAAGGGGATAGCCACATCTCCTTTGCCCATTATATATAAAAAAACTCATTAAGCATCATTTCCCCCAAAAATATGTTGACTAATAACTCTCAATGATATAG
>ERZ1034976.2494-NODE-2494-length-12484-cov-16.527798_pt1 | contig 12484 bp, 8 predicted proteins | sample MGYA00520623_ERZ1034976 | MGnify/ENA primary metagenome ERZ1034976 (study PRJEB33766, sample SAMN09781774) | gut metagenome | biome: gut microbiome | host: Homo sapiens | place: Madagascar | study: EMG produced TPA metagenomics assembly of the PRJNA485056 data... | reverse complement strand
TCATCACAACATCCGGCTGCATGTCCTCCATCATCTCAAGCGCCTTGAAGCCATTTCCCGCATGTCCTACCACATGAAAACCAATCTGCTCCCATGATACCTTTCTCTCGATTACCTCTATTACATCCTCTTCGTCATCAACCAGTAATAATGTATACATTTTATGTTTTCTCCCTGCTATACCGGGTAACTATTCTGAATAGTTACTCTGTTTATACTATATTATACCACATCTGATAAATTCTTTTGTAGCTTTACATAAACAAAAGTGTAACTGTTAAAGCAAAAAGCAGAGATGCCACCCTGACATCTCTGCTGATCATTTTGGAAGTATGAAAAAGAAATTTTCTTGCGATATTATTTCTTCTGAACGTATTTCAGACAGTCAAGTGTAACTGCTACAAGAATGATAATTCCTGAGAATACGAACTGAAGGTTTGTATCAATACCAAGGATTGTAAGAGAGTATGTGAGTGCTGTGAAGATACATACACCGGTTACAACACCTGATATCTTACCGATACCACCTGTGAATGATACACCACCAACTACACAGGCTGCGATTGCGTCCATGTCCCAGCCCTGTCCATAAGCTGCTGAGCCTGAACCAACCATTCTTGCACACTCAAGCCATGAGCCAAATCCATAAAGGATACCGGCCATAACGAATGCGCCGAGAGTTACTGCAAATACTGAGATACCTGAAACTGCTGCTGCCTCCGGGTTTCCTCCTACTGCGTAGAGGTTTTTACCAAATGTTGTCTTGTTCCAGATAAACCATACAATTGCGATTGCTGCTACTGCCCAGATGATGATGGTTGGGAAACCATTTACCTTTGGAATAATCATGTTAGGGATGACCGGCTCAATTGCACCGAATGAAACTCCCTTTGTAGCATATGTTACGATACCGAAGATAACAAGCATGTTGGCCATGGTTGAAATAAACGGATGCATCTTAAACTTCGCTGTAAAAAATCCTGCAATACTTGTGAAGAATGTACAAAGCACGATACATGCAAGTAATGCGATAACCACTCTTGCACCTGTTGGTACTCCTGTAAAGTCAAATATATGACCGAATACAGAGCCTGTATTGATACCCTGATGCATGATGATTGTGGCTGTTGTCATACCCATACCAACCATTCGTCCAACAGAAAGGTCTGTTCCTGTTAAGAGGATAAGTCCTGCAACACCAAGTGCTAAGAACATTCTTGGTGAAGCCTGCTGAAGAATATTCAGTATGTTGTTGTATGTCAGAAGAGGTGTGCCCTTCTTTATCGGTGTTATGACACAAAGCGCTATGAATATAAGTATAATTGCAATATAGAGACCATTCTGTAACAGGAAGTTTCTCCTATTGAACGTATACTTGTAATTCTCCCATTTCTGGGCTCTTGTCTCCATAAATGTGAACTTTGAAAGACGAAGCATATCAATCAGGTGATACTTGTAGCTGTATGCCTCATGCTTTCTGTCCTTGATTCTCTGATACTCTTTCTCGAGCTCAAGCTTCTCATTGGAAATACGATTCTTGTGTACGTAATTTTCTTCCTTTATCTCAGTTCTGTCTGAGGTCTTTGCCAGAGCAGCCTTATGCTTTTTATCAAGCTCTGCCATTCTCTCATTATGAGCAGCAAGTGCCTCTGCCTTTTCTGCCTCACAGCTTGCTTTAACAGCATTGTAATACTTTGATTCAAAGTTTTCCTTTAAGTAGCTTTCAGCCTTGGCGATGAGCTTAGAAATCTCATCCTTGTTCTTTGCCTCAACAGCCTTTGCCTTTGCAAGCTCTTTCTCACATGCTGCTATTTCTGACTCTTTCTCACCCTTTGAAAGAGTCTTATCTCTCTTGATGCCTGCTATTGCTGACTGACACTCTACAACCTTTGTAGTTCCGTCTTTTCTGAGTTCATCAATTTCTTTTTGTATTCCACCAACATATTCGTCGATAGGCTGGCGCAGAGTGCGCTCCTGCTCAGCCGTTAAAATCTTACTATTAGCCATATCTGTCTTCTCCCTTTATTATAGGTACTTTGCACTGAGTCTCAGCAGTTCTTCCTGATTGGTTTCCTTTGTATTGACAATTCCTGAGAGCCGTCCGTTTGACATGACTCCGATACGATTTGTTATACCAAGGATCTCAGGCATCTCAGATGAAACTACAATGACTGTCTTACCCTGCTTTGCCATATTGATTATCAGCTCGTAAATCTCATATTTGGCACCTACATCGATACCTCTTGTAGGCTCATCCATCATGAATACCTGTGGTCCTCTTTCAAGCCATTTACCAAAGATAACCTTCTGCTGGTTTCCTCCTGACAGAGCCGAAATCATATCCTCCGGTCCCATACACTTTGTGTGCATAATCTTTATCTCATCAGAGGTGGCCTTTGTCATCTTACTGTCTGAAAGTGCCGGTCCATTCTTATAGGAACCGAGATTTGCGATTGTTGTGTTAAAGGTGAGGTTTCCCTTAAGGAAAAGTCCATTTGCTTTTCTTTCCTCTGTGATAAGTGCGAAGCCATAATCCATAGCCTCCTTGGCACAGGTGAAATTCATAAGCTGATTCTTAAAATATACTCGTCCTGCTGCTCTTGTCCTGATTCCAAAAATCGTCTCAAGAAGCTCTGTACGACCTGCTCCGACAAGTCCGTATAGTCCAAATATCTCCCCCTCATGCACATCAAATGTGATGTCCTGCAGATGTGGCTCGTACTTTGTCGAAAGATGCTGTATTGACAAGATTACATCCTTTGGTTTGTTGTCTACCGGAGGGAATCTGTTCTCCAGTACTCGTCCAACCATCGCTGCAATCAGTTCATTCATATTTGTTTCTTTTGTGCTCTTTGTCATGACCAGATTTCCATCTCTAAGAACCGAAATCTCATCACAAATCTCAAAAATCTCATCCATCTTGTGAGAAATATAGATAAGTGAAATACCCTGGTCACGAAGCATCCTCATCATCTGGAACAGCTTTTCAACCTCCTGTACCGTAAGTGATGATGTAGGCTCATCCAATACTATAACCTTTGAGTTGTATGATATTGCCTTTGCAATCTCACACATCTGTCGCTGTGATACTGACATATTCTTCATCGGCTGCTCGAGATTAACTGTCATTCCCAGCTTTCTAAATAGCTCGGACGCTTCTTTTTTCATGCGTCCTTCATCAATCATACCAAATGAATTGACCGGATATCTTCCGAGAAACAGATTGTCTACAACATTTCTCTCAAGACACTGGTTCAACTCCTGATGCACCATCGCTATACCATTTTCCAGTGCATCCTTCGGACCTGAAAAGCTTACCTCTTTTCCGTCCAGATATATAGTTCCCTCGTCCTTCTGGTATGTACCAAAAAGACATTTCATCATTGTCGACTTACCGGCTCCGTTCTCCCCCATGAGACCCATTACAGTACCTTTTTTCACATCTAGATTGATGTGGTCAAGAACCCTGTTTCGTCCAAATGACTTGCTCATGCCACGAATCGATAAGATGTTTTCATTATTCTTATCGCCCATACTTCCTGCTCCTAACTCTATATTTGCTGTCGTCTGTATACACTTTATTTTGGGGAGAGATTTTTCCCTCCCCAACTAAGTGCTTTAAATACTTTTACTGGTTCAAAAGAGCTGTATAAGAAGCTGCATTATCTGTCTTAACCATGTTGATTGCAAATGCATCGTACTGGCTTGGATTTCCAAGTCTGTTTGTGATATTAGACTCTGTCTGTCCATCACCACCGATGTACTCAACATCAAGATTTAAGAGATCATCATACTTCTGTAAGAGTGGCTGATATGTAGAGCTTAAGAAGTTATCTGAAGCATTGTAGATATTCAGCCATACCTTCTTTGTTGGATGCTTATCTGAATCAAGCTGTGTTGAAACAGGTGCCCATACAACTGTAGAATCTGTGAAATCCTTGTAGTTATCTGCTGTAACTGCTACGTTTAATGCGTAGTAAGATCTCTCATCATCCTTGTAAACATATACATCATCGCTTAATACGTTTCCTGCATCATCCTCTTTGCCGATACCTGTATCAATATCTACACCATCGAGTGCGTTTCTAAGTACACGAAGTGTGAGGTAAGCCTGAACGTCAGCATGCTGGCTGATTGTTCCGCCATAGCCCTCTGCGATAGCTGCTACTGCATCGCTGTTGGCATCGTATCCGAATGTAGGAACCTTGTTGTCCTTTGACCATGCATTGAACATTGACATTCCCATTCCATCGTTGTTAGAAACAACTACGTCGATTGACTCGCCAAATGATGATGACCATGTTCCGATTGCATTTCCTGCTGTAGCTGCATCCCATGTAGCTCCTGCTGAGTTCTTCATCTCCTGTGAAGCAAGCTCTCTTACTACATAGTCTTTGCCGTTTACAGTAATCTTGCCGTCCTGAACCTCAGCTGCTTTTCCGTCTGAGTTTGTTCCTGCCGGTGCACTGTCAATCTCGCCGCCCTTGTCTACGCCTGTTCCAAGAGCTTTACGAACACCTCTTGTTCTTGCAATTGAATCGTTGTGTCCGATATCACCGATTGCAAGTACATATCCGATAACGCCATCCCCATTTCTGTCGATCTTATCGATGTTCTTCTCGATATACTCTTTTACCATTTCTCCCTGAAGTTCAGCTCCCTGATTAGCATCGAAACCTACATAATAGGTATCCTTGTTGTAGTTGAGTGCTGTTGTGTCAAGCTCTCCTGTTGAGCTGTTTGATGGCTGACGGTTGAACCACACGAGTGGCTTGTCCTTGTTTGCAACATCTGATGTCGATGTGCTGCCTCCCCCTTTCTGTGTATCAGAAGAACCCCCATCTGATCCACAAGCGGCCATTGACGCTGCCATAGCAGCTACCATCATGATTGCAACAAATTTTTTCTTCATATATTTTTGTCCCCCTTTGTTTTGTTGGTAAGGCTAGTATACAAAAATATTTCGGGAATCACTATAGAATATTTTTCGATAAACATTAAAAATTTTACTGTTTTTCGTCATGTGGACGAAAATTTTCTAGTTTTTGTTTTTTAGCTACGTCATATTGTTAAACTTCAAAAAACGGCTAATCCAAAGTTCTACTTTAGATTAGCCGTTATATTCTTCATATTCTACGATATCTACGCTTTAACGCTCTGGTCCTTTATAAAACAATGATAGGTTATCAGATACAGCAGTATGCCTATCGCCGCAGAAATTGCAAGCCATACCGGTACAAACACCCATATATCCGCATGAAATAAGGCAGGCACACTTATATTATCAGGTGACTTAAGAAAAACTATCATCCAAAATGCCCATAATACCCAGAAAGCAATTCTGCCAAACCGCAGCAATGCAGCGCCCACAAATACAGCCAAAAATGCCAATAAAACCGCCAGAGATATAGTCACTACCAATGCCCTTCCCGAAAATACCTGTGAGTAATTATCCACAAATCTGACTCTTAGTAACTTACTGACCAGTTTTTTGCTTACAACGCGCTCCACAGCACCAAGAATTGCAATAATTGACAGTGCAAGCATATTTTTTATAACTTTAAAAACAACATATGATGAAAGAAAGTTCTTTCTGGTCACTCCCATCTGCAGACAAAGAGTGAAGTGCTGTCCAAATGTAATCCCTTCACATATTATATCAAAAATCACATATGCACTCAGTGCCATTACCATTCCCAGCTGCACAGTTTCACCATCTCCCATTGACGCAAAGAAATCAAATACCACAACGCCCCCGATTATTGCTATAGCGACTACCATCATCATCATCGCTGTCTCTTTTCTTTTTATAAACATGAAGTTTTTTATTGTCTTTCTCATAATGCCCTCCTCTGTCTATACCCTTACTTCAAGCCTTCTTGTGCTTCTTTCTGTACAAGCCGCCATCCATGCATAGTATACGACTGCGAATATCATTACCGGAATATTTAAGCTGTTACTTTCAGCTATATAGTTAAATACCAGCCAGGCAACAGCCACCACAACGGAAATAATTGAAACAATTATATATAAAACCATATATTTATCTTTATTCATACTCCCGGCGATTGCCTGTCCGGTTGCTGCACATATAATTATAATAAAAATATAAACCGGAATATTTTTTTCACCGGTATAAGCTGCTATAAGCATCTGAAATCCACTAAAGATGGCTATCATGGCAATGTCCGATATGATATATCCAATAAATGCATTTTTTCTTGTGGCTCCAAAAGCAATTGTAAGCGAAATTCCCCCAGTTTTCCTATTAATCTCAAAGCCAACCAGTATTACCGCTAAAAAACAGATACCGGCCATACACCCCTTATCATTGATAACTCTTCCGTACATTAAAAAATTAAAAATCAGAAAATAAACTATTAAAGCGAGTACCGCCGATAATGCACTTTTTAATGTCATCTTTTTCCAGAATATTATGCTGTTTTTCATCATCTGCCCTCCTCACATATGGCAACAAACAGGTTTTGAAGTGTCATTGGCTGTACTGACAATTTCTCCGTGGCTGTTAAACATTTGTTTTTTGCTGTGAGAATTGATATACCCTTGCTTCGTCCTAAGTTTTGTGTATCAAGCACTTCGATATCAGGGTTTTGTGTAAGCATTTTATCCACATCTTCCTTATTTCCACTTATGTGGTATGCCCGCTCCAAAAGCTCTGCTGTGTTTTCTTTTAAGGCAATTTTTTGATTATTTACGATGATTACCTCCTCGAAAATATCTGATGCTTCATCAATGATATGTGTAGAAATGACAAAGGTTCTGCCACTTTGCGTATACTCCTCTATTAAAAGCCTGTAAAAATCATTGCGTGCCACCACATCAAGACCTGCTGCCGGTTCATCCAAAAATGTGAATTTTGCCTTGCTCGCAAGTGCCACAACTATTGTAACCATTGACATCATTCCCTTTGAGAGCTTATTTATACTCTGATTTTTATCCAGGCCAAAGCGTGCCAGCAGCTCGTTTGCGTAATCATTATCCCAATTCTTTAAAAAACACTGCGCATATTTCAAATATTCCTTTACCTTTAAGTTGTTTGCTCCGCTCATTGTATTAGCAGAAAGTTCTCTCGAAAAAAATATATCAGAGAGAGCTTTCTCATTTTCCCAGATTTGCTCCCCATCGAGGGTAACATCTCCTGAGCTAGCCGGATTTTGCGCCGAAATGATGGAAAGCAGTGTTGTCTTGCCGGCGCCATTTCGTCCTATCAGACCATAAATCTTTCCCTCCTCTATTGTGAGATTTACATTGTCCAAAACCTTCTTTTGCCTGTAATTTTTACATAAATCAGTGCATTTTATTGTTCCCATATTATTCTCCTTTAATCTTCAAAATTCTTCTCGATTCCTGCTATTAATTCAGCCTTTGTTATACCAAGTGTCTTTGCCTCATTCACAATCTCACTGACATAATTCTCATAAAACTGGGCTTTCCGCTTTGTCCTTATTACTTCCTTTGCTCCGTCACTCACAAACATTCCAATCCCTCTTTTCTTATACAAAATTCCTGCATCCACAAGTATATTTATGCCCTTTGCCGCTGTAGCCGGATTTATTGCATACAGCTTTGCAAGCTCATTTGTGCTCGGCACGCGCTCATCCTCCAAAAGCACATCCCGCAGTATGTCGTTTTCTATCATTTCGCTTATCTGAATATAGATTGATTTCTCTTGATTCAGAATTTCGTTCACATGCTCCGCCTCCTCTCTATGCTATGCTTGTTGTACTTTTTATTTTCGTAACTATCCAGAACCACCACACTCATTCGCAAAAGCGCACGATACTCGTGCTTTATCTACACTCTGTTTAGCATCGCTGCTACGCAGCTGATTTCGCTCATATTTGCGGTATGGTTATATGGTTAATTACTCAAGTAACTAACCTATGAACTTATAATAAATGATATAAACAGTATTGTCAACAGTATTTTTCTCCATATAAAAAGACCATACACTCAGTTGTTTTCTGAATGTATGGTCTTTTAATTCATCCTATTCCCAACAGCACTATGGTAGTTCAAATGTCATTCTCTCCCCTGTAGCAGGATGGTCAAAAACAATCTTGTAGGAGCAAAGTGCAAGCTGTTCCCTTACACCGCCACCGGTGCGTCCATACTTGGTATCTCCAATCAGTGGATAGCCGATATTTGCAAGCTGTAAACGTATCTGATGATGCCTTCCTGTGAGCAGCTTTATGTCAAATTCTGTTCTAATGCATTCATTTTGGGAGCTGTCCCTATCCGGCGTCACTGATATCACCCTGTACTGAAGCACTGCTTTTTTTGCCAGCCTGTCTTTTTCGCTTGTAATTTTTGATGTATTGGTACGCTTGTCAAAGGAGATATAATCTGTGAGAGTATGCCATGCCTCTTCATCTTCCACTGCAGCTCCTGACACTCCCTGCCCTCTGCTTGCCGCACGATAATATTTCTCGGTTGTATGCTCCTTTATTTGTCTGCTTAAAGAAGCCGCTGCTTTCTGATTCTTGGCAAATACCATCACTCCCTCTACCGGCTGGTCGAGTCTGTGCACTATGCCGACATAAGGCGGCTCATTTTTAGCCGCCCTGTAATTTCTTATGAAGCTCTCCATATCCTGCTGCCCTATACGCCTGGTCTGTGTAGCAATTCCCGCCGGCTTGTAGCAGACGATAATGTCGTTGTCTTCGTAAATGATATTTGGTTTTCCCATGTCGTAACTCCTGCAAATTATTATGATTAAAGGTTAAAAGGCATATTCTATTGTGCCCCTGTCTGCTCCTTTATGAGCGCCATAAATGCCTCCTCCTCGACAGGCTTGGAGTATGCATAACCCTGATAATACATAGGTCCAAACTGCTTTAGATACTCCGCCATCTCATGAGTCTCAATACCCTCTATACACGAACGCATCCTGATACGTCCGGTGAAAACAAGAATGGACTCGACAATCGCCTGCTTTAACTCATCTTCCATGACATCCTTCGTAAATGATCGGTCTATCTTTATCTCGCCCACCGGAAGCTCCAGCGCCAGACTCAGTGATGCCGAGCCTGTTCCGTAATCATCTAACGCTATCTGTATACCATGCTCCTTGAAAAAGGATATCTCCTTCTTTAGGAAATCATGGTCTAAATCCTTACATCTTTCGGTAAGCTCTATCCAAAGATCCTCTTTTGGAAAATCAAGTCTCTCAACCATATTTAGCACATCTGTACGGAATGCTGTATTCTCAAGCTGTGTGGCCGCTATATTTACATTTATGAAGAAATCAGGTATGACCTTCTTGAATCTCTTTGCCGCCACAAGCGCTGTCTCAATAATCCAGTTTCCGAGTATGTAAATACAAGGATCCTCCTCAAGCCATGGAATAAAAGAATCCGGTGGCACAAATCCGTACTTCTCATTTTTCCACCTGATAAGAGCCTCAGCTCCGACTATCCTTCCGTCCGTGGCGCTGACTATTGGCTGATAGCATAGGAAAAATCCCTTACAGCCGTCCATGACGCTCTTATGGATTTCCGCAATCTGCTCCATATTTTTCATATTGTCATGAATTATGGTACTGTCAAAAAATACCAGATCTCCGTGCTTTTCATGCTTCGATATGCTGAGTGCATATGTGGCGCTGTTTAACAGATTGTACGGTGTGCCGGAGTAGTTTTTTGCTGTCACTGCTCCACCAGCAAGCCTAAGCTGAACCATTCCATCGCCAAGCTTCACCCCGGCCTCAGCTACTTTTTTCACCTTAAGATACAGCTCACTGATCTCATCATGCTCTGCGTATGGCTTGATGAATGCAAACTTTGTTCCATCCATTCTGAATACGTAAAGATCTCCGCTCACTACCTTTAAAAGCTCATCGCCATAATTCTTCAATACCTCATTGCCCAGCTCATATCCGTAGGTATCATTGATGTGTCCATACTTTGTTATTCCGATGATAAGCACTGCTGCCGACTCATATCTGAAAATATAGTCATTCAGGCAGCTTCCAAGCATCTTCATATTCCAGAGGTTGGTAACAGAATCAACCGAATCCGATATGCCATGATTCAGTATTGAGCCTGCAAAAATATCAGGACTTCCATCCACACCCTTTATTATGCGGCCATGACCTGTACAGCTCACAAACACTCCGTCCTCATCCCTTACACGGTAGGTGAGATTAAATGCATCCTTTTTCCCCGAATGTACCGCATCCACTTCCTTCTGGTACATCATTATATCATCCGGATGTATTTTACTTTTCCATCTGTCCTCTGTGTTTAAGTCATATTCACTGTCAATCCCCATAAAACCAAATGCATTTTTGGACCATCTTGTCACATTGGTGTCCATATTTGTGACAAACATATATATTCTTTGCGATGCCTCTGATAACACCGGAAAAAGCTTCTCATCAAGGCCATCCAGGTCAAGCTCATCAGAGCTCTCATGACGTACCTCTGCTTCCGATAACAGCATGTCTGTCGCGTCAAACAATTCTTTTTGAAGTTCATTTTCCGACCTTCCTTTTCCCTCTTTTAAGGTACGTGCGTTCTCAAGCGCCATATGTGCCTCAGCTATCCATGCCGGCATACTCTGACCTGTGTATTTTGCCACTCCGATTGTGACAGTCACCGGTACCTTAAGCTGCATATTTTTCGCAGACTCAGTAACATGCTCTTCTATCTTTTTTCGAATGAGCTGCATCATATTCCCGCTTGTCGTATCAAAGACGATTACAAACTCATCTGCATCAAATCTGGCTATATAGAAATCATACTCTGCCGCAAGCTCCTTCAATGCAAAGGCTGTCGCCACAAGCGCTCTATCTCCTTCGAGCGGACTGTATTCCTTATTTATCGATTTTAAATCATCAACATCTATCACATAAAGATATATCTTACTGTAACCGGTCGTTCCCCTTACCTTTGCACTGATATATTTATCAAAAGCGCTCCTGTTGTTGATGCCGGTCAGCGAATCCATAGAAATCAGTGATTTCTGGCTGTTACTGTACACAAGCATATATCCAAGTGTCACCCCACATACAAACGAAGGCAGCATCGGTGTAAAATACTGGATAAATAACATAATAACAGGCAGCACTGTAAACGAAGCCATGCGCCTGTACTTGTCGCGGTTCACATAATTTTCCGGCTGAAATGACTTGTAAAATGCCCTGATACAGCTATATATGGCAGGAATAAATGCTATAACAGCCTCCGTAATCATCTCATTTCTAAGGCTTGTCCACTTCAGATACATGACCGTAATCATCATGATACATATGGCTGCCTGCGCTGCTGTGCGCACTATTCTTCCTGATTTAAGCCGGATAAATACAGATTGCTGCTCTGCCTCACAACACAAAAACCAGTGATAGGACAGCAACGCTATCAATATAAAGTAAATGACCGTAAATGTGTCCAGTACCAGTTTTTCCGGCGCCCACAGGCCATATACTATGATAGCTATAATATAATCCACCACAACTGCTGCCGCTGTAAGCATACCTACTGCCAGAAATTGATGGCTGCTGTATGTTTTATCATCAGCTTTCAAAAATCTGAAACATATGACTCCCAGTATCAGCAGACACATAAAGCTCATCTGCCCATACAGGGTTCCTATTACTATACTGCTCATTATACACTCCTCGTTCTGCCTTATCTTTCTCCCGGTACAGCTATTCACAACAAGAAAATCTGCTGCTTACATGCAAGCATGTCACATCAGCTTTTTGTTCTCAGTGGTTCAGAATAGTTACTTATTATATTTTATCAACTTAGTGAGTTATTAGCAATGATATTTAAAAACTAATTCTGACAATTTAATATTCTTTTTGCACATTCTATCTGTTCCTTTGTCGGAGGCTCCACCCCATCAAGCTGATACGGTATACCAAGCTCCTTCCACTTAAATACGCCAAGTGTGTGGTACGGCAGCACCTCAACCCTGTCCACGGTTTTAAGTGTGTCGATAAACTCTCTAAGCTGATTTAAATATCTCTCATCCGTGGTGATTCCAGGCACAAGCACATGACGTATCCACATTTTTTTACCGTTTTTTGAGAGATATTGTGCCATATCAAGGATATTCTTATTTGTCTGTCCCGTAAGCTTTTTGTGCTCCTCGTCATCTATATGCTTGATGTCCAGCATGAAGAGATCTGTATATTTCATCAACTCATTAAATTTGCCGAAGAAAGGTTCTTCCATGGTAAACGGATTTCCAGATGTATCAAGACATGTATTTACGCCATTTTCCTTTGCAAGCCTGAAAAGTTCTGTAACAAAATCTATCTGTAAAAGGGCTTCGCCTCCGCTTACTGTGATACCACCTGTCTGCTTCCAGTACGCCTTATAGCGCATGGCTGTCTTTAGCACCTCTTGCGGTGTCATAAGCTTTGCACCATCATTTTCGCCGCAGCCTGCCCATGTGTCAGGGTTGTGGCAGTATTTACAGCGCATATTGCAGCCCTTCAAAAATACTATATATC
>ERZ1034976.2492-NODE-2492-length-12487-cov-6.379665_pt1 | contig 12487 bp, 6 predicted proteins | sample MGYA00520623_ERZ1034976 | MGnify/ENA primary metagenome ERZ1034976 (study PRJEB33766, sample SAMN09781774) | gut metagenome | biome: gut microbiome | host: Homo sapiens | place: Madagascar | study: EMG produced TPA metagenomics assembly of the PRJNA485056 data... | reverse complement strand
ACATTATATATAGTTTTTGCTATACCCCATAGTAAAAATACCTTCTCCTAAAAGGGCAGCCAGTGATGGCTGTTCTTTTTTTGTTATGGAAAAGAGCAGTTCTGAGGAAAGGGAGATTGACAGAAGCATAGAATTGAGATAAGGTGTTAGAGGAAAAAGAATATATCGCAGAGGGACTGTGCGCATGCGTAAACGGTTGAGAAGGTTAAAACCTGACTCTTGGAACCTGTCAGTTAATACTGTCGTAGGGAGCGAATGATGGATCAGATAGTTTGTGGAATCCGGCGTCACTGCGACGCCGGATTTTTTTGTGTAATAGGAAACTTCGTTCCTATTACACAAAAAACGCTCCGCGGGGATGCGCACCTCGCGGTGAGGTAAATAATGCTTTGCATACCGCTCGGGCGCGCAAGTGTGCGGCGAGCGCACACTTTGTTCTACACCCTCTGCAGAAATGGAGCAGAAAAATATGGAACAGTATGCAACACAGATGGAAGCAGCACGCAAGGGAATTGTGACAGAGGAGTTAAAGAAGGTTGCGGCGAAGGAACGTATGACCACAGAGGAGCTGATGCCGCTCGTTGCGGAGGGAAAGGTGGTCATCTGCGCGAACAGGCATCACAAATGCATTGACCCGGAGGGTGTCGGCTCGATGCTGCGGACGAAGATCAATGTAAATCTCGGAATCTCCAGAGACTGTAAGGATTATGACGTGGAGATGGAAAAAGTGATGGCGGCAGTTGACATGGGAGCGCATGCGATCATGGATCTCTCCTCGCACGGGAACACCATTCCGTTCCGGAGAAAACTGACGGCGGAATGTCCGGCTATGATCGGAACCGTGCCGGTATATGATTCTGTAATTCACTATCAGAGGGATCTTGCGACACTGACCGCAAAGGATTTTATTGATGTGGTACGCCTGCATGCCGAGGATGGCGTGGATTTTGTGACGCTGCACTGCGGAATCACGCGCAAGACGATCGAGCAGATCAGGAAGCACAAGAGAAAAATGAATATTGTATCCAGAGGCGGTTCACTGGTGTTTGCGTGGATGTGTATGACCGGAGAGGAGAATCCGTTTTACGAGTACTACGATGAAATCCTTGAGATCTGCCGGGAGCATGATGTGACGATCTCCCTTGGCGATGCCTGCAGACCCGGCTGTCTGGCGGATGCATCCGATGTGTGTCAGATTGAGGAACTGGTGCGGCTGGGAGAACTTACAAAGCGTGCCTGGGCAAGAGATGTGCAGGTCATGGTAGAGGGACCGGGCCACATGCCGATGGATCAGATTGCAGCGAATATGAAGATTCAGCAGACGATCTGCATGGGAGCACCGTTTTATGTACTGGGACCGCTTGTAACGGACATTGCCCCGGGGTACGACCATATCACTTCCGCGATCGGAGGAGCGATCGCCGCGCAGAATGGAGCTGCATTTTTGTGCTATGTGACACCGGCGGAGCATCTGGCGCTTCCGAATGTGGAGGATGTCAAGCAGGGCATCATTGCATCGAAAATTGCGGCGCATGCGGCAGACATTGCCAAGGGCGTGCGGGGCGCAAGAGAGATTGACGACAAGATGGCAGACGCACGCCGTGTGCTGGACTGGGATGCACAGTGGGAATGTGCGATTGATCCCGAGACCGCAAAACAGATCCGCGAGGACCGCAAACCGGAGCACGAGGACACCTGTTCCATGTGCGGAAAATTCTGTGCGGTGCGCAGCATGAACAAGGCGCTTGCGGGGGAGTACATCGATATTTTATAAAAACAGAGCACGGGAAAGTGAAGAAGCGTCAGCGGAAAAACGACATTGCAGTATAAAAGCGGAATGTGGTACAATAAAAAAGGATTCTGTCAGCAGGAGAATGAATGGGAAAAATTTATTTGGTTGACAGTGAGAATGTAGGAGATATATGGGTGCCGCTTCTGGTATCCTCGCAGGAAGATGACGAGGTTCTTGTATTTTATACGACAAAGAGCCCGCATATGAATTATGAAAATGTGAGGATGCTCAAGGAGACGGAAAAGGAAGCAGACTTTATTAAGTGTTTTGAGGGAAGCAATGCGCTGGATTTCCAGCTGGTATCGGAGCTTGGCTATCGCCTGAGCCAGAACGCGGCCAGGGAGTATGTCATTGTATCAAATGATACGGGATTTGACGCTGCGGTGCGCTACTGGTCAGCGCGGAAAATGCCGGTGAGCCGTTTGAGCGGAAAGGAATGCCACAGAATGCTGACAGAGAAAAAGCAGCGCGTGGCAAAGGAATCCGGGGCGGCAGCAGAGCAGGAACAGGAACAGACCAGAGCGGCTGGATCGGAAGCGGAAGCAGAGCAGGTTCGGGAGACCGGCCAGGAAGCAGAAGCAGAGCGGATTCGGGAGACCGGACCGGAAGCGGAAGCAGAGCGTGGCAGAGAGCAGTCAAAGAAGCCACGGTCATCCAAGAAGTCAGAACCGTCGAAAGCCGGCGGTAAGGCAGGAGAATCCGGGAAGCCGGAAGCGTCCGGGAAGGCTGGAAATGCAGAGACATCCGGGAAGGCAGAAGTGATCGGGAAAGCTGAGGATGCAGAGAAATCCGGGAAGGCTGAACCGACAGAAAAAGCTGGGTTGGCAGGAGAATCCGGGAAGCCGGAAGTGACTGGGAAGGCTGAGGATGCAGAGGAATCCGGGAAGGCTGAAGTGACCGGAAAGGCTGAGGATGCAGAGACATCCGGGAAGTCGGAACCGGAAGAAAACGCTGGGCTGGCAGAGGAATCCGGGAAGGCTGAGCCGGCAGAGAAGACTGGCAGGGCAAAACGGTCAAGAAAGTCAGCAAAAGCAGTCAAAGCAGAAAAGTCTGAGCATATGTCAGAACCGGATCGTTCGGAAAAGTCACAGAAGAGTGACAAAGCAAAGACGCAGAACGCAGGGAATGAGAAGCCGGATCTGACGGAGCAACAATCCGGACAGATGACAGCAATGATGGATTTGAAAGAAGAAATGTCAGAGAATCCACAGAGTGTGTCAAATGCTACGGGTCAGAGCGAAGCGCCAGCAAAGTTTGGACTGGATCTGAATGCAGAGAGAGCAATTTTAAAGACATTGTGTGCCTGCATCAGCAAGGAAAATCTGGTGGATTTTCACAATGCACTGGTTGCGCTTCTCGGCGAGGAAGAAGGCAAGCGGCTGTATCAGGAACTGAAGACGAATGCAGAGTATGCGTCTTACTGGTCAGAACTTCCGGCTTATGGCTTAAAAGAAAAGTTTGACATGTACTGCAAAATGGTTTTTGACCACAGTGAATATGCAAAGGAACCGCCGGAAGATTTTTCGGGATTCCTCTATCAGGCAAACGGAAAGCGAAAGAATCTCAATTCTCTCCGCGCAGCATTGCAGGGGCACTATGGCAAAGACAAGGGAATGAAATATTATTCCCTGTTCAAGTCACACATTAAGATGATGAATCGCATGTAGTAAAGGAGAAGTTGACAGAATCTGGGTATTCAACAGGAATACGCAAAACGCCTCACCGGATGGTGAGGCGTTTTGTACGTTTATCATTTTATAAAAAGAAGGAGAAGTCGGTAAGATGTGGGGTACTTACCGGCCATATTATGAAAAAGAAATTGTGTCAATGGGGATTTCCTCTTGACAATGATTAAGATACCGGATAAATGTGAAAAAGGTATGAAGCAGTGTTGAAAAATGTGTGAAGAATCGTCAAACAAATTGGAATCCGGGTCTGAGACGAGAAAAAGTGCGAACCAGACCCGTATAGAAGCAAAAATTGGGTCCCAGAATAGAAAAAGTGCGTGCCAGACCCGGAAAGAATGGAAAAAGGTTGACATAATGCCAGAAGGGAAGAGCACCCAGGGTCTGAGAATAGAAAAAGTGCGAACCAGACCCGCATAGAAGCAAAAATCGGGTCCAAGAGTAGAAAAGTATCGTTGAGACCCGCAGGACAAGAAAAAGTTTTCCTACTTTCCCCTTGGACATGAGATAGCATTAACGCCTCAACCGTATATTCCCCCTCATCCAGACTTCCATCACAATATATTCGCCATAATACCGTAACACTGTAACACCATAGCACAAAAAAGCGCAAACCCTTTCATTCAAGGATTTGCGCTTCTTCTCAATGAAGCTGCTGACGGGAATCGGACCCGTGACCTCCGCACTACCAATGCGACGCTCTACCGACTGAGCCACAGCAGCATCTGTGTGAGTTGCCTCAGCACTTGTAGCACTTGTACTACTATACACTACAAAGTGGCAGTTGTCAAGATAATAATTCTAAATAATTCTTTAGAAATTCTTCGGGTATTTCTGCGGGGAATTTTGCGGCAGATCAGGTAAAATGTAATCAATGCACGGGGAGGCGTGTGATTCTGCGGCGGATGTGTTATGATAGCAGAAAAGAGAACAAGAGCAGGAGCGGAAAAATGGAACAATATAACATTTTAATTGTTGAGGATGATAAAGAAATCAGGGACGGAATTGAAATCTTTTTAAAGAGTCAGAATTACAACGTATTCAAGGCGGCAGACGGCGTGGAAGGACTTGAGGTGATGGAGCGGGAGAAGATCTCGCTGGCGATCGTCGACATCATGATGCCGCGCATGGACGGCGTTACAATGACCATGAAGCTGCGGGAAAAATATGACTTTCCGGTCATTATGCTCTCGGCGAAGTCAGAGGAGACCGACAAGGTGATCGGGTTAAATATCGGGGCGGATGATTATGTGACCAAGCCGTTTACACCGTTGGAACTGATGGCGCGTGTCAATTCCCAGCTCCGCCGGTATACGCAGTTTGCAAACAGGAGTCCGAAGGAGGAAAAAAACGACCGGATTCATGTGATCGGAGGACTGGAACTGAATGAGGACACCGTGGAGGTGTTTGTGGATGGAAAACCGGTGAAGATGACGCCGATTGAGTTCAAGATACTTGCGCTCTTAATCCGGACACCGGGGCGTGTATATTCGGCGGACGAGATCTATGAGCGCGTGTGGAATGAAAAGGCGATCAATACCGATACGATTATGGTGCATGTGAGAAATATCCGGGACAAGATTGAGATCAATCCGAGAGATCCAAAATACTTAAAGGTGGTGTGGGGTGTTGGATATAAAATTGAAAAACAACAATAGAAACAACGGTGCCGGCAATAACAATGTCAGCGCAAATAACGATACCAGCAGCAACAGTGGTGCCAGCAAAAATAATGGTGCCGGCAACAGCAGCAACAACAGCAATGCCGTAAACAGCAGCAAGCGGATTATCATAGCGATCGCGGGAATCATTTTCATCACGATCATTACCATGTGTTTTTTCCCGGTGGTGTACCGGACGGCTGAGAGACAGAAAGAGCAGCAGAAAGCGGAGATGATGCGCGAGTCCTCGGACAGCGTGGACAACGATACGGTACAGACACTTTATCAGGGCAGCTATGTCCTGTATGTAGAGCAGATGGAGCGGAGCGGGCAGGCAGATGCAGGCGGACTGTTTTTGAATCTGCCGACGGATGATGAAGATTACCAGTATGTAAAGGACACGGTAACCTCTACGTTTGACGAATGGAAAAGCCAGTTTGAGAGTGACAGCTGGAACATCGATTATTGTGTATACAAAAGCAGTGCCGACTGCGTGAAAAATACGGATCAGCCGCTCGAGACATGCGTGGATGGAACTGTGACGGATGAGCTGCAGCAGTATTATACGGACATTGTATGTATATCCTTTGACGAAAGGGGCGCGCTGGAAGTGACACCGCTGTACGACGAAAATATCAGCGGCAGCGTTCTGATCAAGGCGTTTCAGAATGTAGACCGGGAAAATCTTTTGGGACAGTCGCTGGGCGGATATGTGGAAGCGGGTCAGTTGCAGGGACCGAAGGACTTTAAGGTGATCTTCGGACTTCCGGTAGCAACGAGCGACACGATTTCCTTGGGAGATCCGTATGAGGGTATGACAAATTACTGGGTGCAGGTGGTGTTAGTGTACCGCGCGTCTGGGGGAAGCATCCTGTTTCTGGTAAGCCTTGCTGCGGTGGCGGGATGGATGTTTCTTATGACGAGCAGGCGCATCTGGAACGAAGACATACCAATGCAACGCCCGGGGAAATGGTATCTCATGGAGGTGGCGGTGATTGCCGTCTGCTGCATGGCATGTATGGAGGAAAACTTCTACGATATCATAAGAAGCTATTCCTATTACAGCGAAGGAGTGGATGTTTTACTTGGAAACAATGCCTGGAGAGCCATCTTACAGCTTGGACAGATGATGGTTCCGCTCCTGTTTTTGTATGGCATCTGGTACGCGGCGCTTCGCGTACTGCGTCCGGTATTTTCCATGGGAGTCAGGGAATATATCAGACAGTACAGCCTGATTTATCAGATTTTTCCGGGGTTGAAAAAATTGTGGAACACGTTCCGCTATGAGGTGGCGCATGTGGATTTTTCAGAAAAATCCACAAAGACGATCTGGAAAATCGTGCTGATCAACTTTGCGGTGCTGTCGCTCTGCTCGATGATGTGGTTTTTCGGTATCGGCGCGCTGATCGTGTACTCCATCTTTGTGTTCTGTTTTATCAAAAAATATTATGACAGGATCGGCAGGGATTATCAGGCGCTGCTGCGCAGTGTAAGCCGGATGGCGGACGGAGATCTGGACACGGAGATCACCGAGGATCTGGGAATATATGAGCCGATGAAGGTGGAGCTTTCCAGGGTGCGCGACGGATTTAAGAAGGCGGTGGATGAGGAAGTGAAGAGCCAGCGAATGAAAACGGATCTCATCACGAACGTTTCCCATGATTTAAAAACACCGCTCACGGCGATCACAACCTACGTGGAACTGTTAAAGAAGGAGGACATCACGGAGGAGGAGCGCAGGTCATACATTGAGACGCTCGATAAAAAGAGCCAGCGGTTAAAAATACTGATCGAGGATCTTTTTGAGGTCAGCAAGGCGACCAGCAACAATATTGTGCTGCATCCGATGGAAGTCGATGTGGTGAATCTGTTAAAGCAGGTTGCGGTGGAGCATACGGAGCGCTTTGCGGCGATGGGACTTGCGCTGCGCTGGGATGTGCCGGAGGAAAAAGTGATCGTGGTGCTCGACAATCAGAAGACATTCCGTATCTTTGAAAATCTGTTTGTCAATATTCAGAAATATGCGATGCCGCAGAGCCGCGTGTACGTGCAGGTGCACACATCCGGGGAGGCACCGGAGGAGTTCGTGGAGATCACGATCAAAAATATGTCGGCGACGGAACTGAATTTTGATCCGGAGGAGATCACGGAGCGATTCGTGCGCGGCGATACTTCACGCGGCACGGAAGGCTCGGGTCTGGGACTTGCGATTGCCAGAAGTTTTACCGAGGCGCAGGGCGGAAAACTGACGATCGAGGTGGACGGTGATTTATTCAAGGTTGTAATCAGACTGAAATGTGGTACACTACAGGTAGAAAAAGAGATGGAGGTTTAAGACACATGGAATCAATGGATGATTACAAGGAGGAGTTAGAAGCTTCTTTCCGCAGAATCAAAGAGGGAGATATTTTAACCGGCACGGTGATCGATGTCAACGAGGAGGGCGTTACGCTTGACCTGAAATATTATGCACCGGGATTTATCAGTGCGGAGGAGATGAGCAGCGATCCGGATTTCTCACTGGCGGAGGCTGTGCATGTGGGGGATACGATCGAGGCGACCGTGATCCGGGTAGATGACGGCGCAGGCAACATTCTTCTCTCCCGCAGGGAAGCCAATGAAGAGCAGGCATGGGAGAAGCTCAAAGAGATGATGGAGGAGGGTACAACGGTAACCGTCCGCATCAAGGAGAGCGTGAAGGCAGGCGTTGTGGCATATCTTGAGGGGATCCGCGCGTTCATTCCGGCATCCCAGATCACATCCGCTTATGTGGAGGATACGGAGAGCTGGGTTGGAAAAGAGATTCCGGTCCGGGTCATTACGGTGGATGAGGAGCGTGAAAAACTCGTGCTTTCCGGAAAGGCGGTCGCACTCGAGGCAGAGGCGGAGGAGCGCAATCACAAGATCTCTATGATCGTGCCGGGAACCGTGCTTGAGGGAACTGTCGAGAGCCTGATGCCGTACGGTGCATTTATTGATCTGGGCAACGGACTGAGCGGACTGGTGCACATCTCACAGATCTGTGAGCGCAGAATCGGAAAGCCGTCCGAAGTGCTTAAGGTCGGAGAGAAGGTCAAGGCAAAGGTATTAAATACCAACGACAATAAGATCAGCCTGTCCATGAAGGCGCTGGCAGAGGAGATGGTAGATACCGAAGGTGTGGAAGATCTGGAGGCATACACAGACCACACATCCACAGGAACCAGCCTTGGCTCGCTTCTGGCAGGATTGAAGTTAGACTGATCGAACTATTTGAGAATCTTTCTCTAATAGAAAACTGATTCCGTTGCTTTTGCAACCGAAACGGCTCTTGCAATGTGATACATTTAGTTAGAATATTCTAACTATGCGTAAGAGGCAATTTCGGAGGAAAGCAATGAGAGAAGCAGGACTTGGAATCGACATCGGAAATGGAAGTATTTCCATCGCTGTTGTCGAAGGCGAAAACATCATATATAAAGATTACAGACTGCATCGCGGAGAACTGTATCAGAATCTTGTGGACATGCTTGGGCAGGTGGAGACATCGTGCGGCGACAGGATTTTGTATGCAGCGGTCAATCCCGGTGCAGTCTGTTTGTATCCGGGGATCCAAAAGGAAGTGCAGATCAACCGCATCAGCAGCCTTCTGGAAGGACAGAGAATGCTCTATCCGGACGCGGGAAGCATCGTAGAGATGGGAGCACAGAATTCCTGCTTCCTTACCGGAATCCGTGAGGGAGAGACGCTCTCCTACGCCATGAACGGGGAATGTGCCGCCGGAACGGGAGCATTTTTCGAGGATCAGATGTACCGGCTCGGACTTCCGCTGTCCGCCTACTCGGAGTATGTCAGACGGGCGAAAAGTGTGCCGCGGCTTGCGGGACGGTGCAGCGTGTTCGCCAAGACAGACCTGATCCACAGACAGCAGGAAGGTGTGCCGGTGGAAGATATTCTGCTCGGACTTTCCTATGCCGTGATCCGCAATTTTAAATCTGCGGTCGTGCGGAAGCTTCCGGTGCAGCCGCCGGTGCTTGTGACGGGAGGCGTTGTCTATAATGAAGGCGTGCGCCTCGCCATCTGTGATATCTTCGGATTAAAAGAGGAAGAACTGCTTTGCGGGGAAGAGGGAGCTGTGGTGTCTGCTGCCGGAATCGCAGCCTGTGCATGTCACGGGAAGCTGGCCTTCGACTGGAAACACCCGGTCCGCAGGGAGGTGGCGGATGAGGAGCAAAAAAGAAAGGCGCTGCCGCGATATGACTACGAGAAGGAGGCACTTCACCGGATCAGACCGTTACGTGGCGGGGAAAAGCTCTGGCTCGGGATTGACGTGGGATCCACGAGCACAAACCTTGTGCTGACGGGGGAGGACGGAGCCGTCATTGACGATCTGTATCTTAGAACGCGCGGCAATCCTCTCGGCGCGGTGCAGCAGGGAATGGCACAGTTAAAGCAGAAATACGGGGAAGCATTCACGTGGGAAGGCATTGGTGTCACGGGATCGGGGCGGTACTATATCGCGGAGAAGACCGGTGCAGGCACGGTGTTGGATGAGATCACGGCGCAGGCGCGCGCGGCTGCCCATCTGTGCCCGGAGGTGGATACCGTGTTTGAGATCGGCGGTCAGGACTCCAAATACATCAGTATCCGGGACGGTCAGGTCGTCGATTTCGAGATGAACAAAGTGTGTGCGGCGGGTACGGGCTCCTTCGTCGAGGAACAGGCGAACCGCATGGAAGTATCGCTGGAGGAGATCGGAAACAGTGCCTTGAAGGCAAATGTGCCGATCGATCTGGGAGAGCGCTGCACTGTGTTGATGGAATCCAAGATTGCAGCGGAACTTGCGGCAGGCACGGACAAGGAGGATATCTGTGCAGGGCTGTGCCGCTCGATTGTCAGAAACTATTTAAACAGGGTAGTCGGCAATAAGCGCAAGGGAGAACATATCTGCCTTCAGGGCGGAGTCGTGCATAACGAGGGAATCGTTGCGGCTTTCTATGAAGTGTTTGGAGAACGGCTTCACATCACGCCGTTTTACGATGTGACCGGGGCATACGGAGCGGCGCTCGCGGCAAAAGAGCAGGGCGGTACCTCCCAAAAGGAGAGCATCCGGAATGAGGAGAATTACCGGAAGAGCCAGAAATGGTTTCTGGCAGGCTATGACGGAACGCTGCTGCCGGGGAAAAAGACTGTGGGAATCCCGCGTGCGCTCATGATTTATAAATTTTTCCCGATGGCGTACCAGTATTTTAAGACTCTCGGCTTTAATGTCTTGCTGTCGCCGGAGACGGACGATAAGATCATTGCGCTCGGACAGGAGATGGCGGCGGAGGAGACCTGTTATCCGGTAAAATTACTGCACGGGCACATGGAATGGCTTGCGAGAAAAAAGGTGGACTACATTTTTATCCCGTGTATCCATACGATCCGGCATGAGACTTCCGGCGTTGCGCACAATTACGGCTGTGTCTATATGCAGACAGCGCCGCGGATTGTCGCAAGTGTGCTGGGACTTTCGGAACGCGGCGTGGAGCTGATCTGCCCGGTTCTGGATCTGGATATGGGAAAACCGCAGCTTGCGGGAGCGATGATCAAAGCGGGTGAGGAACTGGGATGCGACAAGGCACGGTGTGCGGCGGCGCTCGCGAAGGGCGCGGCGGCGATGGTGCGCTGTGAGAAGAATTCTGAAAAACTGGGCGCGCAGATCCTGGACGAGTTGAAACCGGAGGACAAGGTGCTCGTTCTGATTACAAGAAACTACGGCGTGTCAGACCCGGTTTTAAATATGGGAATTCCCGGGGAACTGTTAAAGAGAGGGTGCAGAGTGTTGACACTTTCCCATCTGAAAGGACATGATGTGGATTTGTCCGGTCATTATCCGAATTTGTACTGGCCATTTGCGCAGCACATTCTGTCGGGAGCGAAGATCATTAAGGAGCATCCGAATCTGTATGCCGTCTATCTGACGAACCACGGCTGCGGACCGGACGGCATGATCTCCCACCTTTTTGCGGAAATTATGGGGGACAAGCCGTACCTGAAAATAGAGGTGGACGAGCATCAGTCCAAGGTGGGAGTGATAACGAGAATCGAGGCGTTTTTAAACAGCTTATCCCATGTAGAGAACTGCACGGAGCGCGCCATACTGCCGGAGGCAGCCGTATTGTCTGGGCAGCTTCGGGACGGGAAGAAAGACACGAAAGATACGAAAGATATGAAAGAACCGCAGCAGGAGACGGTGTATCTGCCGCCGCTGTCCGTGTATACAGAGTGGATGGCACTTTACCTGAACCAGAAAGGAAAACGCACGGCAGTGCTGCCGGATTACACGGCGCAGGATCTTCATGCGGGAAAAGCGTACAGCACCGCAAAAGAATACTGTACATTCTCGGCTGCGGCAGGACAGCTTGCAAACCGGCTGCAGGAAACGGACGGGGAGGAAAAACAGTTTTTGGTATTCCAGACCGAGGGTGCGGAGGCGGACGGAATGGTTCCGGAAATCCTGCGTGCGGTCTTAGATGCGGACGGAAAGAGGGCGCATCTTGTGACACCGTTTCTGGAACAGCTGCTTTTTGCGGAAGAAGCGGATATCTTGTGGCAGGTGCTCTTACTCGGGGATGCATGGCACTGCCTGGATGAGGAGTGGCGGGAAAAGGTGCGTGCCTCTTTCCGGGAGAAGACCGCCGCGCCGGATGCCTGGAGCAGGGAGTGGACCAAAAGCCTTTTACAGGAGTGGGCGGTATATGTGACGGAGGACAGACAGCTGCTGCTGGCCGGCGATCCGATTGTGCTGCATAGCGCTTATCTGAATCAGAATATGGAGGAAGCGGTGAGGAAACATGCTTTTGTTCCGGTGTATATGCCGCTCTCGGAATATCTGTGGTTCCTTGCTGCGGAGTCGGGGCGAAAGATTCCGGAGCATTTTACAGAACAGCTGCATGAATTTATGCAGATTTACCGCGGCGTCTACGGCAGCTGGAAGCAGCCGGACGAACGCTTACAGGAGATCCGGGAAAAGTTTCCGCTGGTTCACGGAGCAAACCTCCGCTATCTGTGCAGCCTGATGGAGCAGGAACTGTCGCGTGGAAAAGGAAGGATTCTGGTGTCGCCGGAATATGCCAACTATGCGTCGGTGATGGAGATGCTGCGCACGGGGTCAAAATATCCGCTGCTGCACGCAAGGGCGGACGGAAATGAGGAAGCGGAAGAAGTGGAGCGGAGAGAAATCTTTCTGGGGCTGCTGGAATAATAAAGGAGACAAAAAGGAATTGCCGCAATAAGAATATCGTTCTTTGGATTGATAAGTAATATTGTAAGAAACACACTTGGGGATTTCATGTGGAAATGCAGATGGAATATTCGTTGGAGAA
>ERZ1034976.2489-NODE-2489-length-12491-cov-15.757800_pt1 | contig 12491 bp, 7 predicted proteins | sample MGYA00520623_ERZ1034976 | MGnify/ENA primary metagenome ERZ1034976 (study PRJEB33766, sample SAMN09781774) | gut metagenome | biome: gut microbiome | host: Homo sapiens | place: Madagascar | study: EMG produced TPA metagenomics assembly of the PRJNA485056 data... | reverse complement strand
TACCTATAACATTCTAAAAAGGGTGTTTGGCAACCTGATTTTCAAATTTTGTTTGAAAAACTTCTTACACCAATATGAATCTATAGGACCGTTTTGGAATACAATTTTGGACAAAAAGAAAAACGGTAAAGTTCACAATAGAACCTTACCGTTTCTGGGAATGCTGCACAGCAACACCGTATTATTTCTTTTGGTTTATTATTTCATAACTGCGTTCAGCAATGTCTGATAGTCACTCACCACATCGTACACCACGTTTTCATCGTTCAGTGCCTTGAAATGTGCACGGGCACAATCAATTTTAGCCTGTTCTACCGGGGTGATGTGATTGAGCTTCATGGAATCCAGTGTGCCTTTGGTTTCAGCAACAAAGTAGATGTGCTTGACTGTGCCCTCATAGAACGCAATCGCCCAGTCGGGATTGTATTTTCCAACAGGTGTGGAAATATAGAACCCATCCGGCAGCTTTACATAGACTGCCACATCACGGTTCGTATCGAGGTCGGCGGCAAAATCACGCTCGTTGCTTGAATCGTAAATCAGATGGTCATACAGATGCCGCTGTACTTTCATGACGTTCATACCGAGTTTTCCCTTCAAGGTCGGCTCAGTGAAAATGTCTGTATCGTAATGCTCATCCAGAATATTGTAAGCGATATGCTGGATGATGGCTGTTGCCTTTTCGTCATTGATAAGGGCAGCTGCTTTCAGAATGAACTCTTCCGGGTTGTCCTTGAACTGATCGAACACCGCTTTTTCAATGCCGACCAGAATCTGTACAATCGCCTTGCGGGTCAGCTTGGTTTCAGCCACCAGCTTGCCAATCAGGTCATACTTGACGCTCTGGCTGGCGTGAATTTTGGTCTGTGGGTCATATTTATGCTGATCCGCTTTTGCGAAAGCAGAGCCATCTAACAGAGAATCCTTGGATTTGATCTCCGTCATTTCACCGGATTCTACTTTGAAGTAAATCTTTGATACGTTCAGATTGCGGTTGAGCGAGCGAATGGACTTTTGCACCAGCTCATCTGTGTCAAAATCCACCACATAAACCGATTTCGGGCTGATTTTGTTCCAAAGGGCCTTGAACTCCGGCATGGCCAGCTTGTCCGGGTCGATTTTTAATTCCACATTGTTGGAACGTGCATTTTCAGGCAGCATGACCTTATCGCTGTAAACAGAATCCAACAAATCAATGACCGATGCTGCACAGTCTGCAACTTCTTCTGCCACTTGTACAGCATGGTTTGCATGGTCGGCATAGTACTTATCCGTCAGCGCACCATGGCGGTCCACATAGCCATTCTGGACCAGATCAAAATAGATGGCGGCGGCGGTGTCAGTATCCACGATCTGCTCATTGCCGTTTGTATCCGTAAGAACTCTGCCAACAAACAAGGCTGCATCCACCTTTCTGGGGCGGTTTGCAACTGCTTCGGCCAGTTCGCTTTGCAGGCCTTTGGCGAAGCTGTCATAACTTTCACTGGCAATGACAGTCAGGATATTGATGTTATGCACATCGTTGCCCAGAACATTCGCATCCATGCGTTCGCCGTTCTGGTTGACGCACAGACGCAGGCCGCGGCCAACCTCCTGCCGCTTGCGGACTTCACTGCTGCTCTGTTTCAGGGTGCAGATCTGGAACACGTTCGGGTTATCCCATCCTTCCCGGAGGGCAGAGTGTGAGAAGATAAAGCGCACGGGGGAACGCTTGGGGTCCCGGTCAAGAAGAAGCTCCTTGTTTTTCATAATCAGGTCATAGGCACTGATGTCATTGGAGGTTTTCTCCCGCTTGTCATCGCCTGCAACCTGATTGACAAAATGGCCCTTCTTGTCCACCGAAAAATAACCCGCATGGGTATCGTGCGCAGAGATTGCTTTCAGGTAGCGGATGTAGTCATCCTCGCCCAGCGAAAGCTGCATCTGGCCGACAATATCCTCGTACTCCTGCTCAAACATCTCTGCATAAATGCCGTTATAGGGCTGGCCTGCAGCATCATAGCACTTGTACTTATCCACTTCATCAATAAAGAACAGGCTCAGCACTTTAATACCCTTGTGGAACAGCTGACGTTCCCGCTCAAGATGCGAAAGGATCGTTTCCCGAATCTGAATGCGGCGCAGCTGGTCCTCGTCCACCTTGCCGACCACATCTCCGGCAAACAATCGGACACCATTCAGAAATTCAATGTGGTTGTCCCGGCCATCAATCTCTTTCACCACATAGCCATCCTTGTATTCGTCCAGATTGCCGGAATAGTCATAGAGGTTGAATTTCAGCCCAACGGTGCGCGTTACCTTGCGCAGGCCGGATTTTCCCTTGCAGTCGAACTGGATCGTTGCCGTAGGGTCTGCCTTGGAAAGATTGATGCTTTCCAGATAGACGAATCCATCCGTAGCGGTACTGCCGGATTCCGTAATGCCCTTGACCGCGATTTTCTTGACCAGACGCTTATTATAGGCTTCCATTGCATCCAGCCGGTAGACCATGTTGTAGATGCTGTCTGCACGGTGGGTAGCCGAGTAGCGCAGGGTGATCATCGGGTTGAACTCTTTCATCCGCTCTTTGGTCTGCTTGCCCTCCACCGACTGCGGTTCATCAATAATCAGGATCGGGTTCGTCTTTGCAATAATGTCAATGGGCCGACGGGAACGGAACTCGTCCAGCTTCATATAAATACGGCGGGCATCTTTGCCTTTGGCATTGAACGCCTGCGAATTGATGATCATGACATTGATGGAACTATCCGAGGCAAAGCGGTCAATTTCCGTCAACTGTGCGGAGTTGTAGATAAAGAAGCGGATCTTCTTGCCGTACTCTTCTGCAAAGTGATCCTGTGTGACCTCAAACGATTTATACACGCCCTCACGGATGGCAACACTGGGCACGACCACGATAAACTTACTCCAGCCGTAATGCTTGTTCAGCTCATACATGGTCTTGATATAGGTGTAGGTTTTTCCGACACCTGTTTCCATCTCAATGGTAAGGTTATAGTGTCCCTCCAACTGCTTGGACGGCTCAATCTGGTTGGTGCGCTGGATTTTTTGCAGGTGTTCCAGAATAATACTGTCGTTCAGCTCTGGTACAATATGTTCATTGCGCCAGCCTGTGAAGCTTGTTTCCATATCGGTCTGGTAAATGCCGCTGCCGTTGTCGATGCGGTAATTCGTAGTCAGGTAGGGCTGACCTGCAAAGACGTCCACCACGGCTTTTGCGGCATCTGCCTGAAATTTCTGGTGTTTGAATTGAAGTTTCATCTGCTGCTCTCCCTCAAATCACCTTGACATCGGTATCCGGCGCATACAGCTTGAAAATTTCAAACACGTTGATCTTTTCCGGGCTGCTGGCAAAGGAAGAATCACGGAACACTGCACGGCGCGGCTTGCGATTGGCGATTTCCTTGATAACATTTTCCGGCACATTATTGTCAAAGCAGGCAATCAGCGCATCGGGAACATTCAGCGCAGCATCACCGGGCGCGTAGGTGTGGACGGTACAGTTGCCGATTTTCTCAGACCGATACGGCATGGACAGCGGCAGTCCCCAATCCAGCAGACAGCCAAAGAGCAAATCAAGGTCGGTGCGGTCCTCCTTGATGTTGCTTTCCAAATCTTCAAGATTGGTCTGGGAGTATTCTTCGGCAGAATAATAGACGTCCTTCATATTGGTATCGTCCAGCTTGAAAACACGGAAGCCCACATCTGGATTCTTGCTGATATCCACCATTTCAATCGGCGGCTTTCCATCTCCCGCGTCAATCGTTTTTACAATTTTAGCAGTGGTATCATCGCCCGGCTTAGAGCCATCCATGCGGTTCAGAGGAACGCACTTCCAGCAATCATCTTCCTGCTTGATTTTTTCGCCAGCTCTGCGGATACGCTCTTTGCCAATATCACAAATAGTCTTATAGCCTGCTTTGTAGGCTTCGCTTTTTTCATCGCAAGGTTCGGGCAACTGCACCATAATAAACTTGCGGTGGCCGTTGTCTTTAGCGTTTAACTGCATAACAGCATGCGCCGTCGTTGCTGTCCCTGAGAAGAAATCCAAACAAATAGCATCTTTCGATTCATTACAAATACTTATCAAGTGCGCAATCAGCGATACAGGTTTAGGAGTTTCAAATACCGCCACTCCGTCAAAAAGAGAAACTAGTTCTCGCTTTGCGGTGTCATTTGTTCCCACCGCGTCCGCTGAAAGCATTGTCTCTGGCGTGAGCCCCTGTTTGCCCTCAGTTAAAAACTTTTTAATTCTCGGAACGCCGGTTCCGTCCGAACCAAACCATATTCTATTATCATCAATAGCTTCTTTCATCTTACTTTCGGTATATCTCCAGCAAGATCCCGATGGAGGGTCAAATTTCAAGCCTTTAGGAGAGGTCAGGGTATAAAACTGGCTTTTCGTTCCGTGACCAGCTTGTGCAATGGCTGGCACAGAAGTCCAAACTCCGCGAGGGTCGTTATCTGGATTTTTATACCTCTCAATGGCTTCTTCATTCATTTGCTCAAGACCAATCGCATTTGTGCGTTCATCAAAGTTCTTGACAAAACAAACAATGTAATCATGTCTTACAGACACAATTTTTCGATTTTCTCGTGTTTTTCTCTTCTCCCAAATAAAAGTCGCAATATAATTTGGCGCTCCAAATATTTCTTTGCCGAGCGAAATCAGGGAATTGAGTTCGTTATCATCAATTGAAACAAAAGCAACTCCATCCTCCGTCAAGAAATTCCTTGCCAGCATCAGTCGGGAATACATCATGCTGCACCAGTCAGAGTGGAAACGCCCATTGCTGTCATTGTTCTTGAACAGCCGATTCTCGTCCTCGTCATACATTCCCATCTGACGGTTTTCTTCATCCTGCGAACGCATAAAATCGTCTGCATAGATAAAATCGTTGCCCGTATTATACGGCGGGTCAATGTAAATCATTTTGACCTTGCCCAGATAGCTCTCCTGCAACAGCTTGAGCACTTCCAGATTATCGCCCTCGATGTAGAGGTTCTCGGTATCATCCCAGTTCTTGCTTTCTGCCGGGCAGGGGCGCAGGGTCTTGCGGATGGGCTTGTTGGCTTCTACAATGGATGCCTTTTTTCCCACCCATGTAAACTCGTATGCTTCATCTCCGTCTACAACGTCCGGCGAGAGCATCTGCTTCAGCAGTTCAAAGTTGATACCGCGCTTGTAAACCTTGTGGTCGGGGGTGCTTTTCTCCTCGTCCAGCATTTCTGTGATGCAGTTGGGGAAGAGCGCGGCGATTTTATCAATGTTCTGGGATGTCAGGTTGGGGGTCTGAAGGGGAAGTTTGTTGTTCATTGGGAGAGTCCTCCTGCTTTTTACTTGTGCTATTTATAAAATCTCTAATGTCTGCTAACGATACATCTTCATAAGATATTGCGTTTAAGATTTCTTCTGTTTTTATTAAATAACGGGCTTGTTCTGTAACAAATTCTTGATGTGCTTCGATATACTCATCAAGCGTGTTAGGGTTGATAGGTTCTAAAGCACCTGCATAATAGTAATCAATTATTTTTTGCGTTGCACTTTGTAATCTGCTAATTGATTGATATATTTTCTTGCATCCAATTCCAGTATTTCCAAAGATTTCAATTATAAGTACTTGAGATTTACTTATAAGATCTAACGTTCGTTCTGTCAGGTGACTTTGCAATTCGTCAAAATCTTTTACACCAGTACTCATTGTACTTATATCACCAACACTGGAAACTAATTCAAACTCAGAGAAGCATTTCTGTAACCGTTGTAATTTAGCACTGCGGTTATCTATAATTTTCCCAATTATCGCCAATTCATTTGCTTGCCGAGTTAGCTTTTCAAGTCTTTCTTGCGATTTATCATTTTCTTCTTTGAATTTTTGGTTTTGCCAAACTGCCAGCAAACCAAGAGCTACTGTACTGGCATAGGTTAAAATATCGCCTGCACCCCATTTTGCATGAAATATTTCACTGGAAGCCGGCTTGCTAAAAAGCCATTGGACAATAATTGCGAACAAAATGCTTATCCCGGCCCACAGATAAATCCACTTGTTTCTTTTCAAATACCTTTTTATACGTTCTTTCACTGATTCTGTAAATCCTTTCGCATTTCATCAACGGACTTTCCAAGGATTTTTGCTTCGAGATAATATGCTTTCCACTGCAAATCTTGATATAGATTTTCTTTTGACGCTTGTTGAATTGAAACACCAGAAGGAACATTTGCATGAAGCAGATTCCAAATCATTTTATTATCTGGATGCTTTGTGTTTGTTTCACAAATCTTTTGGCGAGCAGTATCTTCATTAAACGGAATTGTTTGCAAAATTCTCTGAATATCATCAATAGTTGACCGCATATCTGCTATTTCAGCAGCGGTATGAACCGATGAAAGATTGTTATCCATCTTATAACTCCTCCTTTGTAAGTTGTTCCAGATTCTTTTTTAGTTGTTTCAGTTCTACATTCATCTCTACCTGGCGATTGAACTGTTTTTCTTTCCGAATCTTATTCTCCAATGCCGCAATCTGCTTTTGCAGTTTTTCACGTTCCGCAGAGCGTTGGATGTTCTCCGCAATGCTGTATGCGGTACTCCAGCTCTCACCCTGCAATCGGGCAATCTGCCGCACCAGTCCATCGTAAACCGCCTCTAAGCTCAGGCCGTTTATCGCAAGGGACAATTCTGTTTCTGGCATCCAGTCTGTATGCAGATAGCGGCTTACCTTGGCACTGCTGTTCGCAGATGTATCTTTACAGCCGATCCAAGCCTGCACCTTATTCTCATAAGAAAGAACAAACAGAATGTGATAGGGGATTTCAATGTCGATTTGGCGCAGAACAGCTTCATCCAGTTTTGGCCCGGTCAGACACAGCTCGAAAATCTCGATCTCTGTCACCCGCTCTCCGGCAGTGAGATTCAAGGTGGACACCGCCAGCTTGTTGCGCCAGTAGATACAGCGCAGCTGGTCTGCAAACAATCGCTTGACTGCCGCTGGAACGGCAGCGTTTTCATAGAACTTCTGTTTCGGAATCCGTTTGTTAAACTCCGTGGAGGGTGGAAAGCCCAGCATTGATCTCACCTCTTATTGTACCACAAGGAAGCAAATCAGTTCAAAGTCATCCAGCCCGGAAATCGAAGAAAGCAGGGCCGTCGTACCGCCCATCTTGAACAGACTGTCAATGTCGCTCTCTTCCTTTGCATCCAAAATGGAATTGATGGCCTCGCTCAGCAATTCAGAATAGGCCGACATATTCTTTCCATCGTCCGTGGCCTGATTGAACTGTTGGCAAAGGCTCTGGTCGGGTTCGGTTTTGCCTTTGCAGAGCAGCCGCAGACGATCCAGCAGCTCTTTCGGAGAAAGATAATCGCAGACAGTCGAGCCATCCTGCCCAATATAAACCATGTAGAATGGATGCAGACGGTTTTGCTGATCCACATTGATCTCATTGTTAATGTTTTTCAGAACAAAGATCACACCCGGAGGTGCATCGGGCGTAGATGCAACAATTGCGTGCATCCCAAGCGGCGTATGCTCCACATCATCGTGTTTCTTCATATAGTCCAGCAAGTCCAGCCGGAACTCGTTCAATCCCAAGTCCATGATGGAAATGCCGCCCGACATTTCTTCCAGATCGACCACCTCGTTTTTCAGCCGTTTGAGCTGTGCACTGCGATATTCCAAATCGCCTTTTTCTTCCGGGCTGATGAGGTTATCATCCCCTGTGGAAGTCATGACCGTCAGCTTCATTCGGGTTTCCACGCGGCCTTTCAGGTTGATGTACTCATCCAAATCCACATCCGGCCAGAAGTTGACCAACTGGATGCAGCGATTCTGGCTTCCGATGCGGTCAATGCGGCCAAAACGCTGGATAATGCGCACAGGATTCCAGTGAATATCATAGTTGATCAGGTAATCACAGTCCTGCAAGTTCTGACCTTCGGAAATGCAGTCGGTGGCAATCAACAAATCAATATCCGCCTGATTCACGTTCGGCAGGCTGTCCCGCCGCTTAGAAATGGGCGAAAAGCAGGTGAGAACTGTATTCAGATCACCACTGAGTTTGGGAATGGTTGTTTTACCATCCACGCTGCCGGTGATTTCGGCAGTGTTCAGCCCAAACTTTTGCTTTACATAGCCGGAAATATTCTGATACAGATAGTCAGCAGTATCTGAAAACGCAGTAAAAATAATGATTTTCCGGTTGCCGGGATTGATGGGATGCCTTTGCTTTTCGTCAATCAGGCGCAGCAATTCTTGCAGCTTGGCATCGTATGCAGGGGTGATATCCTGCACCATCAGGGAAAGAAGCTCCAGATTTTCAGCATCCTTTTCCAGATCATGCAGCCACGAAACATGATCCATATCCGCAAGATCAATCTTTACTTTGCGGCCGACTGTAAAAATGTCGTTGTTCTGGTCATCATCGTCCCAATCGGTTGCATCGGAAATGTCGTTCAGCTCCAGCACACGGCTGCCATTTTGATATGAACGTACCGATTGCATGGTATCTTCAATCAGTTTACTGATTCGGTCAATCGTCAGCCGGAACGCATAAACAGAACTTTCCAGCCGTTTGAGCAGGTTAATGCTCATCAGACGGCGGATTCCCTCTTCACGGCCTGCCTGCGTCAGTCCCTTTCCATGCTGGCTGGGGTCGATGTATTTGGAGATCCGAGAGGACAGAATAAAGCTGGTTGGTGTGTAAATGTGCAGCGTCAGCGAATCCAGTACACTATAAATCTGTTGGTAGTTGATTGCATTATCAAGGCTTGTCAGGCATGGCTGCACAGAGATTGGCTTCAACCGTTCCGGGAAAGTACCAACATCAGAAATATTATAGTATTTTTCGATATGTCGGCGAGAACGTGCAATCGTCACACTGTCCAGCACCTCAAAGAAATCGAAGTCCAGTGCCGCAAGCAGCGCATTTGTGGTACGCTCTGTGACAGGAAGCTTGCTCCATGTATTGAAAGCCTTTTGCGCCTGCCGGAAAATTTCATCAATCGGAGACGAAGTATTCAGCTTTTCATTGATTTTTCCGGCATCTCCCTCATAGGCAAGCGCAAGCTGGTTTTTCAAATCCACAAAACGATTATTTACGGGTGTTGCCGAAAGCATCAGCACCTTGGTGCGCACCCCAGAACGAATCACGCGATTCATCAATTTTGTGTAGCGGTTTTCTTTCTCATCAGTAGAGGTATTACTGCCATTGCGGAAATTGTGGCTTTCATCAATCACAACAAGGTCAAAGTTCCCCCAGTTAAGTGCAGCAAGGTCGATACCGTTAGAGGTTCCGCCGGAACGGCTCAAATCTGTATGGTACAACACATCGTAACGGAAACGGTCTTCTACCAGTGGATTGTTGACGTAGTTGCCTTTATAGATGTTCCAGTTTGCGGCCAACTTTTTGGGACAGAGTACCAAAACGGATTTGTTGCGATTTTCATAGTACTTGATTACAGCCAGTGCAGTGAACGTCTTGCCAAGGCCCACGCTGTCTGCAAGAATGCAGCCGTTATACTGTTCCAGCTTGTGGATAATGGCCAACGCTGCATCTCGCTGAAAATCATAGAGCATATTCCAGATTTTACTCTGCTTGAAGCCTGTAGCTTCATTTGGGAGATTATCTTCTGACACATCCTCCAAAAATTCACTGAAAATATTGTAGAGGGTGAAGAAATAGATAAAGTCCGGGCTGTTTTCTCGATAAGCTGTGCTGATGCTTTGCAATACAATGTCTGTAACATCCTGAAGTCGGGAAGAATCATTCCAGATTTCATCGAACAGCGACAAAAAGTAACGGCCGTTTTCAAAGGCTTCGGTTCGCTGAACAGGGTAGTATGCGTTGTTTCCGCGTTCACAACCAAGGTCGACCGTTGTAAACCCACTGATTGGCATATAGGAACTTTCACCAACCGTCATGAAACCGGGCATTTGCTCTCCACTGACATTGGAACGAAATTTTACTTTCCGTCGCACCCAGTCGGCACATTCTTTCGCCAGTGCTTTTTGAGTGAGTTCATTCCGCAAGCGAACCTCAAATTCTGTGCCGTAAAGGCTCTTTTCGCGGGACAATTTCGGAATATAGAACTCTCGCCGCTCTTTTGGCGTGTTTTCCTGCACAAAGGTCGGTGAAGTAAAAATAAAGCGAAGTTCCGCGATTTCTTCCAACTGTTTCTTTAATTCCTGATACGCATAAATGGAAAAACAGGCCGCAGCAATGGACACGCGGCTCCCTTTCTGCATAGTATCCTGTAAATCTTCCCGAACAGTATGGTTGATATTATCCAGAATTTTCATAGAAGAGTCCCCGCAATCGACTGACTAAAGCGAAAATTAACTTTCAACGAAAAGACACAACAATTCATTTTAATGATACTCTAATCAGGTCGGAAAATCAATCGTTGCCCAGGCAGAAAAAGCTCAGCAGGTACTAAACAGATAAAAAGTTTTGAATTTGGCCTTCAAATAAGGTATAATGAATTTACAAACGCTAAAGATTAAGAAGCGAGCAGGTGATACCATGCCTTTCCCCCTCGACCATTACATTGAAGCCTCCCATGTGGATTACAAGGAACGCCTTGAAGAGAAAAAGCCGCGCAGCTGGCTGAAATCCGTGTCGGCATTTGCCAATACCGAGGGCGGACACCTGATTTTTGGCGTAAAGAATGAGCCGCGCGAGGTCGTAGGATTGGAAAATCCGCAGGCTGTGGTAAGCAGATTGACGGAACTTATTAAAGTCCGCATTGACCCTACACCACGCTATCGGGTGCGGGAGGTCGAAATAGAGGGCAAGTCCTGCGTTGATTTGGAAGTACAGGACGGTCCGGCGTATCCATATTATTATGCCTTTGACGGTTCCCATACGGCCTATGTGCGGCATGGCGACCAGTCCGAAGAAGCCAATTCACGGGAACTGAACGAGCTGATCCTACAAGGTATGAACCAGACCTTTGATGCCCTGCCCAGTTCTTATCGAGTGGGTGATGTCAGTTTTACACTGCTGGCCGCGACATTTAAGAATCTGAAAAAAGAGGATTTCGACCTCGAAAAAGACTTGCCCTCCGCAGGATTGGTAACAGATGATGGACAAATCACGAATGGCGGCCTGCTGCTTTGCGATCAGGGCGTTCTGAAGCAATCCCGTATTTTCTGCACTCGCTGGAAAGGCAACTACAAGGGCAGCATTGAAGAAGATGCTCTGGATGACAAGGAATTTCAGGGTGCAAGTCTGATCACGCTGCTGCAAAATGCGGAAGATTTTGTTCGCAACAACAGCAAAAACCCGTGGAGCATCCGTGGTATGACCCGCGAAGAACGCAGTGATTACCCGTATAAGGCCGTTCGTGAGGTGCTGGTCAATGCGCTGATCCATCGGAATTATCAGATTCTTGGTTCGGAGATTCATGTGGAAGTGTTCGATGATCGGCTGGAAATCACTTCACCGGGCGGCATGATGAATGGCCGCAGGGTGCAGGATATGGATATCCGGCATATTCCGTCTATGCGGCGCAATCAGGTGATCTCGGATGTGTTCTCACGGCTTGGCTTTATGGAGCGCCGTGGCAGCGGCATTGACCGCATCCTGAACTCTTATGTGGAAGTAGCCCAGAAGCCGACCTTCTACTCGGATTCGGATTTCTTTATCGTCACACTGCCGAATAGAAGTGTAGCGACTCCGGCACAGATCAGTATGGAAAGTGTGGAGACTCAACCTGCAGAAGTATCGACTTCTTCAAAAAAAGTGGCAACCTCGACCCTAGAAGTGGCAACCCCGCAAGAAAAAGTGGCAACCTCGACCCTAGAAGTGGCAACCCCGCAAGAAAAAGTGGAAACCTCGACCCTAAAAGTGGCAACTTCCCAAGAAAAAGTGGCAACCTCAGAAAAAGAGGATATGGACAGCGAGGTAGCCAATTTCAAAATTCAGCTGAATGAGACTAGCTTTGGAAGCAGAACAAAAGAGAAAACTTTGGGGCTTTTCAAAAGATACAGATACGAATATTCTTTTCATTCCATCAATGTGGCTCAATTCTTCGATGTGAAGATTTCTCGTGCCAATGCCATCATCCGGGATCTCCGTCGTCTTGGCATTGTCGAATCTCCGCAATATGGAGTGTATCAGTTTATAAGAAAGTAGAAAGTAAAATCGCTTTGCAAACCGAAATATTGGCAGAACTAATATTTTATTGGAACGAGTTAATATAATTTGAATTATCATAATCGAAATTATATTAACCACCCGCGTAGAAATGCCCACTCCCCTGAGAACTCCTCAGACGAGTGGGCATTCTTCTTCCTGTATATTAGATTTACCTTTGTGGTCACTCAAACCGCCACCGAGTCATGGATCAAAAATCATCATTTTTTATTTGTCCCAGAGTAAGTGCACGGTTTCTGCACTATTTTTGCACGGTTTCAAGGGATGCAATGGGCACTCCGACTTGCAAAATACGACAAAGGGTGCAGAAATTGCCGGGCAGAAAATCACGATGC
>ERZ1034976.2485-NODE-2485-length-12518-cov-9.059937_pt1 | contig 12518 bp, 13 predicted proteins | sample MGYA00520623_ERZ1034976 | MGnify/ENA primary metagenome ERZ1034976 (study PRJEB33766, sample SAMN09781774) | gut metagenome | biome: gut microbiome | host: Homo sapiens | place: Madagascar | study: EMG produced TPA metagenomics assembly of the PRJNA485056 data... | reverse complement strand
AGCACTCCGCGGGTCATGTCCGCATCCCGGAAGACAATTTGTAGGACTTTTGTGCCGCACTTACCTGTACTCCCGCAATAAAACATAACCGCGCGAAGCCGATGTCTGAATTGCCATCTGCCATGTTTTTAATAGCAGATGGCAACGAGTTTCGGTTCGCGCGGTTTTATATTGTCTATGAGGGAGTACAGTTAGTGCGGCCAGAAAGTCCGCCCATTGTCTCCGGTGTGTCGGACATGCACCCGTCGGATTGTCCAAACGTGGAAGAGACACGGAATCCGATGCAGACATTCGACCGGAAGAAATGCTCACATTTTTCTCCAACGAATATTCCATCTGCATTTCCATCTGAAATCCCACGATATGATCTTCTGATAATATTACTTATCAACATACGATATGTTTATTGCGACAATTCCTTTTTATACAGGAACCTCTATTTGTGTGAAGATGCCTCGCGGATCAGTCCCATGATCGTCTCGATGGAGTTTGTGACCTTGCTGTGCTCCATGGCATCGATATAAGCGTCCTTTTTGTGGAAGACATGGTCGATGGCTTCCAACAGAGTGGTGTTGGTCAGCTCCTCCTCCTCAAGAACATAACTGAATCCCTGGGAACGGAAAGAGTTGGCGTTTAAGATCTGATCGCCGCGGCTGGCTGCTGCCGGGAGCGGAATCAGGATATTCGGTTTGCGCAGTGCGAGAAGCTCGCAGATCGCGTTGGCTCCGGCGCGGGAGATGACCAGGGAGGAGAGCGCGAACAGATCGGCAAGTTCCTCATTGGCATACTCAAACTGGGCATAACCGGCGATGGCATTCAGGGAAGCGTCCACATTTCCCTTGCCGCACAGGTGAATGACATTGTAATTTTTAATCAGTTCCGGAAGCAGATCCCGGATGGCGGTATTGATGGCACGGGAGCCGCTGCTTCCGCCGACGACCAGAAGTGTTGGCTTTGCGGAATCTGTAAAATTACAGAGTGCAAAAGCACGGCTGGCATCTCCGGACAGTAATTCCGCGCGGATGGGTGTGCCGGTAAGCACGGCTTTTTCCTCCGGAACATGTGCCATTGTCTCCGGAAAATTGCAGCATACTTTTGTGGCTTTTGGAATCGCAATGCGGTTGGCGAGTCCCGGCGTGAGATCCGATTCATGGATGATCGCAGGAATATGGCAGCGGCTTGCTGCAAGCACAACCGGCACGGAGACAAAGCCTCCCTTTGAGAAAACGACATCCGGCTTTAACTTTTTCAAAAGACGGATGGATTGATGGTAACCTTTTAAAACTTTGAACGGATCCGAAAAATTTTTCGGATCAAAATAACGTCTGAGCTTTCCGGACGAGATACCGTAATATGGCACACCCTGCTCCTCGATCAGCCGTTTTTCGATTCCCTCATAGGAACCGATGTAGGATATTTCATAACCTTCCTTCTGCAGAGCTGGAAATAAAGCAATATTCGGCGTTACATGCCCTGCAGTTCCCCCTCCGGTCATAACAATTTTCTTCATAGTAAGAATCCCTTTCCTCATGGTCTGCTTCCCTTATTTATAATACCCTTATGCATAAAAGTCAAGAAAAGACTTGGAGATCAGACTTTGCGGCGGCAATGGAAAAAGGGTGCGGATAATGCTGGCACGGTATGTAAAAGAATGTCGCAAATTGCGGTGAGATCACGGGGAAATCCTCTTTTCAAATTCGTGCAGGTTTCTTATAATATAGAAGAAATCGGACAGGGAAAAGTCTGATCGGAAAGAGAGGTAATGGACATGCTCTGGCTGGAACATATTTCACCGGAACAGTTGCAGATGGGAGCTGCGGTATGCAATCTGCTCACCGTGATGCTTCTGATTGTCACATTACATAAGATAAACAGAATCCAGAGATATATACAGAAGAAACAGACCGGCACGGACAGAAAGGAGAGCATAGAGTGCGAGGAACTTTCTCCGACGCAATGCGATTCACAATGTAAAGAAGCAGCTGATGAGGTGAAAAAATACCCGGCGGACATGCTGATCGATGAGGTTATTGAAGAGGTATTTTCTTAAGAAAATCTTCATAAAAACGAAAAACTGGCAAAATGCACAAAAAGCAGCTGGAAGTCTTGTAAAACGGGGCTTTCGGCTGCCTCTTTCTATAGAAAAGCAACGGCATAAAGCCACGGAAAGCCCCGAAAACTTGACAAAAAACAGTACCTTTGTTATAATTCCTGCTGTAACAAATCCGTAACAATTGTAACAAAATATGAATAAAACAGCACAAAGGTGTAATACTATTTCAATAAACATGTGATTACACCGATGGAGGGTTCTATGAGTTTGAAGAAAAGAGCGATTGAGGGAATCGTGGTTGCCGGATCTCTGGTGATGATGAGCACAATCGCACAGGCTGCTGATCTTGACGGAGTACAGGTAAGGAACGCAGCGGTACAGGCAGAGACGGACTTCGCTACAGGGGGAACAGCAGGAGTTGTTGCCCGGTTAGATCAGTTAGAAGCAGAGGCATTTGGTGATATTGAAGCGGCGACAGCTGGTGTGAACCAGACAGGAAGACTTCTGGTTGCTACAGCGGAGGAAGCGGTTTCGGATACAGAAGCTGCGGAGACATTAGATGCACAGCTGCAGCAGGCCGAAGCAACAGAGACACAGCAGGCAGATGCAGCACAGAGCGAGACAGAGGCAGCACAGAGCCAGGCAGATGGCGAGCAGGCAGCAGATGCAGAGCAGACAGACGCTGATGCGCAGTCGGAGGATGCACAGAGCACGGACGCAGATCAGATGTCTGCGGAAGAGCAGGAGTGGCAGAACCGCCTGATGGCAGATGTCGACGATTTCCTGTATATCAGGGAATCTGGAGACGAAAATGCAGCGATTGTCGGCAAATTATACAAGGGAGATGTGGCGGAGATCGCCGAGACAGGCGATACCTGGACACATGTGGAATCCGGAAACGTAGACGGATATGTGAAAAATTCCTACTGCGTGACGGGATCGGAAGCATATACCTATGCGAACGATACATTTGATACAGAGGTAGAGATCCAGACGAACGGACTTCGCATCAGAAGCAGCGCAGACCCGGACGCGTCCGTGCTGGCAGCGGTATCGACGGGAATGACTTTCCCGCTGGATGCAGATGCGGAGACCGTAGACGGATGGGTCGCGATTGATTACAAGGGAACCACCGGTTATGTGAGCGCAGAGTATGTGACGACGGAGCTTGCACTCGGTGAGGCTGTCACGATCGAGGAGGAGCAGGCAGCAGCTGCGAAGGCTGCGGCAGAAGCGGCAAAGTCCGCACAGGTGTCCAGCGCGGGTACCGTTCAGAATTCTGCAGTGTCCGCTTCGGTGGATGATGTGACACTGCTTGCCGCACTGATTCAGTGCGAGGCAGGAAACGAGTGCTACGAAGGACAGCTTGCAGTCGGTGCGGTTGTCATGAACCGTGTGAGATCCGGCAGATATGCGGGCAGCATTTACGGTGTAATATATCAGGCAGGACAGTTCCCACCGGCAGGAAGAGGAGCCGTTGCAAGCATTGCTGCAAACGGTCCGAAGTCCAGCTGCATTCAGGCAGCACAGGAAGCACTCAACGGTGCTGACAATACGGGCGGTGCGACATGCTTTAGCAGAGCTTCTTCCGGACACGCGGGTGTGGTAATCGGAAACCACGTATTTTATTAAACAGGAATCATGGCAGAGCCGTGGGAAATGATGAGACATTTCCTACGGCTTTTCTTGTATTTTCAAATCAAATATAGTAATATGATATTTAACGGGGAAAATTGTGTTAGAGATCCGGGCAGAAAAGAATTGGAGGTTAGATAATGGGAGGATTATTAGTAGCATTTTTGATTTTGGTTATTCTGATATTGGCAGTTGTGGTGTCCTGTATTAAGATCGTACCACAGGCGCATGCGTATATTGTGGAGCGTCTGGGCGGATATCTTGCAACATGGCCGGTAGGTCTTCATCTGCTGATACCGTTTATTGACCGCGTGGCGAAGAAGGTTACCCTGAAAGAGCAGGTGGTTGATTTCCCGCCGCAGCCGGTAATCACAAAAGATAATGTTACGATGCAGATTGATACGGTTGTTTATTTCCAGATCACAGATCCGAAGCTGTATGCATACGGTGTGGAGAACCCGCTGATGGCGATCGAGAATCTGACCGCAACGACACTGCGTAACATCATCGGTGATCTCGAGCTGGATGAGACACTGACATCCAGAGAGACGATCAACACGCAGATGAGAGCAACACTTGATGTGGCAACTGATCCTTGGGGCATCAAGGTAAACCGTGTAGAGCTTAAGAATATCATTCCGCCTGCAGCGATCCAGGATGCGATGGAGAAGCAGATGAAAGCAGAGCGTGAGCGAAGAGAAGCGATCCTTCGTGCAGAGGGTGAGAAGAAGTCTACCGTCCTCGTGGCAGAAGGTAAGAAAGAATCCGCAATTCTCGATGCAGAGGCAGAGAAGCAGGCGGCGATCCTCCGCGCAGAGGCGAAGAAGGAGGCCACTATCCGCGAGGCAGAAGGTCAGGCTGAGGCAATCCTTAAGATTCAGCAGGCAAACGCAGACGGTCTCCGCATGATCAAGGATGCGGCTCCGGATCAGGGTGTCATCCAGTTAAAGAGCCTTGAGGCATTTGCAAAGGCGGCAGACGGCAAGGCGACGAAGATCATCATTCCGTCTGAGATTCAGGGAATCGCAGGGCTGGCAAAATCTGTGACAGAAATAGCTCTGGAGAACAAATAGAACATCGGATAGATCAGATTAAAAATAGGGGGCTGTCACGAGAGTGGCAGCCTGTTTATTCTGCAACAGGAAGCACAAAGCGACAAGGAGGAACGCAATCATGAACTTAAAAGGACGCAATTTCTTAAAACTGATGGATTACACACCGGAAGAGATTCTCTACCTGATTGATCTGGCAGCGGATCTTAAGAGCAAGAAGAAGCAGGGAATTCTGCATGATAGTCTGATCGGAAAAAATATAGCGCTGATTTTCGAGAAGACAAGCACCCGCACACGGTGTTCTTTTGAGGTGGCAGCACATGATCTCGGAATGCATGTGACTTACCTTGATCCATCCGGTTCGCAGATCGGCAAAAAGGAGAGCATTCCGGACACCGCGCGTGTGCTGGGACGCATGTTTGACGGTATCGAGTACCGCGGATACGGACAGGACATTGTGGAGGAGCTGGCAAAATATGCAGGGGTTCCAGTGTGGAACGGTCTGACGAATGAGTTCCATCCGACGCAGATGCTTGCAGATATGCTGACGATCCGGGAACACCTGGGACACTTAAAGGGTGTGAAGTTTGTATACATGGGCGACGCCCGCTACAATATGGGCAATTCCCTGATGGTGACCTGCGCAAAGCTCGGTATGGACTTTGTCGCATGTACTTCTAAGAAATATTTCCCGAACGAGGAGCTGGTTGATTACTGCAAAAAAGTAGCAGCCGAGACCGGAGCATCGATCACGCTGACCGAAGATGTGGCAGAGGGCACGAAGGACGCGGACGTTATTTACACGGATGTCTGGGTATCGATGGGCGAGCCGGACGAAGTCTGGGCAGAGCGCCTACAGGATCTGATGCCGTATCAGGTCAACAAGGCAGCCATGGCAAATGCCAAGCCGACGGCGATCTTCATGCACTGCCTGCCGGCATTCCATGACTTAAAGACCAAGATCGGCAAGGAAGTCTATGAGAAATTCGGTTACAGCGAGCTTGAGGTGACCGACGAAGTATTTGAGAGTGAGCAGTCGGTTGTATTTGATGAGGCAGAGAACCGTATGCACACGATTAAGGCAGTCATGCTTGCTACACTGGGAGAATAAGAGGGAACATCATGAAAGCAGAACTACTTTCCGTTTTAAGAGATGCCGACGATTATGTATCAGGACAGGATCTGTGTGAAAAGTTTGGCGTATCCCGGACGGCGGTCTGGAAGGGCATCAATCAGCTCAAGGAAGCCGGGTATGAGATAGAGGCGGTGCCGAACAAGGGATATAAGCTGTTGTCGGTGCCGGACACACTGAGTGAGGAAGAATTAAAAAGTATCCGCAAGACCGCGTGGGTGGGACAGGAGATTTTTTACTATCCGGTCATCGACTCCACCAATACCAGGGCGAAGCAGCTGGCGGAGGAAGATTACCCTACCGGAACGCTCGTGGTCGCCGGACAGCAGGATGCAGGCAGAGGCAGAAGAGGAAGAAGCTTTGAGTCCCCGCAGGGAGCCGGTATTTTTATGACGCTGATGTTAAAGCCGGAGCTGTCGCCTGTGAATGCGCCGATGCTGACGCTGGTGGCGGCACTTGCGGTGTCTGCGGCGATCGTGAAGACGACAGGCAGACCGGCGGGCATCAAATGGCCGAACGACATTGTCATGAACGGGAAAAAAGTCTGCGGCATTCTGACGGAGATGAGCGCACAGATGGATTATGTCAATCACATTGTGATCGGTATTGGCATCAACGTTCACAACGAATCGTTCCCGGAGGAGATTGCCCCAGTGGCAACTTCTCTCTACATGGAGACTGGAGAACATTTTAACCGCGCGGCTCTGATTGAGGAAGTATGGGAACAGTTTGAGCATTATTATGCGATTTTCATGGAGACCGAGGATCTGAGCGGTCTTGTGAAGGAGTATGATGCGCATCTGGTCAACCGGAACCAGATCGTGAAGGTGCTTGATCCGAAGGAACCGTTTGAGGGAAAAGCGATGGGCATCACGCCGCGGGGCGAGCTGATCGTGGATACCTGGGAGAGCAGAAGACTTGTATCTGCAGGAGAAGTCTCTGTGCGCGGTGTCTACGGATATGTGTAAGGGATACTGTGCAAACAGTGTCTGTGGAAACGGTTTGGAAAGGAATGTCTGAATGGAAGAAGTGGTACTGTGCGGTGCGAGCGCATACAATAAAAAATTTTATCTGAACGAGGACTTTAAAGGTCTTCCGGAGCAGATCAAGAATGAACTGAAGATCATGTGCGTGCTTTTCACGGAGGATGTGGGCGGTATTTTTCAGCTGGTGTTCAGCGAAACGGGCGAACTGGAATTCCGCACCTCCTGCGATGAAAATGATCTGCTGTACGACGAGATCGGCTGCGGACTTAAGATCCGTCAGTTACAGCAGACAAAACAGGAACTGCTGGAAGCGCTGCAGATGTATTATAAGGTTTTATATGTGGGAATATAGGGGGTACGGACGATGATAATGACGATTGATGTGGGAAACACAAATATTACCGTGGGAGTATTCCGGGGAGACGAGGTGGTATCGAATTTTCGTATCACGACGAAAATGCCCCGTACATCCGATGAATACGGGATGCTGTTGAGCAACCTGCTGGAGCAGAATTCGATTTCACATGACGATATTGAGGATGCGATTATCGCATCGGTTGTTCCGAATGTGATGCATTCCCTCGAGGGGGCGATTATCAAGTATTTTAGCATCCGGCCGATTATTGTGGAGCCGGGAACCAAGACCGGTATCCGTGTCGTGACTGAGAACCCGCGCCAGATCGGTGCGGATCGTATTGTGGATGCAGCGGCAGCGTATGAGCTGTATGGCGGACCGGTGCTTGTCCTTGATTTTGGCACGGCAACCACGTACGATCTGGTGGACAAGGACGGCGCGTTTGTATCCGGCGTTACAGCTCCAGGAATCCGCATTTCCGCAAAAGCATTGTGGGAAGATGCGGCGAAGCTTCCGGAGATTGAGATCCGCAAGCCGGCGAGCATCCTCGCGAAGGAGACGATTTCCTCCATGCAGGCAGGGCTTGTCTACGGGCAGATCGGACAGACGGAATACATCATCCGTCATATGATCGATGAGGCGAACATGGGCGAGGTCAAGGTCGTGGCAACCGGCGGACTGGGCAGAATCATTGCAAATGAGACCACAATGATCGATGTGTATGACCCGAACCTGACATTGAAGGGCATGAATCTCATCTATAAAAAGCAGAACCGTAAATCCGGGAAGATTAAATAAGTAGAAAATGAGGGTGGCAGCGTGGCAATAATCCGAACACTGCAGATAGGAAATGTAACCTTAGAAAATAATTTGATACTGGCACCAATGGCAGGCGTAAGCGACCTGCCATTTCGCTTGCTTTGCAGGGAACAGGGCGCGGGGCTGGTGTGCATGGAAATGGTGAGCGCCAAGGCGATTCTGTATAAGAACCGCAACACGGAGGAGCTCCTTACCATTGATCCAAAGGAGCACCCGGTATCGCTGCAGCTTTTCGGCTCCGATCCGGATATTATCAGTGAGATTGCGAAGCAGATTGAGGAGCGGCCGTTTGACATTCTGGATCTGAATATGGGCTGTCCGGTTCCGAAGGTCGTCAACAACGGAGACGGCTCCGCGCTCATGAAAAATCCGAGGCTTGCCGGGGAGATCATAGAGAAGACGGCGCGGGCGATCAAAAAACCGCTTACGGTGAAGATCCGCAAGGGATTCGACGATGCGCACGTCAATGCGGTCGAGCTGGCGCACATTGCGCAGGAGAGCGGTGCGGCGGCGGTCGCGGTGCACGGGCGCACCAGAGAGCAGTATTATGCCGGACATGCGGACTGGGACATTATCCGCCAGGTGAAAGAGGCGGTATCTATTCCTGTCATTGGAAATGGGGATATCCGCACACCGGAGGATGTGGCGGCGATGGCAGAGCAGACCGGCTGCGACGGCTATATGATCGCGCGCGGAGCGGAGGGAAATCCCTGGATTTTCCGTCAGATTCTGCATTATTTTGAGACGGGGGAGCACCTTTCCCGGCCGGATTTTTCAGAGGTGACGGAGATGCTGCTGCGCCATGCAAAGATGCAGATCGACTGCAAGGGAGACTACACGGGCATCCGTGAGATCCGCAAGCATGCGGCATGGTACACCGCGGGATACCGTAATTCGTCCAAGCTTCGCGGAAGGATCAACGAGGTGGAGAATTACGAGCAGCTCGAGGCATTATTCCGGGAAGTGGAGTCATATAATGAGAAAAACGGATATGAGGCATAGGAAATGTCCTATTCCAATGAGTTTCTTAGAAATTTTCGACCGGTATTTCTGGCGATCTTAAAGGCGCAAAGCTTTCGCCCGGAGCGCGTGGAGCTTGTGGTGATCGACGAGGAGCGGAGCCATGTCTTTGAACCGGCGGATGTGCGCGATGTGCTCGAACAGATCGGTGACGATCTGAATTACCTTACGGTGTACACCGGGCGCCCCGCATATTTTTCCGCGTTTGCAGAGAGAATGTATGAGGAGAACGGGCTGGTGGTGATGGTTTTTCCCAAAACCAGACTGTCTGCGTGGGAAGGACAGGCGGGGGTGAGAGAAACGTTTCTGACCCGGAAGGTGATCCTGGATTTTGAGTGGGAGGGAGCATACCGGACAGAGATGATCTGTGCCGCGGCGACCTATATCCCGATCCACAAAAAGCCCTGGAAACAGGGCGAAAATCTTGACATCATGGTGCCTATCGGTTATAATACTGTGATTGTTAAGAGCATGCATCACCAGAGAGAAAAGCTTGGACGTGACCGATTTGAAGAAGCTTTTTATGAGAATTGAACTGATAAAAATTACAAAGAAGGGTAGAGAGTAATGGACAAGAAAAACATTCTGACGTATGAAGGACTCAAAAAACTGGAGGACGAATTAGAGGATTTAAAGGTTGTCAAGAGAAAGGAAGTCTCCCAGAAGATTAAGGAAGCAAGAGAGCAGGGCGATCTGTCCGAGAATGCAGAGTATGATGCAGCGAAGGACGAGCAGAGAGATATTGAGGCACGTATTGAGGAGCTCGAGAAGATCCTCAAGAACGCTGAGGTATTTGTAGAGGAAGAGGCTGACTTAGATAAGGTAAGCATCGGATGTCAGGTAAAGATCTTAGATTGTGAATTTGACGAGGAGCTGACCTACAAGATCGTGGGTTCCACAGAGGCAAACAGCTTAAAGGGCAAGATTTCCAATGAGTCACCGGTTGGTAAGGCGCTTCTTGGAAAGAAAGTCGGCGATACCGTAACGGTAACGACACCGGCAGGAGAGTTTGAGTACAAGATACTTTCCATTCACAGATCATCAAACGAGTAGAACATGAACGTCTGCGGACTCCGCTTCACGCGGACAGGCGGCGCAGGATAAATGGAGGAAAAGCATGGCAGAGCAGAATAATAACCAGCAGCAGGACGTCAACCAGCTGCTCAAGGTTCGTTATGATAAGTTACACGAACTGCAGGAGAACGGAAAGGACCCGTTCGTCATCACTAAGTATGATGTGACGAACCACAGCACGGATGTCAAGGAGCATTTTGAGGAGATGGAAGGCAAGGAGGTATCTCTTGCCGGACGTATGATGTTCAAACGTGTCATGGGTAAGGCATCTTTCTGCAATATTCAGGACTTAAAGGGACGTATCCAGATCTATGTAGCGCGCGACAGCATCGGCGAGGAGTCCTACGCGGATTTCAAAAAGTATGATGTCGGCGATATTTTAGGCGTGAAGGGTACCGTTTTTAAGACGAAAACAGGCGAGATTTCCATTCATGCAGCAGAGGTAACACTGCTTTCCAAGAGCTTACAGATTCTGCCGGAGAAGTTCCACGGACTGACGGATACCGATACCAGATATCGTCAGAGATATGTCGATCTCATCATGAATGAGGATGTCAAGGACACATTTGTGAAGCGTTCCAAGGTCATCAGCACGATCCGCCGCTATCTGGACGGACAGGGCTTCATGGAGGTTGAGACCCCGATGCTCGTGTCGAATGCGGGCGGTGCGGCTGCAAGACCGTTCGAGACACATTTCAATGCATTAGATGAGGATTTAAAGCTTCGTATTTCTCTGGAGCTTTACTTAAAGAGACTGATCGTCGGCGGCATGGAGCGTGTCTATGAGATTGGTCGTGTATTCCGTAATGAGGGTCTGGACACCAGACACAATCCGGAGTTCACACTCATGGAGCTGTATCAGGCATACACCGATTACCATGGCATGATGGATCTGACCGAGAACCTTTACCGCTATGTGGCAAAGGAAGTGACCGGTTCTGAGATGCTGACTTACGGGGAGCATACCATGGATCTCTCCAAGCCGTTTGAGCGCATCACCATGGTGGATGCGGTGAAGAAGTATGCAGGCGTCGATTTTAATGAGGTGAAGGATACCGCCGAGGCGAAGAAGCTTGCAGACGAGCATCACATCGAGTACGAGGAGCGCCATGAAAAGGGTGATATCTTAAATCTTTTCTTCGAGGAGTATGTCGAGGAGCATCTGATCCAGCCGACGTTCGTGATGGATCATCCGATCGAGATCTCTCCGCTCACGAAGAAGAAGCCGGAGAATCCGGACTATGTAGAGCGTTTTGAGTTCTTCATGAACGGCTGGGAGATGGCAAATGCTTACTCTGAGCTGAATGATCCGATCGATCAGCGCGCACGTTTTGCTGCCCAGGAGGAGGCTTTTGCAGCCGGAGATGAGGAAGCGAACCACACCGATGAGGATTTCTTAAATGCACTTTCCATCGGTATGCCGCCGACCGGAGGTATCGGATTTGGAATCGACCGTATGGTCATGATGATGACCAACAGCCCGGCGATAAGGGATGTGCTGCTGTTCCCGACGATGAAGAGCATCGGTGGCGTAAAGGCTGAAAATGGCGTAAGTTCTAAGCCTTCAGAAGAGGTAAAAGCTGAGCCAGAGAAGATTGATTTCTCTAATGTAAAGATTGAACCTTTATTTGAGGAAGAAGTAGACTTCGATACATTCAGCAAGTCAGATTTCAGAGCTGTTAAGGTAAAAGAGTGTGTAGCAGTTCCTAAGTCAAAGAAATTATTACAGTTTACTTTAGATGACGGAACAGGCACAGACCGCACTATTTTAAGCGGAATCCACGCTTATTATGAGCCAGAAGAGCTTGTTGGAAAGACACTTATTGCCATCACAAATCTTCCACCTAGAAAGATGATGGGAATTGAATCTTGTGGTATGTTACTTTCAGCAGTAAACAATCTTAAGGATTCAGAGGATGAAGAACTTCATCTTCTTATGGTTGATAACCACATTCCAGCAGGTGCAAAGCTCTACTAAAAACGTGATGTACCTTATTGGTGGAAATTTGTAAAATTACAAAAATACGCCAATTTTACGCCAAACGATGCAGAGTTTGATGTAAGAAAATAATATAATGATGTGGAATCAGACGATATGACATAGAAGCCCCATTGGATAGAGAAATCTGTCTGATGGGGTTTTATTGTATATCTGTGCCACTTTCGAATAAGTGGCTGGCAAAACGACATGCATGAGAGGAAACATGACGGGTAATGTCGGCGAGTTTAGCACTTTTCTTAAAGAACTGGTTAACACAGGTTATATCAAGATATCCACCGGTTCAGGAACTTGGAAAAAGGATATCTTTAGGGCGACCACATTTGTACCAATACTCAGTGAGAAGGTCTAAATTTTTTTGAGACAGAATCGTATACCTGTCAATTCTGCCTT
>ERZ1034976.2478-NODE-2478-length-12543-cov-38.604500_pt1 | contig 12543 bp, 7 predicted proteins | sample MGYA00520623_ERZ1034976 | MGnify/ENA primary metagenome ERZ1034976 (study PRJEB33766, sample SAMN09781774) | gut metagenome | biome: gut microbiome | host: Homo sapiens | place: Madagascar | study: EMG produced TPA metagenomics assembly of the PRJNA485056 data... | reverse complement strand
ACTATAAATCAACTATTTCAAAGATCGAATTGCCCTATTTTATTGGACAGTAGTGTCGATATATATCAGATCGAGATACTTCTGTTCCAGGGTCAGGGCAGAGTCATTGTGGTAGGTTGTCCCGCTCTTCCATCCTTCAGAATTTCGGACGATGCAGCCGTTCTTACCCATCTTTCCGGCTTCGGCAAAGTTGGCTACCACAACAGGCTGACTCCAATCGTCCTGAACAGAATCGGTACCATGTTTTCCTGCACGAACAGACTCCCAGATGAACCGGTTCACAGACGATACAGCTAGCCGTTTTGCCGTCCATCCTCCCTGTAGGATACCATTTGTACGGTAAGGCTTAGATGGCGCCACCGTATCGTTAGTGGTAGCGATATAGGCGCGCTCCATGACGATAGCTTCAGCCTGCATCGGCATCGCCTTGCTCCAGGTTATGTTGCCTACAGCATCTACGGTTCCGTCGGTACGCCACAAACTCTCAGTAAGAGCTATCATCGATTGCCAGGCAAAGAGACCATAGTCGCCGTAGCTGTCTGTGCCGCCATCCTTGAAATATCCAATAAAGAAATAATATTCTCCTGCATCAGGCATGGATAATTTAGCAACAAGACTCTGACCATCTCCGCTTACTACATAGGCATACTCCGATCTGTTGAGATATTCGCTATCTTCCTTTATCTGCTTGCCCTCGCTATCGATAACCTCAGACGGCAGATAGAGACGAGAGATACATACCAGGTCCCAGTTGGCTTCAGAATAAGACTTCAGCATCACTCTGAGATAGCTATCCCCGAAATGGTTAACAACCTTAATACGACGTATGCACTTGCCGTTGCCACCAAGAGAGGAAGGAGTCTTATAGAAGGTTTTCTTCTGCTTGATACCATCTAACAGAATTTCACTTTCTTCTGTTCCCCATGCGCTAGTACTGCTGTTGTACCGGTCGATAATTTCATCTGTTGTAATCTTACCACCCAGCACGATACTCTTACCGCCCGTAGTAGGAGCCGTCTTGGTCCAGCCGCTGCCAATATTATCCTGCGCTTTATTATAGTCGGCAAGCGTTTTTAAGACAGGAAGAACTGATGGTTCTGAAGCTGAAGACTGATAGCCTACGATGAGACCATCGCCATCCTTACCATCCTTACCATTCTCACCATCCTTACCATTCTCGCCATCCTTACCATCCTTAGCTTTATAACCTCCACACGAAAAGTTTATAACTTCGTCCCCATCCGTAAACCATGTGATTTTCATTATCCACAGCCACGGAGTAACATCGTCAAAGGTAATTTGGCTGAAGTCTTTACTGCCATGTTCTCTGAATAATGTCGGACTCTCGTTTATATCAGAACTACCTGCAGCATAATACCAGGTTTCGATACGTGAAATGCTCTTCGGGTAACGATTGAAGAGCTTAGGTTCAGAGAAACTGCCATCCGCTCCTACCTCTCCTGTCTTGTATGCCACATATACATACTGCTTTTCCAGAGTCGGCTCCATCGGATCATCCTGCCATCCCTTAGGCTGCAAGGCGCCCTGCTGACGGTAAGGCCGTGCAATGAAACTCGAATCAGACTGGTCAGAGAGATAATAGATATACTCATATCCATCGCCATCCGCTCCACAGGTGAGTACCGGAACGCTCTCCTTATCCAGTATATTTCCGGAAGCATCGTATAAAGCGAACACCACCTGACGGGCATTACTCTGCACAGATACCTCTGCGCCTATTTTCATGTTGGTATCAGGAGTATCAGCAGTTCCATGCTTCAGATGATACCCTGTCGGTAATTCTGTCAGCTTATATCTCTTGTCGTCGGATGATGTTGCCCATATATCGCATGAGATACTTTTTGCGCTCATATTGCCCTGATTGTCTATAATCACGCTATCGGCAGAAGGTATCAGCTCGTAGACTACGGTATCAGACGATTTCAGAACAGTAAGTTCTCGGGTATACTCGTAGCTGGCTCCGGCATATTTGCCCACAACCGTGATGTCCAGTTTCGTAACCTGGTCGAGGGTATCGGCAGTAAGATTATCTGCATCAATGGTGATCATCTTTGCCTTGCCGTCTATACTCATCGATGCCTTCAGTCCGGCAACCTTAGAGATATTGAGCGAGGATATCGCCCATGGTTCGTTATGATACATGAGGGAAACCTTAGTCTTGATAGGCAAGCCGATATACTTATCCATTTTTGTATTCCATGCTACCGATGCACTCTCATTGCTCAGATCGCACACCATGAAAGGAAGGCTGTCGTGCTGTATACGGATAGGCATCTGCACCGTTTTCGAGGTCTTACCTTCAAGGTCTACGACGATGGTCACCATCGCATCCGACATTTTGCGCATAGCTGCGTAATCGAAATTGGCGTCATCTGCAGTTCCGGCAACACCATCCTTGATATTCCTGATACCCTTGATGAAAACGGTAGAGTTCTTCACCTCTACGTCGCAGTCCTCGCTTACTACATACAAGCGATAATGGCCTTCTGTCACGTCCTCGCTATTTGCATCTTCTTCGAGCAGAATATCCATGCCCTTACGCACGAAGACAGCCGTAGAGATACGGTACTGCTTGGTAACCTTGCCCTCGTCCTGAGTATAGAGACCATTAATGACATTACCCATATCATCTACTGTGATGACACTCTGGTACTGCGAGAGACTCACATCATAAGCCTTCGCCTCGTTCTTCAGGTCATCGAGCCCAAGAATATCACCGAGATACTCCACGTTGCCGCCGAAGTATACGTTATCCTGTACGAAGATACCATTGCCTGAAGGATGGATATACGATCCGTCTCTTCGCTTGATAGCCAGTCCTCCGAGCCATCCGTATCGACATACGCGGTTCTCTGTATATATCTCCCAGTTGCATACACCATCCAGCACCTCGATATAACTGTTTCCCCTCGAAGAAAAATACATGCTACTCTGGCGCTTATCATCGGTAAAGCTACCATACTGCGCAAAATCCATATAGGCGCAAGGATCCGGAGTTGCCTCCGAACGTTTACCATATTCGAATACGAACTTACCATTCTCGCTAGTGAGGATTTTCTTCACATAAAAGTAAGTAGTGAAGAAACCTTTATGCAGAACGAAATTGCAATCATCCAACGCGCCTTCGGTATTTTTATCTGAACCATGGGCGTTATCTATATCGGCATAGATACCGCGACAGATATCTCCCACCTGCAGAGATCCGTAATCGTTTCCCTCCAGATGAAGAGAGATGATGTGTTTCCCGGTATCTACACTCTCGATGGTTCCATAGCCGTTGGTATTCCATTGCTCCGCTTTGGTTACAGAGATTTCGTTGAAGACAAACTTAGGAGCAGAGATAAACTGACGGACGAACAGGCTGTTCATTTCTGCGTCACCATTACTATCGATACTTGCGCCGGAACCATAAGCCCCGGAAACGAAATTGTATGTCATGAAGGCATAGAGTTTCGCTAATCCCTCGCCAGTTATCTGGCTCTTTCCGTTTCCAAGCTTCAACCCTTTCAGCAGAGATATCACATCCTCGAAGGTAATCTTACCTTTAGCCGTATCGTCTATATCCTTGCGCAACATCTTCTTTTCGAGCGCGCCTCCAGGAGTGCAGTCGTCTGCCATACCTGCCTTTATTCTGTCGCCCTGGTATAGGATATAACCGTAATCATAAGAAAGTCCGTTCAGCACTTCGATGTTGAAATGCTGATGGCCAATGCCTCCTCCACCACTATATCGGTCGGTCAGAGTACTTGCAAAGTAGTTAAAGAGAGCGTCTGCAGTAGTAACACCCCATGTTTCTGAATAGGGCTCCTGAACAGGGAAGAGCACCCCTCCACTCAGCAGCTGACGTGGAAACTCAACTAAGCGAGGGGCGATAGTAAAATTTCCGATTTCGGGTAGATGGATATCCATTTGTTTGAAATCGCTGGCATCTGACCTCGTGAGGTTCAGGTACGGACGGGCATCTGAATATTTGTATGTGAAGGTATAGTTCGAAGGCAGTTCCTTCGCCTCGTAGTTCACGTCACTCTCGGTAACGGTTATCTTGCGAAGAGAATTGCCATGGTATACATACTTGCCCAGAGACGGGAAGAAATCGAGCATCCACAGGCGCTCCTTCTTATCCAGGAACCCGGTGTTCTTCTTAAACTTGCGGGTGGTATCTACGCGATATTCCTCAGAGTCTTCCTCTATTTCCGCAACATTGTGGGTATGTTCTGCAGTATTTTCGCTGTTGCCGTAGGCGCGGAAACAGTCTACACCTCCTAGCGAATTCTCGAAGAGGAACCACTCTTCTTCTTCGCTCTTCATGTCGCTAGCATAGTAGCGTTGTACGTAGGTAACCCGCTTCCCGTCCTGTTCTACCCAGATATCGTAATAAGATGGCTGGATAGAACCGCCTATCTTCTTGGCGATAATGGCGTATTGCACCGGTACGGTATATACGGTTCCGGCATTCATATGGTTCATCAGTACCACTTCCTTCTCTTCGTAGGCGGTTCCATTCCACATGTATGCCTTGCACTTCATCACGCTGGTGGCAGTTGCGTAATAGGTAAGGAATTCCGGAGAATAATAGGTTACGGCCTTCACCTGCGGCTGCCAGGTGAGGAAATTGTTTTTCAGAAAATTGGTAGCCGAATCAGAGAGTCTGTCCACACCGGCACGTATCACGGAGAAGGTGAATTCCTTCTTGCTGCCTTCGCTGCCAACCTCGTAAAGTGTCGCCACAAAGGATTTCATGATGTTCGGCTGAGCATAAGGTTCACTACTGTCTTTTACCTCAAAGCTGAGAAGAGGAAGGATGATATCCTTGACGGATAACGTAATCCGGTTCTTATCGTTCGGCGTATAAGTGTGCTGAACGATGTTTGCGCTTGATCCTTTATAGCGTAGAGCGAAAACCACATCAGCCTTCGAGGTACTGAATATCTCAAAGGCATTCATGGAGCCTACCATGCTCAGAGCATCTGGATATAATAAAACCTGTATCATCTTAAAATTGCTTTGATTATATTGCAAAGTTAAGATAATACAGGGAGATAACAAAGGACAATATCCTACGAAATCGGTATGCATTCCAGCCAGACGGTCGTACAATGGTATACCCATTTGCTGTGACGGAACATCGTTGCATGTCGGGTTTTCTGACTTACGTATGATTTCTGCAGTCCATACTTCTGGCCAACATACTCAGCTGAAGGGAGAGGAGGATAAATGACCTTGAAGGTGCGGTCCTGGTCGTTACCTGATTTTTTATAGTCATTCTCCGAAACCTCTACCGTCTCTTCGAATCCAAGCCACTGGTACTTGCAGGTCATTGCCGGCATTAAATCTTCAAGGCTCTCTGCCTCGTTAACAGGTGTAGTGAGCGCGATGGTTCTGAGTTCGCTTTCCGTTGGCTCACTCTTTCCCCCAAGAGTAAACTTCAGCTTGTTGAAGAAGAAACTCACACCTCTGATCACAACCTTCGCATAAGAAGGCAGGTTCTGCTTCTGCGACTGTGAGAGGAGCAGTTTTACCTTGAGTTCCTGGAGTGAATTCCTGAGCAGGAGGTCATACTGCCGGTAGAACTTTTCGTAGATACCATCCTCACCATTATACACCAGGGAATAATCGAATATCTTCCGGGGTGTCTGTTCTCCCTGATGATGCGAGCCGAACCCGACATTTGAATACAGATGCGTATCATATGCAGTCACGGTTCCGCAAGCTATACCATCTGAAGATACATATGGGAAGGCGAGCATGACGGGCAACATAGGAGTCGATTCACTTGCCTCTTCTCCATCTTCCGTTGCAACTTTCATCGATGAATTCAGCGTAGCGTAATCGCCGATATACAGTTGCCTGTCCATGTCTCTTTCCACGGTCTCCCCGTCTAAGATTTCCCTATACTTGAGCGTACGAACCTCCGGTATCATCTCTGGTATTTCTACATCTTGAGTATCAATATCATCATCTCCAGAATCGTAGCTCTGAGAACAGCCACCTATTTTTACTTTCACGCTGTAGTTGCCAGAATAACCTTTCTTATAAAAGCAACCGTCTGCGCTATCAAAGTAGGCGCCAGAATTTTTCGATACCATATCCTTAATATCATCGTAACTATCCTCTGTATCGCTATCCGCCTGATACTTCGGGCGCAGTACCACACGTTTATAATCGGATGCAGCCTTATAAGATAAGGTAGGTTCTTCTGTCATCTGGCGGGTAAGATCCGCAACCGGCTTACTGTCTATCGCATCTTTCAGGAAGATGATATCTGCAGTATGAGTTCCTTCATCAGAAACGAACTCGCATAGAAACTTTTTCCGAAAAACTGAGAGAAAATCAGATACTGACACGTCTGGCAGAAGATCTTCGACACGGATATGTCCATTCACTAGCACGTCTATCACGTTGTTCAAGACAACCATCTTATTAAATGGAGCCGTCTTGGTGAAGAAATTCTCCTTTAGGTCATACCCGAAATGCTTGAAAATCCGCTTCAGCAAATAATTGGCACGGATAAAAGGAGATATATAATATCCCTTCGTCAGAGATATCGGTATTTCGTTTACATGATCAGTAAGCAGCCATTCACCCGCAAAATACGGCGAGTCAACGCCCAGAGAATAGGTATACATCTCGTGAGCTGTTACGTATTCGTAACCGCCTCCTTCCTTATATCTCCAGTAGCTGGCTGTACGCATAGTACCTGCATTCCATCCCCAGTTCAGTATTTTGTAGTTGTACTCGGTATCTCTACCCGAGTCATCAGTAAGCAGAACCGGGAAGATATCATAGTTCTCGTTTTTGCCACCTACGAGAGATTTGCAGAACTCGATGCACTCGTCTACGGTCGTGCACCCGGGTATCATCTCGTCCTTGAAGATGCTCTTCAGCTTTACGTTCTGTATCTTCGAGTAGAAGGACCCGTCGTTGATATAGAATGAAGAGGAGATGTTCCCCTTGTGCTGTGCCGAGAGAACTATCTGCCGGCATTGGGCGAAATACTCGCCGTCTTCGATGCTTACGTTCGTAGCCACCATCTTGTCTCTCAGGCCGAAGGTATCGGGGTAGTTCAGTATCATGCGGTTGTAATCGCTTGCCGGAATATCCAGCGGGGAGGTCGTTTCCCCGTAATCGTTGAAGAACGGGTTGGTACGTTCTACCTCCAGCTTGGCGTCTTCGCCAAGCTGGTAGGCCTTTCCTTTATCCAGATTTGTTATTTTCATGTTCAGAAGATTTTATTTTTTAGCAAACTTTCTCGCCTGGTTTCTCAGTTCCTGCTTGGCGTCCAGATCCGAGAGTGACACAAACGAGCGAATTCCATCTCTCTTGAGCTCTCTGAGCAGTTCCAGGAGCTCGTTATTGTTGCGTCCCGACGTAGCGTTTCCTGCATCGCGATGCGCAGATTCCTGCGTCCCGACGTAAAAATCTGCCCCTCCAGGAGCAATTTCATGGCTGATCCGGGCAGACTGGCGGGCGATGCTTCCACCCAGCGCCCTGCCCTGCATGGCCATCAGATACTTGCTCATATCGAAGGTTCTTATCTGCCCGGCACGCTGAGCTGCATCCATCAGGTTGATGAGCGGAGCGATGGTAGGGTTCTCCAAGGCTGCATTCGATGCCACCCACTCCTTACTCCTACCTCTAGGCCCATCGCCTACGATGACGGTAGGATGGTCTACGTACCCGCGCTTACCTGGTGCATATTCGGCGTTGAAGTGTTTTCCATCCTGTTCGCGCTCTACATCGATACGTCCTCCGCTCTCTCGGCCGCTTGCCACTCGTGCACCAGAAGCTGAAGAACTTCCGCTGCTTCCGTTGAGGGTCATACGCTTCACCTTCTGTCGCTCGGCATTTGCCACAACCAACTGAGCAGCACCGGTCACACCCATCAGGGCTGCGGCAACACTTCCGGCGATTGGACCCATCTCGCTGTATGCCTTCATGATAGATACTGCAGTATTAGAGATAATCTGAGCTACCTGCATGGCGAAGTTCACGTCAGCATACTTTTTCTGTATCTTCAGTTTCTCGTTGGCTTTTTTCTTCTCCAGTTTCTCCTGGAGTGCCGTATTGCCCTCGGCTGCCTTGATTTCTGCGTCATACTTTGCGTCTACGTTCGCCATCTCGGCATTCTGCAGCGAAGTCACGGCATTACTGAAGAGGTTTGTATAGTACTGAGCCTGCTTCATGAAGGAATCCCTCTTCAGCTGCTGCACTTTCTCCTCGTGTTCCTGCTGAGTGATATACTGGTTGTCGAGTGCCTGCTGAAGTTGCTGCAGTTGCCGGTCGTATTCGCTCTGCTGGTCGAAACCGAGAGCCTGCCTTGCCTGTTTCTTCTTTTCATCCTGTTCGTCAAGCAGCTCGTTTTGCTTGATTGTATACTCCTTCTTTATCTGAGCCTGCACATCTTTATATGCCTTCTCCAGCTGGGTAGTATCTTCCCCGTTCTGCTTGGCCATATTGAGCGCAGCCTGATAATATCCCTTCAGAACTTCCAGTTTCTGGTCGCGTTGCTGCTCCAGGGTCAGTTCCTGCTGCGTCTCCCCTTGCTCCATCACCTTTGCCAGGGCATCCTGATAAGCCTGTTCTACTATCACCTGCTGCTCGAAATGAGCCTGTTCTGCAGCCCGGAGGTTTGCCTGCTGTTTATCCTGGAGTGATTTCTTCTTTGCGCCATCCTTGATTTCGATGTTCTGCGACTGCTCGCTATACGAGGTTTCGATGGCGAGGATGTTGGCGGTATGCTGGGTCTTCAGAGCCTGCATGGCGAGATCGTACTTCTCTTGAGACACCTTTTTCTGAGCGAGAGCCATTTCCCAGTTGTTCACGTCCTGCTGATAGTCCTGGTTGGCGGCATCGATATCTGCCTGTCGGTTTTCTGAAAATCTCTTCGATGCGATATCGTCAGGATTAGGCTGCGTGGTGGTGGTAGTATTTACGGTTCCGGTATGGCCGCCGCCACCTCCGATGCCGCTGTCCGGAACTTCCGGATCTGACGACTCCTCCACGGCCTGATTCATGATACCCTTTCCGAAGGCGCCTGTAATGGTATGAATCTGCGTATCGAGTTGTTTGATACTATTCGATATCGAATTGACCTGCGACCGGAAGTGACCGACGGCATCGCTCTGAGTATTACCTACCGCGCCCCAGGATGTGGTATAAGAAACACCTTGTGCTGATTTTGCGCCAGCAAGGTTCTTCTTTGCGCCGGCAAGTTTAACCTCCAGTTCGGCTCGCTGCTCAGCAAGACCCTGTATCTGCTTCTTAGCACCCTGTACCTCATAGAGTTTTACCAGATTGCTAATGTAAGCCTTCAGAGCCTTATCCGATGCCTTGAACTTCTTTGTAGTCTTGTCGATGGTGGCGTTGTAATGAGGAACTATCTTGTTGAGAGCGTCCACGGCCTTGTATCTTTCGTCCATGGAGAGTTTCTCGTCTTTCGCCACCTTTATCAGGTTCTCCAGTTTCATTCTTTCCTCCACAACCTGCTTTTGCGCCTCTGTCCTGATATTGTTGAGCGCCTTCTGCGCCAGCGTTGACGCATCAGTCGCCTTCTTCATATCCCAGAGCTTCATGGCGAGGAGAGTAACTCCTGCAGCAATCAGACCGAAGACGCTTGCCTTCATCGTTGCATTCATGGCGGTCCAGGCATTCTTGGCAAGCGTCACCCTGCCCGTGAGCAGGTAGAAGCCCGCCTGCAGCAGCTTCAGAAGTCCGGTTCCGGTAGCGCAGATTACGTTCAATGCCTGCTGGGCTGCGGCAGCACCCTTGGTTACAACGATATTCGTCTTGATGGCGTTGCTGGTGGCAATCGCTACAACCGTGAAGGCTGTGAGCAGGATGCCGAGCGTCTTCACCACGCCCTGATGCTTCACGCACCAGGAGATGAGACTGATGGTGTTCAGCTGCATATCTGCATAGGCATCATCCCACTGTTCCTTTAGGGGAAGGATTTCGTCTCCCAGAGCCTTCTGGGCGTTCTGCAGTTCTACCGTCTTCTGGGCTGCCCGATCGGCTGCGCTGATATAGGTCTCTCCTGCCTCGGCAAGCTGGGTATCTACAATCTCTGCCACAGCCTTCATAAAGTCGCCCGTCTCCTTGGTCTTCTCGGAGATTTCTGCCGCAGAGATACCCAGGTTATCGAGGATTAACGGGGACTTGCGACCCAAACCAGTCACGATGCTGTTGGTCATGTAGTCAACCGACTGGCCTGTCTGTTGTGCCTTCAGTTGGGCAAACTGCAAGTACTTACCGAGGTCTTCGAGTGGTATGCGGAAGTCTTTGGCTTGCACGGCTGCGGTCATCAACTGCACATCGTTGACTGTGTTCTTGGTTGCCTTGCGAAGATTCTCCAAGAGGTCAGGCTGATCCATATCCTTGAAAGCCTTGGTCACACCATCGGCGGTTTCTGCCATCTCCAAGCCACCATCAATAAGTTCTTTGACGGAATCTTTGAAACCTTGTGCGTAACTACCAAAGAGTTCTGCTGCCTTGGTCATCATGTTACCATATAGCATTCCGTTAGCTTGGTCGCTAGCCGCAAGTTCACCAAAACTTTTAGCGTTCTGTTTCAATTCAGCCATTCTACTGCTTACCTCTTGCAACTTTTGCTCCAATATATCATAAAGTTCTGGGTTGAGCGTTTTTGAGGTGTTTTCAAATTCCTTCTGCAAACTTTTCTGCTGCTTCTTCAATTGACTCATAGTCATATCAAGCACATTGAGTTTACTGGTCTGCTCGCCTATCTGAGAGGTAAGGTTGCGAATTTCCTTACCAGTCTCGGTATATTGCTTCTTGAGGTTCTTGTAGGTATCAGTCTCTTTCTTGCCAGCTGCCTCCAGCTGAATCATCTGGCTGAGTCGTGCCTTGTTCTCGGAGCGCAGCTTCTTGCTCTGCTGCTCCAGCCGGTATATTTCCTTTTGGGCTGCTGCCGCCTTCACATCGACGGTGTAGCGAATTTCGTCTTCCGTTAAATGTTTACTTGCCATAACTTATGATTTTTGAGGGTTGAGTGACTTTTCCAGTTCCTGACGGATGCCTTGGCGTATCTCATCCGTGAAGCCATAACGGAGCTTAGGGAACGTCTCGTGATAGAGCACGCCCCATACCACACGGTTGTAGAGTGCAAGGTTCCTGCGCTTGAACTTGCTGATGCGGTCGTTGCGCTGGCGGTATTGCATATCGAGGAAACGGAGATAAGGAAGGATTCGCACGAAGATGGTGCGGTTCTCGCCCGAAATCTGGCTGTCGAACGAGTGTGCGGAAAGCGTGGTGAGAAGTCTTCCGGTACGGCGCTGGAAGTTGCTGCGCACCACGTTCTCCTGTGTGGAGTATATCTTCAGGATACCTTCCTGAAGAGTCTCGTGAACAAATTTCTTTTTAACAAGACTGTCTGTTACCATATTCTTTATACATTACTAATTAGCAATGCAAATATAATAACAGGCGAGTATATGGCAAAGGACTAGTACCTGAAGAACTTTACGTATATAAGTATTCCAAACAAAGGAGTAAATATGGTACATAAAGTCAGATAAACAAGCCATTTTGCAAACATCCTCGAGCCGACAACAAACGGTCCAAGAACAAGCGCAATCACGAACGACACGAACTGCACGAAGCCAAAGAAAGTATCTAACATAATCTATATATTTTAATGTGTTACTAATTCTCGGGTGCAAAGATACACCACTTTTTCTGAAAAACCAAATTTATGCTCCAGAAAAAATGGCCACCCTCACGGGCAGCCATCCTTAGTTAGAGAATTGACTAAATTAAATTATTTGTCACTTTATTACATGATAGACTAGAAAACTACTTTTTTCGTTCCACAGCACTTCGACCAGTTTCTCGAACATCTCCTTGAGCTGTTCATCGGTAATGCCCGAGATGTACATGCCGTTCATGCTGAGCATGTGTTCACGTGCCGGCTTGCCGTCAACCATCACTTCGCACTCCTCAAAAATAGGATGCTTTCTTTCTTCCTCGATGTTGTCTGCAACCTTAGCTGCAGCATTTTTATTCTGATTTTCCATAATCTGCTAAAAAATTAGTTGTTACTATTGTTATCTATATCAATCTCATCCTGCAATTTGCAGGCCATGTACAGAGCCTTCTGCAGGTCCTCGTTGGCATTCATGGCTCCATGCATCATGATAGCGAGTATCTTATCGTCGCCGCCACCACCGACAGCCAGGTTGAGATTACCATCCGTACTCACGTCGGCGGTTATCAGAAAGAAGGCTCGCTTACCGTTCTGTTCCTGCCACTCGCCTAGCTCTTTGGTAACCTTCTGGATGGTTCCGAACGACTTCATGTCGCCACGAAGTTCTGTATCGGTACCTTCGCAGACTTTATCTATACCAACTGTATATTTTTTCTTATTTCCCATTATTCTACTCCTCCATCTTTAGGCCTTGGCCGGCTCCATCCTTCGGGGTACATTTGCTGAGTGTCTTCGGCAAGATTTGCCCCCCCAGCCCGTCCGAGAACGGCTGTTTGTGGTGTATCATAGAGGGCAGAACC
>ERZ1034976.2468-NODE-2468-length-12577-cov-4.278869_pt1 | contig 12577 bp, 8 predicted proteins | sample MGYA00520623_ERZ1034976 | MGnify/ENA primary metagenome ERZ1034976 (study PRJEB33766, sample SAMN09781774) | gut metagenome | biome: gut microbiome | host: Homo sapiens | place: Madagascar | study: EMG produced TPA metagenomics assembly of the PRJNA485056 data... | reverse complement strand
CTTAGCCAGGACAGTGATTATATCCGTCGTTATCGGGTAAAAAAAGACCAGAAATGGACAGTGGACAGCGAGTATGGAGAAATTGATATTACAATTAACCTGTCCAAACCGGAAAAGGATCCAAAGGCCATTGCAGCAGCAAAACTGGTGAAATCAAGCAGTTATCCAAAATGTCTTCTTTGCCCTGAAAATGAAGGGTATGCAGGTAGAGTAAACCATCCGGCAAGGGAAAACCACAGAATTATTCCCATTACTGTAAATGACAGTCCATGGGGATTCCAATATTCTCCTTATGTATATTATAATGAGCACTGTATCGTATTTAATTGCAGTCATGTTCCTATGAAGATAGAGAGAAATACTTTTATCAAATTGTTTGATTTTGTAAAATTGTTCCCTCATTATTTCCTGGGTTCCAATGCGGATCTGCCCATTGTAGGAGGCTCTATCCTCAGTCATGATCATTTCCAGGGAGGACATTATACCTTTGCAATGGCAAAGGCACCTATTGAGAAAACAGTTACCATTCCGGGATATGAGGATGTGGAGGCTGGAATTGTAAAATGGCCACTTTCCGTACTGAGAATTCGTCATAAGGATGAGAAACGTCTGGTGGATCTGGCTACACATGTTCTGGAGGTGTGGAGAGGATATACAGATGAGGCTGCATTTATCTTTGCAGAGACAGAGGGAGAACCTCATAATACCATTACACCTATCGCGCGTAAGGTAGGTGATACCTTTGAACTGGATCTGACACTGAGAAATAATATTACCACAGAAGAGCATCCTCTGGGAGTATATCATCCTCATGCTCAGTATCATCATATTAAAAAGGAAAACATTGGTCTTATTGAGGTAATGGGTCTGGCAGTACTTCCTGCAAGACTGAAGGAGGAGCTGGAGCTTCTGGGAGAATATATTCTGGAAGGAAAGGATGTTTCTTCTAATGAAAAGATAGAAAAGCATGCAGACTGGGTGGCAGAATTCCTGCCAAAATACGAACATCTGGATAAAGAAAATATCCAGGAAGTGCTTCGCAAAGAAGTGGGAAATGTTTTTGTTCATGTTCTTGAGGATGCAGGAGTTTATAAATGCACGCCAGAGGGCAGAACAGCGTTTATGAAATTTATTGACAGACTCTAAGTATTGCTGCAGGATGTCCTGTGGCGTGCCTAAGGGTTTTGTAAAATGGAGGTAATAAAGTATGGACAGACGAAAACACAAAGGAGGAAAACGGCTGGCCTGCCTTTTTCTGGCAGTGGCAGTGATAACAGCAGGAATTCCGGTACAGGCAGTGGAGTTTGAGGCTCCCTGCGCAGATGCAGGGCTGTTTAGCTCTGGTGAGGATGATGCTTATACAGGGTATGTGGGGGAAAACGGTGATAGGGGTGAGACTGCAGTGCAGGTCACACCTACACCTGTTTCAACAGTGATTCCTGAGGTGTCACCTTCACCGGCCCCTGAGGTGTCGCCTTCTGTAACTCCGGAAGTATCTCCAACAGTAACCCCTGAGGTGTCTCCAAGCATAACGCCAACAGTGACGCCAACACCAACAGTGACACCGACACCAACGGTAACGCCCACACCAACACCTACTCCGGTACCCTTTGATCCTGCGAAAGAAGTGCAGATTCGTTTTATGGATGGTGATGGCATTGAGTGCGAAAATCTCAGGACAGTGGTAAAGTGGGATGATTCGGTATTGCTTCCTCATGTGCCGGATTCTGCAGCGCCTGATAAGTGGAAACTGGAGCAAAATGAGATGCTTGCTGATGGCATCACCTTTAATGGCGGTGAAAAGCTGACTTTAAAAAAGACAGAAAGCTGGCCCAAGTTTCTCAAAGAGGGTGTGCTGACTTTTTATATGCCCAGGAAATGTAAAGTGGTTCTTTATAATAATTCCGGAACAGCGTCCTTTTCCCAACTGACATTGACAGCCTATGAGACCAATTCCGTGACATTGCCGGATCCCGGAGGAACAAAGTACGTAAATTATGGATGGACAGATGAACCGGGAGGCACAGAGGTAAAATATGAACTGAATTCTCAATATACAGTAAACAAAGACCAGTTTCTGTACATTGTCCGCCGTACAGCTTTGCGTATGACTTTTTGTTCCCAGAGCGGAGCAAGTAACAGCACATTTGCAAAGCTGAATCAGACAGTTGGAAAAGGGCTGACGATACAGCTTCCCAAGGTGCCGGTCAGAAAGGGATATCAGGCTCTGGGCTGGGCTCTCAGCAAAAATGCATCTAAAGCGGCTTATGCGCAAGGTAAAGTGATTACTGTAAAGAAGAATCTTAACTTTTATGCAGTTTATAAAAAGATGCCATATAAAGTAACCTTTAATAATAACAGTGGGACCAGTACCAGCAAAACCTATACTTCCCTGAATCTGTATGCAGCAAAAAACCAGAAAATCACTCTTCCGGAGGTTCCCAAGGCAAAGGGATATATTAATCTGGGCTGGACTACCACAAAGGGAGGGAAAGATCCGGTATATGCAGCAGGCAGTCAGGTAAAGGTTACAAAAAATACTACTTATTATGCAGTACGCAGAAAGAGTAAATATTATACTGTACAGTTCTTCCTGGGAAATGGGAAAACCAATGCTTCTTACCAGAAGCTGAATATGAAGGTTGAAGAGGGAACCACCATCACTTTCCCATTGGTGCCGGCCAGAACCGGATATGTGAATAAAGGCTGGTCCACAAAGAAGAATGCAGATAAAGCTACCAGCAGAACTACTTATACGGTGAAGAAGAATCTTAAATTGTATGCTGTTCAGAAAAAGTCAGTGAAGATTGCCTTTTATACAAACAGCGGAGTGGTATCCTCCACGGTAACTCTTGGAAAGGGAGATACTTATACTCTGCCTGGTGTGAAGGATGCAGCCGGGTATACATTTATGGGATGGTCACCCAGGCAGGGACAGAACACAAGTCCTGAATATGAGGCAGAGCAGGAGATTGTAGTGGATGATAATATGAATCTGTATGCTGTGGTATTCAGGAATTCTTCAGAGAAAAACCTGCCGGCGGAGGAACTGCCTCAGGTAAATCCCTATCAGTACAAGCAGGTGGTATTTGTGGGAGATTCCCGTACGGAATTTATGAGTAATGTGCTGAAGAACATGCCGGCGAATGTGACTGAGAATGTGAAATTTGTGTGCAAGAGAGGTGAAGGATACAAGTGGCTGATCAGCACCGGTTATCAGGAACTGTATCGTTTGGTAGAGCATGATACCAACAGCATTTTGCAGCGGAAAACAGCAGTGATCTTTAATTTTGGGGTAAATGACCTGAAAAAATATAAGGAATATGCGGCTTATTATAATCTTATTGAGCCTGTTCTTATAAGTAAGGGATGTGAGCTGTATTTTATGTCAGTTAACCCTATAAACAGAAAAATGCTTTCTAATGCAGGCAGGGCGGACAGAAGTGAAGCTGAACTCAGAAAAATGAATGATTATCTCAGAGAAAATCTGTCTTCAGCCTATACCTATATTGATATGTACAGCTATCTGAAGAGTACAGGATATAGTTTTGCAAGTGATCATTATGGTGCTGGGACGATAGATGACGGACTTCATTATACAGCGGCTACTTATAAGAGAATTTATGCGAAATGTCTGGATTCTCTGAAAAGACGATAAGTGCTCAGAGAAAAAAGATAATATTTACTTTGTAAGCAGTAATAAAAAACAATCTAAAATCAGGTAAAATATCAGATTACTCCTTGCGTGAAATCAGGGAATAGTCTATACTAAAAGGCGAGACGGCTGTGGGAATTAGCAGCGTTTCGTCTTTTTAGCAATATTCGTTTGATAATGGGAGAAAGAGGAAATATTGAGATGAAATTAACAACAGTAAAAGAAATTTATAAAAACAGAGAACAGTATTTGGATAAAGAGGTTACCGTAGGCGGCTGGGTCAGAAGCGTACGTGATTCCAAGACATTTGGATTTATTGTGCTTCATGACGGTACTTTTTTTGAGACCCTTCAGGTTGTTTATCATGATACTATGGAGAATTTTTCAGAGATCTGCAAACTGAATGTAGGTGCTGCCATCATTGTAAAGGGTACTCTTGTAGCTACACCACAGGCTAAGCAGCCCTTTGAGATCCAGGCGTCAGAGGTTGTTGTAGAGGGAACCTCAGCACCTGATTATCCGTTGCAGAAGAAACGTCATAGTCTGGAATATCTGAGAACGATCACACATCTTCGTTCACGTACCAATACTTTCCAGGCAGTATTTCGCGTTCGTTCTCTCTGTGCTTATGCGATTCATAAATTCTTCCAGGAACAGGGCTTTGTATATGTGCATACTCCTCTGATTACAGGAAGTGACTGCGAGGGAGCAGGAGAAATGTTCCAGGTTACTACACTGGACATGAATAATGTGCCAAAGGATGATAAAGGAGCAATTGATTATACTCAGGATTTCTTTGGAAAAGAGACCAATCTGACAGTAAGCGGACAGTTAAACTGCGAAACTTTTGCTCAGGCATTCCGCAATGTTTATACCTTTGGTCCTACTTTCCGTGCTGAGAATTCCAATACTACCCGTCATGCAGCAGAGTTCTGGATGATAGAGCCGGAATGTGCTTTTGCTGATCTGAATGACAATATGGATCTGGCAGAGGCTATGTTGAAATATGTGATCCGTTATGTTCTGGAGAATGCCCCGGAGGAAATGAATTTCTTTAATTCCTTCGTAGATAAGGGACTTCTGGACAGATTAAATCATGTGGTAAATTCTGAGTTTGGTCATGTTACCTACACAGAGGCAGTAGAGATTTTGGAGAAGAATAACGATAAATTTGATTATAAGGTATTCTGGGGCTGCGATCTGCAGACTGAGCATGAGAGATATCTTACAGAGGAAATTTTCAAAAAACCAGTATTTGTCACAGACTATCCGAAGGAAATTAAGGCCTTCTATATGAAAATGAATGAGGATAATAAAACAGTTGCAGCTATGGACTGTCTGGTACCGGGAATTGGAGAGATCATCGGAGGAAGCCAGAGAGAGGATGATCTGGAGAAGCTTGAAAAGCGTATGGATGAACTTGGTCTGAAAAAGGAAGATTATGATTTCTATCTGGATCTTCGTAAATATGGTACTACCCGTCATGCAGGTTTTGGACTGGGATTTGAGCGCTGCGTAATGTACCTTACCGGCATGGGAAATATTCGTGACGTAATCCCATTCCCAAGAACTGTTAAGAATTGCGACCTGTAAGTATAGGCTGATTATTTTATCCGTTTGATTTTAGAAAGAGAGATTGGCATGAGATTTATCCATCTTGCAGATGTACATTTAGGTGCAGTCCCTGACAGAGGCTGTTCCTGGAGCAGCAGGCGAGAGGAAGAAATCTGGGAAACATTCCGCCGGGTTATTGCGGGCATCCGCGAGAATCCGGTGGATTTGTTATTTATAGCAGGAGATTTGTTCCATCGTCAGCCGCTGCTGTGTGAGTTAAAAGAAGTAAATAATTTGTTTTCTTCCATACCGGATACCCGGGTTTATCTGATGGCGGGAAACCATGATTACCTGAAAGAGAACTCTTTTTACAGAGGATTTCAGTGGTCGTCCAACGTGTTTTTTTTCGAAAAAGAAGAGCTGACCTGTGTGAAGGATGAGAAATTGGATGTCTATATTTATGGGCTCAGTTATGAACACCAGGAAATAGAGGAACCCCTTTATGATTCTGCCAGTCCACGGGCAGAGGAGGGAATCCATATTCTGCTGGCTCATGGGGGAGATGCAAAGCATATTCCTGTAAATATGGGAGCAGTATCCGGTGCAGGATTTGATTATATTGCACTGGGGCATATCCATGAGCCTCAGATCTTGCTTCCGGACAAAGCTGCTTATGCAGGGGCACTGGAACCTGTGGACAGGGAAGATATGGGTCCCCATGGCTATATGGAGGGAGAACTGGAGAATGGAAGCCTGAAAACTAGGTTTGTTCCCTTTGCCTGCCGCTCTTATGAGCAGATCACGCTGATGCTGCGTGAGGACTCTACACAGGCATCTGCGGAAAATATGCTGAAGGCAGATTTGGCTCAAAAGGGCAGAACGAATATTTATAAAATTTTTATCAGAGGAAACCGGACTCCCGGTTTTTGGCTTCTGCCGGAAAAGCTGAAAACCTTTGGAATTATTTCAGAAGTTGTAGATGAGTCCAGACCATCTTATGACCTGGAGATGATGGAAAAGCAATACGGCGGGACTCTGATCGGAGATTATATCGGATATTTTCCTGAAAAGAACAGAACAGAAACAGAGGAGAAAGCCTTATATTATGGAATTCAGGCATTGATGGAGACTGGCAGGTTTTCCGGGATGAAGGGAGAGCCTGAAAAGGAAGCCGGAGATTCGCTGGATCTGGAGCGTGCCATGCAGATGTTGAAAATGTCCAGAAAGGGATTTTTGGTTCAGCAGGAGAGAAGGCACAGGGATGAGGAAGGGGAGCTGCAGAAGCTTTTGACAAATGTGGAGCATGTCCAGAGAGAGATGAATACTCTTAAGGGTAATCTGAATCAGATTGAGGAAAAAGAGAATTCTCTTCATATGCGGCCTGGAGATGAGACAGGAGTGGCTATTCTGGACAGAAAGACGGAAAGGGCCAGGAAAAAGAGAGATTTTTATACTGCAGGGATGATCCTGTCTGCTATTCTGGGAATTGTTCTGCTTGTGGCAGCTACTGTGTTTACAAACAGTGCTGTTCTTGGATTAGGTATTCTTGTGATTGCGGCTTTAGGTGTATGTGTTTTTGGAACCGGAAGGATGAAGGGGGCCAGAGAACTGCAGAAGAGGGGACGCATGAAGGCAAAATGGCTGTCCAGACAGCAGGAGCTGAAGAAGAGCAGGGAGGAGCTGCAGCAGGAGTATTGTGAAAGGGAAGTTTCCCTTGAAAATCTGCAGGAGGAATACAGGGAGTATGAGGATAGGGTTTGTCTGACTGCAGGGGAAGAAATAGATATTAAGGCATTGAATCTGGCTATGGGGGTAATTAAAAGGTATTGGGGGGACGCCAAAAGCGGCAGTTCCTCTGGGGCTCATGGTTTCGGGAGCTAATAACTCTAAGGTTTGGAAAATCGGTTAACTGCATAAAAAAATCCGCAAAACTCGCCCATATGGGCTCAGACAGTTGCGGATTTTTTTATAACGCCGATTTCCCGAACCTAAGAGTTATTACGCTCCCTGCACAAATCGCCCCAGAGGAACTGCCGCTTTTGGCTGTGCTTTGGCAGAGGCTCTATTGGGGGGCGCAGATTGCTTCGCTCCTGCTGGGAAGGAAAGCTAGTTTATTTAGTATAGCGGGACATGTAGTTGGTTACGCAGCGGTTGATTCGGTCCACAGGGTTAAGAAGCTGGCTGATGGACTGATCGTGGTTGAGGGTGTCGATGATCAGGGCAATGTATTTGCTCATGTCGCAGGTGATATAGTAGTCTTTGGCAAGGAGCTCAGGGGACTGGTAGATCAGGTTAGTGGTGAGCAGTTTGTCGAAGACGCCATCTTTGTGGGCTTTGTCGAATTTTTCCAGGCCATCGGTGAAGAGACCGAAGGTGGAACAGATATAGATTCGACCTGCACCTCTTTCTTTGAGGAGAGAGGAAATTTTAAGTACTGTATCTCCGGAGGAAATCATATCATCGATGAGAATCATGTCTTTGCCTTTAAGGTTTGGTCCAAGGAATTCGTAGGCTGCGATTGGATGGCGGCCATTCACTCGTTTGGAGTAATCAAGACGTTTGTAGTACATTCCCATATCTACCCCCAGGATATTGGCCAGATAGATAGCGCGGTTCATGCTTCCTTCATCAGGGCTGATGATCATAAAGTGGTCATTGTCAATGTGAAGGCCATCTTCATGGTTTAAGAGAGCTTTGATAAACTGGTAGGAAGGCTGGATGGTTTCAAATCCGTGCATAGGGGTTGCATTCTGGACACGGGCATCATGGGCATCAAATGTGATGATGTTTTCTACCCCCATGCTTACCAGTTCCTGAAGTGCAGTTGCACAGTCCAGGGATTCTCTGCCGTTACGGATGTTCTGGCGGCTTTCATACAGGTATGGCATGATTACATTTATTCGGCGGGCTTTTCCGCTGACTGCGCCGATCACACGTTTTAAGTCCTGGAAGTGATCATCCGGGGACATAAGATTGGTAAATGGTCCGATATTGTAAGTGATGCTGTAATTACATACATCTACCATGATATAGATATCATCGCCGCGGACGGATTCCAGGATAGTACATTTGGCCTCTCCGGAACCGAAACGTGCTGTCTGGACAGGGAGGAGATAAGAATCTCTCTGATAACCCTCGAAAGCAAAGGAGCCCAGTTCATCATGGGAACGTTCTTTGCGCCACTGGATCAGCCAGTCATTGACTTTTTCTCCCAGATCCTTACAGCTGATCAGTGGGATCAGACCCAGTCTGCCCACCGGAAGTGTAGTTAAATCCTTTGTATTTGCCTGTGACATGATTTTATTTTCCTCCTAAGAATATTTTCTGTATCCGGATATCTTTGGCTTCCAGCTTTACCATACGATAATTGCTGGCTATCCGGGAAAAGGTTCTCTCGGAATAGGTGTCCGAGAAATTTTCAAGTTTTAGATTTGTAGAAATAATTGTTGATTTTCTGCGCATGATTCGCTCGTTTATGCATAAAAACAACTGAGAAGATACGAAACTGTTAGTCAGTTCGGTTCCCAGATCATCGATGATCAGCAGATCACTGTCAAGTATAAATTCTGCGCCCTCGTTTTTTTCCCTGGAGAATTTGGAATCTGCAAGGAGATCAAAAAGATCAAAGGCAGAGAAGTACATGACACAGTGGGCTGTATCCAGTAATTCCTGTGCGATGCAGTGGGAGAGAAAGGTTTTGCCTACACCGGTATCTCCGTAGAGAAAAAGATTTTCGAAACAAGAATCAAATGTCCTTACGAAATTTCTTGCGGTATCGAAAGCCTTTTTGGCGGTTTCTCTTTCGGTCAGTCCCGTAGCTTCGTTTCTCATTGTATCAGAATAGTAGTCAAAAGAAAAGTGCTCAAAGTTTTCTTTTTTGAGAATTTCTTTTAAGTTGGACTGTGTGTAGAGTAATTCTATCTCAGCCTTCTTGAAGCAGATGCATTTTTTATCTCCCACATAACCCGTGTCCTGACACAGGGAGCAGGTGTAGGGAAGCTCCAGATAATCTTCAGGATAAGAATTGCATACAAGTAAGGCAGTCCGCTCCTGAGACAGGAGAGAGATTGCTGCTTTCAGGTCTTCGGTACCGGAAGCCTGTCCGCTTAGCAAGGCTCTGGCTTTCTGTGTACTTAAAGTAGCCACTTCTTCATCGATTTCTCTGATTCGGGGGATTTTGGCGTAGATTTCCTGTTTATGCTCTTCCAGAAGACGACGGTTTCTGGATTGAGTCTTGCTGTATTCCCTCATAATCTTATCGTACTGATAGTTCTGTAAAGGCATGAACTGCCTCCTTTTCTGTATATCTTTAGGTGATATGGTTCTTTACTGGTTCAGTAATTTCTTTTCATATTCGTTGAAGTCGTATTTTCGCTGATGAAAATTATTGAATCGGTTCTGACTGGCAGGTTTAGCAGCTGTGTCTCTTTTGTTAGATGCTTTTTCCAGTTTACGCTGCTGACGCTGGGCATCCAGCTGGCGGATATCGGAAAGATTTTTGACACTTTTATCCTTCCAGCCAGAGAGGATCTTGTCTGCATAGGGGAAGCTGGGCTGACCGGTTGCCAGAACCGTACGGCTGCAGGCTTCCTGGACAATGTCCAGTGTGAAACCATAATCCTTCAGCCAGGTGTCCATAAGAGAAATTTCATTTTCTACAGGATTTCGGCCGCTGATCCCCATAGCTTTCAGGATGATGTAATATTCTCGGTTATACTGAGAATTTGTTTCCTTAGCCATGGTGACAGTGGAGATTCCTTCTTTGGCCCATGCAAGCGCCACAGTTTCTATGTATCGAATACTCTTATGTCCTCTGCTGACACTGTATTCAATCAGATATTCTATGAGATCCGGGGAAAAATGAAGCTCATCATAGAAGAACATGATCTTTTTAACTTCTGTGGGAGTCAGAGTTTTGCCCAGGTATTGTTCTGTAATATAGAGTAACTGGACAATCTCATCGTTCTGTTTCAATTCTTTCACACGGTCAGGGGTCAGAGAGGAAACAGAAGCCGGTGCAGAATCAGGGGTGGGTTCAGGTGCAGGCAGGATGGAATTTTTATTCTGCTTTTTTGGTTCGGTCAGGGTAATACAGGAAATTTCGCCGCTGTCCTGACAATTTAAAATCAGGAGTTTTTCCTTTTCCCAGTATTTCAGGGCGCGGAGGATATCTCTCTCTGTACAGAAAAAATGATCTGCCATCTGTTCCAGGCTGAACGGAGTGGTTCCGTCAGACAGCAGACGGAGAAGATGGATGTATACTTTTACAAATTCCCCGTTGGCTCTGGGCATATAGTTGTCTATAAAATCATTGGTTAGGACTGTGACTTCCCGGGGGGAAGCAGTCTGTAATGTGATGGATGTCATGAATCTGCTCGCTTTCCTGTTTTATGGTCATATTGTTTTTTGACCCTAATATCATCTGAATTATAGCACAACCTTTATTTTTGTGCCAGAGGAAAGATTGGTGAAGTGGCGCTGTTGAGAAGGAAGAGAGTAGTAATGTGGAAAATGTGGATAATGTGGAAAATGTGGAAAAGCAAAAATGTAAATGATTATTGGAAACTTGAAAAACAACGATTTTAGGCGAAGAACATAGAATTTATGTTAAGAAAACTGTCGAATTATGTTAAATGATTTATGCACATATAAATCCACAATAATGGGAGACATAAAATGTGTATAACCATGTGGATAATGTGGATAAGTGCAAAAAAGAGGAAAAAAACACAGGCAGAGGATGTGGAACAATTTGTTTATAACTTTGGGATAAATACACCGGAAATTGAATAACTGATTCTGAATTTGGGAGTAAAAAAGAGACCGCCGGATATGAAAATCCTGACGGTCCTTTGATTTTTTGTACCGGGTCTGCAGAACAGAACCCTATTTACCTAAAAGTTGTTCGCCGATAGTTACCACGTCACCGGCTCCCATAGTGATGAGCAGATCACCTTCCTGGCAGTTGGAGAGAAGGAAATTCTCAATCTCATCAAAAGTCGGGAAGTATTCGCAGGGAGTGCCAAGTTCCTGGATCCTCTTCTGAAGATCTGCGGAAGAAATACCCAGATCATCGGTTTCTCTTGCTGCATAAATATCGGCTACAACTACATGGTCAGCCAGAGTAAGTGCTTTGGCAAATTCCGGCAGAAGTGCTTTGGTACGGGTATATGTATGAGGCTGGAATACGCACCATACTTTATTGTGAGGATAGTTGTGGGCTGCGTTTAAGGTAGCTTCGATTTCTGTAGGGTGATGTGCATAATCATCAATAATAGTAACACCTGCCACCTGGCCTTTATACTGGAAACGGCGGTCAGTACCGGTAAAGCTTCCAAGCCCCTTGATGATCACATCTTCGGAAAGTCCCAGAAGATGTCCCAGGGCAATTGCTGCCAATGCATTAGATACATTATGGATACCCGGTACCTTCAGATAATAACTTCCTACTTTTACACCATGACGAAGAACAGAGAAAGAAGCGTGACCATATTTATCATAGGTAATATCCCCTGCCTGATAATCTGCATCCTGTTCCAGACCATAGGTGATCACATTGCAGGGAAGGTCGCGGATGATCTCTTCGTATCTGGGCGTGTCTGCATTAATGATCAGAGCTCCGTCAGCAGGAAGAAGCTGGGCAAAACGGCGGAAAGAATGACGGATATCATCGATATCCTTAAAAAAGTCCAGATGATCGGCATCTATGTTCAGGATAATACTGATTTTTGGAAAAAAGCTCAGGAAGCTGTTGGTATATTCGCAGGCTTCTGTGACAAAGGTTTCAGATTCGCCTACACGGATGTTGCCTCCGATGGCAGGGAGAATGCCACCGACACTGATGGTAGGATCGCAGTTTCCCTCCAGGAGAATGTGAGATACCATGGAAGTGGTGGTTGTTTTACCGTGAGTTCCGGAAATGGCAATGGGAGTTTCGTAATTGCGCATGATCTGTCCCAGAAGTTCTGCACGGGTAAGCATTGGCAGTCCCTTTTGTACTGCGCAGGCATATTCGGGATTATCCGGATGAACGGCAGCAGTGTAAACTACCAGTTCTACCTGATCACTGATATTGGAAGCGCGTTGACCGTAGTAAATAGTGGCACCTTTTTTCTCCAGTGCCTGGGTCAGAGGGCTGGACTTGGAATCGGAACCTGAGATAATGAAATTCTCTTCGAGAAGAATCTCGGCCAGACCGCTCATGCTGATTCCGCCGATGCCAATGAAATGGATATGCAGCGGTTTGTGAAAATCTATCTGATACATAATATGGTTCTCCTTATTTTGGTTTGGGCTTATTATACTCCCGGAAAGGAAAAATGAAAAGTCTTTCGGTTATATCTTTTTTTGTGGTGGTAAGGATATGGC
>ERZ1034976.2460-NODE-2460-length-12596-cov-4.229408_pt1 | contig 12596 bp, 11 predicted proteins | sample MGYA00520623_ERZ1034976 | MGnify/ENA primary metagenome ERZ1034976 (study PRJEB33766, sample SAMN09781774) | gut metagenome | biome: gut microbiome | host: Homo sapiens | place: Madagascar | study: EMG produced TPA metagenomics assembly of the PRJNA485056 data... | reverse complement strand
TGTAATGAAGGTCTGCGTATCCGTAAAACCTGTTTTTGTATTTGTAAATTCTTTCAGTTCAAAAAGACCGTCTTCCACATAAGGCATATACGGCTTTAGTTTGCTTTTACGGTCACGATAGACATACTTGTGGTCAAGTAGAAATTGAATGAATTCTTTCTGCCCGATATGGAGTTCTTTTGCAGTATCACGGAAATTGGTAAGTAATCTTCTGTCGACCAGTTCATCAAAATATTCCGCTTTTGGATGCATGATTTGGTTATCCACAGTAAGCTGAGAAACAGAAAGCTGCAATGCCTTAACACGTTCATTTGCAATAGATAATGCTCTCTGCATCACCATTTCAGGACTGTTCCAGGCTTCTTCGATAGAGATGAAATACTGACGGAATTTTCTGCCTATGTCGGTACGCTGAATCATACAGAGTTCCTTTGCCATTGGAATTGTAAGCATATGGTCAGTTGAAGGTCTGCCACCATTACTTTTACTCAAAAATGAGTAAAAGTCTTTATCTTCAGTAAATCCATACTCACACATACGAGCAAACCAGTCATTGTATCTTGTTGTAATATCAAGTGCTTCATGAAGTTCACGTCCTGAAACAACAGGCTTTTCAGGGTTATCATAGTTTACCTTAATCAGTTCATTCATTTTAAATCATCCTTTCAATATCCCACCCAAGCATAAAGCCTAACTGCCCACCCAGCTATTTTAGTTTTTAGTCAAGAAAATCGTCCTCATCTGCGAAATCTTCTTCCGCACTGCTGTGTCCTCCGAGGGGTTCACCGTCACGGAGTTTCTGGACATTCTGCAATCCGCAGGCAATGCCACGGGAAGTTTTAGTGTTAAATGCGTAGAACGTGATGCTGGCTCTGCCGTAAATGCCGCTGTAGATTTCGCTGTGTTCCAAAATAGGCTGACGGTCTGCGTCAACAATACCCGGTGCAATAATAGAATTTGCATTGATGAAATAGCTGTTTGCATATGCCTCATCGTCCGGTCTGTCAATATCGCCGTCACGAAGAGGTGTTTTGATGGAATTGAGGGAAGGAACAGACTTGCCGTTGCTGAGTTTGCTTTTGCCCTCATCATAAGCTGCCTGAATAGCCGCCTTTACTTTTTCAATTGTCTTGGTGTCAGACTTCGGAATGATGAGAGAAACGCTGTATTTCGGCTTGCTGTTTTCGTCCATTGCCTTTGCTTCCCAGAGATTTGCATAACTGAATCTGCATTCTCCTGTTACTACCTTTGTCGGGTTTACAAATTTCTTTGCCATAGTTTAATCCTCCTGAAAATCATTTTCTGCCGAACTCCATTCCTTTCGCTTATCCGATTCAGAAACAAGAGTCGGTTTTCCTTGCGGTTTACATACATATTTGCTGAGAAGTTCGTCAAACTTCTTCTTGCCTCCCAGCAGTTTGGTCATTTCGGTAATACCGAGAATTTTTGGTTCACTGTACGGGTCTTTTCCTGCCGCTTTGACAGCAGAAGCTACCGCTTTTTCATCGGTATATTTACGGTTTGACCTGCCTTCAACGACCTTATAGCCGTTCCACTTTCTGCCTTTTAAAGCTTCGGAAAGGGCATATTCCTTGACATCTGCTGCCCACGCTGTAAGGCTGTCTGCTCTTTCAAGGATCATTGCAATTTCGCTGTCCTGAAGCATATCCGGCGGAGCAAAGTCATATTTTGCAATTGCCAGATTGTATTCCGCACGTTTGCGGCAGGCAGCTTTTACCTTACAGAATCTGCAATGTTCTCCTGCACAGAATTCTCCTTCACCCTTGGCATCAAGTTCCGCCTTGGGTTTCAGTTCATTTTCCGCCCAGTTCATTAAATCCGATACAGGCATGGAAAATTCACTGATATTTTCAATCCTTGGCTGAAAGATCACCATTTGGATTTCGTTGATGTCATACAGAATGCTGAACATCTCCAGTGCTCCCAGGGCATACAGCATCATCTGCGGATTATGTTCTGCCTCAACTGCAACACCTTTTCCGTATTTGAAATCGATGACAGTTAAGACATCATCAGCAACAATGATACAGTCGCCTGTGCCGAATCCATCGGGAACATAACGGCTGAAATCCAGATGTTGTTCCACCATTACGATGGGATCGCTGTATTTACTGATAACTTCTGAAATGTACTGAGCATAGCTGTCGGTGCAGTCCTCCATTTCCTGATCATAATAGTCAAGATTTTCTGTGGGGTTGTCCATCCTGATGCCAAGCAGCTGATTTACTTTGAATTCTGCGAGTTCGTGAGCACAAGTGCCTTCACGGGCATATTCTGTTGTTACGTCAGGAATTTCAGCGTTCAGTTTTGCAGACGGTGTACAATTCAGCCAGCGGAAACTTGCTGAGGCAGATAGAATGGCGTGGGTTCTTTGGTTATGCCTTGCTGCCAAGTGCCTCAGCCTCCTTCATCAGTGCAGGAAGTTCTGCATCATCGACCGCTGACAGCCTTTCTGCTCCATGTTTCTGAAGCAGTGCCTTAACTTCGTCTGAAAATCCAAGGCGTGTCAGTTCTGCAAGTTTTGCTCTGACTTCCGGACGATCAACAGGCTTTTCTTCCTTCACAGGTTCTGGTTGCTTTGGTGGGTCAGATTCTGTGCAGATCTCCTCAAATGTGTTGATGTACTCTGATGTCATTTTTTCTGTCAGCTTTTGCATTGTGACATTCAGAGCATTCAACGTGTTGATAAGTTGCATGATTGGTTCCATTTGATTTTCACCTCCTCTCATGGTTAGCCGGAAAAGTCAACCCCCTCATGAACTTCTAGAATTTCAATGCTTTGAACTGTCTTTCCAGGTGTCAAAACAAGAATTTCACAGAAGTCACCGAGCAGCCAATGAAGTATTCTCATTGGGATTTTGATGCTATCACCAGTCAACAACTGTGTTTTTTTGCCGCCATTGCTAATGGCTATCTTAACTTTGTGCTTCATGTATCTATCCCTCCTTTCACTTAAAGCCGAAAAAGTCAACCCCTTTTTTTATGTATTTGCTTTGGTTTCTCAACACCGAAGTATTTGCACGCTTTTGTGATAATTTTGTTCCAACGGTTATACATTGCCTGTTTTGTGATTTTCTTGCCTGTTGCAGCCTCTTCTTCACGGCGGATGTCCTCAAGAAACTTTCCTTCACCAAGGTGAGCATATACCAGATTTTGTTGGGCAGGGGTGAGCGTTTCAATGAAGGCAAGAATCGGCTTTATATCAGGAAATTCAAAGGAACCTGTAGATATATTTCCTGGAATCTTATCGAGAGGATCACCTTGATCAGTATTTTTCTTAGCGATAAAGTGATAATCAGCATTCTCAGCATCGTAGCGTTCTGCTAATGCTGTTTTATGATCATTTTCTTCCAGCACAATGATACATTCCGTATTCTCAGAGGTCAGTGGCACGATATCAATGATTTCACGTTCCCATTGACCATTTGTTCGACGAACCATATGAGTGTACACATAGTTTCCATTGGCATCCAGATAGGTGTCCTTGTCTGTATCGATTTTGCTTTTTCTTTCAAATGGTATATTTGTCATGGAATTGTCCTTTCTGCCGGACGCAGTAAGGACATAGAGATAAAAAAACAGGCGCTGACGAGATGCCAGCTCCTGTATTACCGAAAAATGGGTACAGCAAAGCAAGGCTACCTCGATACCGGACAACCATAAATGGTTGTGTCCTGTATGAAATATCCCTATTCCCTGAGCTGTACACACTCCGGCTTAAAAAATATTTATTTAACCGCTACTTAGCGAAAATGTTATTTAGAACTTATTTTTATTAATATAATCACGTGATAAAATCTGATTTTACTAAAAATTATATATTTTAATATATTCGATATATTAAAAATAGCCATATTTTCATACGACTGTTCTGAAATATACATTTTAACACTTGAATCAACGAATAGCTTGTGATATAATTAAATGTAAAAGATTTCAAACTATCCTGCACCCGTACAATTTCTTTTGACAATAGTATTGGACAGACGGCATCTGTAGCTAAATCACAAGGTGTATTCGCTGCTGAAAGACTAATGGGTGAAAGCAAAAAACATCCATTACCACGTATGTCAGCACCAAATGAGGTTGTCGAAAGCGAACGGAGATATGTCGATGCTTTGCTTGATGTGTATCGTGAGAAAACAGGAGTATCTGATTTAAAAGTTGATAATCTTAAAGCTTATCCGGATATCGAGAGACATTTTAAGAGACAGAGAGATGATTATTATGATGCAGAAATATTGCGTAGAGGAATACGAGATATTTATAACAAGGATGGTGAGGAATATTTTGATCTATTTTTAGACGAGATATTTACGGGTGTAATTGATACTTTTGAGGGAGATTATATTTCCGGTTATGCTCGTCTCAGTGCGGTATTAACTATTGCTGCACAAACAAGTACAGAACAGTGTGTTATCAGTCGTGAAACTCTTTGGATAGGCAACCATGAAAAGAAAGGTGCTTGTCATTTCCTTATCAATGAACAAAAACTTAGTGGGTGGATGTAATTGTGATACGAATATTTAATAGTGAATTTGAAAACGAACTACGTCTTATTCTTTTGATTGATGCTTTCAAAAAGCCACAAAATGCAGACAAGATTTATGTCGCTGATTTTATAGTGACTTATGGTAAAACATTTGGAATTACTAATCATAATTTGAATGGCGAAAATGTGTATAAATTTAGTGAATTTATATCCCGTCGTCCGCTGGTGCTAAAGATCTTAAAGAAATTAACTTTTACTGGATATGCAAAACCTTTATTGACTACCTCTGGAATTGTGTACAAACTTACAGATGAGGGTGAACGCTTAAGCAGATTGCTTGATAGTGATTATGCGAGAGAATATCGTGCAACTGCAACAGAAGTTATACGCCACATTGGAAATAAGGCTGAACGAACACTAATATCTGAGATTAATAGAATGGCAGCGTCATCATTGAGAGGAGTTGGACAATGAGTAGGTTTTATGTGCAGAATATTACTGTTTATGGAAGCACCATGGAGGTGTTGGCATCAAGGATTGAGTTTCAGGATGGGGTGAATATTGTTCATGGACCATCAAATACAGGCAAGTCGTATATTCTTGGCTGTCTAAATTTTATGCTTGGTAGTTCTGTGATTCCATTTTCAAAAGCGGTTACAAAATATGATGTAATAGAAATCACATTCAGATCAACAGATGGGGAAAAAATTCGCTACAAGCGAATGATTGTAGAAGGAAAGGGTAAAAAGAAAGAGGTTGCTAGTAATTCTATAGAAGTGATCTACTCTGATGTCTCTGCATTTCCAGTGGGAGAATATTATGCGGATACCGCTAAGAAGAATGCAAAGCCATTTTCAAAACTTCTTTTGTATCTTATGGGGTTAACAGAAACCCCGCAGATAATTAGCACAAAAGATCGTGACACGAGTCCATTTTCACTCAGAACAATTTTTCAATTTTTTTATCTAGATGAAGATAATATTTTTAAAAAAGAAACAACTTTTTATCCAAGTCATGGATTTAAGAAACCTGTGGCAATTATTATGTCTTTGCTTTATCTTTTTGAGAAGAATAACTATGCAGAAGACGTACCTAATGAAAGTAAAAAAGAACGAGAGCAGAAGAAACAGCAAAAGGCAGGCGTTGTTGCCTACCTTAATGAAAAATTTGAGCAGTATAGTGACCAACGTGCTGAACTGCAAAAAATGAAAGATGAGATCGGTGATGAAAACATTGAAGAAAGATTGAAAAATATCCTTAACGAAATTGCTGAAATTGAAAATATGATTTCCTCAACAAATGAAAAATGTCAACAATTGCTGGAACAGATTTTTTCAATAACACCTCTTCTGGATGAGATGAGATTACGTCGGGATCGTTTTCACATTTTACATTCACAGTATGACTCTGATATAAAAAGGTTGCAATTTATTGCAGATGGAGAATCAAAACGCGGAAAGGTGTATAGAGTTTCTAAATGTCCTTTTTGCAATCATGATATGGATTTGCAGCCACAACAGCGAATCGAGTATACTGCAGCAATCAATGTTGAGTTAGAACGTGTAATGACACAAGTACAAGATTTAGAGCTTGCAGAGAGCGACGCTGATAAGGAAATTCAAAAACTGGAGAAGAGGTTAGCAGAACTAAATGAACAATATCAACAACTTAATGGTCTGATTGAAAAACAGTTAAAACCAAAAGCAACAAAATTGACAACTACTAAAGAAAACTATCAGAATTGGTTATTGCTGCAAAGTAAAATATACGCTTTCGATTTTATTACACAGGAAATTAATGGTGAATTAACATCTCGCTTTTCTGAAAAGGAAGAAAAGGTAGCAGAATTTGATGCGATAAAGAAAATCTCACCAGATTTATGGGAAGCATTGAATAATACATTTCAGGCTATTGTAAGAGAATGTGGATATCCAAATAATCCGGTTGCACGAATTGATATTGATTCATTGGATGCTGTTGTAAATGGAAAAGCAAAGGAAAATGAAGGAAAAGGATATCGTGCTTTCTTGAATACGATCATGCTCTTTAATTTGATGAAGCAACTTGAATGCAGAGGTGAATATGCATTCCATATGTTGTTTCTTGATTCTCCCATACTTTCACTGAAAGAACAAGAAAATGTAGAAGAGTCGGAACTCGCTACACCTGGAATGCGTGAATCATTGTTTCAGTATATAATCAGTCATTGTGGGAAAAATCAGATTATTATCGTCGAAAATGAACTGCCTGCAAATGTTGATTATAGTGCAGCAAACCTTATCACATTTACAAAAAATGAAAATGGAAGATATGGTTTTTTGCTAAGTGAATGTGATTCCTAGACAATTTGAATTGAAACGGATGACGTTACTTCTTTCATTTACAACGCATTAGTTTTAGTCGTTTTTATGCTGTTGCCATCAGAATCATACTGCTGTAATAGTTGATTTTTTAGTCGGAATATGGTATAATAAGTTAAATAGAATGCCAGGGAGTTTTATATGAATATTGATATCAATGAGGATATGATTCAGCAAACCAACAAAAATTTACTTGAATTGCTTTTAATAGATCGTTCGACTAAAAAGCACATTGTTTGGGCAACAAGTGATTATGTAGAGCAGTATGGAGGATTATATTCACCGGAGTGCGAAATCACACCAGATTTAATAACAGGAGCTTTTGCAGCAACGATTCGACCTCGTGTAACAAAAGAAAAATCTGAACAGACAAATAGAACTCGTGATAAAGCAGAAGTGTTTACTCCTTCATGGGTTTGTAATAGGCAGAATAATTTAGTTGATGAACAGTGGTTTGGAAGACAGAATGTCTTTAATGTTGCAGAAGGAGATAGATGGAAACCATGCAAAGAAAAAATTATATTTCCTGGAAAAGCAAAAAAAAGCTGGCAGGATTACGTAAGAGCTAAACGCTTGGAAATAACTTGTGGGGAAGCACCGTATCTTGTGAGTAGATACGATACTGTTACGGGTATAAAGATTACAGATGTAAATAAAAGAATTGGACTTCTTGATCGAAAGTTACGTGTCATTAATGAAAATATTGATAATGAGCAGAATTGGATGCAATGGGTAAAAAAAGCGTATCAGAGTACTTATGCATATGAATATCAAGGAGATAATTTACTTCTTGCACGTGAAAATCTGCTTTATACATTTGTAGATAATATGCTTTATAAATTTGATAGAGAGCCGAATTCTAATGAATTATGGCAGATCGCATACATTATTTCTTGGAACATATGGCAAATGGACGGATTAACATACACTGCACCATATAGTGAAATAGAACATGAAGAGGAATATGAACAGTTAGTATTGTTTGATTTTGAAGACAAAGAAGAAATGACTCCAAAGGATGCAGTGCCGTGTATCATTAGAGATTGGACAAACAAGTGCTATGTTGAGTTTAGGTCGTTGATTAAGTGAGGGGTGAACTATTATGAGCAAACAATTTTCAAATGCTTTTTCATACAAGCTTATATATATTTTCAGAATAAACGATGATGCCCATAAAGGATTGCTGAAAATAGGAGATGCAACTTTAAAGTGCGATGAAACAATTGACAAGTTACCGCCAAATTGCCGAGCATTGAATATGGCAGCAAAAAAGAGAATTGATCAGTATACCAATACCGCAGCTATTTCATATGAACTATTACATACTGAACTTGCTGTACGCACGGATATTAAAAAGGGGATAGTTGTAGCGTTCCGTGATCACGATGTTCATCGTGTTCTTGCTAATTCTCACATTTCAAAACAAAATATAAAAGGAAGCTCAAGCAAGGAATGGTTTAAGATTGACCTTGAAACAGCTAAAAGAGCAATTGAGGCAGTGAAGAAAAGTCAGGCATCCCTCCATCCATCTGAGGCAGGAGAAACTTTTACGCCTATTATCTTCAGACCGGAGCAGGAAACGGCAATAAAAGCTACATTGAATGAATTTAAATCCGGAAATCGCATGCTTTGGAATGCAAAAATGAGGTTTGGTAAAACGCTGAGTGCATTGGAAGTTGTGAGAAAAAGCGGATTTAAAAAAACGATTATCATCACACATCGACCTGTTGTAGATAGTGGCTGGTATGAGGACTTCGGAAAGATTTTTTATAATGAACCGGATTATGTATATGGTTCAAAGAATAATGGGAATACAATTGATGCACTTTTGAAAAGTGGGAAGAAGTTTGTATATTTTGCCTCGATGCAGGATTTAAGAGGTTCTGATATAGTTGGGGGCAATTTTAATAAAAATACCATAGTATTCAAGACAGATTGGGATTTTGTCATAGTAGATGAGGCTCATGAAGGGACTACAACTTCTCTTGGGGAAGAAGTCCTGAATACGATTGTGAAAAGCAACACAAAGATGCTTGCGTTATCGGGTACACCGTTTAATATCCTTGGCAAATATGAAAAGAATGTGTATACCTGGGACTATGTTATGGAACAGCAGTGCAAAGCGGAATGGGACTCTGCACATTTTGGCGATTCCAATCCTTATGATGAACTCCCTAAGATGAATATCTTTGTGTATGATTTGGGGAAACTGCTTGGAAACCGCTATGTTGAATTGGAGGATAAGGCATTCAATTTCCATGAATTTTTCCGTACCTGGACAGGGGATATTCGACGTGATTTTAAACCGATGCCAAGTGATGCAAAGGTTGGCGATTTTGTTCATAAAGATGATGTACAAAGTTTTTTGGAACTCATTACAAAGGAAGATGCGGAAAGTCAGTATCCTTATTCTACAGATGAATATCGCAATCTGTTTCGGCATTCTCTTTGGATGGTGCCGGGCGTAAAAGAAGCTCATGCACTTAGTGAAATGCTGAGAAACCATCCTGTTTTTTCAATGTTTCGGATTGTAAATGTTGCAGGTGATGGCGATGAAGAAGAAGGATCAGATACAGCATTACAAAAAGTCAGAGATGCCATTCGGGATAACGAATATACCATTACTTTGTCTTGTGGCAAGTTGACCACAGGTGTTACAGTGAAAGAGTGGACAACTGTCTTAATGCTTGCTGGTTCGTTCTCTACGTCTGCATCGAGTTATCTACAGACCATATTCCGTGTACAATCACCTTGTAATCAAGATGGCAAGATGAAAGACAATTGTTACGTTTTTGATTTTGCACCGGACAGAACACTAAAAATGGTAGCAGAGTCAGTTGCTCTTTCTACAAAGGCGGGAAAAGCGAAAGAGTCTGATAAGAAAATTATGGGTGAATTTCTGAATTATTGTCCTGTCATTTCAATCGATGGAACAGTAATGAAGAAATACAGCACAGACAGATTGTTGCAGCAATTGAAACGTGCATATGCAGAACGTGCGGTACAAAACGGCTTTGATGATACCAATCTTTATAATGATGAACTCCTGAAACTTTCCGATGTAGACCTTGCTGACTTTGAAAAGCTGAAGGGCATTATCGGAAAGTCGAAAGCACAGCAGAAAACCGAAAAAATCGATATGAACAGCCAGGGGTTCACCGAAGAAGAATATGCAGAAAAGGAAAAGCTGGAAAAGAAACCTCCAAAGCAGAGAACACCGGAAGAGCAGGCACGTCTGGAGGAACTGAAAGAAAAGAAAAAGAACAGAACCAGTGCGATTTCTATTCTCAGAGGAATCTCGATTCGTATGCCACTTTTGATCTATGGGGCAGATATTCCAATCGATGAAGATTTTACAATCGATATGCTCTTGGATGACAAGATCGTGGATGAGGCATCTTGGAATGAATTTATGCCAAGCGGTGTGACAAAAGATGTATTCAAGCAGTTTATGAAATATTACGATCAGGATATTTTTGTAGCAGCAGGAAGACGAATCAGAAATACGGTCATTGGGGCTGATGAACTTGCACCAACCGAACGAGTAAAGCAGATTGCCCTTCTTTTCTCCTGCTTTAAGAATCCGGATAAAGAAACCGTACTGACACCTTGGCGTGTCGTCAATATGCATATGAGTGATTGCCTTGGAGGATATAGTTTTTACGCAGAAAATCCGCCAGTGAATGCACCGATGCTGGAAGAACCACGCTTTGTAGACCATGGACAAGTAACTGCGGATACATTCAGCAATCAAAATGCACATATTCTTGAAATCAACTCCAAAACAGGGCTTTATCCGCTTTATGTGGTATACAGCATTTTTCGTGCAAGATGTGCAGCGTTTGCTGACGAAGAACTGACGATAGAGAAACAGAACGAATTGTGGGCGAAAACAGTTCAGGAAAATATTTTTGTTGTATGCAAAACGCCAATGGCAAAGTGTATTACAAAGCGAACTCTCGTTGGTTTTAGAAAAATTCCTGTCAATGCTCATTATTTTGATGATCTGATCAACACCATGCAGCACAAGCAAAAGCAGTTTATTGATAAGGTTCTCAAACCGAGCTATTGGGATAGAAAGGGTGAAAAAATGACATTTGATGCTATTGTAGGAAATCCGCCGTATCAGGAAGAAACTGGAAGCACCAGTCGCCAAGCTACTCCTGTGTATAATATTTTTGTAGAGCAGGCGAAAAAAATCAATCCGCATTATATTTCTATGATTATGCCTTCACGATGGTTTGCAGGTGGAATGAAAACACTTGATGAATTTAGAGATAGCATGATTCATGATAAAAGAATTGTTTCTATTAAGGATTTTGTTAATGCTAAAGATTGCTTTCCATCAAGTAGCATAAGTGGTGGCGTTTGTTATTTTTTATTGGATGAGTCATATAATGGTGATTGTAAATTTACCAATATTTTTAATGGTACTGAAACCACTTCTACTCGTCCACTTGACGAATTTAACACACTTATTAGATACAACAATGCTGTTGATATTATTCATAAAATAATTAATCATGACAGTAAATTTTCTTCAATTGATAGCATAGTTAGTCCTTTAATGCCTTTTGGCTTGCCTACGAATTATAGAGGAAGGGCGAAAAAATCAGAAAAAGATACACTAAGACTTTATGCAAGTAATGGAACTACCTATATTTCACCAAATGAGATAAGTAAGGGAATTGAATATGTTAACAAGTATAAAGTCTTGATGAGCAAAATGAGTGCTGAACATGCTGGAGAGCCAGATAAAAATGGTATGTTTGGCGTATTCACTAAAACAATGAGAGTGCTTGAGCCGAATGAAGTATGTACGCATTCATATTTTTTAATTGGTTGTTTTGATACAAGAGAAGAAGCAAATGCAGTATTGTTGTATCTGATATCGATCAGCAGCTTTACCGCAAATATGGCTTGTCCGAAGAAGAAATTGCGTTTGTCGAGCGGATGATTAAGCCGATGGAGTGAGAGAATGTATATATTTAAGAGAAAATAAACAATTAAGTGAAAACGGAGGTTAATATGCGCAAAAGAGTTTATATTAGTGCTGATTATGCAGAAGAAAGTGGAGATAGAGATGTCATTGAAGTACTTCATGATTGGGCAAATGACAATGTACATAAAGTGTATTTTGTCGATACAGCAGAAGTGGTTTCAGGAAGTGTATCAAAAGAGGAGGATTGTCGTATTTGTGATTTAAAAAAGGAGTTTAATGCACAGATTAATGCATCATCTGCTGTAATCTTTATTGTTGGAGATAAAACCGCTTCAAGAACTGCTGGAAGTGAGTGTTCGAGAAATAGCACCGCATACTATAATTGCTATTGCACTCCTTATAAGCAAAACAGTAAAGGTTCGAAACAATGCAAACATTTTTCCACGTCTCCTGCTTCTTCAGATGGTGATGTAGGATGTATAAATAGCTATTCTTATTTACGTCATGAATTCGAGCAGGCTGCAAAGCGTGGCAAAACGATTATTATCCTTTATAACTCATTAAACAATCAACCTTCTTGGCTACCAACTTACATGAAAGACTATGAAGACAATGCTCATCCGTTTTGGAAAAAGAACGCAAGTGGAGAAAAAGTTGGTGATTACTATTATGTAAAGAAGGCACTTGGTTATAATTGATTTCTTGAAAAATTGTGGTGTGACAGCATTTACAATTGTTGGTGTAATTTTTACTTTTGGTTTAGAGCCTATTGTAGGTATGT
>ERZ1034976.2459-NODE-2459-length-12598-cov-19.200510_pt1 | contig 12598 bp, 17 predicted proteins | sample MGYA00520623_ERZ1034976 | MGnify/ENA primary metagenome ERZ1034976 (study PRJEB33766, sample SAMN09781774) | gut metagenome | biome: gut microbiome | host: Homo sapiens | place: Madagascar | study: EMG produced TPA metagenomics assembly of the PRJNA485056 data... | reverse complement strand
ACACTTCAAACCCATAAGCAAAACTAAAAGAAGCCTCACTCATTATTGAAAGAAGCCATTTGCAACTGGTGATACAGATGTAGCAAAAAATTTACTGGCTGAAGGATATATTCAGCACAACACAGGAATTGCTGATGGGCTTTCCGGACTCGGGGCAGCTCTTGAAGCTCTTGGCAAACAGGGCGTTCAGATGATTTATGATCAAACTTATCAGGTACTTGCAGACGGAAATTACGGTCTTGCAGTAAGTGAAGGCTCTTTTGGTGCTGCTCATACAAGTTACTACGATCTTTTCCGAGTTGAAAACGGCAAAATCGTCGAGCATTGGGATGTAATGGAAACTATCGCTGATGAATCTACATGGCAGAATCAGAATGGAAAATTCACCTGCGATAAATCCAGTGTTTTCAAGGACCTGCGGAGAATTTAATAACAAAATATAACAGATATTAAATCTCTTAAAACAGGTGAAATCTCAATCGGAATTTGTAAGAATAAAAAGGATAAAGAAATGAGGGTTCAACAATTAAAATATATTTTGAAGGTAGCAGAAGTTGGCTCTATTACCGAAGCGGCAAAACTGCTTTTTATATCACAGCCAAGTCTGTCCAATTCCATCAAAGAAACGGAAAAAGAGGCTGGTATTACCATTTTTCTCCGCAGTAGAACTGGAATTACTCTGACAAAAGATGGTGCGAATGCCTGTACTTGGATTGGCTTGGGGGCGAAAGTGTGCGGCAGGCGCACACTTTATTTAATTTTAACGTGATGCAATCAATTTACAGATCGGATTTCCCATGGAAGAAAATTTCTCTTCATATTCTGTCATAATATTACCTTCATTCATCTTTGAATCATGATGCAGATCTCTGGTAGATGCATCCAGATTCCAAATCGGAGATTCTTCAATTTCCTCTACTGAAAAAGTAAACAGATCCTGATTGTCGGTCTTGAATTCAATCCGTCCGTCCGGTGCAAGGAACTGGTCGTAACGCTCCAGAAACTGACGGGAGGTCAGACGGCGCTTTGCGTGCCGATCCTTTGGCCATGGGTCCGAAAAATTCAGATAAATGCGGTCAACTTCTGCCTGTGCGAATACTTCCGGCAGTTTTGCGGCATCCTCACAGATGAAGTGGACATTCGGAAGCTGCAGCTCGTCCATTTTCTGTACGGCGCGCAGCAGTACACTGGTGTACCGTTCGATTCCGATATACTGGATATCCGGATTCTGTTCTGCCAGATCCATCAGAAAACGGCCTTTTCCCATGCCGATTTCTACATGAATCGGGGATGCGGACTGCAGAAATGCATGCCATTGTCCACGATGTTCCGATGGGTTTTGTATACAATACGGGCTTGAAGCCACCGCTTCGTTTGCGCCCGGAATATTGCGAAGTCTCATAAATATCTCTCCCTTAGCTTAGTGTTTATATTTCATATCATAGCATAATATCCAGGGGGATTCTATGATTTTTGTGTGTATTTTGCAGCACATATTTACATTTGTATTTGCTGCACAGCGGAAAAAAATGTTGCGATATTGCTTTTTTGCGCTTATAATTTTTAATGAAAGAGTAGAAATTCAGAATCAATTACAAAAAGGAAAGAAAGAGCAGAGGTTATTATAAATGAAGATGAAAAAAACATGGAAGCGGATTGTCGCTGCGCTTTTTGCAGTGGCCATGGTGGTCACAGGAATTCCGCAGACCACATATGCCAAGGAATACTGGCCAAAGGGACCGTCCGTAGAAGCAAAGAGCGCCATTGTCATGGAAGTCAATACGGGAACGATTCTATATGAGAAAAAGAGTCATACTAAGCGTTTTCCGGCGAGCATTACAAAGATTATGACGACGCTGCTTGCCATAGAAAATTGTGATATGGACGAAAAGGTAACCTTTTCGGAGGATGCCGTATTCAAAAATGAGGGAAATACATCGCATATTTCCAGAAATCTTGGGGAAAAGCTGACCGTAGAGCAATGTATTTATGCGGTCATGCTTGAATCTGCAAATGAATGTGCTTATGCACTCGCGGAGCATATAGGCGAAAAACTCGGTGGTGATTACCGCACATTTATTGATCTGATGAACGAGCGGGCAAAGGAACTCGGATGTGTGAATACACATTTTAATAATTGTAACGGTCTGCCGGACGAAGAACATTATGTGTGCGCGTATGATATGGCGTTGATTTCGGCGGAGGCATACAAGAATGAGACATTCCGGACGGTATGCGGCAGCACAAGTTATACGATTCCAAAGACGAACAAATGCAAGGAGCCGTATTACTGCCATAACCATCACAAGATGATTTATCCGTGGCAGGGGGACGCTTCCCATCTGTATGATTACTGTACCGGTGGCAAGACGGGGTACACGGATGTGGCGCGTAATACGTTGGTTTCTTTTGCAGAAAAGGATGGAATTACGCTGGTATGTGTTGTGATGAAGGATGAAAAGCCATACCACTACACAGACACCCGCAAACTGTTTGATTATTGTTTTGACAATTTTAAGGCACTGAATATTTTGGAGAATGAATCCAGTCTTACCAGCGACACGAAAAGTACCGGATTACAAAATACAAATTCCTCTTTTGTAAAACTGGACAAGGATGCTTATATCATTATGCCAAAGACTGCGGAATTTTCGGATGCAAAATTCGAAGAGGATAAAGAAATTGCAGGCACAGGCACGGTTGCAAAGCTGAAATATACGTATGCTGACCGTGTGGTTGGAAGTGCTGCAATCGTGACGACCGGAGCAAAAGTTGATAACAGTTATTTCGCACAGGAGAAGAAAAGTAATCAAAAAGGCGAGGAGCGTGTGATATGGATCAAACCGATGCATATCGTGTTGGGAATTTTAGCCCTCGCATTGTTGATCGTGTTGATTTATTTTGCAAAAAGGTTTTATGACAATTTTTACAGAATTCAGCACAGATGGGAGTTGCGCAGAGATGAAAAAGAACGTTTTCGTGAAGTAAAGAAAAAGCGCTACCGCCGCAAAGACCGTATTTTTAAATAAAAAGATACAAGATGGAGTAAACGATGGCTTTGAGCAGTAAGAGAACAAGATTAACAGAGGAAGCTCTGGAAAAAGTTCATAAGTTAATCGATTCCCACGGAGGAATCGTGAAGAAAGAAGAGTTTGCAGATATCGATGTGGATTATCGCCGCATTCTGGATTTTGTGGAATCGGGAGAACTTGTAAGAATAAAAAACGGTTATTATACGGACCGCATGGACCGTTTTTCCGAGGAGGAGCTCATTGCACGGCTGTTTCCGGATGCGTGCCTGTGTATGGAAAGTGCGTTGTATGCGTATGGTTATATCCGTCAGAAACCATATGGATGGCATCTGGCTGTCGATAAAAATACGTCAAAATCCCGCTTTAAGATGGATTATCCGAAGGTGATTCCGTATTATACGGAGCCGGAGGCACTGGCACTTGGTGCAACCAAAATAGAGATCAACGATCTGACATTTGGCATATATGACAAGGAGCGTGTGATCTGCGACTGCCTGAAATACGAAGGAAAACTGGAGCATGAGATTTTCAAGGAAGCGCTTCAGTCATACATAAAGGATGAGGAGAAAGACATCTCCATGCTCATGGAATATGCAAGGGCTCGCAAAGTTGTCAGTAAAGTGCAAAGCCTGATTGGAGTGTGGCTGTAATGAAAGTGGGAAGTGACGCGGCTGACACATTAAAGAAGCAGAGTGAGCTGCAGCAGATTCCGTTTGCCAATCTATTGTGGATTTATATGGCGGAGGATATGATGCAGCGCTTTTATCAGTCTTCTTACAAAGAGATTCTGTGGCTGGAGAATGATGAGTTTCTGGAAGAACGGGAAGACCTTACCCGTGCAGAAAGGCAGATCCGCTTTTTGTACAAACAAAGCGAGCGTTCCTGGCCCGAAGAAAAACTTGTGCCGGGGCAGAAATTATCCATTCCAATGATGGAGCATCTGATTGAAGAAGTATTTGGAGAAAAGAATGTGCAACAGATTCGCTGGCGATGGGACATAGCGCAAAAAAGCGCGGATTATGAGGTGCATCTGACCGGAAATTACAAGGACATGGAAGTACCGTTTGTACTGGGGTTTCATACGATCACTACGGAGAACATTCATCCGGTTTCACGGGAGCGAAAGTATCTGGCAATCAAAGGAAAAGGAATTTCATATCTTACATATTCCATGGAAAGCCAGATCAGCCTGGACCTGTATGAAATCATGGCAAAGCTGGAACTGATTCAGGATATGGGATGTTATTACCGGACATATGAAATTCTGTGCACGCAGTCGCTCAGTGGGCGTTATGTGATAGATGAATTGCAGCGGCTTACGGAAAAACAGATAAAAGTGCGGAAAGAAACCCGCATTGCGCAGATTGCCGGTTATGCGGAATATGGATACATGCGCAAACGCTGGGAGCGCTACCTGCGAAGTCAGGGAGCTGCGGCAGTGCCATGGGCAGAAGCGCTTGCGCGCATTTTGACATTTCTTGAACCGCTGTGGCATTGCCTTTGTACCAATGAAATCTTCTTTGATGACTGGATGCCGGAGCTTGGAAGGTTCCTCGGATAATGAAACAGGAGTAAATGATGCTGGAAGAAAAGTTAAGAGAACTGGCACAATCGAATAGATATCCCTTTCATATGCCGGGACACAAACGTATGCTGGATGGCACGAATCCCTATGCGATTGATATTACGGAGATAGAGGATTTTGATAATCTGCACCACGCGGAAGGCATTATCAAGGATGCAGAAGATGCAGCTGCAAAAATGTATGGCGCAAAAAAAGCCTATTATCTTGTGAATGGAAGTACCTGTGGCATACTTGCTGCAATCAGCGCATCGGTGAAACGTGGCGGGAAAATTCTTGTGGCAAGAAATTGCCATAAGTCAGTCTACCATGCAATCTTTCTCCGGCAGTTATCGCCGGAATATGTGTACCCGGAGAATACGCATTATGGCATCCAGGGACAGATATTGGTAAAGGCAATCGAAAAGAAACTTGCGGAGTGCCCGGACATTCAGGCAGTAGTGCTCACATCGCCGACCTATGATGGTCTGGTGTCGGATGTAAAAAGCATTGCAGAAGTTGTACATCGGCGGAATATTCCACTCATTGTGGATGAGGCGCATGGCGCGCATTTTGGCTTTCATGAGGCTTTTCCGGAAAATGCGGTGGCATATGCGGATGCCGTCATTATGAGTGTACATAAGACATTGCCGGCGTTTACCCAGACAGCCGTGTTATGCCTATGTTCGGACCGAATCGATGAGAAAGAAGTGGAAAAGTATCTCGGAATTTATGAGACAAGTTCTCCGTCCTATGTGCTCATGGCAGGCATTGAACGCAGTCTTCGTATGGTTTCGGACGGTGGAAGAGAACTGTTTGCAACATATGTTGAAAAACTTTCCGGTTTTCGTGCAAGTGTCCGCGACCTGAAACATCTGGCTGTACCGGATGCAGGGGATTTTTTCAGGGAAGAAGCATATGCTTTTGATCCGGGGAAAATTCTGATTGTGACAAAGAATGGAATGAGCGGGCTGCAGTTACAGGAAATTCTGCTCCGGGATTATGCGCTACAGATGGAGATGGCAAGTGGAAATTATGTGGTGGCTATGACTTCGTTTATGGATACCAAGGAAGGTTTCCGGCGTTTGTCTCATGCTTTGCACGCGATGGATGCCCGCATGGAAGATACGGGAAAGGCGGCTTTTTCGCCGAAGGACATTTACCGGCAGCCAGAGAAACAGATGGAACCGTATCAGGCAGAAGAAGCAGCACATGGAAGCGTCAGACTTGAAGAAGCGGCTGGAAAGGTTTCCGCAGACTATATTTATCTGTATCCGCCGGGAATTCCGATGATCGTGCCGGGTGAGATTTTCACAGAGCCGATGATACAGATCGTACGACAGTGTCAGGAGGCAGGTCTTGATGTGGAAGGATTGCCGGAGACGGACACTATAAACATTGTGAAAAATGCGAGAATAGATTATAATTAAAAAGAATGAATAGTCACAAAGAGGAGAAAAAATGGGCCGGATTTATTGTGTCATGGGAAAAAGTGCATCTGGAAAAGACAGCATTTACCATGAAGTTATGAAGCAGGAACCGGAGCTTTTGCCGATCGTTCCTTATACGACACGGCCGATTCGTCAGGGAGAAATCGAGGGAAGAGAATATCATTTCTGCGATGAAACCAGGGTGGAGGAGCTGGAAAAAGCACACAAAATTATAGAACTTCGCGCCTATGATACGGTATACGGAATCTGGAAATATTTTACGGTGGCCGATGAGCATATTGATCTTGCCACGAAGAATTATCTGTATATTGTGACATTGGAAGGTTATGAGAAAATGCGCAGCTATTTTGGTACGGACAAAGTTGTTCCGATTTACATTGAAGTAGAAGACGGACAACGACTGATGCGTGCCATCGAGAGAGAGCGCAGGCAGGGGACACCGAAATACGAAGAAATGTGTCGGCGTTTTCTTGCGGATGCAGCGGATTTTTCAGAAGAAAAGCTCAAAAAAGCAGGGGTAGAGATCCGTTTTGTGAATGAAGATTTTGACACAACGGTGCAGGAAGTTGCTTCGTATATCCGAGGTGACATTGCTGCAGATTGAGAGGTTTCCCTATGGAGATGAAAGTAAACGATATCAGTCAGATCAGTCAGGTACCGGAAGCGGCAAAGACAGTGGAAGGGGATGGGTCCTTTAAGTTTACACTGGCGAGTGCCATCACGGATGCGGATCTGCAGGCAAAAGTGGATGCGTTGTTAAACGATATTACCGCGCAGGGCAACCGCATTGCGCAGCATATGGATATCCGTGATATGAAGAAATACCGCGGACTGGTGAAAGATTTTCTCAATGAAGTGGTCTATCGTTCCCATAAATTTTCGCGTGAGAATTTTCTGGATCGCAGGGGAAGACACCGTGTATACGGAATCATCCGGCTGATCGATAAGAATCTCGATGAGCTGGCCAGTGAGCTGGTAGAAGATGAGAAGGATCATATCGCAATTCTTGACCGTATTGGAGAGATCAAGGGATTGCTTCTTGATATTCTGACATAACGGAGGTTATAAAATGGCAGGTTTTCATGATATTTTAGGACATGAGCAGATCATCGCACATCTGCAGAATGCAATTGAAGAAGATAAAGTGTCCCATGCGTATATTTTTAATGGGCCGGAAGCATCAGGAAAAATGATGCTCGCGGAGGCGTTTGCCATGGCACTGCAGTGCGAGGGAGAGGGAAAGCGACCATGTCTGGAATGTCGTTCCTGCAGACAGGCGGCGGATCACAATCAGCCGGACATTATCTATGTTTCACATGAGAAGCCAAATACCATTGGTGTAGATGACATACGAACACAGATCAACAACGATATTGATATCAAACCATACAGCAGCCGCTACAAAGTTTATATTGTAGATGAGGCACAGAAAATGAACCAGCAGGCGCAGAATGCATTGCTCAAGACAATCGAGGAGCCGCCGGCATATGCGATCATCCTGCTTTTGACAACGAATGCAGACAGTTTTCTGCAGACCATTCTTTCCCGTTGCATTACCTTAAATTTAAAGGCGGTGAAGGAAGATAAAATAAAAGAATATCTTATGAAACATTATCAGATTCCGGATTATCAGGCAGATATCTGCGCGGCTTTTTCACAGGGAAATGTCGGAAAAGCCATTCAGCTTGCCTCTTCCGAAGAATTTGGTGAATTGAAGGCATCGGTGCTGCAGCTGATGAAGCGGCTGGAGGATATCGACCTCTACGAGATGACCGGTGCGGTAAAACAGATCGCAGAATACAAACTGAGCGTAAACGATTATTTTGATCTTATGATGATCTGGTTCCGTGATGTATTGTATCTGAAAGCAACGAACGATGTAGATGGCCTTATTTTCAAAGATGAGGTTTATGACATAAAGAAACAGGCAGCGAAGCGTTCCTATCAGGGAATTGAGACCATTCTGGAAGCGCTTGAAAAAGCAAAAATCCGCTTGAATGCGAATGTAAACTTCGATTTGGTCATCGAGCTGTTACTATTGACGATTAAGGAGAATTAGAATGATAAAAGTAGTAGGAATCCGTTTCCAGAGAGCCGGAAAAATATATTATTTTGATCCGCTCGATTATGATCTGGAGACAGCCATGCATGTAATCGTAGAGACCGCCCGCGGCGTAGAGATGGGTACTGTCCTGATTCCACCGAAGGAAGTGGAGGATGACAAGGTGATTCAGCCTTTGAAACCGGTTATCCGTGTTGCGACGGACGAAGATGAAAAAGTCATGGAGCGTAACAAAGAAAAAGAGGCGGAAGCCTATGTGATCTGTAAAGAAAAGATCGAAAAACACGGATTGGAAATGAAGCTTGTAGCGGCAGAATATACGTTTGATAATAATAAGCTTCTGTTCTATTTTACCGCAGACGGAAGAATTGATTTCCGTGAACTTGTCAAGGATCTGGCATCGGTATTTCGCACACGTATTGAATTGCGTCAGATCGGTGTGCGTGATGAGACAAAGATGCTGGGAGGAATCGGTATCTGTGGAAGAGAGCTTTGCTGCAAATCGTATCTTACAGACTTTGTTCCGGTATCGATCAAGATGGCAAAGGAACAGAATCTTTCATTGAACCCGACAAAAATTTCGGGTGTCTGCGGACGCCTGATGTGCTGTCTGAAAAATGAACAGGACACCTATGAATATCTGAACAGCCGTCTGCCATCGGTAGGAGATTATGTAACGACTCCGGGTGGAATGAAAGGTGAAGTACAGAGTATCAATGTGCTGCGCCAGCTGGTAAAAGTCATTGTGGACAATGGCGAGGAAAAAGAACTGATCGAATATCCGGTGGATGACCTGCAGTTTACACCAAAGCGCCGTAAGGATGTGAAAGTGACAGAGGAAGAATTAAAAGAACTGGAAGGTCTTGAAGATAGCGGAACAGAGACAGCAGAGGAAGAAAAACCGGAGCGTCCGGCACGCAATAATTATCAGCAGCGGGATAATCAGAACCGTGGAAACCGTTATAATCAGAATAATCGTGGGGACCGCTACAACCAGAATAACCGTGGAGAACGGGAAGACAGAAGACCAAACAACCGGGATCGAAGAAATGATTCCGAACGTTCCAACGATCACGGAAATCAGGGAGAGCGCAGCGAGCAGAATCGACACAGAAATAACGGACGTTACCGTCGAAATTACGACAGAAGAAATAATCAGGATGGATCAAACCGTGGAGAACAAAACAGAAGTGACAATTCATAGCCAGGAGAGGCTGGACGAACTGCATAGAAATGGTTACCGTATCATTCAGGACCCGGGCAGATTCTGCTTTGGAATGGATGCCGTGCTTCTTTCCGGCTTTGCAAAGGTAAAGCGGGGAGAGCGGGCACTGGACCTTGGAACAGGAACGGGAATCATACCAATTCTTCTGGAAGCAAAGACAGCAGGAGAGCATTTTACGGGTCTGGAAATTCAGCTCGAGAGTGCGGATATGGCAGAACGCAGTGTCGCTTACAATCATCTGGAAGACAAAATTGACATTGTAACCGGAGACATCAAAGATGCTTCAAATATATTTGGGGCATCTTCTTTTGATGTGATTACGACAAATCCACCATACATGATTGGAAGCCATGGAATCAAGAATGACCGGGATGCCAAGACAATTGCGCGGCATGAAGTGCTTTGCAGTCTGGATGACATATTGCGGGAAAGTGCAAAAATGTTAAAGCAGGGTGGGCATTTTTATATGGTACATCGTCCGTTCCGTCTGGCAGAAATTTTCAGCAAAATGGTGGAATACCGCATTGAACCGAAACGTATGCGCCTTGTATATCCATATGTGGATAAGGAGCCGAACATGGTTCTGATCGAGGGACTTCATGGCGGAAAATCCCGCCTTACGGTGGAAAAACCACTGATCGTATACAAAGAGCCGGGAGTCTATACGGAAGAAATCTATGAGATTTATGGGTATTAAAAATGCCGCGATGTATTCGAGTTACATCGCGGCATTCATTCATTGTAAAGTTCCGCTTTTGGTTTGAGAAGATGAAAAAAGATTAATTTCAGAATTTGGAGTTTCACAAATTTCGGTTATACAGTAGAGATTGTCTGAAACAATTTCTTTAGAAATAGTAATTGTTTGGGCATGAATCATGCGGTATTATGGTGCATATAATTGATGATGAGAGTAATAAAGCGGTAATAAATTTGAAAGTTCGTTTCATTGAGAATCCTCCTCAAGTATAGTAATTTCTTTTTGAATAAAAGTATCTAATTCTTGTTTATGTTGTTGATGCATTTTAAAAACATATATGGAACAACACATGAGTACCAAACAGGTTATGATAATGCAAGCGGTTTTTATTTTCCAGGAAAGTTGTAAGTGTTTCTTTTGTTTGTCTAGTGATTGTTCGGAAAAGTAATTGGCAACTAATTCTTGTGGATCTCCAAATTGTAAAATAAGTTGTTCATAATTCAAAGGATTTTGTTGTTCTGCGAAACAGACAACAGCATTACGCAAATCGGAGATAAATCGCTCATCCTTTGTATGGTATTTTTTAAATTGCTTTTTTACCAATTTTAAATATTGGTTGATAATTTCATTTTTATTCATTATTTTCCCCATTTTCTTTTGTAATAGTATATTTTAATACTTTTTGGACAGCATTGGCGGTTGCATAGTAATCTTCTAATAGTTGTTTTAAATGAGTACGTCCAGAATCTTCTAAATGATAATATACATTTATTTGGCGACGTCCAACTTGTTTTTTGTAGTCTGAAATGTAACCAGAATCAATTAGTTTATAGAGGGCGGGATATAAAGAACCAACGGGAATATTCAAATAGCCATCGGTTTGTTCTCTGATTAATGTTGATATTTCATAGCCATAATAATCTTGTTGGTTGAGTAAATGTAAAATTAGTAATTCGACAGATCCACGTCGAAAGTTACTCTTGTTATTCATAAAATTCTCCTTATATATAAACCAAATTAAGAATATCTTAAATTGATTTAAAAATCAATATATAGAAAAACTAAATAGTAGTTGACGAAGATATATGCGTGTGATAATATTAAAATGTAACAAATAACTATATTAATACGCGGGAAGGTTATCTATGAAGGTAAAAAAATTTTTGAGTAAGGTTGTTTTAACAGGAGTTTTAGGACTTAGTCTTGCAATGCCAACATTTGCAGCTGCTAATGGAACTGACGAAGGGGCATTAACAAGAGGAACGACATCGTATATTGAATATGATATGCAAATGAGGTGATATCGAAAATGAAAAAACAAAATTCAGTGGGTTCTATGGTCTGGCTCGATATAAAAAGAGGAATATGTAATAAGCGTTTCTGGATTGTAGAAGGAATTTTTGCAATTGTTTTTATAGCGCTGATCTTTTTACAAGCATATTATCCTATTGTTCGTTATCAAAAAGGATATGGATCTTTGGACTGGTTTGTAGATGGATTAACTATTACGGCAGAATCGGAAATAATATCAATTCTAGGACTACAACTTTTTGGAAATTTTTTCCCTTTTATTGGTGCACTTGCTTTTGCATATTCCATAATAGATGATTGGAAAGACAAATATTATCAGCAAATTATACAAAGGAATACATTTAAAAAATATTATTGGAGTCGTTTTTGCTCAAGTGGTATTATGGGGGGAATTTTAGCGGTTTCTGTATTTATATTGTTGATTTTTCTTGCCGAGATTGGAATTGATTACAATCCATTTATACATAACACAATACAATTTTTTAAAAAGGATATGCCAATGGAATACTCATATTCTATTTATTTTGGTGCTGTGTGCGTAACTGAAAATTGTGGTTTTATGGTATGGATGATACTTGGTGCCGTAAGCTTTTTCTTAGTAGGGACATTATTTGGTATGGTTGCAGCGCTTGTTGGTTTTCGGACAGACAATCGTGTCATGTTGTATGCCTCACCAGTAATTTTCGTTATGCTCTATGAAAAATGGATTTATGTAATGACTCTTTTACTGCATAAATGGTCTTTCATTTCAGATTTATTATCTTATTTTTACATAAGAGAAAATTATTCCTTTTTTGGATACGGAATATACTATTTTGTGCTTATATTCTTAATTGCTTTAATGGTAGTCATAGCAAAACGTATGGAACATTGTGTGAGCAACAGATATTTGGAGGAGGAAGAATAGGATGCTGATGAAACAAATAAAAATTATTCTCCAGAAACCCTCGCTACAAATAAAAATAGCACTTATTACGGCTCTTTTGATTGCGGCTTTGATTGAACAAATAGATATTACAACGGGATACATAAGTTCTACATATATGAATCAGGGAAGTATGACGGTTTTAGTATTATTAATGCATATACTTAGTTATTATGATTTTTATCAAAGTATCCTTTTCGTGGGATTTATATTGTTGATTCCAGATATTGTAAAAGGTGATTACCTTGAGAAAAAGGAACTTTTATGTTATGGCTCACGTATCAAATGCGCCAGATATGCAATTGAAAAAATAGTGATATTTTCTGCTTTATAT
>ERZ1034976.2458-NODE-2458-length-12601-cov-12.827834_pt1 | contig 12601 bp, 11 predicted proteins | sample MGYA00520623_ERZ1034976 | MGnify/ENA primary metagenome ERZ1034976 (study PRJEB33766, sample SAMN09781774) | gut metagenome | biome: gut microbiome | host: Homo sapiens | place: Madagascar | study: EMG produced TPA metagenomics assembly of the PRJNA485056 data... | reverse complement strand
AATCCGAACCCTTCTCCTATCGAGAAAAGGTTCGGATTTTCATAGTTTGGTGCGATGGAAGGGACTCGAACCCCCGGCCTACTGATTCGTAGTCAGTCACTCTATCCAGCTGAGCTACCAACGCATACGTTCCGGTCGGAACAAGATGTATTTTATCACGCAGGGCGGGGTTTGTCAACAGTTTTTTGCGGATTTTTTGATTTTATTTTCGTTTTTTATTTTTCCACACAGAAAAGTACGTCTTTTCGTTTTTTCAGTATCTTTCGTAATTCTCCGTGCAAACCTCAGGCTTCCTCTGCCAGACGCTCGGCGATGCGGACACCGGTCGGCGTTGCGGCAAGGCCGCCCTGGCCGGTCTCCCGCAGATCAGGGGAGAGCAGACTGCCCACGCGACCCATGGCATCGATGACTTCATCGCAGGGGATGGCGTAATCCACCCCCGCAAGCGCCATATTGGCGCAGGAAACGGCGTTCACGGCACCAACAACATTGCGCTTGATGCAGGGCACCTCCACCAGACCGGCCACAGGGTCGCAGACCAGGCCCAGCAGATTGCCCAGTGCCATAGCGGCAGCGGCGGCGCACTGCTCCGGCGTGCCGCCCTTCAGGTGGCAGAGGGCGGCGGCGGCCATGGCGCTGGCGGCTCCTACCTCAGCCTGACAGCCACCCTCGGCACCGGCCAGAGTGGCCCGGGCAGCGATGACCTGCCCAAAGCCTGCGGCCACATAGAGGGCATCACAGATGGCTTCTTCATCGGCCTCGCCTGCACGGGCAAGGGGAAGCAGCACTGCCGGGAGCACACCGCAGCTGCCCGCCGTGGGGGCAGCAACGATCCGTTTCATGCAGGCGTTGCACTCGGCGGTCTTGAGGGCTTCGGCGGTCACCTCAGCAAGGTAATCCCCGCCATAGCTTCTGCCCGCCTGATGGGCCTGTTCCACCTTGGCGGCATCGCCGCCGGACAGGCCGCTGCGGCTGCGCTGGGCAGGGTCATACTCCCGGCTGGTGGCCTCCATCACATGCCACAGGTGGTGCATGGCATGGCGGCTGGCCTCTTCGGTCAGGCGGCTCTCGGCCAGATCACTGCGCAGGATGGCCTCGGCAAGGGAGAGGTTCTGGCTGCGGGCAGCGGCCAACATTTCTTCACAGGATAAAAAGGACATGGTCATTCCTCCGCGTCTTCTTCGGGCTCGTCGATGTTCAGGCAGGTCACCTTCAGGATGCCGGGCAGGGTCGCCAGCTTCCGTTCCAGCGGGTGGGGGATGTGGGAATCGCACTCCAGCACCATAACGGCATAGCCGCCGGTCCCTGCGCGGAACACCTGCATCGATGCAACGTTGATCCTGCGCACGGCAAGGCAGGTGGTCACCTCGGCGATGCAGCCGGGGGTGTCCTCATTGTGAATAATCAGGGTGTTGCTGTCGCCGCCGAAATCGGCAGGCACGCCGTCGATCTCGGTCACACGGATGCGCCCGCCGCCCACCGAAGCGGCTTTCATGGAAAGCACCCGCCCCTCCCGGCCCGTCAGGGTGAGAACAGCGGTATTGGGGTGCGCAGAGCGCAATTCCACCGGATGGATCCGGAATGCCATGCCCTGCTCTGCGGCCAGGGCAAAGCTATCGGGCAGGCGGGGATCATCGGGCCGCAGGCCCAGCAGGCCGGCGACCAGGGCTTTATCCGTGCCATGTCCCTTTCCGGTGGTGGCAAAGCTGCCGTACAGGCCAATATCCGCCTGCGCCGGGATCTCGCCCAAAAGCTTCTGGGCCGTGTAGCCGATCCGGGCGGCACCCGCTGTATGGCTGGAAGAGGGGCCGATCATAACCGGCCCGAGAACGTCAAACAAGCGCATCCGATGCACATCCTTTCGTGCTCCGCCGGGCAAAAACGCCCGCTTTGCACTTTTTTCTCTCTTTTATTATACCGCTTTTGCCCCACTTGTGCTATAATAACTTTACTAATGTTTGAAATCGCTCCTTTGGGGGCAACACGGAGGTTGGATTCCTATGAAACTGGTAAGCGTGGAAACTCCCGAAAAGAGTGTCTGCAAGATGACCTTCAGCGCAACGGCTGAGGAGCTGGAGACCGCATCCAATGCGGTGTATGAGCGCACCCGCGCCAGCTACACCATCAAGGGCTTTGCCAAGGGCGAGGCCGACCGTGCTCAGATCGAGGCCGACCGCGGCGAGCACACATTCTGGTATGATGCCATCAACGACCTGATGGATCGCGATGTTCCTGCCCTGTACGAGGCCGCCATGGCCGAGCACGGCTTCAAGGCGGTGGATGAGCCCAGCTATGACCTGGTCAGCGTCAAAAAGGACGAGGGCTTTGTAGCCACCGCCACCACCCCGCTGCAGCCGGAGCTGAACCTGACCCAGACCACCGGCTTCCATGTGGAGTGCGTGACCCCCGCCGTCACCGACAAAGAGATCGATGCCGTGCTGGAGCGCCGCCGCAATGCTGCTGCCGAGCTGGTGCCCCACAAGGGCCCGGCCGTCAAGGGCAACATCGTTCACATCGATTACGAGGGCCTGCTGGACGGCAAGCCCTTCCAGGGCGGTTCCGCACAGAACCAGACCCTGCTGCTGGGCAGCGGCCGGATGATCCCCGGCTTTGAGGACGGCATTCTGGGCCACAAGGGCGGCGAGGAATTCGAGATCAACGTCACCTTCCCGGTACGCTATCACGTCAAGGATCTGGCCGGAAAGCCCGTTGTCTTTAAGATCAAGCTGACCGATGTCTGCGTTCGCCAGCTGCCCGCCCTGAACAGCGATTTTGCCAAGAAAGTGGGCAAGGTGGACACCATGGAAGCGTTCCGGGAGCAGGTGCGCAAGCAGCTGCACGACGGCAAGCACGCCAGCGCCCTGAACCGCGCCAAGGATCAGGTGTTGACCCAGCTGGCCTCTGCCGCTGAGGGCGAGCTCCCCAGCGTTCTGGTGGAGAGCACCTACCAGCAGGAGATGCAGAACATCCAGCAGCAGCTCCAGATGCAGCGCATGAGCCTGGACCGCTACCTGAGCCAGATCCACCAGACCCGCGAGAACTTCACGGCCAACGTTCACGCCGCCGCCGAGAAGAACACCCGCGCCCGGATGGCTCTGCTGCAGGTCGCCCAGAACGAGGGTCTGGTGCCCACCGATGAGGAGATCACCAAGAACCTGCAGGAGCGCGCCGACCGCACCAAGAAAACGCTGGAAGAGGTCAAGGCCAACGCCAACATCCCCGCCATGCAGCGCAGCGAGGCCATCCGCCGCGCCGCCGACTGGGTGATCGAGCACTCCACCATCGAAGAAAAGTAATTTCCCAAAGTACAACAAAAAGAGCCTGTCTCCAGGGAATTTCGGGAGACAGGCCCTTTTCTTTTACAGTTTATTTTGTCAGGAGATTGAAGCCCATGACCACAATGCCCAGCACGACCAGAACGATGCCGGTTGCACGGTTCAGGGTCTTGGCATCGGCCTTATTGGCAAAGACAGCGGCGATGCGAGCCCACAGCAGGGTGAACAGGACGCAGAGGATGAACACGGTCCAGTCCGGTGCGCCGCCGATGGCAAAGTGGGAGGCCGCACCGGTCAGGGCGGTGAAAGTCATAATAAACACGCTGGTGCCCACGGCAGTTTTGAGCTCGTAACCCAGCACGCTGGTCAGGATGAGCAGCATCATCATGCCGCCGCCGGCACCGATAAAGCCGCAGATCATCCCGATGACCACGCCGCAGACGACAGACTGAAGGGCACGCTTCTTGGCAGAGACCCCCTGCATGGCTTCTTTGGTGGTCATAACGGGCTTGACGATGAATTTAATGCCCAGCAGGAATGTCATAAACACCGAGAAGCTGCCCATGGTGGTAGAAGGAACCAGGCTTGCCACCCAGCTGCCCACCACGGTGAACAGCAGCACACTGGCCATCATGATCAGGCCGTTTTTGATATCCAGGTTTTTGTTTTTGTGGTAGGTGTAGGCAGATACCGCACTGGCCAGCACATCCGAGGAAAGGGCAATGCCGACCGCCATATAGGGGTCCATCCCCAGGAAGGTGATGAGCATCGGGCTGATGACAGCAGCGGCGCTCATGCCCGCAAAGCCGGTGCCCAGGCCCGCGCCCATCCCGGCAAAAAAGGTAACAATGATGGTAAACAGCAGGTTCATCTTATTCTTCTCCTTCTAGGATCGCATCCAGATTTTCGTTCATCGTATCGATGACTTCAAAAAATATCTCGAGTTTTTCTTCCTCCAGCCCTGCCATCAGGCGGCGGATGAAATCATCCTGCATCCTGCGGCCCTGTTCGATGATGGACTGCGCCTTTTCGGTGCAGGCAAGCTCCGTTTTGCGGCGGTCGCCCAACACCGGACGGCGCTCCAGAAAGCCCTCCTGCACCAGCTTGTCCACATTCACCGAGACAAGGTTCGCCTTGATGTGGCGTACCTCCACGATATCGCGGGCGGTCGTGTAGTTGGGGTTGTTGGCAAGGAACATCAGGATATCAAACGCTGTCTGCGGCAGGTGCAGCTTTTGGCACAGCGGCTTGCAGACGGCGCTGTACGCAAGGCCCGTCTTGTTGGCAAATTCCACACTGGGGTTCAGCTCACGCATTGTGCGCCCTTCTTTCTCTCTTTTTGTATTGTTCATTTTTGAAATATTTTAGCATGGGAAATCTCAGTTGTCAAGGGCAGGCGGCGTAAAATCTCCTAACACAACCAATTTTGTTCAGTGTCATTAAACAAAATTGCCCGTTTTGAATTTTTGTTCACTTATACTATACAAAATACAAAATTCTGTTAGAGCACCACATAAATGCAAAAATCCCGTGCAGTCGTAGTGAATGCACGGGACGAAACTTATTGACCTGTTTTATTAAATACCGATTTCCGAGATGATTTCAAATTGTCCATTTCGCACAATATAAATATAGTCTGCGCCTACTCCACTAACCATTATGTATCCATCCGAAGTAATTTCATCAATGGTTCCATCCACATAATCAACAATTGACCTACCATTGTATACACCAAGTACCATAGAGTAACCGCAAGATCCATAGACATCTCCAACGTTAAATGCTGCATACTTGTATTTTCCAATCGTCAGATAACAATCGCTAAAATCTTTTTTCTCTCCGTAAGGAGAACCACCCAAATTTTCACCAACGTCTACCTTCTGAACATTACCCTGTGAATCGATATAGTAGACCTGAATATAATACCACTGCTCATGCGGAGTGTCTTCTTCTCCACCAAAGGCGAAAACTTCGATTTTTCCGTCACTATCGTAGTCGTTGGGGAGATATTTCCACTCCGAACAACCCTTCGGTAGAGGAATTTTTTCCATAGCCCGCTCGTAAAACGTTTTTCCGTCAGTCATGTCACTGCACGCCGTCATCCAGAGCATTGCCGCCAACAACAGAAGCACACTGCCGATTCGTTTGATTGTTTTCATCGTATTTCCTCCTTGTTTATTTCAAATCGCTTGCACTGCAATTCCCGTAAATGGTCGCATTAAATAGCGGAGACCCGTTTCCCTGAATATACATACTTGCCCAATCTGATTGGTTGCCACCATAATAGACTGTTTTTAGATTTGTACAATAGCCAAACGCGTCTTCTTCTACTTTTTTCACGGTAACAGGGATATAGATGGCTTTCAAATTCTCACAATCATAGAACATCATTTTAGGAATTGTCTGTGTTCCATCCGGGATAGCAAACTTCCGTAACGAATCACATTCCCTAAAAATTACTGTTCCAAGCTCTTGCGATGCAGTCATCCCAGAAACCGAGGTCAGTGCTTTACATCTTGCAAAAGCTCCATTCCCAATTTTTGTTACAGTGATTGGCAACGAGATGCTTTTCACTGAATCACACTCTGTAAACGCACTTTCCCCAATCTTCTTCAAACCATATGGAAGCGTAATATCTGTAAGCGAACTGCATTTATAGAACATTAAATTAGAAAGTTCTTCTACACTTCCGCTGAATGCGACCGTTTGCAAGCTCGTACAGGAACCAAACGGTCCGCTATACCTTCCATAAAATGTATCGTTTGCTCCAATTGTTACTTTTTTCAATGCCGAAATACGTGCGAATGCTCCATCTCCAACATAAGTATTGGGGGGCAGGACAATTTCTTCCAAGGCAGTTTCGTTAAATGCCCCATCGCTGATTGTTTCTAGCGAATTAGGAAATTCCACTTCTTTCAATTTCGTACACTCTGAAAACGCGCTGTACCCAATCCACTTAAGGGTCTGCGGAAGAGAAACTTTTACCAGTTCACGATTCATTAAAAATGTCTGTGGATAAATATTCTCTACGCCATTCTGAAAAGTCAGCATTTTCATATTAGCGCAGTAGCCAAAACTCCGCACATCCTTTACTGTACCAGGAATCGTGGCTCTCACCCATTTTGTACAACCACTAAAATTCGCATTGATCGTTGTAATTTTTCTTCCCGAAATCTCAGACGGAATCACAACATAACCAGATGGTTCCGGGCCAGTCTTATCATATCCTGTCAGAGTTGCAGTTCCTCCGCCGTTATCTTTAATCGTCCAGAGGATTTTTGCACTAGATGGCGTATCCGGGATAGATGTACTTTCATTATTAGACGCATCAGCATTAGATTCTGCTGGCACTTCATCACAACCCGAAAACAGTCCAGCCGCTGAGACCACTGCCGCTGTCGCTCCTATTGTTTTCAAAAAAATCCGACGTGTCATTTTATCTTTCATCATATTTTCTCCTAGCGCTCCATTCTTTCCCCAGCAGGTTTTATGGTTTCATGTACGTTACCATTACATCTCCATCTTCCGAAGTTAAAATCAACTTATTACCGTTGATGGCACAACCATATCTATCCGGTGAACCATACCAGTAGAATGTTATTTTCCCATCTTTATAAACATACGTTGCATTGAAACCATCATAAAAACATTGGCTTTCATTCACAAAATAGAGTTCATCCGGGAAGGGAAGCGGTGCATCCTCTGTAGCGATGTACGTACCAGAAAATTTATGCTGCTTCTTGTATGCTCCAAAACCCACAATGCCTGCCAGTACAATTGCCGCAATCAGCAAAATTGCAATCTGCTTCTTTTTTGTATTTTCCATTTTAATCTCCTCGTTCATTCTCTCACTAAAGTCTTATAGTAGTTTCCTTCGTAATTCAAAGCAAAGTCCTTTTGCCTGAAATCATATTCTATCCTGCAATTTTCACCATCCAATTCAAAGCCCCATATAAGCTCGTCAAAGGCATTTCTATCCACGGAGTACCATACCGAATATGGCGATCCAATTGCTCCTGAAAGTTCTACAGGTGTGTTGCTTTCATAGTGCTTTTCTTCTACTTCGGTCATATACCACTCCTGCCGCCGAAACCATATTTTATAAGAATTAACCGTAAGTGTTGGGGTATCATTGAACATCATTACCGGAGATTCCCCAACATTGATGTGAATGTCATGTTCCTCGTCTTTATAATACCAATCTCCTGCCATATTGAATTGATATCCAACTACGTCACTGTTTTTGATACTAGCTTTCCAAACTGTATCCGTGCTCGGCACAAATTTAAGTGCAACATCCACCTGTGATACTAGTGCAAGAGATGGGTATGTCTGATCAATACATTGAAAAGAGTACACAAAATCTTTCCATCCATCCCCATCCGTTTGCCCGAGACTTATACACCGGCGACTCTCTTGTTCAACTTCTTTTTGTGCATCCTCTTCTGTTGGAAATACAAGGGGAACAAATTGATTTTCTATGCATTCAAAGCTTCCCATCGTCCAAGATTTTTCCTGCAAGATGTAGACAATGTCATAGGTTGCTTCATACGAAAAAAGTTCGTTTTCTGCTATCACCTGGAAACACACCTTATCTGTCATTTCCGACTTATTGGTTTCCCGGCTCAAAATCTCATATGATGTAATGACAAGATTATCATATTTTGAGTAAGTACCATCTTTTTGAAGAACACCTGCTTTAATTTTTTCTTTATCCTGAACCCTAGCTGTAATTCCACAGCTGCTAAGCATTCCCGTTGCCGTTGTTACTGCCGCAGTTTCTACAGTAACCCTCAAAAAGTTTCGACGCGTCATTTTTCTTTTCATCATCGATTCTCCCTTCATTTGTCAACTATGCCAGTTCTTATAGTTTCCACATTAAAACTATACCAATAATATAATAAAGTCAAGTTTTTATATCAAGATATTATAAGTTTCTCTCTTTTGACTATTACAACCGGCTATACTTTAGTTAGTTTGTAGCAAGGGGGAATTGCAATGTTTGGAGAACTATTACGTGAGTTGCGAAAAGACCATGGAATGACCCAAGTTGACCTTGCAAAAGAACTTTCCCTTTCACCTTTGACGATCTCAGCGTATGAACGTAGCCGCTGTGTCCCAGATGATTCTACTAAGGTCAAAATTGCCAAACTCTTCAATATCTCTCTCGATTACCTGCTGGGTCTCATCCGAGAACCGTTGCCTTACGAGCGCTCTGACCATGCGGTGCAATGCCCGCAAGACTTTACCGCAGAGGACATCCAGAAAGTCCGGGAGTATATCAAATTCCTCGAATTTCAGAAAAAAGCCAAACAATAAAAGCCCGCACCATGAAAATTTTCACGGTACGGGCTTTTGATATGCTTCAGGGCAGGGTCACAGCACCGCCACGGCGAGGAACCGCACAATGAGCGCGGCAAGCCATGCCACAACGCACTGGTTTACGACCATAACGGTGGCCCAGCGGCCGCCCATCTCCCGCTTGACCGATGCCACAGCGGCGATGCAGGGGGTGTAGAGCAGGCAGAACACCAGCAGGGGAGCCGCAGCCGCCGGGCTGAGCGCCGCGCCCAGTGCGGCAGAGGAGCCATACAGGATGGTAAGGGTGGAGACGACGCTCTCCTTTGCCATAAAGCCGGTGATCAGCGCCGTGGACACCCGCCAGTCGCCAAAGCCCAGCGGTGCGAACAACGGCGCGATGCCGCTGGCGATCCAGGCCAGGATGCTCTCCTGCGGGTCTGCGGTCAGGCTGAGCTGGAAGTCAAAGTTCTGCAGGAACCAGATGATGATGGTTGCCAGGAAGATGACCGTAAAGGCACGCTCGAGGAAATCCCGGGCCTTTTCCCAGAGCAGCTGGGCCACATTTTTCAGGCCGGGCAGGCGGTAGTTGGGCAGCTCCATGACAAAGGGCACGGCCTCGCCCTTGAACAGCGTTCCCTTGAGCAGAAAGGCCATTCCGATGCCCACAAGGATGCCCAGGAAATACAGGCCCACCATGACCAGTGCGGCGTACTCCGGGAAGAAGGTCACCGCAAACAGGCTGTAGATCGGGAGCTTGGCCGAGCAGCTCATAAAGGGCGTGAGCAGGATGGTCATTTTCCGGTCCCGCTCCGAGGGCAGCGTGCGGCTTGCCATCACGCCGGGGACCGTGCAGCCAAAGCCGATGAGCATGGGCACGATGCTGCGGCCCGAAAGACCGATGCGCCGCAGCAGCTTGTCCATCACAAAGGCCACACGGGCCATATAGCCGGTATCCTCCAGCAGGGAAAGGAAGAAGAACAGGGTCACGATGATGGGCAGGAAGCTCAGCACACTGCCCACACCGGTAAAGATGCCGTCGATCACCAGCGAATGCACTGCATCGTTGACGTTCCACGCCGTCAGGGCATTGTCCACAAGGATCGTCAGGTTCTCAATGCCCAGTTCCAGCAGGCTTTGCAGCCCCGCGCCGATCACGCCGAAGGTCAGATAGAACACCAGCGCCATGATGCCCACGAATGCCGGGATCGCCGTATATTTTCCGGTGAGGAAGCGGTCGATCCTTGCGCTGCGCAGCTGCTCCTTGCTCTGGTGGGGCTTTACCACGGTCTGATTCACCAGCTGATGGATAAAGTGGAACCGCATATCTGCAATGGCGGCGGCGCGGTCCAGACCGCGCTCCTGCTCCATCTGCAGGATGATATGCTCGATCATCTCTTTTTCGTTCTGATCCAGCTTCAGGGCCTCCTCAATGCGGGGGTCGCCCTCCACCAGCTTTGTGGCGGCAAAGCGCACCGGGATCCCCGCCGCCCGGGCGTGATCCTCGATGAGGTGGATGATGCCGTGGATGCAGCGGTGAACCGCACCGCCGTGGTCATCCTCGCCGCAGAAGTCCATCCGGCCCGGACGCTCCTGATACTTTGCCACATGGATGGCGTGATCCACAAGCTCATCCACGCCCTCGTTCTTGGCGGCGGAAATGGGGACCACCGGGATGCCCAGCATCGCTTCCATCTCGTTGATGTTGATGGTGCCGCCGTTGCCGCGCACCTCATCCATCATATTCAGTGCCAGCACCATGGGGGTGTCCAGCTCCATCAGCTGCATCGTTAAGTACAGGTTGCGCTCGATGTTGGTGGCATCCACGATGTTGATGATGCCCGTGGGCTTTTCGCCAATGATGAACTGGCGGGTCACGATCTCCTCGCTGGAATAGGGCGACATGGAGTAGATGCCGGGCAGGTCGGTGACTTCGGTATCGGGATATTCCCGGATGGCACCGCTCTTGCGGTCCACCGTCACGCCCGGAAAGTTGCCCACATGCTGGTTGGAGCCGGTGAGCTGGTTGAACAGAGTCGTTTTGCCGCAGTTCTGATTTCCGGCCAGCGCAAACGTCAGCACCGTTCCCTCCGGCAGCGGGTGTTCACCCTTTTTGGTGTGGTAGCGGCCACCCTCGCCCAGGCCCGGGTGCTCCACCATCCGGCCAGCCTTCCGTGCCGGAGTTGCTGCGGGTGCTTCCGCCGGGGTGATCTCGATCCGTGCCGCATCGTCCAGCCGCAGGGTCAGCTCATAGCCGTGGATCTGCAGCTCCATGGGGTCCCCCATGGGCGCAAATTTCACCAGCGTGACCTTCTCGCCGGGGATCAGTCCCATATCCAGAAAATGCTGGCGGAGTTCTCCCGTTCCGCCCACTGTATCGATCACGGCACTTTCGCCGATCTTCAGTTCCTTTAATGTCATGGCAGATGCCTTTCCTTCGACAAAATGTTAGTGTATGTGAACAGTCTTAATATAAGCTAACTCAAAGGCATTGTCAAGGCAGGAAGCGGCAAAAATTCTCACCTGTCCCCGCTGTTTTTTGTAGAACTCTTTCTCCTGTTCCGGCAGGTTTCCGGGCAAAAGAAAACGCACCCCTGAATTTTCACGTTCAAAGGTGCGTTTTGAGAACAGTTCTGTTTACTTCACGGTGTGATAGCCGTCGGGGTTGTTCTTCTGCCAGTTCCAGCTGTCAGCACACATCTCCTCGATGCCGTACTCAGCCACCCAGCCCAGCTCGTTCTTGGCCTTGGTGGGGTCGGCATAGCACTCGGCGATATCGCCGGGACGGCGGGGATCGATCACATAGGGGAGCTGCTTGCCGCAGGCCTTCTCAAAGGCATGGATGACATCCAGCACGCTGTAGCCGTGGCCGGTGCCCAGGTTGCAGATGAACAGGCCGCAGTTGGTCTGCAGCTTCTTGATGGCGCAGACATGGCCCCGGGCCAGGTCAACCACATGGATGTAATCGCGCACGCCGGTGCCGTCGGGGGTGGGGTAGTCGTTGCCAAAGACGTGCACCTTTTCCAGCTTGCCCACGGCCACCTTGGCGATGTAGGGCATCAGGTTGTTGGGGATGCCGTTGGGGTCCTCGCCGATCAGGCCGGACTTGTGGGCACCGATGGGGTTGAAGTAACGGAGCAGGGCCACATTCAGAGTGGGGTCAGCCTTGCAGACATCGGTCAGGATGCGCTCGGTAAAGGCCTTGGTGGTGCCGTAGGGGTTGGTGGTGGCACCCACGGGGAAGTCCTCGGTGATGGGCACGCTGGCGGGGTCACCGTAGACAGTGGCGGAAGAGCTGAACACGAAGTTGCGGCAGTTGTGGCGGCGCATCACGTCCAGAATGACCAGCGTGCAGTTGAGGTTGTTGTAGTAGTACTCGATGGGCTTGGAGACGCTCTCGCCCACAGCCTTATAGGCGGCAAACTGGATGACGGCATCGATATCAGGGCACTCGGTGAAAATCTTCTCCACGTCCTCGTGCTTTGTCATATCGGCCTGATAGAACCGGAAGTCCTTGCCGGTGATCTGCTTGACCCGATCCAGCACCACGGGGGAAGCGTTGTAATAGTTATCTGCCACCACGATGTCAAAGCCAGCGTTCAGCAGTTCGATACAGGTGTGGCTGCCGATATAACCGGCACCGCCGGAAACCAAAATTGCCATAAAAGTACCTCTCTTCTCGTCACCAAAGTTGCTTGCGCGGGGCAGGCCCGCCTTCTGCCACAAGGATACAACGTTTTGGCCGCAGAATCAAGTAACGGGAATTTTATAAGGATGGATTTTTGTTTCCAATTATTTTTCCGCGCATTGATTTACAAGCATTTTTTGTGTTTTGCACATGGAGTGATGGAACGCTTTGTGCAAATCAGAGAAAAAGCCCTCTCAGGCAAAGCCGTCAGGCTTTGAATGAGAGGGTCGTATCTTACAGCTTCCCGCACTGTTTGCCGGTGAAGAACCGCAGGGTGGTGTTGGCGCGGAACACTTTCCCGGCCCGCAGGGCGGTGGAGGGGAACTCCGGGTGGGCGGGG
>ERZ1034976.2454-NODE-2454-length-12622-cov-5.364606_pt1 | contig 12622 bp, 11 predicted proteins | sample MGYA00520623_ERZ1034976 | MGnify/ENA primary metagenome ERZ1034976 (study PRJEB33766, sample SAMN09781774) | gut metagenome | biome: gut microbiome | host: Homo sapiens | place: Madagascar | study: EMG produced TPA metagenomics assembly of the PRJNA485056 data... | reverse complement strand
GAACAACCCTGCACCAATTCCAATGATCCAAGCTGTGAGCGTACCAGTTGCAAGTATGCAAGTTTCAATGTATGTTTCCAACTGTTCTACATTGGCAGACAAACTGCTACCGCCCAAGACCATTAGCAGCAGCACAAAAATCACTGCTTTCTGGCTGCCGAAATACACAAACAGTGGCAGATAAATTGTATTTACCAGCAAAACAATGCCCATTGCAACTGCAACAATTCCCCATATTCCCTGCAGGGCAATCGCTAACAGCAATGCATAGCCGCCCATGATTGCCGCACAAACCCAGGTTAAAACATAATTGCCCAGAGCCACTTGTTTCCGAGTGAGTGGCAGGGTCAGCAACAAATCTGTATTTTTTTCCTGTTCTTCCACCTGCAAAACAAAAATTGGCAGCATGGAAGCATAGATGGAAAGAAATGCAACTGCAAAGCCAAAGAAAAAAGAACCTGCTTCCCATGCAGCTGCTCCGCCAATCAAAGCGAACAGCTGCACCGCTCCGGCAAGCACACCCATACAAATAAGAACCACTTTCATCTGTTTCCAGATCGTCTGAAACCGATACCATAGCAGTGTCTGCATTTTATTCGCCCCCTACTGCATACTTTGTCAGGAAAACCATAATATCTTCGATGTTTGCCGGTTCTGCTTCAAATGCAGATGGCAGCAAATCCCGTTTACAGAGCAGTTCCACATGATACGGCGTTTCCCGTCTGCCGCAGATTGTCTCCGGCATGAGTGCTTCTGCATCTTCCGCCGTACACTGTACCATGCAATAGGTATCCAGCAGGGTATCCCGTCCCATGCTGAACAGTACCGTTCCCTCATGCAGAAATGTGATGTAATCGCAGATTTTTTCCAAGTCACTGATGATATGGGAAGAAATCAAAATGGAATGCTCTCCATCGCTGACAAAATCCCGAAAAACATCTAAAATTTCCTCTCGCACCATCGGGTCTAATCCTGCGGTTACTTCATCCAAAATCAATAGCTTTGGATGATGGGCAAGAGCAGCTGCCACAGCTAACTTTTTCTTCATACCCATGGAAAATTCCTTGAACTTTTTCTTTTCCGGCAATTGAAATTGTTCCAGATACTGTTGATACAGTGCCCCGTCCCAATTGGAATAGACCCGTTTCAACATCTGATGCACATCCTGCGTGGTGAAACTTTGTGGAAAGTTTGCAGTATCCAATACCACACCAATTTGCTGTTTCAACGCTGCATTTTCCTTTGTGGCATCCTGTCCGAGCAGCAGAACCGTTCCGCTGTCTGGACGTACTAAGTGCAGCATGGACTTCATAACAGTTGTTTTTCCTGCTCCGTTCTCTCCGATAAAGCCCATAATATAGCCCATTGGCAGCGTAAAGCTGACAGATTTCAGTGCAAATTTCGGATATTGTTTGCAGAGATTTTTTATTTCGATGGCGTATTGCATGATGTATCCTCCTCATAAATCATATTCAACATTTCCTGTAAGTCCGCTTTGGAAAGTCCGCAGCCCTTTGCCAGTGTTGCAATCGCTTCCATGTGCGATTCAATCTGTCGCAGCCACTCTTCCCGCAGGACTTCTGTATTTTTTCGTGCGACAAAAACACCTTTTCCGGCAATGGTATAGACAAATCCATCCCGTTCCAGTTCTTCATAAGCTCGTTTCGTGGTAATAATACTAATCCGCAATTCTTTCGCCAGACTGCGAATGGATGGCAGCATCGTATCTTCCTTCAGTGTTCCATTGATGATCTGTTCTTTGATTTGCTGATAAATTTGCTGATAAATTGGAGCGGCAGTATTGTTGCGAATCATCAGCTGCATATGCATTCCTCCTTATCTACTGTATATATACAGTATACACAGTAGATACAGTTGTGTCAAGGCACTGTCCCTGTATTTTACAATTTATTCATAAAAATCCCCCTTCCCGAAACGATTTTCGTTCCAGCAAGGGGGATTTCTGATATTCTAGCAATTTTTCCAAGTTCAGTCAACACAGTTCTTTTCAATTAGCTGCTGATTTTGCTTTGCAGCAGTTCCATCGCCTGTTTCAACTGTGCATCCTGTTCTGGATTTGGGTGGTCGAAGTCTACCTTTTCATAATCTTCTTCCATGATGACATCCGGCGTAATTCCAACGCCATGATAGCATTCGCCCTTTGTGGTCTGATAAGTGGCAACCGTCAAGGTCACTGCTCCGCCGTCTGGCAGTTCAAATGTATTCTGCATGATGCCCTTTCCGAATGTCTGCTCGCCGATAACTTCCGCCTTTCCGAAGTCTTTCAGCGAAGCGGTAAACAATTCTGCTGCACTGGCAGTATTTCCATTGACCAACACCATCATAGGCAAGTTCAATTCGTTTGCATCTGAATGCACCAAAACTTTTGTAGTTCCATCCTGATAGGTTGCCGTTGCAATATCTCCAGCCGGAAGCAACGGGTCTACAATCTTTTCAAGGGCAGCAACCAGTCCGCCGCCATCCTCCCGAACGTCAAACACCAGTCCTTTTGCACCTTGTTTCAACAGTTGATTCAATGCATTCTGGAACTGTTCCACGGTATTTTCTTTAAAAGAGGCAATGCGAATATATCCGATTTTGTTTTCCAGCATCGTTCCATAAGCAGATGTAACTTGCATTTCCTGCCGCTGAACCGTCTTTTTCAGTTCGGTTTTTCCACGTTGAATCGTCAGTTCTACGCTGGTATCTGCTTCCCCACGCACATGACTGACTGCCTCCTGATAGCCCAAATCGGCAACCGTTTCCCCGTCTACAGCTGTGATCACATCATCCTCCTGTAAGCCTGCCAGTTTTGCTGGCGATGGATTTTCAACAGAAACAATCTTCAAACCGCTTTCATCCTCAGTTAAAGTGACCGTCACCCCGATTCCAACGGAAACGCCAGCTTCATTGCTCTGCCACTGGTGGTATTCTTCATTGGTCAGATAGCCAGAATAGGGGTCATCCAGTGCACTGATATAGCCTTTCAATGCACCATCCATCAGCTTGGAATCATCGACCGATTCATAATAATTGTCCGAAACTGCCTGTTCCAACACACTGATTCGCTGATTGTCGCCCAGTGCGGTTTGCACTGCATGCAGGCTTGCTTGTAGCCGATAGATCACAACGCCCATACAAACGATGGTTGCCAGCAGCAACCCTACAAACAGCCGCTTGAAAAAAGTACGTTTTTGCATGTTGTGGATTCCTTTCTAAAAAACAGAGCAGCGAAACTGTCCCCAGTCCCCCTGCTCTGTCTGATTCATATGCTATTCCAAATACCGTTTTTTCTTCTGTAATTTTTAGTAAAGATACCCTGTTGGGTCGACTCTGCTGCCGTTGACACGGATTTCAAAGTGCAGATGGTAACCGGTTGACCAACCAGTAGAACCAACATAGCCAATCACATCGCCCTGATTTACATGCTGTCCATAGGACACGTTCAGAGATGCCATATGACCGTATACAGTGGAATATGTACCATCGTGTTCAATGATGCAGTAGTTGCCGTAGCCGCCGCCACATCCGCAGCTGGAATCCTTCCCATAGTTATGGGTGCAGGTATTGCTGACATAAATTACAGTACCACTTCTGGATGCAACAACGGATGCACCGCTAATGCCGCCGCCTGCAATATCAATCCCACCGTGTGTGCTGTCCCAACGTGGACCATAACCACTGGAGATATAATAGAATCCCGGAACTGGCCATGCAAACTGCGATTCATTATATGGAGCAGCAGTGGTTGCAATGGTCGTTGTGGTTTCTGGGGTGGTGGTCGTTTCCGGAGCAGTGGTTACTTCTGCCGTTGTGGTCGTGGTGGTTGTTTCTTCCACGACTGGTTCCGTTTCAATTGCTTCGGTCGTTTCCGTTGTGGTAGTGGTTTCTTCCCAGTAAGTTGTTGTTTCTACCGCTTCATACGGAATGGTTGTCACTTCCGGCTCTGTCGTGGTAGTCGTTTCTTCGGTGGTCGTGGTTTCCCAATCTTCTGCTGACCACGGATCTTCCGTTGTGGTTGTAGTTGTAGTTTCCTCTGTGGTTTCTTCCGCAGTGGTTTCTACAACGTCAAATGCTTCTTCTGTCGTTGTGGTCGTCGTTGTTTCTTCGGTTGTCGTTGTAGTGGTGGTCGTAGTCGTTGCAGTTGCACGAGCTGCCTCCTGCGACTTCCGAATTTCTGCCTGAATCTGCTGCGATTCTGCATCTCTTACAACGCTGTCCGGATTGGATGCATCATCTTCATGGTCGTGATGTTCATCCACTGCTGACCGAATGGATTCATCGGTTGACATGGCATAATCATCCTGAAGCTGTTCCAATGCAGCAGAAAATTCTTCTTTCTTCTGCTTTTCAGATGCTTTCTGTTCTGCCAGTGCATTCTTTTCTTCTTCCAAAGACTGCTGCTTCTGCTGGCAGGTTTCCAGCTTTTCCTTCAGATTGGAAACCAATTCATTGTCATGCTTTGCAACCCGTGACATCAGGTCATACTTGGAAAGCAAGTCGTAAAAGTCGGTTGAACCAACCAAAGCAGACGCTAAGCTGTCGTTGCCCTGTACATACATGGCCCGTAGCCGCTGCTTAAATTCTTCCAAACCGTTTGAGATTTCTGCATCCAGTGCAGCAACCTCATTCTTCAAATCGCAAATTTCCTGTTCTTTGTCGGTAATTGCGTCTTCCAGACGAGTCAGTTCCTCATCGACGATCTGCAAATTCGACTGCTGCAAAGAAATCTTTTCTTCCAAAGTCTTCTGGAAGTCTGCCTGTTCCTGCTGGTTGCTGCCCAGGTCATCCAATTCCTTTTGCATCTTTGCAATCTTGTCTGCATTTGCCTGTTTTTCCGTCTGCAATTCTGCCAGCGTCATTGCGGAAACTGGAACAGATCTTACAACGCCTGCTCCGCTATAAACGCCGCCGGTCAAAATTGCTGCACACAGGACAACCGACAGAAACCGCTTCATTCCTTTTAAACGCATCATATACTGTTTCCTCCTTTTAGACATTCAGATGTTTTCTCATAGATAAGACGCTGCCGAGTGCACCAAACAGCACACCGCTGCCAATATAGGCAAGGGCAACGACTCCGGCAACTTGTCCGAATGACATGATGCTGCCTTTGCCGATGACAGAAACAAAATCCGTCTGATTCGTCACAAGATTGACCAGGGAATCATAGCTGACCCACGTGATGACAAACGCCACACAGCCAGCCAAAAATCCTGTCACCATGCCTTCTACGAAAAAAGGAATCCGAATGAATGCATTGGTCGCACCAACATATTTCATGATCTGAATCTCGGAACGTCTTGCAAATACACTTGCTTTTGTGGTATTTGCAATGATGACCAGCGAGATTACAATCAATGCAACGATAATGACGCTGCACACAATTGTAATGATTCGCCGCAGTTCCATCAACAGATTGACAAAATCCATCGGTGCTCGTATGGAATAGATATGATCCAGAGATTCAATCTGGACAATGGTATCTGCAATCTGGTCGATATTCTTCACCCGCAGGCGATAAGCATCGACCAAAGGATTGTCGTCTCCAAGCGAATCGAAGAGCATTTCGTACCCGTCCATGCTGTTTTTCAAGTCTTCAAATGATTCTTCCTTGGAATAAAAATTGACCTCTGCGATGTTGTCAATCTGGCTCAGCTGTCCTTTCAGGACGCTGATCTCTTCTTGTGTGGTATTTTCATCCAAATAAACAATGATTTCATTTTTATTTTCAATACCGCCCATCATCGAGGAGATGTTCATATAGAACAGCGTTGCAACACCAACCAGAAGCAGAGAAACCAGAAGCACACAAAATGATGCAAACGCCATCATTCGGTTTTTCCAGATATTTTCCACTCCTTGTTTGGCCAAATACTTTAAGCCACTAACTTTCATGAATTAAATTGCCTCCAACTACTTCGTCAAACACAATCCGACCCTGTTGAATCGTGATGATCCGCCCACCAAAATAACGAACTAAACTGTGTTCATGCGTAACCATGAGAATGGTCGTGCCGCATTCGTTAATTTCCCGCAGAAGGTCTACGATTTCATAGGAAAGTTCCGGATCAATGTTGCCGGTTGGTTCGTCCGCAATAATCAGCTGCGGGTCGTTGACCAGTGCTCTTGCAATGGCAACCCGCTGCATTTCGCCGCCGGACAGCTCATTCGGATAATTTTTTGCCTTATCCTGCAAGCCAACCAGGTCGATAACATACGCCACTCGCTTTTTGATATACGAAGTGGGTGCATCAATCACTCGCAGCACAAATGCGATGTTTTCATACACCGTCATGGACGGAATCAGACGGAAATCCTGAAAGACAAACCCAATCGTCCGCCGCAGTGCCGGCACTTGCCGCTGCTTCAGTTTTCCGAGATGGTAGCCGTTGACGAAAACCGTACCGCTGCTTGGGTTGATCTCCTTTAAAATCAGCTTGATCATGGTACTTTTTCCTGCACCCGATGGCCCAACGACAAATGCAAAGTCCCCGTCATTGATTTTCAGGTTGACGTTATGCAATGCATCGACACCGCCGGCGTACACAACAGAGACATCTCTCATTTCCACCATGTGTCTTATACAGTCCTTTCTATGTTCAGATAGATGACAGACCGAAAATGGTTAGAATTTTGCTGGATTTGCGGACAGATACCGCTTAACCATCAATGCGATCTTAAAGATGATGGCGTGGTCAAATTCCCGCAAGTCCAAACCTGTCAGCTTCTTGATCTTTTCCAGCCGGTATACCAGTGTATTCCGGTGTACAAACAGCTTTCTGGAAGTTTCAGAAACATTCAGATTATTTTCAAAAAACTTTTGAATGGTAAACAGTGTTTCGTGATCCAAAGATTCAATGCTGCCCCGCTTGAACACTTCGTGCAAAAATGTTTCACACAAGGTGGTCGGCAGGTGGTAAATCAGGCGTGCAATGCCCAGATTGTCGTAGCTGACAATGGCTTTATCCGTATCGAAGACCTTTCCGACTTCCAGAGCGGTCTGTGCCTCCTTGAAGGAACGGGACAGTTCTTTGATGCTGTCCACAATGGTACCGATACCGACATTGACACGGGTATAAAATTCGCCGCTGAGTGTATCCGCAATGGAACGAGCCAACTTTTCCAAGTCTTTGGTGTCCACAGCCCCCTTGATTTCCTTTACCAGAACGATATCACTTTCTGAAATGGTAAAGACAAAATCCTTGTTCTTGTCCGGGAACAGGTTCTGGATGACATCATAAGCAGAAACATCGTTGGTGGATACAATCCGAATCAGCAGGACAACCCGGCTGACTTCCGCATTAAAATGCAGTTCTCTTGCCTTGATGACGATATCGCCCGGCAGAACGTTATCCAAAACCACATTCTTGATGAAGTTGTTGCGGTCATATTTTTCATCATAATACTGCTTGACATTAAACAGTGCAATCGCCAGAATGTTGGCATACTTTGCAGCTGCATCATCTACGCCCTCTACGAATACCGCATATTCCGGCTTATTCGGAGAGCCGAACGGCTTATATGTATATCCGTCCCGGATAAAAATATCATGGACATCACTCAGATCCAAAGAAACGAATTCATTGGTGGTGCCGACTTTCGTCAGATCGCTGCAAGCAATAATGGTTGCACTATCATCTACAACGCCGACAGTCGCATCAATGGTATCCCGCATCTGATGGACAAGCCCCTGAAACAATCGATTCGACATATTGAAACATCCTTTCGTTTTCTATCTTATACAACAACGCAAAACGGTTTCTTGTCCGTTATCCGAGCAGACTGCTCGAATATATAGAAAATTGTAGCACATCCGACCGCAAAAAGATATAGACGAATTGTAAAATTTATATTTTTCATGAAACTATCACAAAGGAACTTGCAAAAAAGGGGTCGTTTTCCAATGGTTCTTCCGGAAATTTGGATTTACATCTTTTCCGGACAATCAATTTTCAAAATCCGCAGTGTATTCCGCAGAGCCTGTTTGGCTGCCTTACAGAGCAGCAGTCTTGCCTGCTGGAGTTCCGGCTCTGCGTGCTTGACAGTGCAGGCATCATAGAACTTGTGGAACAGCGTTGCCAGTTCGGTCGCATACTTTGTCATTTCAGACGGGTCATAGGAAGCAGCTGCTGCATCGATTCTGGATGGCAGTGCTGCCAGATGGCGAATCAGAGCGATTTCCTGCGGCTGTTCCAGCAGATTCAAAACAGACAAGTTTGCTTCGCCCACAGAAACGCCTTCTTCTTCCATGTTCCGCAGCAAGCTGCAAATTCTTGCATGGGCATACTGAACATAATAAACCGGATTCTGAGAGGACTGTTCCACCGCCAGATCCAAATCAAATTCAAAGTGAGAATTTGCTTCTCTGGTGTTGAAGAAGAATCTTGCTGCATCAATCGGGATTTCATCCAGCAGGGTTACCAGCGTGATTGCTTTTCCGCTCCGTTTGGACAGCTTTACCACTTCGCCATCCCGCATCAGCATGACCATCTGCATCAGAACAACGTCCAGCCGGTTTGCATCTGCACCCATTGCGGTCAGAGCTGCCTTCAACCGTGGCACATAACCGTGATGGTCAGCACCCAAAATATCAATGGCACGATCAAAGTTTCTGGTCATCAGCTTGTCATAGTGGTAAGCAATATCTGGCACAATGTAAGTCGGGATTCCATTTGCACGAACCAGCACGAAATCTTTATCCGCACCGAATTCTGTTGCCTTGAACCAAACTGCACCATCCTGTTCGTAGGTATAGCCCCGCTTGGTCAGTTCTTCTACCACATGCTTGACACTGCCATTCTTGTGCAGGGTGCTTTCCCGAAACCAGTTATCATAGACAATGCGGTACTTCTTCAAATCCCGTTCCAGTCCGGCAATGTTCTTCGGCAGAGCATAGCCAACTAATGCATCTCTCCGCTGCTTGCTGTCGCAGTTTACATATTTGTCACCGTACAAATCCCGAAATGCTTCTGCGTGTTCGATGATGTCCACGCCCTGATAAGCATCTTCCGGCATCGGAATGGACGGGTCAAACAGCTGCAAATACCGCACTTCCAGTGAAGTGGCAAACTTTTCAATCTGGTTGCCAGCATCGTTGATATAAAATTCCCGTTCTGCATGGTAGCCAGCCCAGTTCAAGATTTCTGCAAGGCTGTCGCCCAGTGCACCGCCTCTTGCATTTCCGACGTGCATCGGGCCTGTTGGGTTGGCGGATACAAATTCCACCAAAATCCGCTTGCCTGCTCCGGTTTTGGTCTTGCCGTAGTCATCGCCTTCCGCCAAAACAGTCTGTACCGTCTTGGAAAACCACTGCCGTTTCAGGAAAAAGTTCATGAAGCCTGGGCCTGCAATTTCTGCCTTTTCAAAGCTGCTTCCCTGCAACTGCAATTCGTTGAAAATTGCCTCTGCAATCTTTCTCGGCGGCATCCGGAATGCCTTTGCATTTACCATTGCAATATTTGCTGCAAAATCGCCGTGGCTTTTATCTGCCGGAACTTCGATCTTGAAAGCGTTCATCGGCTCTGCTGGCAATGTGCCAGCTGCAACCGCACGGCCGACGCTCTCTAATAATAAGGTATATAATTCCTTTTCTGCAAGTTTCATGCAATCTGCCATATTCTAAAATTCCTCACTCTCTTTGTGTTTGCTTCCTGTATTTATGCTTCCTGCTGCGTTACGACTTCCAGATAAATTTCATTATCGGATAAGAAAGACGCATTGACATCCAGCGTATACCGCAGATACAACCGACCGCCCTGTGGGCTTAGATTGTCTTCAATCTTGTTGGTATAAATCCCAAGGGTCATATCACCGAACGGTGTTCCGTACAGGCAATAATGTTTCTTCCCCGTTTCAATCATCAGGTTGGAATTTGCCGAACCACGCCGTACAATGGAAACGCACCGTCCCTCTGTTCCAGTGATTTCCGTAGTGGAGTCCTCAAAGCCGGTTGCTTCCGATTCTTCATAGGAAACCGACCAGTTTTTTCCGTCGTGCTCATAAACGCCTTCGGTTCGCAGTTCTGTTTCGTTTTCTTCCTCTTCGTTTCGCTGTACGCTCCGCAGGATAATCTCTACCTTTTCCTTCAACAGCCTGCCTCCTTCTGCCAGCTGCTCTGATAAACCGCACCGGACACCTCTTCCTGTAAGAAATGAGCTGCATTCTCGGTAAACAGAGAAACACTGTCGCTGACATAGTATGTGTTTTTGCCCTTTTCTGTCCGGTCGCTCAGCAGGTTCTGTTCTGCCAGACATTTCTTTGCATAGCCGGCGGTTTCTGCACCCGGTGAGATCAAGGCAACGTCCCGTCCCATAATATCCCCGATCAAATCCGCAATTACCGGATAATGGGTACATCCTAAAATCAAGGTGTCCACTTTCTGTTCTTTTATCGGCGTTAAATATTCCTCTGCAACCAGTCGGGTCACAGGGTTGTTGAAATCGGTATAACCGTTCTCCACCAGATGAACGAACAACGGACACGCCTGCGTTGCAACAAAGAAATCCGGATGCTGCTGCAAAATGGCTCTCTCATAGCTCTTGCTTTTAATGGTTGCCGGTGTGCCAATGATTCCAATTCGTTTGGTTTTGGTGACGGCACAAGCTGCCTCGACTGCCGGATAAATGACACCGGCAAACGGAATATCTGTTACAAAGGGCTGGTCACCAACGATGGAACTCACCGTTCCGCAGGCTGCAATAATCATTTTCACCTGATACTGTCGCAGAAATGCAACGTCCTCCTTTGCATACCGCAGAATCGTTTCCGGGCTGCGGCTGCCGTATGGAACACGGGCAGTATCTCCAAAATAAATAATATTCTCATGTGGTAACAGCTGATTCAGTTCTTTGACCGTCGTCAAGCCGCCCATGCCGGAATCAAATACACCGATGGCATCATTTTTCATGCTCTCTATCCTCTCTGCTTCTCCATGAAATGGCTGCGTTTCGGCTGCATTAGTACATCCGTTCTGCATTTTCCATTGCCTGTTCAATCAACTTATCCACTAAGTATTCCTGTGACATACCAAGATGTTCCATCAGCTTCGGATACATGCTGATATTGGTGAAGCCCGGCAGAGTGTTGATCTCGTTCAGAATGATACCGCCATCCTTTTGCAGGAAGAAGTCCACTCTCGACAAGCCCTTGCAGCCCAGTGCCTTGTATGCCTTAACAGCGATTTCCCGCAACATATCCGACTGTGCATCGGTGATCCGTGCCGGAATAAAGAGCTGAGAAGTGCCTGTGATGTATTTGTCTTCATAGTCGTAAAATTCTGCTGCCGGCTGGATTTCTCCAACATAAGATGCAAACGGTGCATCATAGCCGAATACTGCGACTTCCAGTTCCTTACCGTCAATAAATTCTTCGATTACGACCTTGCAGTCGTGAGAAAAGGCAATCTGAATGGCTTCCCGAAGGGTCTCCATATCGGTTGCCTTGTTGACCCCCACGGAAGAACCTGCATTTGCCGGCTTTACAAAGACTGGGAAGCCCAGTGTTTCTGCAATTGCCTGACAGGTTTCTTCCATCTTTCCAATTTCCCGCTGGCTGACGCAAGCCCATTTTGCTGTACGAATGCCATTGTAGTCCAAAACGGTATGCGTCATACACTTATCCATGCAGAGGGCACTGCTCAGAGTGCCGCATCCAACATACGGCAGCTTTGCCAGTTCCAACAGTCCCTGTAATCTGCCATCTTCGCCGTTTCTGCCGTGCAGCACCGGAAAGACAACATCAATCTTTTTATTATAGGTTTCCCCGTTTTCAATCGTGATAATTCCCTTGTGAATCGGGTCTGGGGAAATAATTGCAGCGGTGCAGTCCGGGTTCGTTTCCCATGCACCAGAGGCAATTTCACTGACATCGCCCGGAAAATACAGCCATCTGCCCTTCTTGGTGATCCCAATACAGATGACTTCATATTTTTCCTTCGGAATGCTGCGAATCACATTGGTTGCAGACATCAGGGAAACTTCATGTTCGCTGGAAACGCCGCCAAACAAAACGGCTACTCTCGTTTTTGCCATAAGAAAAAACTCCTAACTTTGATTCATTTACGGAGAACCGCCCAAAAACGCCCTCCATACAACAGTCTATTTTATTATAGCAGGTTTCATAACATTCTGCAAGCCTTTTTCGCCCCGCTTTTTCCAGAAATCCGGGAAAATCAGATTTTTTGCGGTTTTTTTGGGAAACCGCTTGACAAACGCTGCGAAACATGATATAATGATAGCACCTCTGTTACAGGGGTTTCTTTTTGTGCTTTTTTACAAGAGAAACCTGTATTTGAGGGAGGCAAACGAACCGTCTCCCGCTGCATTCGCAGGACGGGGAGGAGTATAAGAGCAGGAGGTGCCGATAATGAGAGTGAAGGTAACACTGGCTTGCACAGAATGCAAGCGTCGCAACTATGTAACCAAGAAGAACAAGCGTAACAATCCGGAACGGATTGAAATGAACAAACACTGCAAGTTCTGCCGGAAACATACTTTGCACAGAGAAACAAAGTGATGACTGGAGGTTCTGAGATGTCCGACAAAGAAAAAAAGGCGGCTCTTTCAGAAGAAAAGGCTACCAAGAAGGAAAAAAAGGCGAATGCCGCAGACTCCGGAAAATC